>ORMF012575975.1_pt1 | contig 32315 bp, 29 predicted proteins | sample 1779871 | NCBI WGS metagenome assembly ORMF01 (sample SAMEA104232316, study PRJEB22302) | groundwater metagenome | biome: forest; feature: aquifer; material: groundwater | place: USA | collected 2011-08-07 | depth 5.4 m | reverse complement strand
CGCGCCGAAGCGGAAGCGAAAGCGAAGCAGCAAGCGGAGGCGGCACGGCTCAAGGCCGAGCAAGAGGCAGCCAAAGCGCGCGCCGAAGCGGAAGCCGCGCGCATCAAGGCAGAACAGGAAGCGGCGGCAGCCAGGGCGCAACTCGAAGCTGCCAGGGCCAAGGCGGAAGCCGAAGCCAGGGCACGCGCCGAAGCGGAAGCGAAAGCGAAGCAGCAAGCGGAGGCGGCACGGCTCAAGGCCGAGCAAGAGGCAGCCAAAGCGCGCGCCGAAGCGGAAGCCGCGCGCATCAAGGCAGAACAGGACGCGGCCAAAGCAAAAGCAAAAGCGGATGCAGAGGCGGCGCGCCTGGAGGCAGAGCGGGCGCGGGCTGAAGAGGAAGCGGCTCGTATCAAGGCAGAGCGGGAGGCCGCCGAGGCAGAAGCGAAGTTGAAGCAGGAAGTTGAGGCTGCCCGGGTGAAGGCGGAACTCGAAGCTGCCAAAGTGAAGTCGGAGGCCGAAGCCAAGGCGCGTGCAGAGGCTGTAGCAAAGGCGGAGCGTGAGGTAGAGGCTGTACGCCTCAAGGCCGAACAGGATGCTGCCAGGATCAAGCCAGAAGCGGAAAAGCAAGCCACACAGGCCACAGCAGCCAAGGCCAAGGCGGATGCCGCTTCAACACGCAGCACGATTGCCACTGTGTTGTTCTTCGATGTGGTGGGCTATACCAAACAATCCGTGTCCAAGCAGATTGAACTCAAAGGCCAGTTCAATAAACTGGTGTCGGAATTCATCAAGGATATTGACGAAAGCCAGCGCATCATTCTGGATACCGGCGACGGAGCAGCGATCGGTTTCCTGCAACACCCCGAAGATGCGATTGAAGTGGCCATGCAGTTCCGCCAAGCGGTAACGGCAAACAAACATGGTGATTATCCCGATCTCAAAGTCAGGATGGGCATCCACCTCGGCCCGGTGAATATCGTGAAGGACATGAACGACCAGAGCAATATGGTGGGCGATGGCATCAATGATGCACAGCGCATCATGAGTTTTGCCAAGGCTGATCACATCTACATTTCGCGCCCCTATTACGACGTGGTTTCGCGACTGACTGCCGAATATGCCAATCTGTTCAAGTATCGCGGCGCAGAAAAAGACAAGCACGGTCGCGAGCACCAGGTGTACGAAGTGACGGGCGGGGAGGTAGAGGTTGTCGAACAGCCCACAGTGCGGCAGGAATCCACCCCGTTTGCCATCAATCTCGAACCGTTCGCGCTGAACGGCCTGGATAAATCTGCGGCGGCTCCCGCGCAAGCACCGGCCAAGGCCCCGTACGAGGAGGTGCCGGAAGCGGCTCCTGCCAGAATCGAGAAAACTGCCGCCGCTCAAGAGAAGACCAAGGCCGCGCCGCAAGCGGAAAAGGTTGTGCAGAAGACGCCGGAGGAAGTTGAGGCCGAGGCGAAAGCGGCAATGGAGCTTAAGGCGCAGCAGGATGCTGAAGCTGCGCGTACCCATGCCGAGCAGGAAGCCGCCAGGGTAAAGGCGGAGGAGGCCGAGCGCGAGATGGCCAAGGAGCAGGCCAAGGTATGGGCCGATGCCGAGCAGCGCGCCAAGGCGCAGGCGGCAGTCCAGGAGCAAGCCAAAGCGGAGGGCAAGGAACAGGTTGGCCAGATACCGCAAGCCAAGGCCGCTCCCCGTGTTGCCAGAGCCCGCGGCAAACCGCTGCCGTGGGGCAAGATGGCTGCCGGATTGGTTGTCCTGTCACTGCTGCTGGCCGCAGCGTTGCCTTATGTCTGGCCGATGCAGGACTATGCCGCAAAAATGGAAAATCAAATGTCCGCGCAGATGCGGCAACCAGTGCATATCGGGCATCTGAGAGCAACCTTGTTGCCTTTGCCGAAACTGGAATTGCAGGATGTTTCCGTGGGCAACGCACAGGAATTGAAAGCGGGTAATGTGGTGTTGAATTTTGGCATGTCTGCGCTGTTCTCCGAGGTCAAGGCGATCGGCCGGGTGGAAATCGACAACCTCACGCTGAGCGCAGGCTCTTTCGACAAGGCGCTGGGCTGGCTGCAGGCGGCGGGCGGTGACGCGCATTATCCGATAGCGCATATGGTGTTGCGGAATGCGAGTGTCAGCGGCGAAGGGATCACCCTGCCGTCCGTCAGTGGCAGTGCCGATCTCGATGCGCAAGGGCATTTCACCAAAGTCGTGCTGGGCAGCGAGAATGGCAAGCTTGGCATAGAGCTCAAGCCGCAGCAGTCCCGCTGGCAGGTTGCATTGAATATCAAGGAAAGCACCCTGCCATTGCTGCCGGGAATCCCATTCAATGAATTTAACGCGAAAGGCGAGGTGGATGAAGGCGCCGCCAGGTTTAATGAGATTGATGGGCGCCTGTACGGCGGGGCGCTGATGGGCAACGCAAACTTGACCTGGCAGAATGGCTGGCAGATGCAGGGACACGTAACTGTGAAAGCAATGGAGTTGCAGAACGCCTTGCCGCAGTTCGGTGTTACCGGGGAAATGGAGGGTGATGCCAGCTTCACACTGAGCGGGACAAAACTGCCGCAACTGACCAATGCGTTGAATCTGGATGGCAGTTTCGTGGTCAAGAAGGGAGTCATCAACAATATCGACATGGTGGAAACCGCAAGTTCAGGCAACCGCAGTGGCGCAGCAGGCGGACGCACACATTTTGATGAGCTGAGTGGAGTGCTGCAGGCTGACAACAGCGGCCAGCATCTCCGCCAGATCAAGATTTCGGCGGGAGTAATGAGCGCAAGCGGTGCTGTCGATGTCAGCCCCGGAGGGCAACTATCCGGTCGGCTGAATGTTGATTTGAAAATGCGCGCCGGGTTGGGCAGTGTGCCATTATCGTTGTCCGGTCCAGCCGGGAAACCGGCGCTGCGCGCTGTGCGTTAATCAACTACTGATCAGGCACGAATTGAAATTTCTCTCCGTTCGGTCTGAGCTTGTCGAAGGCGGTATCAATAACTATTGGGCATTACATCATTCATTGCACCGTTCACCCTGATAACCAGCGACTTGGCTGGCGTTTTCTGGCAGCCTGGTCGAATGGCTAGTAGTTGCATCAGGTATCGGGTGAGACTTTGTGCCAGCCTTGGGCTTCGTACATCCGTTATGGTTCGATACCTCACCACGAACGGATGTACCCCGTGCTGAGCAAGGTCGAAGCATCAGCCCGAACGGAATGGTTGTCGTGAATTATGTAATGCTCATTAACCGTTTAGTCCGGTGATGCCAGCTTCACGGTCAATCGTTGCCTTGCCTGTTTTTTCCCGCGCAACACGCTCAGGCTGACCATGTCTCCGGGTTGGCGCGCTTCAAGAGCTTCAAATAGCTCATCTATATTATCGACCGGACGATCGTCAATGGCGACGATGATATCGCCGACCACGATATTGCCGAATGCATCCCAGGTAAATGGTTTCAGACCGGCAACTCCCGCTGGTCCGCCCCGCACCACGTTAAACACGGCTATGCCCTTCTTGACTCCAAGCCCCTCAAGAAATTGCTCAGGAGCATACTGAACGCCGAGCACGGGCCGTTCGAATTTGCCGTCCCGGATCAGGCGCGGGACGATGCGGTTTATCTCATCAACCGGGATGGCGAACCCGATGCCGGCTGACGCTCCAGAGAGGCTGTAGATCGTGGCATTTACGCCGATCAAGCGGCCGGAAGAATCGAGCAGCGGGCCGCCCGAATTGCCCGGATTGATCGCCGCATCGGTCTGGATGACGCCGCGGATTTTGCGCTGTGTGACCGATTCTATTTCGCGGTTCAGCGCGCTGATGATGCCGATGGTGAGAGTCTGATCAAGCCCGAATGGATTGCCGATGGCATACACCCGCTGGCCGACGGCAAGATCGCGGCTGCTGCCAACCGGGATGGGCTTGAGCTTTTCGCGGGGCGCATCAATTCGCAGCACAGCCAGGTCGTGGTCGGGGGAGGCGCCCACCAGGTGGGCTTTCCAGGTACTCTGGTCATGGAGCGTGATATTTGCCCCATTTGAACCCTGGATCACGTGGAAGTTGGTGACGATGTGCCCTTGCTCATCCCAGACGAAACCGCTTCCCGTGCCGCGCGGAATTTGCATGACATCGAGCGAGAAAGAATTGCGTGCGATTTCGAGCGTGGTGATATGCACGACCGACGGCGAGGCGGATTTGAACAGTGCAATGTTCGCCTTCTCATCCTCGCCGAGCGGGCCGCGGGGCGTCACGGCGCGCGGTGGCGCAGCCACCGCGGCATGGGCGCTGGATATGCCGGACAGCGCTGCCGGCCACCAGTCCGGCACAGGCGCGCCGATCATCAGGCAGGCAAGCCCGGCGAAGCATAATTGTCTGAACGGTATCATGCTGAAAAATTTACGAAGCACGTCCATGCTTAGAGCACGCTATTGAACCTGAAAAAGTCAATTAGCCACAGAGATCACAGAGGAGAAACAATTGGCTGCTGCAAATGTTGACTTCACCCTTCAGGTGAGCAGAGAGAATATGTTGCACCCGCTTCATCTCTGTGATCTCTGTGGCAAGAATTGCTGTTTTTAGGTTAAACGATTGGTCAGGCAATCGCCCGGTGCATCCGCTCCAGCGCTTCCTTGAGGTTTGCCATCGAGGTGGCGAAAGAGAGGCGGAGGTAACCCTCGCTGCCGAAGGCCGAACCGGGCACTACCGCGACGCCGCCATGTTCCAGCAGGTATTCGGAGAACGCGATGTCGGTTGCCTCCTTGATTTTGCCGCGCCGGTGCAGGCTGGCGATGGCGAGGCGCGTGTCGGGAAAGGCATAGAATGCGCCGCCCGCCATGATGCACTTCACGCCGGGAATCCTGTTCAATGCATCCACCACGAACACATGCCGCTCGCGGAATGCCTTGAGCATCGGCGTGATGCAGCCCTGGTCGCCGTTCAATGCCGCTTCCGCCGCCACCTGCGATATCGAAGTCGGGTTGGAAGTGCTCTGCGACTGCACGTTCTCCATCGCGGTGATGATATTTTCCGGCCCTGCTGCATAGCCGATGCGCCAGCCGGTCATGGAATAGGCCTTGGACACGCCGTTCAGCACCATGGTGCGCGGATACAGGTCGGGGCAGGCGTTCAGGATATTGGCGAACTTCGCATCGGTCAGCGCAATGTGCTCGTACATATCGTCGGTGGCGATGAGGATGTTCGGGTGCTTGCGCAGCACCTCGCCCAATGCCTTCAATTCCTCAAACGTATACACCGCGCCGGATGGATTGCTCGGGCTGTTGATCACCACCATTCTGGTTTTTGGCGTGATCGCGGCGGCGAGTTGCGAGGCGGTCATCCTGAAGCCCTGCTCGATGCCCGCCTGGACGATTACCGGCTTGCCTTCCGCGATGAGCACGATGTCGGGATAGGACACCCAGTAAGGGGCGGGGATGATCACCTCGTCGCCGGGGTTGATGAAGGCAAGCGCGAGATTGAAGAAACTCTGCTTGCCGCCGCAGGAAACCAGAATCTGTTTGGCGGTGTAGTCCAGCCCGTTGTCGCGCTTGAACTTGGCAATGACCGCTGCCTTGAGCGAGGGCGTGCCGCCGACGGCGGTGTATTTGGTGAAGCCCCTGTTGATCGCGGCGATGGCTGCATCCTTGATATGCTGCGGCGTATCGAAATCCGGTTCGCCCGCGCCCAGCCCGATGATGTCCTTGCCTTCGGCTTTCAGCTTCGCCGCACGGGCGGTGACGGCCAGAGTGGGGGAGGGCTTGATGGCTTGTACGCGAGTCGAGAGTTCCAAGATATTTCCTTGCTGTATGAACGTGGGGGCGAATTATACCCGCGCCGCGCAAAGAGTGAACCGGGGTTCAGGGAGAACGGGGTATTTGCAGTTTGTAGGCCGGATGCAATCCGGGCCACACTGACTTAATGCACGCTGGAAAGTTATTTCCGAGGTTTTTCCGGTTTGCCGGATTTCTGCTGCTCGACGAACTGATTGTAGCATTCGATTCCGCAGAAATACTCGACATAATCCGAGCCCTGCGGCGTCAATGCCGCACTCAGGGGAATTTCTTTGTGGCACATGCTGCAGGAAACCATCTGGGGCTGGATTTCGGGACGTATCGGAGTAGCCATGTTATTACCTCCTGCCGGGTTCTTGTGATTCACCAAAAGTGATGCTACGCCTTGTGCGGGGTCCCGTAAATAGTTCACCATGAAATTGAGCTAATCCGGGTTTGTGGGGAGTAATCATATCTCCTCTGGAACACGCTAAATCTGCCGCTATTTTCGCCACGACTTGAGGGTGCCTCTAAAAATTCAGAGTTCGCCCAAATGCAAGGCGTGGAAAAAATTTCGTCGCGCCGCATATGTGACAATATGTAAGCAAGAAATTTTTTACGCAACGCAGCAGTTGGGATGAACTATGGATTTTTAGAGATTCCCTTGATGACCAGCGCCGCGCCGAGCAGGCTCTCCACCAAATACAGAATGCTCGACACCCCATGCCACATCTTGAAGCGCGGAGCCAGCGCGCTTTGCATCACGTCCGGTGCATGGGCTTGCAGTTTGATATCCGCCATCAGGGGATAGATGCCGAACTGGAGCAGCAGCGTGATGACGAGCATCGCCGCAACCAGCCAGAACACCCGCTCACGCACGGCGGTTTTGCCGGTCAGGGCAAGGCGGTAGAGCAACAGATACGTTCCGCAGACAATCCCGATATATCCAACTACCATGAGCATCTGCCCGGACAGCATCCCGGCGAGCTGTTTGTCCGGCTGGGCACGGAACAGGATGGACACGGCAATATAGCCTATGGCCCACAGTCCGCCGACCCAGGCGGTGATTGCCAATGCGGCGATGTGATGAGCAAGATTTTTCATGTGACGACGTTCACCTTGTAGCCCGGATGCAATCCGGGGAAAGCTGGGATGTTGAATCCTACGCTGGCTATTTGTTGGGTTATCCCATAAAACCGCGCCCGAGGTACCAGAAAATGGCTGCAATCAGACCGGATACGGGAATGGTCAGCACCCAGGCCCAGACGATGCGCGAGGCGAGTCCCCAGCGCACTGCGGAAACGCGGCGCGACAGGCCGACGCCGACAATGGCGCCGGTGATGGTGTGCGTCGTCGAGACGGGGATGCCCATCCAGGTAGCAAGAAACAGAGTCACGGCGCCTGAAGTCTGCGCGCAGAAACCGCCCGTTGGCCTGATCTTGGTGATGCCCATGCCCATTGTTTTCACGATGCGCCATCCGCCGAACAGGGTGCCGAGAGCCATGGCAACATGGCAGGAAATCACCACCCAGAACGGGACATGGAACCCGCCCTCCAGATAGCCGTTGGCATACAGCAGGACGGCGATGATGCCCATGGTTTTCTGCGCGTCATTTCCGCCGTGGCCGAGGCTGTAGAGCGAAGAGGAGATGAACTGCAGCTTGTTGAACTTTCGTTCTGTCGGATAAGGCAACGCCTTCTCGAAAATCCAGAGCAGGGCGATGGCCATGGCAAGTGCCAGCAACAGCCCGAACAGCGGGGACAGGATGGTTGCCACCGCAGTCTTGATCAAGCCCTGCGCGATGATGACGCTCCAGCCGGCCTTGGCCAGTGCCGCACCGACCAGTCCCCCGACCAGCGCGTGCGAAGAGGAGGATGGAATGCCGAACCACCAGGTGATGATGTTCCATGAGATGGCGCCGCATAGCGCGCCGAAGACCACCGCATTGTCGATGATGGCCGGCGAAACGATACCCGAGCCGACGGTATTGGCTACATGCAGCCCGAAAATCAGGAAGGCAATGAAGTTGAAGAAAGCGGCCCAGATGACCGCCGCATGCGGCGTCAACAGCCGGGTCGAAACCATCAGTGCGATCGAGTTTGCCGCGTCGTGAAAACCGTTCATGAAATCGAACAGGAGTGCCACGACGACCAGGATCGCCATGATCAGGAACGTCTGTTCGTTCATATGCGTTCCAGCACTACCCCGTGAATGACATCGGCCGCGTCTTCGCAGCGGTCAACCGCCTCCTCGAAAAGTTCGTAGAGCTCCTTGGCGCGAATCAGCGCACGGGCGTCTGAAACCTCGACAAAAAGCCGTGTCATCCCGGCACGCATGACACTATCAGCTTCGCTTTCGATCTCGCCGATTTCCTGGCAGATACTCAGGATGCGCTCGGCGTTATTCATGTCCGACAATAAAGCGACAGCTTCCTGAACCTTCTCTGTCGCGCGCAATGCAATCTGGCCGAGAGCCGCCATTTCCGGCGTAAATTCGCCGGGGCCATATAGCGCAGCACGTTGCGGAATGTCTTCCATGTAGTCGATCATGTCGTCCAGCGCCATGGCCAGATCCTTGATCTCCGACCGGTCGAAGGGCGTGATGAATGTCTTGTGCAACGACAGAAGGATGCTCCTCGTTACTTCGTCCGCCTCGCCTTCGATCTTCCTGATTTCCTGGAAGTGCTGATTGAAGGCCTCCGGATCATGCACCGAACTCATCTTTGCGAGAACCTTGGCGCCGCGTACCGAACAGGCCGCCAGCTCATTGAAGAGACAAAAATAATTGTCGCTGTTTGGCGACACCAAGGCAATCAACCTGCTAAATAATCCACTTGCCATATTATTCCCTTAGTTGCAGTTCGAGTTTTACCCGCTTCCAACCGTTTGATGGGGCTTGATGTCTTGTAGCGAGTCGAGAGTTCCTGAAAGTTTTCTTGTTGTTTGAACGCGGGGCGAATTATACCCGCGCCGGGGAAAGAGTGAATCTGGGTGCTGAGGGATGGAGCTACTCCGGCTTCAACAGCGCCTTCGCTTCTTCAGCCGTAAGTGATTTCCATGGCAGCGGTATCAGGCCGGGAACGCGCGCCATGTAGCGGCGGTAAGTGTCGCCGTGATAAACCAGCAATTTCTTCTCCTCCAGGCGCGACCCGACGATGAAATAAACCGTAATCATCACACTGGACAACAGCGTCGCCGCGCTCATGTCGCGCGTCCAGACCATGACCAAGCCGAAGAAATACCAAGGGTGCCGCACGAAGCGGTGGAACCAGGAAAGATGGAAGTGCTCCTGATCATCGACCCGCCGGATGTGGAATTTCAACTGGCGAAAGCCGAGGAATTCCTGCATGTCGTAGCTTTTAAGCGACAACCAGAAGCCGAATACCGCCGCCAGTGCCAGCCCGTTTGCCAGCCAGGCGGCAACTCCCTGCCAGCGCCACAACATCGGGCCGGGCTCGCGGTAGCTGAGCCACAAGATCGGCAGCAGCAGGAGCACCGCCAGTATGTTGAATGCCAGCCGGTAATAGGGCATCAGATTCGCGCAGGCGGCGGCCACCCTGCGCTTCACCGCCAGCGAGGCCAGCGCCGAATGCAGGGCGAAGTATCCGATCCAGCAAAATGACAGCAACGCCATGTCCCGCCAAACGGATTCAGTCATGTAATGCCATCGCCTTTCTTTCCTTGTTTAAGGGATGAATGGGGTTAGCTCACCTTGGCCCATGTAATTCATTACTTCTCCCCTGGCTTGGTTTGCAAAAAACAATTCGACTCCGCACCTTCTGTATACAGGCACCTTCGGTATACACAACTTAGTGCTCCCATAGCTTCAAACTGTCAGGTATTATATCTAACGTGTTTACCCCATTATTACAACCTGTTCAGCAGTTTTTATTTGTCGGCGAATTTCCGCCGAGGCCAAAGATTGTCAATGTTGCTTCCGTTTCTCAGCGTAGTCCATTTCGTTACCCCGGCGGGAAAACATGGTTGGTGCCGGAAGTACGGGATTGGCTCGTGCACAAAACGGTTAAGCCAACCGAGTTTATTGAAATATTCGCAGGCGGAGGGATAGTTGGCCTGACGGTAGCTGCCGAACATTTGGCCGAACATGTAACGCTCGTGGAATTAGACCCCGATGTTGCCTCTGTATGGCGCACGCTTCTTTCTGATGATGCGGAGTGGCTGGCTCAACGCATTGTTCAGTTCCCAATAAGCGTGGCATCTGCACAGGAATTGTTGGCTGTCACGCCGAGAACCACGCGAGATCGTGCGTTTCTGACTCTCCTGAAAAATCGCGTTAACCACGGTGGTATTTTGGCGGCAGGAACCGGTTTAATAAAGAACGGGGAGAATGGAAAAGGTATCGCATCGCGCTGGTATCCAGAAACACTGGCGCGTCGCATCAGGAGCATTTATGCCGTACGTGACCGAATCACCTTTATTGAGGGGGACGGACTGGAAGTAATGCGTCGAAATGCGGGGCGGGCTGACGCAGTCTATTTCATAGACCCACCTTACACAGCTCCCGGCAAACGCGCTGGAAAGCGACTTTATACGTTCAATGAAATAGATCATGAGGGGCTTTTTGATCTTGCTGCAACGGTGACAGGGGACTTCATGATGACCTACGATAACGCAGAGTCTGTGCGCCAGATGGCCAAGCAGCGTGGCTTTGTTACACACGAAGTACCGATGAAAAATACCCATCATGCAGAAATGACAGAGCTATTGATTGGCCCCGCCCAACATGTCTTGTAAAGTTGGTGTATCCGGTGCGTTGCTTTGAAGGTGCTCATCCAGTTTTTCTTGTAATGTTGCAATGAATTCTTCAAGCGGACCAGCAGGTGCTGTTGTTATTCTAAGCAGTGCAGGTTCAAAGGCGGTGTAGAGTGTTTTATACGGAACAAGGTTGAAGCGGTTCGTCTTTTTGTCGAACTCAAGGTCGTATAAAAACCAAGCAATTTCTGCATTTTCTGGCGCCACCTCAGGCAATTCCGGTAGCGTTGCATAAAATTCCTTATGTAGTGCCACCGCCTGCTTCTTTCTCCAAGCTTTCAATATTCCGCCTTTGTAAATCAATTGCGGAGCCAGTCGTTTTCGGGAAGATGATAAGTAATCTGGCCTTGGGTAATTCGCTCCTTCCCACTTCATGTTGGCGCGTCGCTTGGGGTCCTTCATGTAATACTCGAATGGGTTGCGAACATTGCCAGAAATGTAAACTGCTTGTACTTCCAGCGAACCAAAATCAGTAATTCGTCCTTGAGCATCATACGAGACCAATACCACGTCGATATTTCCCGCCGATTGCCCATTGCCGTCTTTCAGGCGCACTTCGGTTAAAGATGTCCATGACGACCCAGCAGGGAAGAAGAATTTTGATGCATCGTCGGCAATCAACCAATCCTGCCGGAATCGTACCGGACAAGTGACTGCAATAACCCCTTCACTGTTTTCGTAAACGCTGCACACACCCAACGGGTCAAGCGCCTTATCTTTAGTGCAGTTCGGTACTTTGTTATTGTATGGGCATAGCTTTCCATTTCGGGAACGTTTAGCCTCAGGGCTAAAGTTGTCTGTAGGAAATCCAAAGACTTCAGCGAGCGGATTCGGCATGATTACTGTTCAAGTTCGAGAAATGAAAAAATGGTAGCACGGCTTAGCTGTTAGCACCTAACGAATAGGAGGCAAATGCTCAGCCTCGAATTTTCTTTTTCCTCGCCTTGTTGCTGTGGCTGCATTCTCTGCCACGTTTTACCGTTTGGCAATCTAACCTTTGCCCGTACAATACACAGCTCACCATGAACATCATCACCTTCCCCGACAGCCCCTACCGCCTGCACCAGCCGTTCGAACCGGCGGGCGATCAGCCCACGGCCATCGCACAACTGGTGGAGGGGCTCAACGACGGGCTGGCATTCCAGACGCTGCTCGGGGTGACCGGTTCCGGCAAGACTTTCACCATGGCGAATGTCATCGCGCAACTGGGACGGCCCGCCATCGTCATGGCACCGAACAAGACGCTGGCGGCGCAGTTGTATTCCGAATTGCGCGATTTCTTTCCCGAGAACGCGGTGGAGTATTTCGTTTCCTACTACGATTACTACCAGCCCGAGGCGTATGTGCCGTCGCGCGACGTGTACATCGAGAAGGATTCCAGCATCAACGAGCAGATCGAACAGATGCGCCTGTCGGCCACCAAGTCGCTGCTGGAGCGCGAAGACTCCATCATTGTGGCGACGGTGTCGGCGATCTACGGCATCGGCGATCCGGTGGGTTACCACGGCATGATCCTGCATCTGCGTGAAGGCGAGAAGATGCCGCAGCGCGACGCGATCAAGCGCCTCACCGAGATGCAGTATGAGCGCAACGATATTGATTTCACTCGCGGCAATTTTCGCGTGCGCGGCGATGTGATCGACATTTTTCCGGCGGAGAACAGCGAACATGCGCTGCGCCTGTCGCTGTTCGACGACGAAGTGGAGAGCATGTCGCTGTTCGACCCGCTCACCGGCCACATCCTGAGCCGCGTGCCGCGCTACACCGTTTATCCCTCCAGCCATTACGTCACGCCGCGCGCGACCACGCTGAGCGCCATCGAGACGATCAAGCTGGAACTGGCCGAACGCATCGCGTTTTTCCAGAAGGAAAACAAACTGGTCGAGGCGCAGCGCATCGAGCAGCGCACGCGGCACGATCTGGAAATGCTCAACGAGATCGGCTTCTGCAAGGGCATCGAGAATTACTCACGCCACCTCTCCGGTCGCCGTGCGGGCGAGCCGCCGCCGACGCTGCTGGATTATCTGCCGCCGAACGCGCTGATGTTCATCGACGAGAGCCATGTCACCATCCCGCAGATCGGCGGCATGTACAAGGGCGACCGCGCGCGCAAGGAGAACCTGGTCAACTACGGTTTTCGTCTTCCTTCCGCGCTGGACAACCGCCCGTTGCGTTTCGACGAATTTGAAAGGGTGATGCGCCAGTCTATCTTCATTTCCGCCACGCCTTCGGTATATGAAGCCGAGCACGCCGGGCAAGTGGTGGAGCAGGTGGTGCGCCCGACCGGCCTGGTCGATCCGCAGATCGAGGTGCGCCCCGCCACGCATCAGGTGGACGACCTGATGTCCGAGGTGAACAAGCGGGTGGAGGTGGGTGAGCGCGTGCTGGTGACCACGCTGACCAAGCGCATGGCGGAAGACCTCACCGATTATTTTTCCGAGCACGGCATCAAGGTGCGCTACCTGCACTCGGACATCGAGACCGTGGAGCGCGTGGAGATCATCCGCGACCTGCGCCTCGGCATGTTCGATGTGCTGGTCGGCATCAACCTGCTGCGCGAGGGGCTGGATATTCCCGAGGTGTCGCTGGTGGCGATCCTCGACGCGGACAAGGAAGGTTTTCTGCGCTCGGAGCGCTCGCTGATCCAGACCATGGGCCGCGCCGCGCGCCACATCAACGGCAAGGCGATCCTGTATGCGGACAAGATCACCGATTCGATGAAGCGCGCCATCGACGAAACCGAGCGCAGGCGGCACAAGCAGCAGCTATACAACGAACAGCACGGCATCACGCCGCAGGGCGTCATCAAGCGCATCAAGGACATCATCGAAGGCGCGTATGACATGGACGCCGAGCGCAAGTCGCTGAAGATCGCACAGACCCAGGCCAGGTACCTGGCGATGAGCGAGCGGGATGTTGCCAGGGAGATCAAGCGGCTGGAAAAAGAAATGCTGCAAGCCGCGAGAAATCTGGAGTTCGAGCGCGCCGCCGAATTGCGCGACCAGCTGAAGAAACTGCGCGAGAGCGTGTTTCTTTCGCCGTTGTAGATTATTTGGAGCGGGCCATGCCCGCGAGTAAATTGGCTATCGCGGGCATGGCCCGCTCCTACAAAAACATGAGGATGTATTCTGACTATTATGGTGGCGGATACAAACAATCTTGGACAACACAAACCCGGTCATGCCGCCTTGCGCAAAGGCCGTGTATCGATGGCGAATGGGGTTTATCTGGTTACGGCCACAACAATTGAACGCGCCAAAATATTCGAAAACTTTCACGCCGCTTGCGCAGCCTCCCAGTGTTTTGAAGACAAGACTGTGCTGGGAGATGCGGCCATGCTCGCTTGGGTATTAATGCCTGACCATGCGCATTGGCTGATCGAGTTGAGCGAACATGACGTGCTCAGTGCAGTGGTTAACCGAATCAAATCTGCCAGCGCGCGTCATGCGAATCGGGTGCTGGAGAGAAAAGGGACTTTGTGGTCATCGGCGTTTCACGACCATGCGTTACGGGCAGAGGATGACTTGCCGGACGCTGCACGCTACGTGGTGGCCAATCCGCTTCGAGCTAGGTTAGTAAAGAGCCTCGGTGATTATCCGTTTTGGAATGCGGTATGGCTTTGAGCTTACCGCAGTTGTAGGAGCGGGCCATGCCCGCGAGTAAATTGGCTATCGCAGGCATGGCCCGCTCCTACAGGTTGTCTGGTATTTAAACATCGAATTGCAAGCGCGCCAGCCGCGCGTAGAGCCCGCCCTGTTTGCGCAAGTCCGCAGGTGTGCCGGTTTCGACGATGCGCCCGTGTTCCAGCACCACGATGCGGTGGGCCTTCTGCACGGTGGCCAGCCGGTGCGCGATGATGAGCGTGGTGCGTCCCTGCATGGCGGTGTTCAGCCCTTTCTGCACCAGGATTTCGGATTCCGCATCCAGCGAGCTGGTGGCTTCATCCAGCAGCAACAGCGGCGCATTTTTCAGGATCGCCCGCGCGACGGCGATGCGCTGGCGCTGCCCGCCAGACAAGCGGGTGCCGCGTTCGCCCAGGAAGGTCTGATAGCCTTCCGGCAGGCGATTGATAAATTCTTCCACCAGTGCCGCCTTCGCGGCGGCCATGACTTCATCGTCGCTGGCAGCGGGGCGGCCGTAACGGATATTCTCCAGCGCATTGGCCGAGAAGATTACCGGATCCTGCGGCACGATGGCGATCTTGCCGCGCAGATCATGCAGGCTCAGTTGGCGGATGTCCTGCCCGTTGAGGAGGATGCAGCCATCCGTCACATCGTAAAAACGCAACAGGAGCTGGAACAAGGTGGTCTTGCCCGCTCCGGAAGGGCCGACCAGCGCCACGTTTTCGCCGGGTTCGATGTCGAGCGTGATGTTGTCCAGCGCGGCGGTTTGCGGGCGCGCCGGGTAACGGAAGGTGACCTGCTCGAAGCGGATCGCCGCCTGCCGGGGCTGCGGCAGCGCTTGCGGCGCGGCGGCATCGGCGATGGCGGGCTGTGCATGCAGCAATTCCAGCAGGCGCTCGGTCGCTCCTGCCGCGCGCATCACATCGCCCCACACTTCCGCCATAGTGCCCACGCTGCCTGCCACCAGCACGGCATAAAGCACGAACGAAGCCAGTTGCCCGCCGGTCATGCTGCCTGCATGCACCTGGTTCGCGCCGATCCACAGCACGAAAATGATGGCGCCCATCACCGCGGTGATGGTCAGCGCCGTCATCACCGAGCGCACGCGGGTGCGCCGGATTGCGGTGACGAAGCTCGCTTCCGCGCGGTCGGCGAAGCGTTTGGTTTCATGCTGCTCCTGTGTGTAGGCTTGCACCGTCGGTATCGCATTGAGTATCTCGCCGGCCAGCGCCGAGGCATCAGCAATCTTGTCCTGCGATTCGCGCGAGAGCTTTTTCACTTTGCGGCCGATGGCGAAGAGGGGCAGCATCAGCACTGCCATTAGCCCGAGGTTCAGGGAGAACAGATAGAAGCTGGTGACCGCCAGCATGACCATGCCGCCGACGAACTGGAACAGGCTGCGCAAGCCCATCGAAACGGAGCTGCCGATCACGGTCTGGATCAGCGTGGTGTCGCCGGTCAGCCGCGACAGCACTTCGCCGGTTTGCAGGGTCTCGAAAAATTGCGGCGACTGCGCCAGCACCCGCGCATACACCGCGCTGCGCAAATCCGCCGTCACCCGCTCACCCACCCAGGTCACGGTGTAATAGCGCGCCGCCACGGTCAGTGCCCAGAGGGTGGCCAATCCGAACAGCAGCACAAAATGGCTGTTCAGGCTTGATGTGTCCAACAGCCCGCCGCCGGTGTTTTGCCGCTGCCCGAAACCGAAATCGATCAGGTCGCGAAACGCCAGCGGCACCAGCAGCATGGTGGCGGAACCGAGGCACAGCAGCGCGAAAGCCAGTGCGATCCGCCCGCGATAGAGGCGCAGGAAAGGCCACAGGTCGCGCAGGGGAGACAGGCGCCGCGTGACGGCAGGCCGGACTGGGTCGGAGAGGGCCATCTCTTATTGTGATTGAGGGGATGTGTTCTATGCGACCAATTATAGACCCGGCGGGCATGAGGTTGTGATAAATGGATAATGACCAGGCAAATAATAAAAATTCCTTTCTGGCACTGGGTGTTTTTCTTGCCTTCGCGTTTCTTATCGGTGCGGCGGGCTATGCCCTGTTTCATCGTCTTGGGGAGATCGAGAAATCCGGTACGCATGACAATCTGATTGGCATCGGCCGGCTCAAGGTCGGCCAGATTCACGCGTATCTTCAGGACCGCAAGGGAGATGCGCTGGTATTGTCCAGGGTTATGGGTTTGCCGCTGGTTCAGCAGGGGCTGGCCAACCCGTCCGGCGAAATGCCTCCCGCAGTGCGGCAGCCATTGGAAGCCGCAGCTATGGCTTATCAATACGGCGGAGTGCTGGTGCTGGATGACAAAACCGGAATTCGCATCAGTAGCGGACGTTATGCGGGATTGTCCGAAATTGGCAAGTCCCTTGCGTTGCGCGCGCTGCATGAAAATACCCTGGTGATTTCACCGGTCTACTTTGGCGATCCGTCCGCCCCGGACAAGCCGCTGCTGGATATTTTCTCCCCCATAGTGAATCCCGGCACCGGGCAGGCTTCCGGGGTGCTGGTGCTGCGCGACGATCTGCATTTCCTTTTTCCCATGGTTCAATCCTGGCCTGTGGCAAGCCAATCCGCCGAAACGCTGCTGGTTGCAAGGGACGGTAACGACGCGCTGTTCCTCAATGAACTGCGCCACAAGAAGGATACTGCGCTGAAGCTTCGCGTACCCCTGACCGGCGATATCAACACGCCAGCGTGGCCGGCTATCCGCTCGGTGCAGGGATATACCGGTTTGCTGGAAAGTGTTGACTATCGCGGCAAACCGGTGCTGGCCTACACCCTGCCTGTGCCGGACATGCCGTGGGGCATGGTGGTCAAGATGGACAGGGAGGAGGCGATGGCGCCCGTCCTGCGCCTGCAAAAAATCGCCACGCTGGTTACCGCGATTTTTATCATGCTTGCCGGAGCCGCCGTCTGGATGTGGTGGAGCAAACATGAAGCCGAGCGGCGGCTTGCGCGCGCCCAGTTGCGCAACAGCGCGACGCGTATCCAGACGATTCTCGACACTGTGATGGATGGCATCATCACCATCGACGAGCGCGGCATCGTCGAGACGGTCAACCCGGCAGTGGAACGGATTTTCGGCTATGCCCCTGCCGAAATCATCGGACAGAACGTCAGCATGCTGATGCCCGAACCTTACCGCAGCCAGCACGACAGCTACCTGGAGCATTACCGCGCCACGGGCGAGGCACGCCTCATCGGCGCAATGCGCGAAATCATAGGCCGGCGCAAGGACGGCAGCACCTTCCCGCTGGAGTGTGCGGTGGGCGAGATGATGCTGGACGGCCAACGCCACTTTACCGGCATGGTGCGCGACATCACCGCGCGCAAACAGGCCGAGGAGTTGCTGCAGCAGGCAAAAGAAAAAGCCGAGTACGCCAACCGCGCCAAGGATTCGTTCCTTGCCACCATGAGCCATGAAATCCGAACGCCGCTCAGCGGGCTGCTGGGTATGCTGGAGCTGCTTTCCCTGACCACGCTCAACAGCGAGCAGCGCGAGACATTGCAGGTGGCGCGGAATTCCGGGAAGGGCCTGTTGCGGATACTCAGCGATATCCTTGACTGGTCGAAGATCGAGGAGGGGAAACTGGAACTCGCGCCGCAGCCTACCTCGATTGTCCAGCTTGTGGCCGGGGTTGCGAATACCTACGCACGGGTGGCCAGCGCCAAGAGTGTGGTGCTGTCGCGGCACATTGATGCGCGCCTCAGCCCGGCGCACATCGTTGATCCGCTGCGGCTGTCCCAGGTGCTGAACAATTTCGTCAGCAACGCAATCAAGTTCACCCGCAAGGGGCATGTCGAGATCCGGGCCGAACTGCTTGCCCTGCACGATGGTATCGAGCAGGTGCGTTTTTCCGTCAAGGACACGGGTATCGGCATCAGCAAGGATGTCCAGCAACGGCTGTTCCAGAGCTTCGGCCAGGCGAGCGCCGATACGGCGCGCATGTACGGCGGAACCGGGCTGGGGCTGGCGATCTGCCGCCGTCTGGCGGAGATGATGGAGGGACAGATCGGGCTGGAAAGCGCACCCGGACAGGGGTCAACCTTCAGTATCACGCTGGCCTTGCCGGTAGCGGAAACGTTGGGAATGTACGCGCCAGGCCTGCATGAAGATGCGGATATGGCTCCGGTGCAGCCCCTTATCCATGGCGCTATACAAGCTGGTGCGCCGGCCATTCTGGTGGTGGACGATCATCCGACCAACCGCAGGCTACTGGCACTCCAGCTTGAGTTGCTTGGCTTGCGTGCCGAAACTGCGGAAAATGGGGAGGCAGCCCTGCCGCTGTGGCGGGATGGGCGCTTCGCCATGGTCATCACCGACTGCCACATGCCGGAAATGGATGGCTACGAGCTCACGCGGGCGATGCGCAAGATCGAGGCCGCAGAAGCGCGACCCCGCACCCCGGTCATCGCCTGGACAGCCAATGCACTTCCCGAAGAATGGGGTATCTGCCAAGCCGCGGATATGGATGAGTTGCTGGTCAAGCCGGCCGATCTGGCGCAACTGAAGAAGACGCTGGTAAAGTGGCTGCCTATCGCTGAAATGGCCGGCGACGAAGCTGCCCGCCCAGCGCATGATGCGGGCAGCGCGCCGATTGATTACGACGCGCTGACGATGATAGTGCTGGACCGCGCCGAGCAGATCAAGGTGCTGCGCGATTTCCGGTCGCTGGTCAATGACGACCGCACAAAACTGATTGAGGCACTGGAGGGCGGTGAACGGGCCACGACAGAGCGCGCGGCCCATCGCATGAAGGGAGCCAGCCGGATGGTGGGGGCATGGGAACTGGCGAATGTTTGCGCGATTATCGAGCAGGCTGCCCGGCAGGGGGATTTGGATGGCGCGCGGGCAGCAAGAGCAGTCCTGGACGAGGCCGTCAGCCGGCTTGAAGCATATTTCAACAAACTGAAGACAGCAGGGGAAAAGAACCCGGGGAAAGAGCCAGATGCAGGCGAGTGAACTGAGTTTCATGGTTGTGGAGGACGATGACTTCCAGCGCCGGATGATCGTGGGCATGCTGCGCTCGCTGGGTGTGACCGAAGTGCGCGAGGCGGATAACGGCAAGCGGGCGTTAGAAGTGCTGCATGCGGCGGATACCAGGCCAGTGGACATTGAGATATGCGATCTGGACATGCCGGAAATGGATGGCTTGGAGTTCCTGCGGCACATGGGACAAGAAAACAGCACAGCTTCGGTTGTAATACTCAGTGCGATGGACGAGGTATTGCTGGTTTCGGTGAGAAAGATGGCCCAGGCATATGGCATCAAACTGCTCGGGGTCATCAAGAAGCCCGTCACGCTGGCGCAACTCGAAGCGCTGATTTTCCAATATAAACGTTCGGGGAACAAACTGCAGCAACCGGCTGCCGCGGCGCCGTGTTTCAATCTTGAGGAAATCCTGCAAGGGGTGCGCGCGAAACAGTTTGAGCCGTTCTTTCAACCCAAAGTGGAATTAACAACGGGCCGGTTAATGGGGGCGGAGGCGCTGGCGCGCTGGAACCATCCGGAGCAGGGTGTGATCGGCCCCTCTGCCTTTATTCCGCCACTTGAACAGGGCGGAAAAATGGATGAGCTTACTTTCCTCATGCTCGAAAAAGCTGCCGCCGCGTGCCGCCAGTTGCACGACAAGGGTTATGCGCTTTCCGTGTCGGTCAATCTTTCGCTGGTCTCGCTCGGCGACACCACACTGGCGGACAGGATTACGCAGGTGGTACGGGATGCCGGGGTTGACCCGCAATGCATTACTCTGGAAATCACCGAGTCAGCGGCCATGACCGATGTCGCACACGCATTGGAAAATCTGGCGCGGTTGCGGATGCGCGGTTTCGGGCTGTCTATTGATGATTACGGCACCGGCTATGCAAGCATGCAGCAAATCACGCGCATTGCCTTCACCGAACTGAAGATCGACCGGTCCTTTGTGAAAGACTTCGCCACCAATCAGGCGTTGCACATCGTTGTCAAGTCAAGCATCAAAATGGCGCACAAACTGCAGGTCAAGAGCGTTGCCGAGGGTGTGGAGACGCAGCAGGATTGGGATACGCTGAAGGACATGAGATGCGATACGGCGCAGGGTTATCTTATCGCCAGGCCGATGAATCTGGCTGCGTTCATCGAGTTTTGTGGCGGGTATTCCGCCTGATAAATCCTGCCTGAACCGGCGCAGTTTATTCATGCCAGCATGAGCAAAGAAATATCTGTTCTTTTCGTCTGCATGGGCAACAAAGTATCGAGTCAGCGCAAGGCCATGTTCTATGAGGGTTTGCGGCTGGCGTATGTCGAAATGGTCACGCCCTTGGATACACCCTCAGAAAGGCATAAAAAAACCCGCCATTGAACTGGCGGGTTTTTGTATTCAACTTCACTGTCAGTCGGATTTGATGCCGACTCCCTTTGCAAGTGCGGCATTCGCAAAGGCAACTAAGGCGTTTATTCTGCCGGCCAGATCATGGGCAAGCGCGTCAACGGTTTGGAATTTTTCGGTAGTGGTACCAACAATCTCCAAGCTCTCATCCCGATGGACTATCTGCTCGGTCATCTCGCCGCGTGTGGAGAGTACATCATTAAGCAAAGCAATTAAGGGGTCTAATTTAATCGGGACACCTTTTCCCAGGTCATTAACTACAGACTGGATGCCTTGATTGTAATATTTGGTTTGATAGGGTCTCATTTTTTCAACCTCATAAAAATTTGGGTGGCGGCATCGCGCCAGCGGAGAAGTGTTTTGCCGGCGCCCGGATCCACCTGCAAAAGTGCAGTAGCACCTTCGCCCGGTGGCCGCTCATAAATAATCTGCCGGGCTATGGGCGGCCTCTCTCGCCCGGCAGATTGCCTGGGCGACTACGCGCCCGGATTCCGGAATAAACCCCTATAATCAATCACGCCTGCGCAAAAATCTAAGCGAGCCTTGATCGCCAGCCCATCGGTCTCAAACCCCTGTTGCTGCTCATAGTACGGGCGGCCTTGGCCTGCCAGGTAAGCGCGAACAATGGTGTCAATTTGCGCCGGGCTTGCTGCCAGATACCATGCAGTTGTACTAACCGCATCCAGCCGCGGGTCGGCCACCAGTGTGAGGCTGCGTATCCATGCCAAGTTGTCGGTGTTATTGGTGGCGCCATACATCACCATGGAATTTAGCAGCGATTCGGCCAGGGTTTCTAAGCCTACCGGGACGATTAGAAAGCGCGGTTGAGGATCAATGTAACTCGCACCAGCGATGCCCCGCTGTTTGCGCATCGCAGCACGCGCAGCACCCAGCGAGGTGACGGATAGAGCTGTGCCGGTTGCTGCCAGGTTTCCGTGATTCGCGTGGAACAGTGCAACACCATCTGACAGCGCGGCGTTAGCGGTTAATTTTGCGTAAACCTGATCGGCTTCAAGACGCCGTGCCGATGCTCCGAATGCGGCAGGCAGGTTTGTGAACGCGCTTAGATCATCGTTTATTATGGCTTGGCGGGTGATGGTGAAAATTCGGCCATAGGTTTTTACAGAAAAAGACTCGGCACTGTCACTAAAAGCGCCAAATGTATACTCGCCGTTTTCATTAACTTGCAGCAGGCTCGGGGCTTCGCTCAGCTTCACGAAGCTTTGCGGTTTGAAGTCTTGAACTTCTTTTTCGCCGGTCCAGACTTGATGCGTTGTTGCTTCGTTCTGGTACCCCAAAGCCAGACTCTTGCCTGCAGTATTCGCCAGCAGTGCGGGGAAGTCAGACGTGCCCATCGCCGCACGGACAAGGCTTGCGCGGTCAAGTCCACGCGTCCGTTTGCCTGCCATACTCAGGAAGCTTTCCGCCATGGTGCAAAGGTTCATGCGTTCAACATCGCGCACTTGCGGAAGTGGGTTTGCGATGCGCAAACCGGAGCGGATTTGTAGTGATTGTTCGCAAAGTTCCGCGAAGTTGTGCGTGCGGTGATCTTCCTGCCCGTAAAAATCTGCACCGCCTCCTCGGGTAACGTGCTCATCGCTGCGCCGTGCGAGGGCGACAAGAAGTTTTTCTCTCGCTTTCTCAATAGTGCAATCTGGATCGTCCAGGCAATTATCAAGCAGGTCGTCAAAACCCTGGTGAGCGCGAAACGCTTGAGTGATTTCTTCTTCGCGGTTTTCGGCGCGTGCCGCAGCTTTACGTTGTGAGCGTGTCAGTGCACACGTCGCTATTTCAGTATCGGTATTCATATTGTTTTCCTTTGTGAGTGAACGGCCAATGCCAACGGTGGCATCAGCCGGAACGGCTACGATAGAGACTTCAAACGGCTGCCAGCTGGTGGCGCGAATCACGCCACTCTCTTGAACGAAGTCAAGTATCTGATAGCCGATGCTTAGGTTGCGAACGATCCCCGCGACAACATCATTCCAAAGTTCGCTTGCGCGCTGGCTGGTGCCAAAGCGCAAGGTACCTCTGAGTTTTCCGCCATCGACACGCAGCCCCTCGACAAGCCCGACGGGTGTGTTTTTTTGATCGTGCGCGGTGATAAGCGGTAACGGTGCGCGGGATAGGTCAACGGCATCCGGCGTATGCACCAGCACCTCATCGCCCACGCCTTGCCGGTAAACTGGCTGTTCGCTGGACAATGAGGCTTCGACGGTGCGCTCCTGGTCGTTGATCTTTCCGAGTGTGAGTGCTCGTGAAAATTTCATCTTAAAACCTCTATAAAAGGCTGGGGCGCAAATGCAAAAACGCGGTGCCCGGCCATCAGAGAAAATGTCACACGCAATGTGTGACCCCATTCTCGATCTTGACCAGACACCGCGTTGCTTTGCGATGCTCCCGTTCTCTTCTACTGTTCGACTGTATGTGGGCAAGCGCGGAGCATTGAACCTTTGACAAGCCGAATGAGGCAAAGAACTCAGACGATGAAAAAATTATAACCGCACGTTTTGTGCAATTTCTGCCAAAAATGGCACAATATTTTTTTAGCTTGATGCGCACCATAGTCAATGCACCTCACCAGACTGCGCGGCGGGTATTTCGTGCACATCAAACAGACGCACCAGATCGCCGCCGACCGGCAGCGCGCAGCAAATAAAATCAGTACTGGTTGCGGTTATGTGCGCCGTCAGCACCAGATCAAGACGGTGGCTGCGGAGCTTCTGCATCATGCGTGCCAGGTCGGGTGATGCGGTGCGCTCGCAGTAGTCAGCGAATAACTCAACCAGAGCGGCGCTGATCGCCGCCAGTTGTTGTGCAGCCCGGGCTTGGTCATTCATCTCCGGCGGCCTCCATTTTTTCCAGCTTAGCCTCCATCGCCGCCAGTTCGTCAGGTGTTGGGGTTATGCCGTCACCCCATACCCCTTTCGTATTTTCTTCAAGCGCGCCCAGAGGTATGCTATCCGGCACGCACTCAAGAATCGTTAACCAGCCAGCGGCGGCAGTGCCATCTTCAGCAACCCGCTGCAGCCAGCGCATGATGCCGTCAATCACTTTGTCAGACGGCCTCTGCACCAGCACGTCGCGCTCTTCAATGAGGTGGCGGTCGAGCGCGTCAAATTGTGTGGCCAGCTCACCGGCGCATTCTTCGTGAAACGATCCATCCTCATTGGCGCGCACCAGCGCGGCTTCCAGATCGGCAACGCGCTTCTGCATGATGCCAACATCGCGCACCAGCGGTGCCAGCACTTTTGCTCTAAGCCGCGCCGGGTCAGAATTGCGGAGCAACTGGTTCACGGCTTGTTTGGGGTCAAGCCGGCCATCCGCGCCGAGTGTGATCTTGCCTGAAGTCACCCACTCGCCGACAGCTTGTTTACTCACGCCCATGAATCGTGCAAATTCTGCGCGGGTCAAGCGAAGGACGGAACGATCCAGCTCGCCGGAGGCAAACGGCAAAACCCCTGTTTTTGGGGTGGCTGAGTCAGGGTTAAGTAGATTTGTCATAGTGTCACCGTTCGAGTTGACCTAGTTGTTAAAGCCACGGCCTAGCGGAACATCGTGGTGCGGATTACCCGCAGGGGGAAGCGCCAGGGAGTACCTTTTCACCAACAGAGGTTGCGGGTGATGCGGGTAATGGCGGCAATGTTTCAGCCTTATATATATTTTTGTCTTTGACATATTCTCGCGTTAGTAGGAAAGATTACCTGCATTACCCGCATCACCCGCATTTAACAATTTTCCATCTGGCAATTTTTGCGTGCCCATCCATGCCACACTGCTCCAGCCGCATGCCATCAACAATGCGGTCGCGGTGTGAGCGCAGCCAGTAGGCCAGGCGGCGGCTGTTGATCTTCTCTGCGCACACCATCTGCATGGCGTCATATAAATCCGGGTAGGATCGTGTCAGCGTTTCGGCAAAGCCCAGCGTGGAAAGGCTGGCGGATACAATCTCGGCGGCGGTTGCTTCACCCTTCGGGAATGCGGCAAGCCAGGATTCAAATAGCATCCGCATAGCCTCAAGGTCAGGGTCTTGCTGGCGCAGCCCTTCGGCGGCCTTGAGCGGGTCGGCCATGCCCAGCCAAACGAGGGGGCGGCGCACCATCTTGTCCCACAACTCAAAGCCGCCCAGCGGGTGCAGCCCGTTAATGGCAGGCGAACCGGCGGCGATGTACGCAAGCGGAATTTCGAGCGCAGCGCGTATCAGCTCACCCCGGCGCTCGAATACTGTTTCCAGGTGATCGCGGGTGAATGTCCGCTGCTCGGGCCGCTCCTGTTTGGCATCCATGCGAATCAGCACCACGCGGCGCTTGAGGTCGCCAACGATGGACAGGTTATTGCCGGTTGCCACCAGCAGCGCGTGAGTTGGAATGCTTACCATGCCGCTTGCGCCCAACGGTCGCAGCCGGACAAATTGTTGCGTGCATACTTGGCAAAGCAGGTCGCCCTTGAGTGGGCGCTCGATGTTGTCCAGCAAGATGCAACTATCACCAGCCATCAACACGCCGCCCATCCTTTTTTCAGCTTCACTTTCATCGTGGCCCAGTGACAGCACAGAGGCACGGCGCCCGGTGGCGATGATTGCGAATGTCTCGGCAACAAGTGTTTTGCCTGTACCCGGTGTGGGCGCAGTGATCGCCATCATGGGGGCGGCGGGGAGGATGCGACGCACAAGGCTGGTGATAATTCCAGCCAGCATTGCCGACGTGTCGCATTCATCAACAACAGGAAAATCATCCACCAGCTCCATCAGCACCAGCTTTGCCTTTTCCGCGTCTGTACGCGAAGGCTTCGGCTTGGGTGATGTGGAGCGCACATTCTGTTCAAACGCCGCGAATAACCCCGTATCCTCATCATAGCCGGGCTGCTCGATCACGCGGCCATCCGGCGTAATGGTGGGGGCTTCAATAAACCCGGCAAGCTGGTTTAGATGCGGCCAGTTGCCGCGCGCCAAAAAGGCATCGGCCACGCGGCGCGGACAGTCGCACGGTTTGTATTCATCGGCACGCGCATCAAAGCGTTGATGAATCGCCGCCTTGGTCAGCAGCTCAACCTGGTGCGCACCATCAACGGGGTGCAGTGTGTTCGCGCCACGCGGTCGATTGATGCCAAAAGACAAACCTTCCTTCGCCGGATAAATCCGCACCAGCCGCCCGGATTGCACAAACAGATTGCAGTCGGTCTCAACAAGCGCCTGCTCGCATTCGTCCAGTATCTCGGGCAGCTTGCCGGGGTCATGCCGGATAACGCGCTGGCCGTCGCCATTGAAGGCCGCACGTTGTTCTTTGTCGGCTTTGACTAGATTGAGTTCTGGCTTTGGCATGGCTGTTTTTTCCATAGCGGAATAAGTCGCAGCCAGGCGCGCGGTTCGCCACGGCAGACTCGATCCATATTGAAGGTTTGCACGTCATGCGCATTTGCGGCGAACAGCGCGCAGCAAAGAGCGTGCAGGTGTGGAATATCGCGGTCGCTGTGCATGATGAAAACGTCAAGGCCAGCAGTAAACCGCCATTCAAATTCGGCGGGGTCGCGCTCGGGTGGCACAACCACAACGGGGAAGTCAGGAACGATGTTGCGCCGCCATTCAAAGCCGATAGCGATATGCCCCAGGCAGCCGCGCACAGGCACCATGCCATTGCGCCGCGCATCGTTGATCGCCTTGGCATAGGGTGGCAGCTTCTTGATTGTCACGGCTTGCCGCCTGATTTGTTTTTCAATTTGCGCAGCTCGCGCACTGCAAAACGGCGTTGCGCACGCGTGCCTTGCACTGCCATATCTTCCAGCGCAACGGGAACCATGTTTTTGGTTGTTGAGGTTGAAAACCGGCAGCCGCGCGGATGCTCGTTATAGATTGCCCGGCGCATTATTTGCCGCCCGCCAAAAATCCATCTATCCACTCGCCTTTAACCAGCCTGAAGCATTCAAACTCATTCGCCCATCGCTTTTGCGGATACCATGAAGCACCAAATACTTTTCCGATTTTGGTGTGCCACATTTCGACCTGATAGCGAAAGTCACCGTGTCCCGTTTTAACGCCTGAAAATGGGGTAACCATCGTGATCTTTAAATCGCCAATTTGCGCGGCGGCAACCTGAATGTTTCCGCCTATCTTTTCCGGCTTGCCAAACTCGGCTAACAATGTCTGAGCACGGGCAGCAATTTTTTTTGCCAGGGTGAGTTTGTCAGCGCTGCTAAGGCGGGCGGCAATCATGATTGGCCACCACTTAAAGCGCACGAAATAACTTTTTTTGGGCGGCCAGTACGGCGGCCCGCGAGTTGTGGTGGCGAGGCAGGGCGGCCAGTGGGCAGTCCCGCAAGCCAGCGTTCAAGATCGCGGGAAAGAATCAGCACCCGGTTGCCGTGGTGGCGAACGGGAAGGGTGCCAGCGCGGATTGCTGCGTCAATAACGCTTTCAGATAGCGAAGTAACGGCGGCAGCGCCAGTCAGGGAATAACTAAGCGGGTGTAAAGTTGGGGCGGGCTTCATCACTTTCCTTAACTTAAAAAACGTTAAAGCGAAGAGTAATGAAGTGTTATTAGTTTTTCAGGCTCAAATAATCTTACTTTTTGAACCTACGGAACTTAAGATAATCGCGCTTTATTTTTGTTGTTGAAGCCTTCGGTGCGCTCAGGTCGGGTGCTCCAGTATTTCTGCGGATGCTCGCGGCACGGAACGCCACAACCTCGTCTACAGCATCCTCCAGTGATACGGTGCCACCCCGCCGAAAGTGGGCAACCAGGTTTGCGTGCGTCCTCGCCCACTCACGATCAAGTATTGAGATTGTTTGTTTCGGTCTGCCCTTGCCATCTCGGGATAATGCAAAGGCATCATTCATAGATGCGCACCCGCCCTCGCGGAATGTATTAAACACATCTCTCAAACCTTTCAGCATCGGCATGGGCGGCGGCTTACCAGCATCCACAAAATCAGCAAACCTTGCCAAGAAAAAAGCCAGCGCGCCATGGTCGCCACTCTTGAGCGCGTATTCAGTCACAATGGTGGAGGCATTTTCTAAATCACCTACACCGGATAACAGTACACTGTGCGCTTCAAAAAAAGCCTTGTCCGCTTCATAAAATTCGTCTTTTGTTTCGTATTCTTTCATACCGCACCCCTTCGCTGTGCGCCTTCAAAAGGAGCCGCACCAGGCCGGTGAAGTGTCCGGCGATTCGCGCCGACGGGCTTGGTGCGGCAATACAGGGTCAGGCTGGTTGTGCCTCCGGTTGCGTCCTTGCCTTATCTATCAGCGTATCGGCTTCCCTGATTCGATCAATCGTGTTTTGCATCACAAAGTAAAACCCTGTAAGTTGTTCCGGCTGCAATAGCAACGCGTCATCGTGCTTGACGTTCAGGCTGATTGATTGGACAAACGATGCCATGGCAGACGCTTCGCGCAGCTTGTCATTCGCGTCAAACAGGCATTGAGCGCTGGCTGACAAAGGCGCTGGCTCTTTTGCTAGTGGAACTTCTGGCAATGAATCTGCCAGCGGCACTATGATCTGTTTGAATATCTGCCTTTTCGATTTGTCGTCTTGCGCGGTTGCCATCAGCGTTGCCAGCCTGGATTGAATGTCAGCTAGTTCGGCCTGTTGCTCTGGTGATGTTAAAATGGTTTCAGCCATGATTAATACCTCCTTGTTAGGTGTTGCGATTGGTTAGGGGCTGCCTGGTGCCGATACACCAAGCAGCCCCGCTTTCCCCATGAACCGCATGGGGGTCAGTGAAACGCTTGCAATACTACGCTGCCATCGCGGCGCGCCGCACCTTCGGCTTGAAGCTCTTGCGGGCTTGCCACAGGTCATAGGATGCCTGTTCGGACAGCCATACATCCGCCCGCCCGCCGTTTTCCACACCCAGCCATTGCTCGATGCGCAAGGCCATTTCCGGCGAGATTGCGGCGCGCCCGTTCAGGACGCGCGACAGTGCCGCACGGGTCACACCCAACTGCGCGGCGGCATCGGTGACGGATAATCCCAGGGCGGGCAATACATCTTCCCGCAGGGTTTCGCCGGGGTGCGGCGGGTTGTGCATTTTGCTCATGTTCAATTTCCTTTCAGTGGTAATCCTGGTAATCCACCAGTACGGCATCCTTGCCCTCGAAGGTGAAGGTCATCCGCCAGTTCGCATTGACCCACACCGCATAATGCCCGGCCAGATCGCCGCCCAAGGGGTGTAGCTTCCAGCCGGGGAGGTTCATGTCCGCTGCGCTGTTGGCCTCGTCCAGCCGCCGCAGTTGCCGCTTGAGCCTTGGCGCATGGCTTGGCTGTATGCCCGCCTTGCTGCCCGTCTCGAAGAACATTTGCAGTCCCTTGTGCCGGAATGTCTTAATCATGGCTCACTGTATAGCGTAGCGTTTCGCACGTCAAGCGGATTTTGCAGCTTTTCTTCTGGTGCCGCCGGTCGCCCCAGTGATTTTCAATATCGCGCCTTCGACCGTTTTCGCGGCGGCGATGCGTTCCTCGGTCATTTCGGCGTGTGCGTAAATGCGCAGCATTCCCTCAAGCGCATGGTTCAAACACTTTTCAACGACGTGCGGGAATACGCCGTTTTCCATTGCCAGGGTGGCGAATGTGCGGCGCAGATCGTGCGGAGTCCAGCCGACTTTGCGCCGCTTCACCCACGATTGCACGGCGGTATTAGACACTTCAAACGGTGCAGCCAGTTGCGCCTTTGCGGCCGGGGTCAGATACACCCAATGCGGCTTGCCGTTTTTAGTTTTGTCCACGCGCCAAAAATCGCCGTCAGCGCGTCCTGTCTGCCCTTCCGATATACGCAGGCCAGTCAGCAGCAGGAAGCGCAGCAGCGCCGCGTTGTTGCCTTCCCATGCCCATAATTGTTTGATTTCGTCATGCGTCAATACGCGGGTGATCGGTTCGTATTTGTAGCCGGTGACACGCGCGCCGATTACGGCGGCGGGATTGTCATCGCGCCAGCCCAATTCGATCGCCAGGGAAAACATCGCCTTGAGGTGTGATCGCAGGCTGTCCGCGCTGCGCGGGGTGGCTCTATGCTCAGACACTAATTCAGCCAGGCGCGTCGTTTTTACTTCGGATACCCTGACCATACCCATCGCCGTGCGGATGCGTTCTTCGTAGGCAGCAAACTGCTTGGGCCGGGCATGGCCGCTGATAACCGCTTCGTGGTATTGTTTCAGCAGATCGTTGACGGTGGCATCGGACGGCGTTTTTGCGGTTGCGGCCATGAATTTTGCACCCTTGAGGGAAAGGGTAGGCCAGTCGCCCAAGGTGATGATCTTGGTTTTGCCTGCCTGCTTACGGCGGACAATGAAAGTTTTGCGCCCGGTAGTGCGGACACGCAACCAAAGGCCATCGCCACACCCAACCATAAAGTCGGTGTCGCGTTGCCTTAACAGTTTGATATTTGCCTCATCCATGGATACACCGGATACCTTTCTGGATACACTTTGCAGTGTAAAACAGAAGTTTGGAAAAGTCTAGATAAGTTTACGATGTAAAGAAATCAATTAGATAGGAGCTGCAAACCAGTGGTAAAAGTGTTGTTTATTTGCATGGGCAATATCTGCCGCTCACCGACCGCCGAAGCGGTGTTCCGTGCACGTGTCGAGGAAGCGGGGCTGGCGCGGCACATCCTGATTGATTCGGCGGGAACGCATGATTACCACATCGGCGATCCGCCGGATGCGCGCACGCAGCGTGCCGCGCAGCAGCGCGGCTACGACATGAGCGCGTTGCGCGGGCGGCAGGTCGGGCTCCAGGACTTTACCCGTTTCGATTATGTGCTGGCGATGGATAGCGACAATCTCGCCATCCTGCAACGGCTGTGCCCGCAACCGCAGTGCGGGCGCTTGGGATTGTTTCTGGAATATGCCAGCCGGCATGAAGAACGCGAAGTGCCCGACCCGTATTACGGCGGAGCGGATGGTTTCGAACGTGTGCTGGATATGGCGGAGGATGCGGCGGAGGGTTTGCTGGCGCATATCCGGCAGAAGCATTCGTGAATAAATGAAGTGGTTTAATCGCAATGCTGTTCAGTTAAAAATTTCCGTTCGCCCTGAGCTTGTCGAAGGGTTATGGGTGAGTGGTTGATGGTTTGATAAAGCCTTTAGTCCTGAGCGAAGTCGAAGGGTCACCACGAACGGTTAAGTGAACAGCATTGGGTTTAATCGAGAGGGCAAATAAAAAACCGCACGGTTTGCACCGCGCGGTTTTTTTACGGCCTTCTACCTGACGATCAGTTCGGCGAATGGGTTTCGATCTGCACCAGCGGCTCGCTGCTTTCCATGTTGTAAACCTCGCGCGGACGTGAGCGGCGGCGCGACGCAGGCGACGCGGTTTCGTCCGGTTGTGCGGTCACGGCAACGGCGGCGCGTTTGACCGGATCGGTTTCGATCAGCACCAGGCCGCTGCTGACCAGCATTTCGCTGACTTGGACTGGTGCAGGAGCAGTCAGTGCAAGCTGGGCAACCGGCTCAGCCTGCTGTTCGGCAGCATGATGCTGTTCCACAGCCTGAACCGGTGCGGGAGCGGTTTGCACGAACTGGACAATCGGTTCAGCTCGCCACTCGGCAACAGGGAATTGCTGTTGTTCAGTATGGCGCTGTTCCACAGCCTGGATGGCAGGTTGCTCCGCCGCTTCACTGTGGCGCGCAGTTTCCGACTCACCCGTCGCTTCAATCGCAAGCTGTTCACTCGCCGCTTGTCCGGCTTGTTGCTCACGATGCTCGCGTTCGCGGCGTCCACCACGCCGGCCGCGCTTGCGCCCTCCCTCGCGGCTGCCGCTGCCTTCCGCTTGTTCCGGTGCGGCAGCTGGCGGCGCGCTTTCCAGGGCGGGAACTTTTTCAATCTCTGCGCGGGGCGGACGGGGCGGGCGCGGCGGACGCTCTGCGCGCGGTTCCTGCGCTCGGGGAGATGCTTGCGCCGGTCTTTCCGCGCGTGGCGCGGCTTCTTCGCGGCGCGGCTTGTTGCCTCCCTCCGGGCGCTCGCGCCGGCTGCCGTCCCTGCCTCCACCCGGGCGGTTGCCATCGCGGTCGCGGCGTGGCTGGCCATGGCGGGACGGTCTGGCGGCGGCAGGTTTTGCGGCGGATTGCTCCGCGCCCGACGGTTTGAGCCAGCCAAACAGCCTGCTGAAGAAGGAGGGTTGTGCGGCTGCCTCAACTGCCCGCATCGGAGCTGGTTGCGCCGGCGTAATGCCCTGCACCACAGCCTGCGGGCGTTGCGCCTTGGCTTCCTGAGCGGCATCAGCAGCGGCCTTGCCTTCTTCAGGTTTTTCCACCAGCTTGTAGCTGGCCTGCAGGTTTTCGCTGGTCATGTCATCCTGGCGCAGACGGGCTACAGTGTAGTGCGGGGTTTCCAGATGCATGTTGGGAATCAGCGTGACGCTCACTTTCAGGCGCGATTCGATGTTGTGGATATCCGTGCGCTTTTCGTTGAGCAGGAAGGTGGCGACATCTATCGGCACTTGCACATGGATGGCGGCGCTGTGTTCCTTCATCGCTTCTTCCTGGATGATGCGCAGAATGTGCAATGCGGAGGATTCTGTGCCGCGGATGTGGCCGATGCCGTTGCAGCGCGGGCAAGGGCTGTAGCTGGTTTCACCCAGGCTGGGTTGCAGGCGCTGGCGTGACAGCTCCAGCAAACCGAAGCGCGAAATCTTGCCGGTTTGCACGCGCGCACGGTCATAGTGCAAGGCATCACGCAGGCGGTTTTCCACCTCGCGCTGGTTGCGGTTGCTTTCCATGTCGATGAAATCGATCACGATCAAACCGCCGAGGTCGCGCAGCCGCAGCTGCCGGGCGACCTCGTCGGCGGGCTCGACAGTGGCACGCAACGCGGGCTCT
>ORMF012601715.1_pt1 | contig 32370 bp, 31 predicted proteins | sample 1779871 | NCBI WGS metagenome assembly ORMF01 (sample SAMEA104232316, study PRJEB22302) | groundwater metagenome | biome: forest; feature: aquifer; material: groundwater | place: USA | collected 2011-08-07 | depth 5.4 m | reverse complement strand
AGGGCGCGGTGGATCATGCCCGTAAGGGCGTGATCCTGCGGTCGCACGCCCTTACGGGCGTGATCCACCGCGCGCTTACGCGCGCGACTCCAAGTCGAGCTGGTTGGTGTATCCCGGGAAACTTAGTGGACGCTACTTAGAGGTCGATCGCAAACTTGGGGTTGTCGATCGCCTCCACGCGGAGGCGGCGCTTGGAGACCCAACGGAGGCGCAGGCCCAGGACCTCTGCAACGAGCCAACCCTCGCGATCAGGGGCGACGGCTACGTACCCATCGCCGGCGAGAAGGAAGACCTCGGTCTTCCGCGTCTTGGCGTCGATCACAATCACTTGGCGGACACCCAGCCGTGCAAAGAAGGGCACCTTCTTGTATGTCTCGTCGTCCGGGGAGCGTACTTCGATGACTGCGTCCGCGGCGCCGACCGCGCCGCGTTCCTGAATCAGATGACGCTTTGACTTGGAGACGAAGACCACGTCGGGAACGCGGTAGTCCTTGTCGAGCTGGTCCTCGTCATAGAGCCCCGCCTGGGTCACGACGCTCCCGAGTGAGCGGCGCTTGCACTCCGAGGAGAGGAACCCCCCGAGGTCGGTCACGGTTTCCTGGTGATCCCACGATGGCGGCGGCGGCATGTGAAGGACCCCCTCCCACATCTCGTCCCAGCGGTCCGCGCCGCGCTTGCGGCGCTCCTCGAGCAGCGCCTCCGGGACCGATAGCATCACTGCCTTCATGTCGCTCTCCTCCCAACGCCAGCATGCTAGCACGGCGCTGAGATCGCGGCAACCGCGGCTACTTTGCCGTCGTTCCTCTCACCGGCTTCGGCGGGTCGCTCGCCTGGCCGCCGCGAAGGGTGCGGAGGGCCGAGTCGAGGATCCCGCGCTCCATCGAGTTCTGCGACTCGCCGTGGAGCTTCTTCACCTCGCCGTACGCAGACGCATCGCCGTGCGCCCCCAGGAGCCGCCCCGCCGTGAACCGCACGATCTGCGAGCGGTCCCGCGCCAGGCCCAGGAGCCGCTCAGTCACCTCGCGCTCCCCCTTCCCCTGCCCCGCCATCGCCCCCGCCGCCGCAGCGCGGGAACGGTCCGAGAACGTGTCCGAGAGGAACGGCAGCGCCGCCTTCCACGTCCCGGCCAGCTCCACGGCCGCGCGCACCCCTGCGCAGCGCAGCACGTCGATCCACGACTTCGTGCGGATTGCCCGCTCGATGTGCGGCAGCGCCCGCGGGTCCCGAGTCTTCCCCAGCGCGCTGATCGCCGCCGCGGACACCATGTAGCTCACGTCCGACCCCGCCACCCGCCCGAACTGTGGGACCAGCGAAGCGTCGCGGAAGTCGCCCAGCGACTCCACCACCGCGCGGCGGACCTTCGGGTGCTTCGTCCCCAGCGCCCTCACGAGCGCCGCCTTCGCCGCCGGCGTCTTCATCTTCCCCAGCGTCCTGGCGATCTCGACCGCCACGCCCCAGAACTTCTCACGGCCGAGCGCCTTTTCGAGCGTCGCCGCCGCCGCGTCGGTCCCCCACGAGGAGACCTCCTGCGCCGCGGCGATCCGCCCGACCAGGTCCGGGTCTCCCGTGAGCTGGTTCTCCCACAGGCGGCGCGGCTTCGACCACTCCACCTTCACGATGGCGAGCTTGAAGTCGGGGTCGAGCAACGCCAGGCGCGGCTCCGCCGGCAGCTTGTACTTGAAGGCGTGCTCCGCGCCGCTCCCCTCCTCGCGGAAGTTGAACGAGCCCTTCGGCGTCACGAACCTCACGTCGACCGGGAACGAGTAGGCGCTCTTCGCATCGCTCAGCGCCTGCTTCTGCGCCAGGCGGAGCGTCACCTCCTTCGCCTTCGGGTCCCACGAGTAGGCCGCCGTCACCGTCGGGTGTCCCGCACGCAGGATCCACTCCTCGACGTACTTCTCCAGGTTCCTCCCAGACGCCGCGCGGAACGACTCCACGAGGTCCCGCGTCTCCGCGCAGCCGTCCCCGTGGCGGTCGAGGTAGAGCGTCAGCGCGCGCCGCCACGCCCCTTCCCCCATCAGGTTCCGCACGAAGTGCAGCACGCACGCGCCGCGCTGGTAGAGGTGCCGGTCGAAGAGCTGGAACGACTCGCGCCACTGCTTCGTCACCGTCGGGCGCGAGTACTGGTTCAGCTCGTTGAAGTAGTCGCCCGAGTAGCCCCACAGCTCGTACCGCGCCTCGGCGAGCCCCTTGTGGTGCTCCTGGAAGAGGACCTCGAAGTACGTCGCGAAGCTCTCGTTCAGCCACGCGTGCGACCACTCGCGGCAGGTGACGAGGTCGCCGAACCACTGGTGGGCCGCCTCGTGCGCGACCAGCCCGTCGAAGTCGACGTCGATCGCCGCGCGCTCGTCGATCAGCGCCGCGTCCGTCTGCGTCGTCGTCGTCGTGTGCTCCATCCCGCCGAAGTAGTCGGCCGCGCCGACCTGCGCGTACTTCGCGTACGGGTAGCGGACGCCCGTGTACTCGCTGAAGAACTTGATCACCTCGGGCGTCACCCGGAATCCGCGCTTGGCATCCTCGGCACGCCCTTTCTCGGCGTAGTAGAGGATCGGAATCCCGTCCCACTCCAGCTTCACCTCGTCGTACCGCCCGACGCAGAGCGAGATCAGGTAGATCGAGTGCGGACGGTCCATCATCCAGTGGAAGACCCGCTTCCCGCCCTTGGCCGGGTATTCGTCGAGGAGGAACCCGTTCGAGACCGCGCGGAAGCCGTCCGGGACGGTCGCGATCACCTCGCTCGTCACCTTCTCGCTCGGGAGGTCGCGGCAGGGGATCCAGCACCGCGCGTCATCGCTCTGGCTCTGCGTCCAGACCTGGAGAGGCCGCTTCGGGTCGGTCCGGTCCGGCGCCACGAAGTTCATCCCTGCCTTCGTGTCGGCGAGCTTGTAGCGGACCGCGACCTGCACGCGGTCCCCCGCCGAGGCCGCCTTCGCCAGACGCACGACGAGCTTCTTCCCCTCGTGCTTCACGCGGAGCTTCTTCTCGTCCTGCGAGGCGCCCAGGATCTTCATCCCGACCGCGTCGAACGTCAGCTCGCGCGTCTTGTCGGCGAGGATCGTAATCGAGGACGTGCAGGTCGCGTTGGCCGAGCGGCGCTTCAGGTCGACGTCGAATTCGAGCTTCAGGTGCTCCGTGCGGAATGTCGCGTCGGGCAGGAGCTGCGGCTTCGTGTCCGGCGGCGCGAAGGGGAGCATTCCGAAGCCAAGGCACTCCACGGTCCAGTCGCTCATCGTCGTTCTCCTTGGTCGAAGGGAGCGCGAGTATACGGAGCCGCTCGGCGCGGTTGAAGGAATTCGAGCGGGCGGCGGGCGCTCACCCGCACCTGGCTGGAACTCCGTGTCGCGACGACGCGCCTACTCGCCGCCCAGGGCCTCGATGACCGAGCGCAGGCGCGCGCAGAACTCGGGCGAGCGGCCCTCCGTGGGGGCCTTCTGGAGGTGTTCGAGGATCGGAGGCCCCATCGCGAGGAGGTCGCGGACCGCCGCGTCGCGCAGCTCCGCGTCGTCGTCGTCCAGCTCCTTCACGAGGGCGACGACCCGGCCGATCTCGTCCTTCGAGAGGGGCGGCATGGCCAGGACGTCCGCCCACTTCTCGTCGAGCAACGCCCCGCGGAACTGGACGTCGCACCAGGACGAATTCGTCACCTCGGCGTAGACGGCGTGCTCGCCCTGCGGGCGGACCACGATCCGCCCCTTCCATGCGTCCTTGAACGGGCCGCAGCCCTCCTCGCGGCGGAGGATCTCCTTCCCGCCGATGGAGACCACGAACTCGCCCCCCCCGTTCGAGTCGCCGACGTTCGTCCCCTCGACGTCGATCGCGCGGATGATCCAGACCTTCCCGCGGGGAACGTACCCTCCCTCGACGTGGGCGCGCGCGGGCTCGTCGATGTCCACCTCGCCTGCGAGGTCGAGCGCGGTGGCGGAGGCCTCGTCGACACAGGCGTCCACCGTCCCGTCCATGTACGCCCGCACCGGGTTGCCCCCGACGGCCCCGGCGCGGAGCTGGATCCGGACGCGGCCGCCGGTGAGCTCGCGCCCCTCCCGCCATTCGAGCCGCTCCACATCGGTCACGTCGTCGATGACCGCCCACCTGAGGATCAGCGTGCGCGCCGGGTCGTGCTCCATGGCCAGCATCTTGGTCCAGAGGTCCGTCTCCGAGTCGAGCGTGTGGATGACGTAGACGTGCGATGCCACCGCGATCGCCGACTCGCCGCCTTCGGGGAGTTTGCCCTCGATCGCGCGGACGGTCGCTCGATCGAAGTCGACCTCGCCCAGGTCCCAGATCGTGCTCGCGTCGTCCGTGACCATGCGAACCCCGAGCTCGTCCACGCCGTTCCCGAACTGGAGGTCCCAGTCGTTGTGGCTGAGCTTGACGTCGTCCCGCGTCGCGTGCTCGAAGCTGTACGTCGCCACGGTGTAGGCGCGTTCCTCGTCCATCGTCCGCGCATAGGCGCGGCCGACGAGCGCCGCGACGTGGGGGTCCTTCTTCCCCTCCTGCTTCAGGGCGTCCTCGAGCTCCTGGGCGCGCTTGTCCAGGCGCTCGAGCACGGAGTCCAGCGTCTCCCCCTCGCCCCGCGCCACCGGGACGGCGAGGAGCAGGACCACCGCGACGATCCAACCGCGTCCCATGGGAACCTCCCTGGCGATGCCCCCTCGACGTGGCGACCTTACGCCGGTCCCGCTTTGGCGTCAAGCCGCGGGACCTCCGTTGCGCCGGCCACGGCCTTGGGGCAGATTCCGCCGCGTCCTTGTCGCACCGTCCCTCCGCCCCTACAATCCACGTTGAGCGCACTCTTGACGACTGCCATTTCGCCCTGAACGGAGGGGATCATGCGAGTCCGCGTCAGGTTGATCGTCCTGCTCTTCGCCATTTCGGCGGCGGCGGAATTCAAGATGGCGCCGATAGACGTGCCGCTGGAGCGGCTGGAGGCGAATGTGCGCACGTTCCTCCAGCAGCACCCGGACGACGCCAGGGGGCACTACGTCCTCGGCAGAATCTACTGTATCGCGTACGCCACGGCCAGCGACACGGTGGGGCCGATCTGGGACGAGGGAGAAGGGCAACTCCCCGAGACGCCGCCGTTCGTCGAGGAGTTCCTGCCCGTGCCCGAGGACGAATGGGCGGAGGCCGTGAAGAGGCTCTTCGACGCGTCTCCGGCGCCGCTCTCGGAGGAGGATCGGAAGCGCGTCGACGAGCTGATCGCGCTCATGGAGGACGACAACGTCGCGGAGCGCGAGAAGGCGCAGAAGGACCTCGCGGCGATGGGGGGCTCGATCGTGCCGGCGCTGCAGGAGCTGCTCGCAAAGGGGACGCTCACGGCCGAGCAGCGAGGCCGCGTCGAGGAGGTGGTCGCGTCGGTCGGCGGGCCGCTGCGCGGCGTGGCGCGGCTGAAGAAGGCGATCGAGGCGTACGGGCAGGCCGTGAAGCTCGACCCGAAGCTCTCGCTGGCGCAGCTCGGCCTGGGCTGGTGCTGGGAGAAGGCGGGGGATCGCGAGAAGGCCATCGAGTCGTACCGCCAGGCCTACACGACTGCTCTCGCCGAGGACCTCGCACGAAAAGAGTGGTCGCGCTGCGAGAGCGGCTGGCATGGGTCCGTGGCGTTGGAGGCGGGCGAAGCGCTGGCGGAGCTGTTGGAAGACGCGCAGGACGACGCCACGAAGCGGGAGCGGGCAAGCGTGGAGGCGAAGGTCGTCCAGTTGCGGAAACTGTCCGACGCGGGAGGGATGTGGATCACGCCGATCGTGGTGCCACTCGGAGGCGAGCGCAAGCTGACCAGGCTGCTCGACCCGGCCCGCGAGGTCGGCTTCGACCTGCGCGGTGACGGTGTGCCGCGGCGGTGGACGTGGCTGCGGCCTGGGACGGGGATCCTGGCGTGGGACCCTCGCGGAACGGGGCGGATCGAGTCGGCGAGGCAGCTCTTCGGGCACTACACCTGGTCGATCCCCTGGGAGCACGGCTACGAGCCGCTCGCGCTCCTGGACGACGACGGCAACGGCCGGGTGGAGGGACCGGAGCTGCGTGGCCTGGTGCTCTGGCGCGACGCCGACCAGGACGGCGTGTCGGACGCGGGCGAGGTCCTGCCGTTGCGAGCGTGCGGTGTGCGCTCGCTGGGGTACGACGCGCGCCTCGACGCGACCGGCCCGTGGTGCCCCCAGGGCGCCGCATTCGACGACGGCCGCCTCGCCCCGACCTGGGACTGGGTTCCCGAGCTCCGGCGGTCTGGGGACTCTCGCCCATAGGAACACTCAACCGGAATTGCAGCCTGATCACGTTCACGAAGACCGACATTCTGTCCCAACTCGACTCTTGCGCCCTAGATTACGCATTTCCGGCGCTTGACCACCCCTACGTCTACCTCGTCGACACACGCTTGCGCGCCTTCCGGGATGCAACTCGCTGGGCGCTACTCATCGAGCCCGTGGGCTACAATCCTCGCGCAGGCGGAATGTGTGATAGGCTGTTCCTCTTCGGAAACTGCCTCCACCGCAAGCCTGGGATCGCCAGCGAGGACTTCGTGAATCCCGTCGGTGAGGACCTCTGGGTCGTCGGGCAGCCCGAGATCGCGCCTTCGGGTCTCATTGCCCTCACGATCCGCGGACATCGAGTCCCGCTGGTCCCGCACGATGACCCATGGCCGCACGTGGAGCTCTGTCGGAGTCTCGTGCCAACGCACCGTGAGTTGCTCTTCGCAACCGAGGCGGAGATCAGGGGGCGGTTGCCAGCCGACCTCCCGTTGTTCCTGCAACTGGAAGAGTGGCATCACCCCGACGTCATGGGTGGAGACCTGCCGAGCAAGTCATCCACGTTTCAAATGATCGCCGAGGTCCTCGAGACGGGGGATCGGGACAGGTACAAGCCAGTCCTTCCACCGAATACGCATTGGTCCAACTGGCCGGAGGGTGGCGCAATGTGACGCGGGGAGCACCCGCCGCGAGTCCGGACACAAGGCGCGGCGCGGACTGGTACTCCAAGTACGGGCCCGCTAGGAATCGGAGCCGCTGGGGCGGGCTACACCCGACCGCGTCCGTTGCCGTTGCCGTGGTGGCCACGGCCGTTGCGCCCCGAGACGAGCTGCCTCAGGAGGCGGTTGGTTTCAACCTGTAGACGGAGAGACCTTTCCAGCAGCGTCATCTGGCGCTTTTGCTGGCGATGGATCTGGTTGTTCAAGACGACCAGCACCTGCAGGGTCGTGGCGATCTGCTCGCGGTCCTTCGCTGCCTGCTCACGGTCCTTCGCGGCCTCCCGAAGGAGCGCCTCGAACCGATCATCCATCTTGGCGAACCGCTCGTCCATCTGGGCGAAGCGGTCGTCCATCCGCTCGAGAAGAACCCGTCCCCATTCGGGCGTGTTGGATGGCAGCTTGGGAGGCGGATGAGCCATGTACCGGAGTCTAGGAGGACCGATCGTCCGAGTCAAGCACGTCGCGCGGCTGGAATACCGCTAGACCCGGGATCCAGGCACTCCTACAATGCTTGGCCCTTTTCTCCGGGAGACGCCCCATGCGCATCGCGGTCCGACTCGCCGTCCTCCTCGCCCTCGCCGCCCCCCTCGCAGCCGACATCATCGAGCTGCGGAGCGGAGAGCGCATCGAGGACGAGATCCTCTCGTTCGACGGCGTGACCTTCACGCTCAAGGACCACGGGGCGATCCCCGCCTCCGAGGTGAAGGAGGTCAAGTTCATGGCGGCCGACACCGTCCCCGCCGCCGCCCAGGCCCTCCCGCCCGACGCGTGGGAGGTCCAGACCATCCTCGCGCGCGCCCAGGAGGCCCAGACCGCCTTCCCCGACGTCGAGGGGATCCTCCTCCTCGACAGCGGAACCCACGGCGTCACCGCCGAGGGCGCCCAGATCTACCGCTACCACTTCGTCGGCCTCGTCACGACCCCCAAGACGATCGCGTGGGCCAACGTCTCCCTCGGCTTCGAGGAGGAGCGCCAGCGCGTCCGCATCCCCCTCGCCCGCTCCATCGCCCCCGACGGCACCGTGGCCGCCGCCGACCCCTCCGCCGTCCAGGTCGCCGAGCAGAAGGGCGACTCCACCAGCTTCGGCCGCAGCAAGATCGCCACGCTCGTCGTCCCCCAGGTCTCCGTCGGCTCCATCGTCGAGTACATCTACGAGCTCGAGACCTTCGACCCGTTCGACAAGAACATCTTCGAGCCCAACTGGTCCTTCCAGGGCGACCAGCCGTTCTGGGAGTCCGTCCTCACCGTGACGCTGCCCGAGGGGAAGGAGCTCGTCTACACCACGCGCAACATGCCCGCGGGGACCGAGAAGCCAGCGATCGAGACCAAGGACGGCAAGACGACCTACACCTGGCGCACCGAGAAGCTCCCCGCGATCGTCGAGGAGCCCGAGGGCCCCGACTCCGCCGACCTGGTCCCGCGCGTGATCGGCAGCCTCATCAAGGACTGGAAGTACCTGAACGACTGGGCCGCCGGCCTCGAGCGCGCCCGCATGATCGCGACGCCCGAGGTGAAGGCCAAGGTCCAGGAGCTGACCGCGGGGGCCAACGACGTCCACGAGAAGATCGCCCGCCTCTACCATTACCTGCAGCGCGAGATCCGCTACATCTCCATCAAGGGGAGCATGTCGAGCGGCTGGAGCGGCCACCCCGCCCACGAGACGCTCACGAACCGCTACGGCGACTGCATCGACAAGTCGATCCTCCTCTCCACGATGCTCGGGGTGATCGGCGTCGATGCCTATCCCGTCACGCTCAAGACGAACGACAAGGAGACCGCGATCCGCGACATCCCCGTCCTCGACGCGAACCACGCGATCACCGAGGTCCACCTCGACGGGAAGATCTTCTACCTCGACCCGACCCACTCCGACTTCCGCTATCCCTACTTCCGCAGCGACGACCACGGCGTGACGGCCGTGAACGAGCTGCTCGGGACCATCCGCATGATCGAGGTCCCGCCGCCCGACTGGAACTGGAACCACTACGACATCGAGGTCGAGCTGGACGAGAGCGGCGCCGCGAAGGTGCACGTCCTCGCGAAGTACCAGGGGGACTACGAGGCGAACGTGCGAGGCTACTGGCGCTCCGTCCCCGAGAAGGAGCGGCCCCTGCGCTTCCAGCAGTACGTCGCCCGCATCGCTCCCGGGGCGAAGCTCCTCTCCTGGAGCATGCCCGACGTCGACGACCTCTCCAAGGCGCTCTCGATGGAGTACACCTACCTCGCCGAGGGGTTCTGGACCGAGGCGGGCCCCGTCCGCATCCTGGAGGTGCCCGGCCTCACCTACGACTTCGCCGAGGTCGGGCTGACGGAGCGCAAGTACGACCTGGAGTACAACACTACGCGGAAGACGTCGCACCGCGTCACGTTCAAGCTGCCCGAGGGGTACAAGGTGAAGGCCGTCCCCGCGACGCTTTCGGAGGAGTCCCCGTACGCGGCCTTCAAGGGCACCTACGAGGAGCAGGGCGACACAATCGTGTTTACAGCCGACCTGGAGCGCCGGGCCCGCGTGGTGCCCGCGAAGGACTACGCCGGGTACCGTTCCTTCTGCCAGTCCGTGGCGAAGTTCGCCGAGCAGAAGATGTTTCTCCTCAGGCAGGAAGAGTAGGGAGGCACGCCGATGAAGAAGCTCGTTCTCCTGTTCGCGATCGCCCTCCCCTGCTCGGCCGACATGCTGTACCTGCGGGCCGGCGAGGAGTACCAGGGCGACCTCGTCTCGATCGACGCGACGAACGTGACCTTCCGCGTCGCGGCCTCGGGCGAGGAGAAGGCCTTCCCGAAGTCCGAGGTTCAGCGCGTCGAGGTCGAGCGCGTCAAGCAGGTGCAGAAGCGCCTGGAGGACCTCGACGAGACGCTGCGAAACGAGATCTGGCCGCACCGCGTCGAGGCGGACCAGTTCCCCGAGGCGGACTCCGTCATCCTCTACGAGGCACTCACGGTCATCCTCCAGGACGACGGCGTGGCAATCCACCAGCGCCGCGTCGTGAGGCAGATCCTGACCGAGGCGGGCCAGGACCAGGCGAACATCTACCTCTCCTACCGCTCCCGCAACGAGGTCTTCGCCGTCGAGCACGCGCGGACGATCTCGGTCGAGGGCGTGGTGACGGAGCTGTCGGAGTCCGCGATGCGCGACAGCTCGGTGAACGCGAAGGAGCCGACGTACGACAACGAGCATGAGCTGAAGTTCGCGCTGAAGGGGGCCCTCCCGGGCGCGCTGGTCGACTACCAGACGCGGCGCGAGTCGAGGTGGAATGACCTCGACAACCCGTGGGACCTGGAGGAGCCGTTCCAGGACTCGGAGCCGGTCCTCCGCAGGGAGGTGCGCGTGTTCGCCTCGCCGAAGACGGGCGGACTCGCGATGGAGACGTTCCAGGCCGAGGGACGGCTCGCGATCTCGATCACGGACCAGCAGGGGACGCTCCAGGTCACCGCCATCGCGCGGGACCTCGACGGGATCATCGAGGAGCCGCAGAGGACCGACGAGCCCGACATCGCGCCGCGCCTGGTCCTGGCGCCCGTGCGCTGCGACGACGACCGGTCAACGTGGGCGCGGGTCGGCGAGGGGTACCACGGGCGCCTCGAGGACGCCTTTGCGGCGAGCGAGGCGTGCGCGAAGAAGGCGCGCGAGCTGACGACGGGCGCGAGCGGCCAGGAGCATGCCGCGCGGCTGTTGTACCGGTTCGTGGCGCAGGACGTGCGCACGGTCGACGTGTCGCCCTTCGAGCATACGTACGCCCCGCGCTCGGCGGACGACGTGCTGCGGGATGGGTTCGGGAACACGCTCGACAAGGCCGTGCTCTTCCTGGCGCTGCTGTCGAAGCAGGGGATCGCGGCGAACCTCGTCTGGGTCCGCACCCAGGGGAGCGGGAAGCTCGCGACGACGGTCCCGACGCTCGCGCAGATGACCACGCCGCTCGTTCGGCTGACGCTGGGCGAGAAGACGGTCTGGGCGCACGTCGGGACGGACGGGCTGCGCCTGGGGCAGATCCCCGACGGGTGCCAGGGCGTGCCCGGGCTGCTGGTGGACGGCGAGAAGAGCGCGCTCGTCGACGTGCCGCTCCTCTCCGCGGAGGAGGCGAGCGAGAAGAACGAGATTCGCGCGCGGCTGCTGGCGGATGGGACGTTGGAGGTCGAGCGGCGGGCCACGGTGACGGGACCCGACGAGGCGACCTGGCGGGAGATGAGGGAGCAGTCGAAGGAGGACCTCAGGATCGCCTTCCAGCAGACGGTCACGGCGCTCCATCCGGCGGCGGAGCTGATCGACTTCGAGGTGAAGGGGATGAACGACCTCGATCAGCCGATCGGCGTGGTGCTGAAGTACCGCATCCCGGACTACGCGCTCAAGGGAGGCGAGGACCTGCTCGTGCTGCACGTCCCGGAGATCAGCTACAGCGCGTCGGACGTGGGGCGGACGGACCGGGTGTGGGGGCTCGACTGGGATGCGCACGAGTACACGACGAACGACGTGCTGGTCGAGATCCCCGAGGGGTTCGAGGTGAAGTCGGTGCCGGCGGCCGTGGGTTGCGAGACGACGGGGATCCACTACGCGGCCTCGGCGGGGGAGCTGCCGGGGAGCGTGAAGTTCCACGACGAGTTCGCACGGACGACGCTGACGCTGGGCGCGGACCGCTACGACGACTGGAAGCGCCTGGTGGAGACGCGCGCTCGGGTCGCGAGGGAGTACATCGTCCTCGTGCGGAAGTCGGAGTAGCGACCATGCGAGCGATCCTTTTCCTCCTGGCGGCGTCCTTGTCCGCGTTTGCCGACCCCGACTACGAGGCTGCGCTGAAGGCCATGCGCGAGGAGATGGGCGAGGGGTTCCGCGTCGAGCACGTGGGGCTCTTCGTCGTCGCCACGGACGCGGATGAGCGGACCTACGAGCGCGCGAAGGGCTCTCTGACGCGCTGTGCCGACGCCCTCCTCTCGACCTACTTCGACACGCGCCCCGACTGGGTGCTCGCGTGCTACCTGTTCGACGGCGGGGAGAGCTACGGCGCGTTCGTGCAGAAGCGGTTCGGCCACGAGCCGTCGAGCCCGTACGGCTTCTACAGCCGCGCGGGGAAGTGCCTGGTGATGGACATCTCGACGGGGACGGGGACGCTCGTGCACGAGATGGTCCACGCCTTCGCCGAGGCCGACTTCCCGTCGGTCCCGGCCTGGTTCAACGAGGGGCTGGGTTCGCTCCACGAGCAGTGCGACATGAGGGACGACGGGACGCTGGAGGGACTGACGAACTGGCGGCTCCCCATCCTCCAGAAGGGGCTGACGGCGGGGACCGTGCCGACGTGGGAGAAGCTCACCAACCTCTCCGACGACGAATTCTACGGCGAGGACAAGGGCGTGAACTACGCGAGCGCGCGTTACCTCTGCATGTGGCTGCAGCAGGAGGGCCTCCTCGCCCGGTTCTACGAGCAGTTCCGCGACCACGCCGCGGACGACCCGCACGGCTGGGAGACGCTCAAGTCCGTCTTGGGCCGCCCCGCCGACGAGTGCGAGGCCGAATGGCGCGCCTGGGCGGCGAAGCTGGAGTGGAAGCGGTAGGGCGTCCGCGCCTGGCGGAGCGGTCAGACGCTCTCTTTTTTCACCGCCAAGATCGCCAAGATCGCCAAGGCGGCGCCCTTCCGTCGGTGGGGCCTGGGGTGGAGAATCCACAGGACGTTTCCTACTCGATGCCGTGGTCGTGGCAGGGCCGTGCCGCGTTCGGCTGCTTCCTGTTCAGCTTCGTGACGCCGCACGTGCTGAGGTGGTACTACAGATCGACGGGGTTCCCGCACAATGCAGCCGGAGCGCTCTACCTGCTCTCATTCCAGGGCGCTGTCCTGCTCGCACAGCTGGCCGTCTTCGTCCTGTTCGTGCACCGGATCCAGTCCTCCTGGGACAGCCCCTATGCGGCGGATAGCCCACACTGGGCGAAGTGGGTGATGCTCCTCGCGGTCACTCTCATCTGCGCATGGTGGTCGATCATCGCACTCTGACCCATTGCGGCCATCCACGTTGCCTTGGCGGGGCTTGGCGGCCTTGGCGGTAATAACAGACGGGTGATCGCCGCCCGAACGATCCGCCCCTACTTCCGGGCGACCAGACGGCGGAGCGCCTCGACGCCGACGCACTCCTTCACGACCATCTGCAGGTTCGGCGTCTTGTCCTCCCCGTGCGCCTCGGCGTGGACGGATTGCGTGCTCGCCGCGATGCCGATGACCGCGCCGCGGTCGTCGAGGACGGGGGAGCCGCTCGATCCCTGCGCGTAGTCGGCCGTGATGATCAGCCTCGTCACACGCTGCTTCTCCTTCATCGCGACCGCGTAGCGCGAGACGTGGCCCGTGGTGAGCGACCAGAAGTGGTTGTGGGGGTGGCCGATCACCGTCACCGGCGTCCCGACGGGCGCCGCCTCGCCCAGCGGGATCGGAGAGAAGCCCTCGCCGTCGAGCTGCAACACCGCAACGTCCTCCGCCTCGTCGGCCGCGAGGACCTCGGTGACCGCGTAGACCTTGCCATCGGACGTCATCGCGCCCATGGCGACGTGCTTCGCGTCGTTCACCACGTGGTAGTTCGTCGCAACCGCGCCCGAGGCCGTCAGGACGAACCCCGTCGCGAGCGAGAGGTGCCAGTTCTTGCACTTCTCGCACTTGAAGAGCGAGCCGATGAGGACGACGCCGGAGCGGAGCGACTCGTACAGCTCCGCGGGGGTCTGCTTCTCAGAGGCCGCCTCGGGCAGGTCGAGCTCGTGGCGCGTCCGCGCGAGCTGCTCGATCAGCGTCGCGACCGGCGTCGCCGTCTCCGCCGCCTGGAGCGCTGTCAGCTCCGCGGTCATGCGATCATGGATCGCCTTGTCGTCCACGGGCAACGTCGGCCCGCCGCACGCGGCGTCGGGCGCGCCATCGTCGGCGAGGGCGAATCCGGAGAGAACAAGGAGAAGGAGGAGCGGACGGGCGGGGCACATTGGAAACGCCTCCCCAGGGGCAGCCAGGGGCCGCTCCTACGACGATGCGAAGACCGCGGCAAACTCCCGGACGATGACCGGGTCGACCTCCGCAACGCCGCACGGCCTCCCCAGCAACCTCGTCATCGAGGTCATCACGTCCGGATCGAACCCGCACGGGCGGATCATCTGGAAGAAGCGCAGGTCCGGGTCGCAGTTGAGCGCGAAGCCATGGTAGGTCACCCAGCGCCTCACCGCGACGCCCATGGAGGCCACCTTGGAGGCCCCCACCCACACGCCCGTGGCCCCCTCGCGCCGCTCCCCCGTCAGCCCGAACGCGCCCAGCGTCCGGATCAGGACCTCCTCGAGGTCCCGAAGATAGCGGTGCACGTCGCCGCCGCGCGGCGTCAGGTCGATCACGGGGTAGCCCACGAGCTGCCCCGGTCCGTGCCAGGTCATCTCGCCGCCGCGCTCGATCGAGAAGACGGGGATGCCCGCGAGGTGCGACACGCCCTCGATCGCGTTGCGCCTCCCCTGCGTGAAAACGGGCTCGTGTTCACAGAGCAGCAGCGCGTCGGGGACCTGTCCGGCAATCCGGCGGTCGACGCGCTCCTTCTGGAGCCTCCACGCCTCGCCGTACTCGACCCGCCCGAGGCGGACGACCTCCACGGCGCTACTTCGCGAAGATGTGGATGGCGCGACCATGCACGGCCTCCGCGGCCTCCATCAGCGACTCCGGGAGCGTGGGGTGCGCGTGCACGGTGAGGGCAATGTCCTCCGCCGTGGCCCCCATCTCGATGGCGAGGGCCGCCTCGGCGATGAGGTTCGACGCCTCGGGGCCGACGATCGACACGCCCAGGACGATGTCGCTCCCCTGGTCCGTGACGATCTTGACGAACCCCTCGCTCTCCCCCGTCGACAGCGCCCGGCCGCTCGCCGCGAAGGGGAACTTCCCGACGCGCGGCTTGTACCCCGCCTTCTCGGCCTCCTCCTCGTTCATGCCGACGGTCGCGACCTCGGGGTCGGTGAAGATCGCCCCGGGCATCGCGCGGACGTCGTAGACGCTGCGGCGGCCCGCGAGGGCCTCCGCGGCGACCATCCCCTGCTTCGTCGCACGGTGCGCGAGGAGCGGTCCGCCCGTGACGTCGCCGATCGCGAAGACGTTTCCGACGTTCGTACGCAGCGTCGTGTCGACCTTGATGAACTTCCGGTCCGTGAGCTGGACGTGGATCGCCTCCAGGTTGAGCGACTCCGTGTTCGGCTTCACGCCGACGCAGACGAGGACTTTGTCGACGTCGATCGAGATGTCCCCCTTCTTCGTTTCGACGGAGACCTTCGCCGAGCCGTCACCAAGGACGGTCGCCGACTTCACCTTGGACTCCAGGTGGATCGCGACGCCCCGCTTCTTCAGCGACCGCTGCACGATCTGGACCAGGTCGAGGTCGATCCCGGGCAGGAGCTGAGGCATCAGCTCGACCACCGTGACCTGGCTGCCGACCTTCGCGAAGAACGTCCCGAGCTCCAGGCCGATCACGCCACCCCCGATGACCATGAGGCGCTTGGGGACCTCGATCAGGTCGAGGGCCTCCTTGGACGAGATGATCGTCTTGCCGTCGAAGGCGAGGCCCGGGAGCTCAATCGGCCGGCCCCCCGTGGCGATGATGAACTGCTCGGCCTCGACTGTCTGGAGGGCGCCCTTGTGCGTCTTCACCTCGAGCGAGCGCGGCCCGGTGAATCGCGCGTCGCCGAGGACCAACTCGACGCCGTTCATCTTGAGGAGGGAGGCGATGCCGTTGCCGAGCTTCTGGACGACGCCGTCCTTCCAGCGGACGAGCTTCTCCATGTCGAGCCGGACGGACTCGGCGACGATCCCCATCTCAGCGGCGCCCTTCATGCGCTCGAAGAGGGAGCCGGCGGCGATGAGGGCCTTCGACGGGATGCACCCGTAGTTGAGGCAGGTCCCGCCGACGCGGTCGCGGTCGACGAGGACGACCTTCTTGCCGAGCTGGGCCAGGCGGATCGCGGCGACGTACCCGCCGGGGCCGGCGCCAATCACGCACGCTTCGTGTCTGCTGGTGGACATGGGTGGGACTTCCTTCTACAGGGGGAACTCGCCCTCGGCCTTGCCGAGGCCTTGCTTCTCCTCGACCTCGCGCTTGAGCTGCTCGCGCTGCTCGCGAAGGGGCGCGGGGAGGGAGGCATAGACGTCGTCGAAGAGGGTGCCGATCGGCGGCGGACCGCCCTGCTCGGCCTCGGCGATCGCCTTGCCGATCTGCTCGTTGAACTCGAGCTGCGCCGCTTCCTCCTGGGCCACGCTCCAGAGGCCGCGCTCCTCGAGGTAGCGGCGGAAGCGGACGATCGGGTCGCGCTTGACGGCCTCGTCGACCTCGGGCCCCTCGCGGTACCGCGTCGGGTCGTCGCTGGAGGAATGGCCCCCGAGGCGATAGGTGACGGCCTCGATGAGCGTGGGGCCCTCGCCTCGCCGCGCGCGGTCGACTGCCTCCTTGGTCGCGCGAAAGACCGCGAGGATGTCGTTCCCGTCGACGCGGACGCCGGGCATGCCGTACGCCTCGGCCTTCACGGCGACGCCGTCGCTCGCGGTCTGGAGGCGGAACGGGACGCTGATCGCCCACTGGTTGTTCTGGCAGAAGAGGACGACGGGGACCTTCCAGACGCCCGCGAAGTTGCACGCGACGTGGAAGTCGGACTCGCTCGTCGCGCCGTCTCCCATGTAGGCGATGCAGACGACCTTGTCGCCGCGGTAGCGGGCCGCGTAGGCGGCTCCGACGGCGTGGGGGATCTGCGTCGCGATGACGCTCGACCAGGAGACCTGGTTCACGGAGCGGTCGCTGTAGTGGCAGGGCATCTGGCGCCCCTTGAGGATGTCGCGCGAGTTCCCCATGTTCTGCGCGACGAGGAGCGAGAGCGAGTAGCCGCGTAGGACCGCCACGCCGCCCTGGCGGAGCGCCGGAAAGACCCAGTCTTGCGGTTCGAGGGCCATGGCGCTGCCGATGACGGCGGCCTCCTCGCCCGTGGCGGTGCCGTAGAAGCCGATCCGGCCGGCGCGTTGGAGGCTGAGCATGCGGACGTCGAGCGTGCGGAGGAACGCCATGTGGCGGTACATCCGGACGAGGTCGTCGGCGCTGAGGTCCGGCGGCGCGCCGCCGTTGACCTTCCCTTCGGGCGTCAGGACTTGCAGGAGATCAGCGGTCATCAGCCGGACACGATACTACGATCGGCGCTTGCGCGCAACCATGCGGAAGGCGATGGTGAGGGACTCGACCACGACCCTGGCGTGCCGCCACCCGGGTTTTTGGCCGGCAGGCGCGGGGGGGCCGTGATAGACTTCCCGCACGACTCGGGGGTTTCCGCGCGGCTACTGCAGGAGGAGACGAGATGACACGGTTCAAGCTGGCATTGATCATCGTCGGCGGGGTCCTGGTGTTCTTCGGGATCCAGGAGATGCGCCTGTCGTCGGGGTGCAAGGCGGAGCCCAAGAAGTTGACCTGCGCCGAGCTATCGGCGAACGGCCCGGGAGACAACTCCCACATCCAACTGACCGACTTCGTCCTCCCCGAATCGGTCTTCGTGTACAACGAGTCGAGCAAGGGCGGAGGCTGGACCTGCATCTGGATCCCCGCGGTCCCGCTCGACGGCGACTACGTGAAGGAGTACCAGAAGGCGATGGAGGCAGGGGGACAGCCCCCCGCGCCCACGGGGCTCAAGGTCATCGTGAAGAGCAAGGGCGTGAGGACCGAGAAGGACCTGGAGGCCCTGGCCAAGAAGGACATGATCCAGGGCGTCGTCATCAACAAGGTCGAGGCGGTCAGCGGCGAGGAAAAGAAGATCCTCGTACAGAACTACCCCGGCTCGAACATCGACACCTGCTGGATCCTCGAGGTGGGCCGCACGCCGTCGGGAATGGGGAAGCTCGCAGGCTTCTTCGGCGGCGGAATCGTGTGCGCGGGGCTCGGGGTCGTGCTGATGCTGGCGAAGAAGTAGGGCCTACATCACCTCGTGCCCTTCCCCTTCACGGACCAGAGCGGGGCGAAGAGGCGGCCGCCTCTCTGCTTCCGGCCGCGCTGAGGCTCTGGCTCGACCCCGATGCGGCGCGCGCAGCCAACGGGGTTCAGCGTCGATGGTGCGGACCGGCACGGGGCGAGCGAGTGGGCCGGCGACGTTCAGTCGAAGAGGCCTTCGGCCGTCCCGTAGGGCCCGCCCATCCCGTCAACGCCGTAGAGCGTCTCGGCGACGCGGTACTGCATGAGGCAGATGAACAGCCCCACGGGCGCGCAGACGACGCCGACGACCAGGGGGTGGCGGAGGAACCGTGCCCGAGCCTGGAGGGCAACCAGGTTGACGAGGCTCGGCAGGGTCATCAGGAAGAGGGCGCACCGGACGCCGAAGTACCTTCGGCCGACGGCCGCCCTTACTGCGAGCGGCCCGAACAACGCAACGCTGGCAAGCTCCAGGACGACCAGTCCCAGAACCGCGAGGGACGCCCACACGATCAGCCTCGCCGTCCGCTCCCACTTGTCCGCCAGCGCCACGAGGACCGCGGCGTAGATCACACCCCCGACGAAGGAGGCGGGGACGGACAGGCAGATGGTGAGCATATCCATGATGTTCTCCCCGCCGTCAGGGCCCGCCATCGCGATAGGTGAACGTGAAGCTGCCGTCCGGGTTGCGGAGGACCGGCGACTTCACCCCTGGAAGCGCCTGCAGGCCCCAAAACCTGCGGTGGGCGTGCACGAGCCCCGGCGCCAGCAGAAGCTGGACGCCGCGGTACACGAGGACGTAGCCGACGATGGGGCAGAGCAAGAGCAGCAGGGCCGCCAGGACGACGGGGTCGAGATCCTGGCCCCGGAACTCGATGCGCCGCTCCCCCGCGAGGACGTAGACGAGGAACGCGCAGGGCGCCAGGACGAACGCGGCCGCGACGAGCGCGGTGCCGAGGGTCCTCCACGCCCGCGCGCGGCGCACCTGTCCCCGGCAGGCCGGACACGCCCAGCGGACGACGGTTTCGGCCGCCTTCTGCGGGCCCAGGGCCCAGTACGCGAGGAGGAGCCACAGCGGCCCCAGGGCAAACAAGGCGCAGCCCAGCAGGGGGCTCAATCCCGAATCCCGATCGTCGATGTGGGAGACGTGCGACAGGCGGTACCACAGCCCTCCCTCGGGGTCGACCTGCTCCATCCCGCACGCGCAGACGGGCTCGACGCGGACGGCCCCCTCCACGAGCCGCGGATCCTCGGGCACCTGCACCTTCCCGCCGCAATGCGGGCACGGTCGAAGGCACCCGCGCCAGCGATCCTCATGTTCGGCCGACTGGCCGCAGGCGGCGCACGCGACGATGACGCCCATTGAGCTTCCCGTTCTCCTCCTTGCATCTCACCAATGGACGCGGGTTGTGGATGGCATCTTCCGCCCGCGGGCACCCAAGGTCAACCAATCGCACGACTGCGAGGGCGCCCGTCGCCGTCAAGCCGAGCAGGCTCCCCTAGCTGCCGTCGTTAGACGAATTTCGACGAGGCCAAGGCCCCCGGCCTCTCCACGCGCGAGGCCCTGCGGCTCGTCTACGCCGTCGAAGACGCCTTCTCCGCCGTCCTCCGCGCGAGGCCCAAGGACAAGGCAATCCGCAAGGCGCTCAGGGGGGTCGCGACCCGCCGCGAGGACCTCGAGGACCGCTTCGACGGCAAGGAGGGGGACAAGGCCATCGCCGAGATGAAGGCCAAGGGCGAGAAGCCCATCGCCTGGGAAGACGTGAAGCGGGGGCTCGGCCTGTAGTGCCCTACCGCGTCGAATACCCCCACGCGCCAGGCGCGAGCTTGCCGCCCTCCCGCACGTGGCGAAGTCCTCTCGGGTCCAGGTCTCGGGTCCAGGTCTCAAGGTACGGCAAGCACTTGCGCCGATTCTGCCGTTATCTTGATCCCGATGTCGCGGCCCACGATCCGGTCGAACCCGCCGAGGATTTCGCCCATCCCCCTGCTGTAGATCCGCCGCCGCACCTCGTACCGCTGCTCGAAGTGTGACGAGCCCATACCCGAGAGGACCTCGCCCCGCCCAGGACTTCGCCCGCCTACCGAGATAGGCTCTTAGGCAGTGCCGCTTCTGGGAGATTCTCTATGGCCGTTTCGCGGCCTGCGGGAACCAGTCGAACGTGGGGCGCCGCGTCCCGTCCGCGAACCGCACTCCATCCTGGCAGCTGGCTCCGTCCGGACCCTCGTCCCACCGAGTCCCCAGCTCCTCGATCCCCGCCTCCTCGACCGGTACGACCTCGCCCGGTTGGGAGATGCCATCCTGGTTCACGTCGCGCCAGATTGCGAGCCCTCCCCGTTCGGCTCCGCGGATCCAGCCGTCGCGGTTGTCGTCCAGCAGGGCGAGAGGCTCGTAGCCGTTTCTGAACGGGATGTACCACGTGATGTGGCCGAAGAGCTGGAGACCCGACGTGATCTTGCCGTCGCGATCCGGGTCCCAGACGAGGAACCCCGCCTCGGGGCGCACCCAGGGCCACAGGTCGGTCGAGCCGTCCCCGCGCAGATCGAACCGCACGTTCCGCTCCGGGGCGAGCAACGAAGCCAGCGAGTCTACTGCCATGAATGGCACGAGGATCGGCGTGATGTGCCTGCTGCCGGCCGCAATTTTCGCCCTGAGAACTTCCAGGTTCTTGCGCACGTCCGCCAACCGCGTCCGCGTCCCCTCGTCCGTCCAGTCCTTCAGCAGCTCGAGGAGCCTCGTGCCGGAGTCGACTGCGACGGATCCATGCCACGAGCCCTCGTACCGCGACCAGTCCTTTCTTTCCAGGTCCGCCTGGAGCGCCGTGTCGTAGGCGGTCCAGTACCCATGGATGCACTCCTCGTTCCTGCCCAGCTCGTCGTAGCACCATGCGATTCCGAGCTGGGCAAGCGTGAACTTCGGGTCCAACTCGAGGGCCCGCTGGTATCGCTGCACCGCCTTGCGCAGGCAGAGCGCTCCGGCCCGAACGGAGGGGACGGTCCAGTCCACTCCTGCCTTCTGGAGGACCTCCTCGATCCTTTTGCGCCCCTCCTCGGGAAGGTCCTTGTCCGGATCCGCGTCGAAGGCGATACGGACGACCTCTCGCAAGGGCGATGGGGTCTGGAGTGCCACCCCGGGTTGCGGATCCTGGAAACTCGGGAGCGCGGCATCACTCCCGGGCCAGAGACGGATCGCATCCCCTCGTTGGACGTAGGCGATGCAGAAGAGACGCCCGAGGACATAGTGCGCGTTCGCGTCGTCCGGGTGCGACGCGAGGAAGCCCTCTACGTTGGCCTCCAGCCGCTCGATCGGCACGTTTCCCGGTCGCTTGGCGAATCGAGCGAGGGCATCCATCGGCAGGAGGACGAAGAGGAACCCGAAGAAGAGGATGCCGTAGCGCATGAAGCCACTCCGAATGAGCGGGGAGGTGAAGGGTACGGACGATCCGCACGGGGGTCAAGGGTCTCCAGGGGCGAAGTCCTCGGGCGAAGTCCTCTCGGGTCCAGGTCTCCCCGGCGACCCACTGAAATGCCGGGGGCAAGTCGACCCGAGAGGAGTTCGCTCCGACCCGAAGATCGTCGAGGCGTGCCACGCGGCGAGGGGTGCATGCCGCTGGGGCGAAATCCAGCAGTGCCCCGGGCGACCGTCGTCAATTCCAGCAGTCGGCCGGGGCACGTGAACCGCACGCAAGAATATCGCGGCGGATCGGTCGCGGCGGGCAGAGCTTGGGACGATCGCCCGAGGGCCCCTGCCCTACTTGCCCTGGCACTCAGGGTGCGCATGAAGACGCGGACTCGTGGAGCCTGCGATGGCCTCGGTTCCTCGCGACTACGTCCAGGACGAGCCCGTGCTCACGACCACTCGGTGCGTGTTGCGCTTGCCGTTCCTCTCCCGGCCGGCGGTGAGGACGGAGCTCAAGCGATTGATCGCGCGCTGGGCTCCCAGGTGCGGTGTCGAGGTCATCGCCCTCACGATCGCCGTAAATCACATCCACATGATTCTGAGCCAGGACCACACGGGCATCGACAAGCGCCGCAAGCGCGGGATTGCCTGGTTCGAAAGAAACGTGCTAAGCGGCCTCAGTCTCTACGGGAATGCGCATTTCTCGACCCAGGGTCACTTTGTGGAGCGCCGGTACTGGGCTCGCCGCAGGCCGAGTCCCGAGCAGGCGCTTCAGTCCCTCGGTTACGTCCTCGAGCATCCGGTCAAGCACGGTGTCGCGACGGGGTTTGACGACGAAGACACCTCGGGCCGACTCTACTTCCGTGGAACGCCCGACGGCGTGGCGACGGCCGCGCTCGGCGTCTTTCTTGCGCGCGACCCGGAGGTCCGGTGGACGGCGATCGAGTGCCTCTTCCGCGAGATGTACGCCGACCCGCGGTGGAGGGAAGACGGCGTCGAGGTTGCGCGCGAGGCGATCCAGCGGCACCCCGAGGTGATTGACAAGAAGGGGTGGTGCGTGCCGATCAAGGTCGCGATCTGGGCCGGAGCGGAAGCCGCGAAGCGGGCGCGTGAGGCGGTCCTAACGGCGCCTCAGGAGCGCGTGGAGTTCTCGCCGCGGAAGGCCCCTCGCGTCGGTGGCGTGATCGAGGTCATCTTCCGCGAGGCGCCGTCAAGGCCCATGTACGCCCCGTCGGTGGACTCCTCGTAGTCTGCGCCGGCGGCGTCGATCACCACCTCGTCACGCCCGCGGGGACACTCCGTCTCGATCCCCCCTCCGGGGCCGCATAGCGGATCCTCTGTCGTCGAATTCGCGTCGTTTTGCGCGCCAACCGCCAGACGTTGCCCCGCCAAGCGCCAAACCGCGCGCCGCCGCCGCATCCCGAACTTGCGTGACCCCGCGCAACTCCTGCGCGGGCATGGTCGCCAAGACCTTCAAGCACTTCGATCCTTCGACTCGCTCGTCCACGACCTCGTCGACCTCGCCTTCCGCGAGTTCGGGCACGTGCGCAACACCGCGCCTCCCTTCGGCGGACGCCCCGCCGCGGAGTGGGTGCGGGAGCTGAAGAGGTGGAAGGCGGAGGTGGAGGCCATGAACCAGCCGAAGCCCGCCGAGGTCAATGGGGAATAGGTGCGCGGGGTTGTCCCATCCGCGATTCTAGGCGAAGGACCCCGAGGCTCCGCCCTCAACCTGGTTCATCACCGCCTCGAACCCCTCCTCGACCGCGAGGAGGTCGATCGGCCGACATCGCGCGAGGAGCGGGTGGCGCTGTTCGAAGAACGTCACCAGGTACTCGCGGAGTACGACCTTCTCAAGGATCTCGAGGACGAGGTCCAACCGGACGATCTTCCGCGCAATCGCGGGCTCGGGCTGCTTCCCCGTCTCCCACCTGGCCAAGGCGCTCCAGGACACGCCGAGGAAGCTCGCGAATTGGTGCTGCGTCAGCGGCCGCGACGCATCGGGAGACAGCCGCCTGCGAAGGTCGCGGAGGAGCGCGGGTGGGACTTTGGGGCTCGCCCCCAACGCTCCCGGGACCGGTGTCAGGTGGGTCACAGGGATCAGGCGCTTCCGGGCCAGCATCTTTTCCTCTCCTCAACGATCAGAGGCTGCTCACGAACCTCTTCCATGCCCTCGCCGCAGCCCTCTGGACGACCAGCTTGTCTCCCAGATTCTCCAGGAACAGGGCGACACATTGCCCCTTTGGACGATTGCGCACGGAGGGATACACCAGTCCGTGATACCCCGCACCCCGGATTGTGGCCGCGATGGCTCCACACACCGGCGTTGCCGGGTCGCCTGTCACGTCTGCCGCCTTGATCCCCCACTTCCGTCGACCCGGCTCGGTAGACAGGTCCACCAGACGCAGCTTGCCCCGAACGCCGATCCGGTAGGCTCGGAATCCCCGTGGGTCCAGCGGAACCACGTATCGAGCGCACGTCTCGCGCCAGGCCGTCTCGAGGCTATCGGCGCCATAGCATGTAGGTTGGGCGAGTGGGTCGTCGTGAAACCGGCCTGGCCGCCTGCTCCTGATGATCTCACTCCTGGTCTTCATGTCCTTGATGACGATCCGCCACCACCAACGCGATCTCCTGGCCCTCCTCTTTCTCATTTAGGGGGGCCCTCCTCAGGCGCCCTGGTTCACACGTGTACGAACAGAGTATATCCGCGTATATACTCGCGCACAAGCATGCCGCCTCCCTTGTCGCCTGCGAGCCAGGTCGCAGCAGGAGGGCCACCCCCCTTCGCGCCTGCCCGCTACGCGGAGACGCCGCTTCGGATGAGGTGGTGCGCCCACGGCAATTGTCGCACCAGTGGTGCGACTTCCTCGTCGTCGCGACCGCCAGTGAAGGTCGACCATCGTGGTGTTGACGGCGGCCAGGGCTTTCCCTCGGGGCGAAGTCCTCTACCGCGACGCAAGGCAGCCGAGGAGGTAGTCGCGCTCTGCGCGCGCGTCAGCGTCGCTCGCGCATGATTCGCGGACCTCCCGCGTGATCTCCTCCCTCAACCGCAGCTTTGATTCGCGCTCGATGAAGTGCCGCACGCGCGCTTCCGACACGCCGTCCATCCTCGCGGTCGTCTCGATGGACGGCAAGCGCCCGTACCCGTCCACCTCGATGAGCTGCGCCAGCGACAGCTTCCAGGGGTTCTTCCGATCCGCCGCCAACTCCGCCTTCCACCGGGCGAAAGCCCGCTTGAGGAGCGCCTTCGCCCACGCCTGGTCGTAGGCCGCCGCCGCCGACGGGGACGGATCGACGACCTCCACCCGATCCATTCCCTCGGTCGCCACCCTCCCGCCACGCTTCGCCGCCCTCGCCCGCTTCGCCTCGTCCCGGATGTACCCCTGGAACCACATCAACAGCCACGAGCGAAGCCGCCCACGCGCCGGATCGAACCGCCCAAGCAGGTCCGTCTCGATGACCCACGCGCAGTACCCCTGCACCAGGTCCTTGGCCGCCTCGCTCTTTCGTCCGCAGCGCGCGTAGGCGTACAACGGCCCCTGATAGGCCCGCCAGAAGACATCCTCCGCCTCGCTCCGCGCCCCCGCGTCCGCCCCGTGCATCCGCATCAGCAGCGACAGCCGCGTCAACGGAAACGCCGCATCTCTCGCCCCCATGCTCGACTGGTTCGGCTTCATTCCGGGCGAATCTACCGCCATACCCCACGGAGGACAAGCCCCGGGCCGCCGCGAGAATTTTTCCCGAATTCCTGGGTTTTCCGCCGCCGCTTGTCCCAGATCATCAGGGAGGGACGGTTTTCCCCTCCCATCACCGACGAGGAGGGCTTCCCGTGAACGCATCGCGACTGGACGGCACGGACAGCAGGAAGTACTCGGAGGGCGACGTCACCTTCGACGACTTCAAGACCCAGAGCCCCGAATACGCCCGCGTCATCGAGCAGGGACGCCTCGTCGCCCCCTCCGCCCGACCGACGCTCGTCCGAGGCGAGACCGGCTGCGGGAAGAATTTCTTCGTCCGCGCCCTCCACAACGCCAGTCCGCGCGCGAAACGCCCCTTCGTCGAGGTCAACGTCGCCGGCGCCCCCGAGACCCTGTACTCCACCCTCTTCGGGCACGTGAGGGGCGCCTTCACACATGCCCTGACCGACAGGGTCGGCGCCTTCCAGCAGGCCGACGGCGGGACCATCTTCCTCGACGAGATCGGCGACCTCGCCCTCGACCTGCAGCCGCTTCTCCTCCGAGCCTGCAGCCAGCGCACCTTCGTGCCCCTCGGCGGAAAGGAGTACACGGCCGATGTCCGGATCATCACCGCGACCCACCGTGACCTCGCACGGATGGTCCGCGAGGGGACGTTCCGCGAGGACCTCTACCACCGCCTGAAGGAGCTGGCCATCGTGCTGCCGCCACTGCGTGCGCGGCGCGAGGACGTCCTCCCTCTCCTCTTCCGGTACCTCGCCGCGATGGGCCACCCCGAGCTCGCGCGCGCGGACGCCTTCGAGCAGGAGGCCTGGGCGTACATCGCGTCCTGCCCCTGGCCCGGGAACCTGCGCGACCTGAAGGCCGTGGCGTACCGCATCGCGACATACGCCAAGGGGAGGAAGGTGCGGCTGGAGGATGTCCTGCTTGACGATCCGCCCCGGTACCTCGACGCGCCCCGCCCGCCCGCGATCGAGGGAGCCACCGAAATCGTCGCACTCGAGGAGATGAAGCGCCGGTACGTGCAGTACGCGTACGAGGTGAGCGGATCGAACCACTGCGAGACCGCGCGGTTGCTCAAGGTGGCTGTGAACACGGTGAAGAAGTACGTCGGGCGTCGCCAGGGGGAGTGAATCCGCGGCAGAGGGCCCGGAACTCGCGCGCGGTGACGCGAGACCGAGGCCACGCTCCCCGCAACCTGCGCATGGCGTCCCGCATCTCCGGCCGGGTCGCTCGGAACAAGTGCAGAGCGTCCCGCAACCGCGGCCGGGGCGCCCGGAACCAGCGCACAGCGTCCCGCAACTCCGGCCGGGTGACCCGCACCCCGTGCGGAGCGACCCGCAACAAGGGCTCAGTCATCCGGAGCAAGTGCACGACGACCCCCAACTCCGGCCGGGTCACCCGCAGCATGGGCAGAGCGACCCCGAACTCCGGCCGGGTCACTCGCACCAGGCGCACATCGACCCGCAACTCCGGCCGGGTGTCCCGGAACGAGCGCGCGACGACTCGCAACGGCGGCCGAGGCACCTTCCACAGGCGCACAACGACATGCAACTCCAGCCGGACGAATTGCCCGTCAACTTCTGACGGCCGCATCAGGGTTTGACGACATGAGCTCGTCAGATCCTGATGCTCCCTCCTCGATGCCCCCACGCGACGCGAGCGCCGACCCACGCGCAAGTCGTTGCGTCCGAGGCCGATCGCCTCCGAACGCGCCCGGTGCGAGATTCCGCGCTCGCGCTGGCACGCGTCTCGCGCATCCATTCCGCGGAGGTCGCCTTGGTGATGTCCCCGCGTGCGCGGGGGCCAGGGCGGCCGCCGAGGACACCTTTTGGAGGTACTCCCATGTTGTCCTCACTCGTCAGCCTGCTCCATGTGATGGGGCTGGTGGTCGGGAACGCGGTCGGCGATCCCGAGGTCAAGGCCTTCCTCGAGGCGAAGCGGTTTCCCCTGGACCGCCTCACCGACGGGAACGGGCTGCTCTCGAAGGCCCAGGAGGCGGTCGTGCGGAGGGACCTGGCGCAAGGGCGGCAGATGACCCTGACGCAGAGCCTGCGCGACCTCTTCGCGGCGATTCGCGATGAAGTCAGGGAGGTCCGCTTCGCCCTGCAGAGCGCGCTCGTCGATCGACGCGACCTGCTGGCGAAGGTCGACGTCCCGATGCGGAGCGGAGGGAAGCGGCCCGAGGGGGCCGTCGACCCGCCTGCCGCGGGCGCCCCGCCGGCGGAGCCGGCGAAGGGGAAGCTACGCCGCCCGAGGTGGACGACCATCGCACGCCTGGTCGCGTACGGACGGACGATGATCCAGGCGGTCCTGGCGGAACCCGAGATCGTCGCCGCCATCGAGCCGTACAGCTACACGAAGGAGACCCTGGAGGGGTTCCTCGCGCGGCTGGATGAGCTCGAGCGGGTCAACCACGAACAGGAGGCGGCGAAGGGGGCCCGGATGGGCGCTACGAAGGAGGTCATGGCCGCAGGCAAGGGCCTGCGGATGTGGTTTCTTCCGTGGAAGAAGCGCCTGATGAATGCGACGCGCGGGAAGCAGGAGCTCCGCGCAAGGCTGGGGCTGTAGAGGATCGGACCGCGGGGGAGGTCATCGCGCCTCCCCCGCGGCGTCCATGGCGGGGGATCGCGAAGAAGCAGGGGCTACATCCCTTCGAGAAGCAGCAGCTTCGGGTCCTCCAGGAAGCGGATCACGCGCTGGAGGAACGCCGCCCCGACCGCGCCGTCGACCACGCGGTGATCGAGCGAGATCGCCAGGTTCATCATGTGCCGGATGACGATCTTGTCGTCGTCCTTCACGACGGGACGCTTCGCGATCTTGTGCACGCCCAGGATCGCCACCTCGGGGTGGTTGATGATCGGCGTGGCGAGAAGGCCTCCGAGGGCCCCCAGGCTTGTGATGCTGAACGTCCCGCCCTGCAGGTCCTCGAGCTTCGACTTGCCGTCGCGGGCGTCGTTCGAGAGGCGGTCGATCTCGCGGGCGATCTCCAGGATGCTCCGCCGGTCGCAGTCCTTCACGACCGGGACAACGAGCCCCTCGGGGGCCGCGGTGGCGATCCCGATGTTGAAGTACTTCTTGAGGACGACCTCCTGGCGATCGTCGTCCAGCGAGGCGTTGAGGAGCGGGTACTCCTTCAGGCCGATGACCAGGGCCTTCACGATGAACGGCAGGTAGGTCAGCTTCACGCCGCGCTTCTCGGCGATGTCCTTCGCCTTCGCCCGGAGCTCCACCAGCTCCGTCATGTCGCACTCCTCGACGTAGGTGAAGTGCGCAGCCGTGTGCCGGGAGTGGGACATGTGCTGGGCGATGCGGCGGCGGAGGCCGCGGAGGGGGAGGCGCTCTTCGCGGGTGCCGGCGGGAACGGGGACGGGAGCGGGAGCGTGTACGGGAACGGAAGCGGGAACGGAAGCGGGAACGGAAGCGGGAACGGAAGCGGGAACGGAAGCGGGAACGGAAGCGGGAACGGAAGCGGGAACGGGAGCGGGAACGGAACCGCGGGTCGCGGGCGCGGGCGCGGGCGCGGGGGCCTTCGTACGCTCCGCGAAGCCGCGGACGTCGTCCTTGGTGACGCGACCGCGGGGGCCGGAGCCGGAGACATGGCCGAGGTCGACGCCGAGGTCGCGGGCGAGCTTGCGCGTCGCGGGCGTCGCGAGGACCTTGCCGGAGGAGGTGACGGGCCGCTCGGCGACTGCCACCGCGGACTCGGAGCGAGCGGCGACGGAGTGCGCCCCGACGGCCTGGACGGCGTGCGCGGGCGCGACGACGGCCGCGGCGGAGGGCGTGCCGGACTCGTCGATGACGACGAGGACGCTCCCGACGGGGACCACCTTCCCTTCGAGGGCCACGATCCTCTTGATGACGCCGGTGCGCGGCGACGGGATCTCGACCGTCGCCTTGTCCGTCATCACCTCCACGAGGGGCTGGTCCTCGCGGACCGCGTCGCCCTCTTGGACCTTCCACTTGACGATCTCGCCTTCCGCGATGCCTTCGCCAATGTCGGGCAGCTTGAAATCCACGGCTCCCCCTAGAAGTGGACGACCTTCTCGATGCCGTTGAGAATCCGGTGCGCGTCGGGCATGTACGCGTGCTCGAGCGTGTACGGGAACGGCGTGTCGAAGCCAGTGACGCGGACGATCGGGCCCTCCAGGTACTCGATCGCCTTCTCCGCGACGAGCGCGCTGATCTCCGCGCCCCAGCCGCCCGAGCGCGGCGCCTCGTGCGTCACGACCAGGCGCCCCGTCTTCGCGACGCTCGCGAGGATCGCCTCCTCGTCGTACGGGTAGATCGTGCGAAGGTCGATCACCTCGCACGAGATCCCCTTCGCCTGGGCCTCTTCGGCGGCCTTGAGCGAGTCCGTCACCATCGCGCCCCAGGCGACGATCGTGCAGTCCTTCCCCTCGCGCGCGATCCGCGCCTTGCCGATCGGGACCGTGTAGTCCCCCTCGGGGACCTCCCCCTTCACGCTGCGGTAGATCCGCTTCGGCTCGAGGAACATCACCGGGTCCTCGTCGCGGATCGCCGAGAGGAGCAGCCCCTTCGTGTCGTACGGCGTCGAGGGGATCACGACCTTGAGGCCCGCCGTGTGCGCGAAGAAGGCCTCCGTCGACTGCGAATGGTAGTGCCCGCCGCGGATCCCGCCGCCGTACGGCGAGCGGATCACCATCGGGACCGTGTACTGGCCGCCGGAGCGGTAGCGGAACTTCGCCGCCTCGTTCACGATCTGGTCGAACGCGGGGAGGATGAAGTCGAGGAACTGAATTTCGGGGACAGGGCGGAGGCCGTAGAGCGCCATGCCGATCGCCGTGCCGATGATCCCGCTCTCCGCGAGCGGCGTGTCGATCACGCGCTGGCCGCCGAACTCGTCGAAGAGCCCCTCGGTCGCGCGGAAGACGCCGCCGTTCTTCCCGACGTCCTCGCCCAGGACGACGACGCGGTCGTCCCGGCGCATCTCTTCCTTGAGCGCGAGGTTGACGGCCTGCAGAAGGGTGACTGTGGGCATCGCGAGTTCCTCGTTCGGCTGGTTTGCGGGGGCTCGCCTCGGGGCTGAGGCCCCTCGGCTCGCTCGCGCCCTCACGGGCGCGACTCCAACACGGCTAGAGCGGGAAAAAGCCCTGGTTTTCCGAGTGGATGCCGAGGCGTTTGACCTCTTCCATCTGTTCCTTCAACTGGGGCGGCATCTCGGCGTAGACGTTCTGGAACATCGTCTCGAGCGGCGGCGGCGGGACCTTCTCCTGCCGCGAGAAGGCGTCCTGGACCTCCTGGCGGACCGCCGCCCAGAGGGCCTCGTCCTGGTCCTTCGACCAGACCTTCTCACGCTCGAGGAACAGGCGGAAACGGTCGATCGGGTCCTTCCGCTTCCACTCCTCGTAGGTCTTCTCGTCGCGGTACCGCTTCGGGTCGTCGCTCGAGGAGTGCGGGCCCATCCGGAAGCTGACCGCCTCGATCAGCGTGGGCCCCTCGCCGGCGCGCGCTCGCTCGACCGCCTCGCGCGTCACGGCCCAGACGGCCAGGACGTCGTTCCCGTCCACCCGGCGGCCCGGCATCCCGTATGCCTTCGCCTTCTGCGCGATCGTCTCGCTCCCCGTCTGCGACGCGTACGGGACGCTGATCGCGTACTGGTTGTTCGTGCAGAAGAAGACGCAGGGGGCCTTCCAGACCCCCGCGAAGTTCATCCCGCAATGGAAGTCGTTCGAGCTGGTCGACCCGTCGCCGAAGTAGGTCACGGCGACGATGGGGTCCTTCCGGATCTTCGCGGCCATCGCGACCCCCGCGGCCTGGACGATTTGCGTGCCGATCGGGCTCGAGATGCTGACGAAGCGGATGTCCTTGAAGCTGTAATGCACGGGCATCTGGTGCCCCTGCGCGAGGTCGTTCGCGTTGCCGAAGAGGTTCGCGACCATGTCGTCGAGCCGCGCCCCGCGGTGGAGCGCGACGCCCGGCACGCGGTAGTGCGGGAAGACCCAGTCCTCCGCGCCATACGCGTGCGCGCTGCCGATCTGCGCCGCCTCCTCGCCGATGGACGGCAGGTGGAAGCCGATCTGCCCCTTCCGCTGGGTCATCAGGCCGCGCTCGTCGAAGCAGCGAACGAGGACCATCTCGCGGTACATCTCGCGCAGCTCGGCCTCGGGGAGGGGCGTGGTGAACGCCTGCTTGACCGCCCCGTCGGCGTCGATCACCTGGAGGACCTGTTCGCTCATCGCGCTCTCCCACGCTCCTGGAGGATCGTCCGGATGTAGAACTCGCCGGCGCGATACGAGCTCCGCACGAGCGGCCCGGCGGCCACGTAGCGGAACCCCATCGCGAGCCCCTTCCCCTCCAGCTCCTTGAATCGCTCGGGCGTGACGAACTCCGCCACCGGCAGGTGCCACTCGGAGGGCCTCAGGTACTGCCCGAGCGTCAGGAACTCCACGCCGACCTCGCGGACGGCCTGCATCGCGCCGAGAACCTCCTCGTCGGTCTCGCCGAGGCCGACCATGATCGAGGTCTTCGTCGGCCGCGACGGGTCGAGGTCGCGCAGGGAACGCAGCACGCGGATCGACTGCGCCCACGTGGCGCGGTGGTCGCGGACGCGGTCCTGGAGGCGCTCCACGGTCTCGACGTTGTGCGCCATCACGTCGGGGCGTGCATCGCTCACGGTCCGAAGCGCGGCCTCGTCCCCCTGGAAGTCGGGGATGAGGACCTCGACGAGGAGGTCCGGGCAGGCGGCCTTCGCGAGGCGGATGGTCTCCGCGAAGTGTCCCGCGCCGCCGTCGGGGAGGTCGTCACGGTCGACGCTCGTGAGGACGACGTACTTGACGCCGATCTCCGCGAGGGTGCGCGCGACGTTTCCGGGCTCCTCGGGGTCGGGGGGCGCGGTCGGCCTGCCCGCCTTCACCGCGCAGAAGCGGCACCCGCGCGTGCAGAGCTCCCCCATCAGCATGAGGGTCATGGTGCCGCCGCCCCAGCACTCCCCGATGTTGGGGCACTGGGCCTCCTCGCAGACGGTGTGGAGGTTGAGTGTGCGGACGAGGCCCTTCAGGCGGGTGTAATTCGGACCGCCGGGGGCCTGGACCTTGAGCCAGGCGGGCTTGCGAATCGACTCGGCGACACCCACGGCTCACTCCCAGGGTGGTTTGAGCGAAGAAATGTAATGATACAGAGGAGCGTGAGCAAGGGAAAGCCCTGCGGGAAATCCCAGATCCAAAATCCCAAATCCCAACGAAATCCCAAGTCCTGAATCCCAACCCACGCTCATCCCCTGGTGTTGGGATTCAGGATTTTGGATTTCGTTGGATCCCTACCGCTCAACTGCTTCGCGTTGCGCGCAGTTGTGGCTGCGCGGGCGTACGAAGGCGCGGCAGATTCGATCCCTGGGACGAGCGCTATGTGTTCGGTCGATCGCGGTCGTCGCGACGGCTCGT
>ORMF010775783.1_pt1 | contig 32420 bp, 31 predicted proteins | sample 1779871 | NCBI WGS metagenome assembly ORMF01 (sample SAMEA104232316, study PRJEB22302) | groundwater metagenome | biome: forest; feature: aquifer; material: groundwater | place: USA | collected 2011-08-07 | depth 5.4 m | reverse complement strand
TCATGTCGAAAGTTCTCATCTCTTCGTAGGCCTCGAGCAAGATATCCCTGCGCTCTTTCCCATAGTCGTCGTCTCCGCCGGTGAGCATCCAGATGTCTTGCACGGGAGGCGCGTAGAGCATGTCGTCGAAATCGATGAAGTACGGATCGTCCCTATTCCACAAAATATTTCCGGAGTGGCAATCGCCGTGGAGCAGAACGTACTCGACGTCCTCGAAACGAGGAGTAATTGCGTCGCAAATTTGCGTTACGATGATTTCGAAGCGACTCGCGAGTTGCATCGGAATGAAGCTTCCGTCTTTTAAGAATTTCAAAGGGTCTCGCCCATAAGTTTGCGGATCGAGCCGTAAACGGGGCGCGCTTTTTTTCGCCGCCCCGACACTATGAAGGCGAGCCATGAACCGCCCCAAGCGCGTGAGCTGTTCGGTATTCAGTTCCGGCTCCAGTCGCCCCGGCCGCTTCGGGAAGATCGTGAACATCACTTCGTTGATTACGAAAATACTTTGTCCCTTTTCGTCCGTGAGTGGGCATACGACGGGAATTTCACTTTCTTCGAGGGCTTTCAGGAAATCGTGCTCGGCCTGAATCGTGGCGCGGCTCCAGCGGCCGGGGCGATAAAATTTGATGACGACGTGCGGGCCTTCTTCCATCTCGATGTCGTACACGCGGTTTTCCATCGCATTGAGAGCGTAGAAACGGCCCGTGCAACGCCCGCCCAATTTCTCGGCGGCGTCGAAAATTACTTCTGGAAGAATCTGCAGGAAGTTGTCTAGCACAGCCGTCATCCTAGACGAGCGTAGCCCCCTTGTACACTGCCACGGCTAGGGCCTTAGGGTTTTTGTATGTATATCAACCCCCTGGCCCCTAGACTCTGGGCCCACGCCGGGCCCGGCGTGGGCAAAATTGAAGTGTCGGGGTCGCGGGAAGTCAACCCTCCCGGGGAACGGAAAAGGCACGTTGTTAAGTAGCTGGATAAACTTCGCGATAAAATCTTGGAAACGCCCGACGTTGATATCCCGAGTTGACGGAGAAAAAAGTCCGCTCTTTGCGTTTTAGCAGCGCTTCTTCGATCCCGCGAACCCTCCGGACGAGCAGCGTCTCTTCGGTCACCCCCGGCGTGCTGGCGTCGAACGCGAAGTTGCGCTCTTAAATCATTCCGAGTCCGCCAGAGCCTGCAACCGAGCCGTAACTCAACAAGTCCAACGGCTGCTCTTTGCGTGTCCGAAAAGTGTCCGAGACTGAGCAAATGCAGTCGCATGGCAAGCCTACAAATCTCGGAACCTAGCAGGTGAGATTGAAAGGCGCATCAATCAAACACCGCCCAACAGACCTCTTCCGGATCGGGCCGGCTCCTTAAACTTCCAGACAAGCGCCTTCCAGATTGTACTTACTTTGCGTAAAGCTTCTGAATAAACCCACTCTCGTCCAGTTCCTTGATAAAGCGATTGTCCATGAAGTCTTGCGCTTTGACGTTCGGTGTTTGCGGATTGCGCTGGCGGATGAAATCGATCACCGCCTGGAGACCCTTCTCGCTCACGTAGGGCGTGCGCGGAATCACGCGGCCGACGAAGTAATCGTAGCTGGCGTTGAGAATGTCCTTATCCTCCGTGCGCATGTATTTGCTTAAGACTTTTATTGTGAAATCGCGGTGGGTCTGGGCGTATTGAATCGCCGCGACGAAGCCGCGCGTGAAGCGCCGCACCAGATCCGGATTCTCGCGGATTAGCGTTTGCGTGGTGATCAGCGACGCCGCCTCGTAGGGAATATTGGCCTGGGATAAATCCAAGAGCGTGTTGAAGCCTAACTTTTGCGCAGCGACATAGCCAGCAACCGTGACGACCGTGGCATCGACCACGTTCTGGCTCATGGCCATCACGCGCTCAGCGTCGGCACCGACACTGACGAAGGCGACGTCCTTCTCCGCGAGTCCCAGCCGCTGAACCGCCACGCGGGCTGCGAGATCGGAATCGGTGCCCGGGCGGCTCACGGCGATCTTTTTGCCTTTCAGATCGTTCGCGCTTTTAATCTCCTTCTTGGTTATCAGGTAGAACAGCAATCCCGGCGTCGCGGTGGCGATCAGCACCGTGTCCATACCCCCGAGTTTTGCCAACACAGCCGAGCTGGCCCCCAAGCCGGCGAATTGGGCATCTTTCGTCACCAGAGCATGATCGCGATCGTGCTGCCGCGAAAGAACACCACGTCCGCATCGACTCCGTGCTGGCGATAAAGTCCGGACTCGCGCCCGACCCAAAACGGCGTCAGGTTGCCGCCGCTGGAGCCGAAGGCCACGATCGCCCGCTCGAGTTTTTGCGCCCCCGCCGATGCCGGGGCGAGAATCAAAGTCGCAATCAGTAACCCGATGAACCTTGTTTGCATGGCCAATCCTCCTCCCTTTCGATCCGTCAATGTTTTGCAGGTAGGGGCGCGATTAATCGCGCCCCTACTTTGTCCATCCCCTTTTTCGCTAAAAACTCGCGCACCACATCCTTGGCCTGGCGCTTTTCGCCGTCGACGGCGTAGTTCAATTTTCTCATCTCGTCGACGCTGAGAATACCGCCGAGCTGTTTCAGAACGCCGCGCAGCTCGGGATGTTTGTCCAGCGCGCTTTGCCGCGCCACCGGCACGGCATCGTAGGGCGGAAAGTAATGCCGGTCGTCTGCCAATTGAAACAATCCATAGCGGTTGATCAAACCGTCCGTCGAATTGCCGGCGATCAGATCGACCTGTTTCTCGGCGAGCGCACGGTAGGTCAGCGACAAATCCATCTCACGGGTCTCTTGAAAACGAAAGCCGTAGGTCTTGGCGAAGCCCGGATAGCCGTCCGCCCGGGACATGAAGTCCTGGCCGAAACCGGCACGCCATCGCGCCGAGATCTTTGCCGCGTCGCTCACGGTCTTCAAGGCGAGTTTTTGCGCGTCCTCCCCGCGCACCAGAATCGCGAAGGTGTTGTTGAAACCCAGCGGTTCGGCCCACTCGAGATTGAAACGGCTCGCATAATCCGCTTTGACGCGCTTGAAAACCTCCTGCGGGTCACTGGACGGCCGGCCTTTCAAGATCGCCAAGAGCGCCGTGCCGGTGTATTCGACGTACATATCGATCTCGCCGGCGACGAGCGCCTCATGGGCGAGGGCACCTCCGAGATCGAAGCGGCGCTCGACTTTCAGAGCGGTCTTCGTTTCGATGGCCTGAGCGAGGAGTTCACCAAGAATCACTTGCTCGGTGAAATCCTTCGACCCCACGGCGACGCGCTCCGCGCTCTTCCCCGAAAAGAGATTAGTGACGCCGATCATGCCCACCAGGACCAACACGAAGACTGCGCCCCAGAGGATTCTCTTTCCTTTGACCGCGTCACCGAGGCGCATTACCCGCTCGACGGTGCCGAGCAAAAGGTCGGCCGCCAGAGCGATCAGCGCCGCCGGGACCGCGCCGGCGAGGATGAGCACGTTGTCATTGGCCCTGAGGCCGCGAAAAATATAGCGCCCCAAGCCGCCGGCATCAATAGCGGCGGCGATGGTCGCCGTGCCGACGCAGATGACGGTCGCAACTCGCACGCCGGCGATGATGACGCCCAGCGCTAGCGGAAGCTCGACTTGGAAAAGCAATTGGCGGTCGGTCATGCCCATGCCTTTACCCGCCTCGCGAATCGCCGGATCGACGCCGCTGATTCCGGTGAAAGTATTTCTGATGATCGGCAGGAGCGAGTAGAGCACCAGCGCGACAATCGCCGTGCGCGCGCCGATGCCGCCGACAATCTTCACCTGGAAAAGGTATAAGTTGAGCGGAATCAAGAAGCCAAACAGCGCCAGACTCGGCACCGTCTGCATGATATTGGCGAACCCGAGCACCGGCTTGCTCAAGCCCGGCTTGCGCGTGAGCAAGATTCCCAGCGGCACGCCGATTAGGATCGCGATGCCGGTGGAGACCACGACCAAGAACAAATGCTCGAGCACCAGCTCAAGTGTCTCGTGACCGTTGCTCAAAAGAAAGTTAACGAAACTCACGTCGTTCTCCCGATCGATTGAGTGTCGAGAAAGCAGTCCGCGAAGGCGCGCGCCTCGGGATGGCTGGATGCGAGCAACTCGGCGGGCGGACCCAGCAAGATCATCTGCCCATCCTTAAGCAGCGCGATGCGCGACCCCAGAACGAAAGCCTCGCCGATATCGTGAGTGACGAACACCAACGTCTTGTGGAGCTTTGCTTGCAGCGAACGGAACTCTTGCTGAATTTCCCGGCGGGTGATCGGATCGAGGGCGCCGAAGGGCTCGTCGAGCAGAATGATCGGCGGATCGGCGGCGAGCGCCCGCGCCACGCCGACCCGCTGGCGCTGCCCGCCTGACAGATCTCGCGGGAGACGCCCGGCGAAGCGATCCGGCTCAAGCCCGACCATCACCAAAAGTTCCCGCGCCCGGGTGCGGATTTTTTCCGGCTCCCAGCCTTCGAGACGCGGCACGACGCCGATATTTTGTTCGATGGTTAGATGCGGGAACAGGCCGATTTCCTGAATCACATAGCCGACGCGGCGGCGCAGCCGGATCGGGTCCCACTCCAATGTCGGCCTGCCCTCGACGCGCACCTCGCCAGAAGTTGGATCGAGCAGACGATTGATCAGCTTCATCGTCGTGGTCTTGCCCGAACCGCTGCGCCCCAGCAGCACCAGAGTCTCGCCCGCGTTCACCGCCAAGTTCAGGTCGGCGAGCAACGTGCGCCCGTTCGGCAGCGCAAAGCCGACGCTACGAAACTCGATGGTGGTCTGGCCGTTACTCATGATTTCCGATGTCTGGCTGCGGGTTTAAACCCGTCGAGTTTTCTTTTATAGTCTCTTCACTCATGAAACAAGAAAACTTGCCGAGAATATTCGCCGCCGAGCAAACTTCCCGCTGGTGCAACGATCCGCCAGGCATCTGGTCCCTGGAAGGCGCCGATCTCGACTCCGTGCCGATTTTTTCCATCCTAACGACGCTCTGGGACCAACCGCGCTGGCTGGAGGCCTATCACCTGTACGACGAGCACGGCTCCGAGCTGTTCGAAGAGATTTGCCATCTCCCGGAGTATTACCTGACCCGAACCGAAAACGGCATTCTCGAATCCCACGCCGCCGATATTATCGCCGCCGCTCCGGTCGAATGTGTCGTCGAGCTCGGCGCCGGCTACAGCAAGAAAACGGTCCATCTATTGACCGAGCAAACCCGCCGGCGGGGCCGTAGCATCTTCGCGCCCATCGACGTAAGCCGGTCAGCGTTGCTGGCGTCCCAACGAGCCGTGCAAAGGGACTTTCCTGAAATCGATTTCCACGGCTTGCACGCCCGCTATGAGGAGGGATTCAACGCCATCGAGAAAAGTTTGCCGACGCTGTTTGTCTTTCTCGGCAGCACCATCGGCAACTTCAACCACACCGATTTTCCGCGTTTCTTCCGCGCCCTCGCCGCCGCCATGGGTCCCAACGATTTTCTTTTGCTCGGCGCCGATCGGGTCAAGCCGGCAAACCTCCTCGAAGACGCTTACAACGACAGCCGCGGCGTCACAGCGGAGTTTATTCTGAACGTCTTCCGCAACATCAACCACCGCCTCCATAGCAATTTCGACCTCGACAAGATGCGCTATCACTCCTGGTACAATCCTGAATGGCAGCAAATCGAAATGTTCGCCGTGGCGACCGGGAGCCATGAGATCCGCTTCCCGGAAGTGGGCGCGTCATTTTACTGGCGACAAGATGAAAAGATTCTCGTCGAAATCAGCCGCAAGTTCGAGCCCCTGCGGCTCCAGGAGCAGATCCGCTTCTTCGATCTCGCGCCGGTCAAGCACTGCACCGACCCCGATCAGTGGTTTTCCGTCCTGCTCTTTAAAAAAGGCATCTAAGCCCGGTGAATTCTTTCCTTCGCCGCGCCGCCGGGCAAATCCTGCAGCGCGATGGGCCCGCGCAGTTGGCGTAGCGCCGCGCTAAAGTAACTGCCCTCGAATTTTCCCGCCTGGGCAAGAAAGGCCCGAGGCAGATCGCTCCAAGGAATGGCCGGGTTGAGATGGTGAATGCCGTGGAGATTGAAATGCAGCAAGAGCCGCTCCAGCGCCCCGTTGAGTCTGAGATTCCTCGCATAAAACACATCTCCCACGGGGGTCTCGTAGTGATAGACGTTGTCCAAAAAAGAAATCAGAAATCCGCGCGCCGCCAGAACCGCCAGCAGCAGCGGCCAGTGCTCGCCATAGCAGTAAAAGGAAAAAGAAAATAACGCCAGGGTGAACATCCCGTCTATGCGAATTTCGTGCAGCGCGCCAGCCCCCAGCCAGTTCTGCATCAAAATGCCGCTGACGCTTTGCGGCGCCAGAAAACGCTCCTTGAAGCGTTTCAACCACGAGCGCGGCAGGAGAAAAAAGAGCGTGCTCAAGACTTCCGCCAAATACAGGCCGAGCAATATCTGAAAGTAATAACCCGGCGCGGCGCCGGCCTTGGAATTCTTCGTCTTGTCGTAATACTCCGTCCCCTCTACCGGCAGACGATTCAACTTGTGGTGCAACAGATGGCTCAGGCGCAGGATGCGAAACGGCGCGCCGAAAAGAACCGCCAGCAGTCTCGCCGCCAGCGCATTGACGGTTCGGTTCGGGTGAAACAGATCGTGAATAGCTTCGTGAAGCAGGCTCCAAAACGGATTGGTCAGCATTGCCAACAGCGCCAACGTCCATCCCCAGCGCACATCCTTCGGCAGCAGCCACAACGGCAGGATGACAAATTGGAAAAGGTTGACCGCGGTATGGAAAAAGGCGAGACAAAGATTCAGCGCGACGGGAATGCCGCCGCCGGGTTTCTCGATTGCCGTCCCATGACTGCTTCCCATCAGAACTGAATTCCCAGAGCCTGCCTCAGCGGCGAGAGGCTCAAAAGCACCGCGACGCCAAAACCAGCTATGAGAACGCCGGATACGCGATGAATCCAACCGAGCGTTTGCAGGCTGAACCTGTCGGGAAAGGCGGTCATGCCGAGAAACAGCAAAACCCACCAGAGCGCCGAGCCGATGAAAACCCCGAGCGTGAGCACGGCCGCGGCAACATAGTGGCCGCTCAAACTTTCGACTTGCCAACCGGCGTAAATCGCGATGAATGAGAGAATCGTCACCGGATTGGAAATCGTCAGCAGAAAGGTCGTGGCGTAGGCGCCGGCCAAGCCGTTGACTTTGCCCGACGGCGTCTGCACCGCAGGTTTAGTCCGATAGATCTTTAATCCAAGGTAACAGAGGAAACATCCACCGCCGAGGCGTAACAGGACTTGATGGTCAGTCAAGAAGCCGGAAATCAAGGTAATGCCTAGAGCGGCGATGCCCGCCGCCAGGGCATCAGCGCTGGCCACGCCCAACCCGGAAACCAGACCGCAGAGAGCGCCCGTCGCCAGCGCGCGGTTGATACAGAACAAGCCCAAGGGTCCCACCGGCACGGCGACCATCATTCCTATGAGTATGCCTTCTATGAGCAGGTAAATTGACATTCGCGGTAGCTGCGATGTTAATTGCTCTAGCAGGTTGCTGAAAAACTCGGTTGCAGGCTGCTCAAAAAGATCTCAGAGGCGAGGCGCGAAAGTTCGCTAAAGGCTAAGGGCAAGGCGCAAAGCGTTCTCCTTTGCTCTTTGCTCTTTGCTCTTTGCGCCTTGCGCTTTGCAAGCTGGTACGTCGGAGCGAGGCGATTGAGCGCACCCTTCGACCATGCTCAGGGCAATCGGCATATGAGTCTTTTTCAGCAGTCTGCTAGCGGGCGCAGCGAAACCCGATGTTATGGTGTCCGCCGCGCGCATTGCGCGACACCTGACGCCCTCGATGAGTCGTCGTAAGTTCTTCAGTGCGTGAATCATGCCCGCCTCCCCTTGTGCCCCGGACCTGCTCGCGAGTCAAGTCTTCCCGCCCATCTTTAGTATCATAGGGATAGGGTAGATAAGCGCTGCTGACCCATTCCCAGCCGTTGCCGGCCATGTCGAGAACCCCGTAGGGGCTGGCGCCTTTCGGAAAGCCATCCACCGGCCGGAGATCGTTCCACCCGGCGCCGAAGTGAGCGCGCGTTTTGTCCGGCGGCTCGTTGCCCCACGGAAATTTGCGCCCATCGGTGCCACGCGCCGCTTTTTCCCATTCCGCCTCCGTCGGCAAGCGCTTGCCCAACCAACGGCAATAAGCCAGGGCGCCGTACCACGAAGCCTCGACCACCGGATGATTCTCCGAACCGGAGTCCGCCAGCCATTTCCCGTCGCGCCGGTGCACCCGCGCGTCATTATCGTTGATGTCGTAATACCTTTCACCCTGTGGGCCTTGCGGTCCGATGGCGTTGAGAAACTGAGCGAACTGGCTGTTAGTGACCGGCGTGCGGTCGATCCAATACGCCGCCAATTGAACTCTATGTTGTGGGCGCTCGTCCTGCGGTCCATCGTCGCTGCCCATCAGAAATCCGCCGGAGGGAATCTGCACCATTTCCGTTGCCGTAACGTTTTGACCATGGGAAACTGCCAGCGGCATCATCGACAAACCACAGGTCAAAGCAAGTGCATTCCAAATCCGAGGCATAACACCGCCGTTCACCCACCCATACTGACTTGCCACAAATCCTATGCAATGCAATCGAACTTGGCAAGAAAACCTTGCCAGATTTGGCGGCCTGTGCCAAGTTCTACTTATGTCAGCTCCGGTAAATACCTTCGCGCGCCGCGGCGTCGTCGAAGGATTTTTCGGCCCGCCGTGGAGCATGAAGCACCGCAAGGCGATTTTTGTCTTCGGCGCCGCCTGCGGCATGAATACCTACCTCTACGCGCCGAAAGACGATCCTTACCATCGCAGTCGCTGGCGCCTTCCCTACCCGCGCAGAGAGTGGCAAGAGCTGCTCCGGCTGATCGGCGCGGCGCGGGGCCACCAGATCGATTTCGTCTACGGCTTTCATCCGGGCGAAGGTCTCTGCTTCAGCGCCGATGAACCGGTTCGCATCCTGCTCAAGAAAGCGCGGCGCTTTTACGACGCCGGCGTGCGCACCTTCGCGGTGCTGTTCGACGACATTCCGTCCCGCCTGGTGCATGAGATCGACCGCAAAAGATTTAAGAACAGCCTGGCGGCAGCGGAAGGAACTTGGCTAAAACGAATCACCGAATCTCAACCCGCCGGTTGGACCGACGTCGAATGGTGGATTTGTCCGTCGTACTACACGCCGGACCCTCTGCTCGCGCGCATCTTCGGAGCGTTTGAGCCGCAATTTCTGGAAACCCTCGCAGAATATCTGCCGTCAGGAACCGCATGCCTTTGGACCGGGCCAGCCGTTGTTTCTAAAACCATCACGCTCGCTCATGTGCGAGGAATCGCGAATCGTGTCCGGCATCCGTTGATCCTTTGGGACAATTACCCGGTCAACGATCTCTCCATGAGCGACGAGCTTCACATCGGCCCGCTGCGCGGTCGCGATCCACGATTGCCCGTAGCGGTTTACGGTTACCTCAATAATCCGTTGCTTCAAGAGGAACTCGGCTTCGTTCCTTTGGCGACCTGCTTCGACTATGCTGCGGACCCACGGAGGTATCGACCGGAAGTAAGCTGGACAAAGATCGTCAAGCGGCGCTTTGGGCCCGGTGCGCTTGCGCACTGGGGTGCGATTCGCAATTTTTGCGAGAGGAACCAACGGGCGAAGAAGAGCAAGCAATCCCTCCGGCTAACAGCTACTGAACTTACCCATTTGAAGGCGGCATCGCGCTACTTATCGAAGCATCGAAGGGAGAAATGGGGAACCGAGATCAAAAACTGGCGGAACTTGATTCAAGCCGCGCTCCGGTGAGCATGGCGATTGTCACCGCCGTCCTTGATCGACATCCGGGACTAGCGTAAATTTGGTCTATAAAATGAGGCTCTTCCGGGCTGACTGTGAAAGAGTTTTCACCACAGAGGCACAGCGCAGCACAGCCACAACCAAAGATGAAAAGATAACTTTTACCACGAAGGTCACGAAGAGCACGAAGTTAAGAAGTTTTAAAATATCGATGTCCGAAACCTTCGTGTCCTTCGTGTGCTTCGTGGTGAGATAGTATTTGCGATTCGCCAACTTAGATTGATGCGGCAGAAAATTTGCGCAAGCTGCGCAAAATTTGAGCTATAGTAGGACAGAGTTCGCAGAGTTCGGAGTATTTTTCAATCAAAAACTCTTTACTCCACGCCCTCAGCGCCTCCGCGGTTAGCCACACGGAAGCCTGACGACGCTGAAATGAAAACGCAAACCGGACAAACATTAGGCGGCATCGGCGCCATGATGAAGCCGCGCGAACTCGCGCGCGTCATGCGCGAATTCCGCGCGCGCACCCTCGCTCTTGTCGCCGACCTCGACGACCGGCAGATAATCGGGCCGCGGCTTGCCATCGTCAATCCTCCCCTCTGGGAAATCGGCCATGTCGCCTGGTTCCAGGAATTCTGGGTACTACGCCACCTGAACAAAAAGCAACCGTTGCTCGAAAACGGCGATCAGCTTTACAACTCCACCGACGTGGCGCACGACACCCGCTGGGAGCTGCTCCTGCCGTCGCACGCCAATACCCAGCGTTATATGAACGACGTGATCGACCGATGTATCGAACGCATCGACCACGCCGCGGAGCTTTCTGCCGATGAATTTTATTTTTATTCGCTGGCCACGTTTCACGAAGGCATGCACTCCGAAGCCCTGGCCTATACGCGGCAGACGCTCGGTTATCCGCCGCCGAGTCTTAACAAGCAAAACACCGACCCGCCCAGCGGCGGCGGCCCTTGCCCCGGGGACGTCGAGGTTCCCGGTGGCAGATTCATGGTCGGCGCCACGCCCGACTTCCCTTTCGTTTTCGACAACGAGAAGTGGGCTCATGAAGTCGAGGTCCAGCCCTTTCGCATCGAGCGCGCGCCGGTAACCAACGGCGAGTTTCTCGCCTTTGTCAAAGCCGGCGGTTACCGCAAGCCGCAATTCTGGAGCGCCGACGGCTGGCGTTGGCTGGAAACCGGCGGCGTGCCACAATTGGAAAAATCTTTCGAGAAATTCTTTAACCGAACGATGAATGAAACGGCCGAGATTCGCGATTTCACGGAAAGACTAGACCACCCGGTCTACTGGAGACGAGATAGCAGCGGCAGCTGGCAACAACGAATCTACGATCGCTACCTGCCGCTTAATGAAAACCTGCCCTTGGTTCACGTCAGCTGGTACGAAGCTGAAGCCTATTGCAATTGGGCGGGCCGCCGCTTGCCCACCGAGGCCGAGTGGGAAATCGCCGCCTCCGCTGAACCGAACTCTGCCCGCGATGGTTACACCGACCACCGGCGCCATTTCCCCTGGGGCGATGAGCAGCCGGCGCCAAAACACGCCAATCTCGATTGGCGCGGGGGAGGTTTGGTTGAAGTTGGCGCCCACCCGGCCGGAGACAGCGCTTTCGGCTGCCGCCAGATGATCGGCAACGTTTGGGAGTGGATCGCGGATGATTTCCAGCCATATCCGCGATTTACCATGGATCCTTACAAGGAATACTCCAAGCCGTGGTTCGGCACGCACAAGGTTTTACGCGGCGGCTGTTGGGCAACCTCTTCGCTACTGATTCGAAATACCTGGCGGAATTTCTACACACCGGACCGCCGCGATGTCTGGGCCGGATTCCGCACCTGCGCTAGATAATCCACCAACGTGAAAATCCAACTCGTCACACCCGCACCGCTGCGCTTCAACAACGGCAACAAGATCACCGCCCTGCGCTGGGCGGGAATCTTAAAGAAGCTTGGGCATAGGGTCAGTATAACGCAGCATTACGACGGCCAACCTTGCGACCTCTTGATCGCGCTTCACGCGCGCAGAAGTTACCAATCGATCGAGCGATTTTATGACAATCATCCCGAGCTTCCGCTCGTCGTCGTGCTCACCGGCACCGACCTCTACAAAGACATACGCATCGACGCCAACGCGCGGCGTTCGCTCGAATTGGCGACGCGCCTCGTGGCGCTACAAAAGTTGGCGCTGGCCGAGCTGCCGAAACGGCTCCACTCAAAAACCCACGTGATCTACCAATCGGCCCCGCCGGTTCGCAATCGCGCGGCGCCGTGGAGCGCCGCCAAATTCAAAGTCTGCGTCATCGGCCACTTGCGGGCCGAGAAGGACCCGCTGCGCACGGCTCTCGCCCTGCGTCGCTTGCCTGCCGTATCCCGCATTCACGTCACACATATCGGCCGCGCCCTTGACGATGCCTTGGAGCGGCGCGCGCGCGCGCAAATGAAGCGCAATGTCCGCTACCGCTGGATCGGCGAGCTGTCGCACGGAAACGCAAGAAGAGTGTTGGCGGAAAGCCACCTCCTGGTGATCACTTCGCGGATGGAAGGAAGCTCCAACGTTTTGTCGGAAGCTCTCGCATCCGGCGTGCCGGTGCTCGCCGCGAAGATTCCCGGCTTGATGGGAACGTTGGGCAATGCCTATCCGGGCTTCTTTCCAGTCGGCGACACCCTCGCGCTCGCTCGCCTGCTGCGGCGCGCCGAAACCGACGCAGACTTTTATCTTTCGCTCAAGACCGCTTGCCGGAGCCTTTCACCCATGGTTTCACCCAATCGCGAAAGAACCGTCTGGAGTCACCTGCTGAGCGAAATCAAGGTATGATTCAGGGATTTTTCAACCGTCGGATTTTTCTTGAATCCAATGTCTGACCCACGGCAGCAATAAATACGCCGGCATCGACAGCAGGAAAGTGATCGCGAAGTAAATGCCGTAGCCGAAGCGTTCCGCCCCGAGGCCACTGATGCCGCCCACCAAACGTCCGGTGAGAGAAAAAATCGACGACAGGAAAGCATACTGCACCGTCGCGTGCTCCTTCTGGCAGACGTTCATCAGGAAAGCCAGAAACGCCGCGGTGCCGAGGCCGCCGCTGACAGATTCGAACATCGACGCGCCGTAGAGGCCGAAGCGCCCGAGATTCATCCATTCGACGACGGAATAGCCGAGATTCGATACGGCCTGGAGCAAGCCGAGAAACCAAACACCGTGGAAAATTCCGTAACGCGAGATGAACGCCCCGCCGGCCAGGGCGCCGGCGATACTCAAGATGATGCCGAGTGTCGTGGGGAACAGTCCGATCTGAAACATCAGTTCCTCTCGAACCGGCCAGATCGATTTGCCGTAGTCCACCCAGAACGGCTTGACCATCGGACCGATGGCAAACTCGCCCAGCTTGTAAGTGAGCACGAACAGCACGAGCGGAATCACCCGCCAGGTGCCGGCCCAACCCACGAAGCCTTGCAGCCAATGCTCGCGCGCCTGTTCAGGCAAGCTCAGCCGTGGGATCGCCAGAACCGCGAGCGCCAGGATCACAAACAGAAGCGACGCAAGGATGTACAGCGTGTTCCATTCGAGCAGCGCGGCGAGAAATACCATTCCCCCGCCGGCGAACACCAACGCTACCCGGTACGCCGAGGCGCGCACGCCGTTGGCCGCGCCCTCTTCCTCACGGTTGATCAATCCCACGGAGTAGGAATCGATGGCGACGTCTTGAGTCGCCGATAAAGTCGTCAGGGCGAGGATCAGTAGCAGCAGGATTACACCCACCGCAGCGACGTCGACGAAGGGCAGCGCCATCACAATGGCGGCGATGCCAAGCATGCACGCCAGCACCCAAACGCGGCGATCGCCGTAGCGGTGCACCAGCGGCGACCAGAAAACTTTGAGCGAGTAAGGCAGCTCGAGCAGGCGCAGCCCGCCAATGGCGCGCAACGACACGCCGTGCAGGCGGAAGTAAACCGGCAACACTTCCCACAAAATCGCCGCCGGCGCGCCTTGAATGAAATACAGCAGCGCCACGACGCCCAGTTTCTTCTTTGACTCTTCGGGCAAGCGGTCTACACCGAGAAGCTTCCAAATCAATTCGCGCATACTCAATCCTACATTAAAGACATTTGAGTTCGGTTGCTAGTCTTGTGCTTATCCGACTCACTCTCAGGTTAAAGGATCGAGGTCTACCCCGGTCAGCTGGATGCCAAATCTTTCCCCCGGTTCTCTCGCGCAAAGCGATGTGCGATCAAACATTAGAGCAACTCGCCGACGACGGCGTCACTAGAGCAATCTCCCGCGTGCCGGCAAATCCGACGAAATACGAAAAAATTTCTTGTCCACTAGATGTCGGCGTGTTAAGATTTAAAAAAATGGTTCCGAAGAAAGTTTTTTTCACCAAAGGAGTCGGCGTTCATAGAGAGAAACTGGCGTCGTTCGAGCTGGCGCTCAGGGGCGCCGGCGTGGCCCACTGCAATTTGGTCCTCGTCTCCAGCATCTATCCGCCCGGCTGCAAAATCATTTCCAAAGAAGAAGGGCTAAAACTGCTACAGCCCGGCGAGATCGTGTTCGCGGTTTACGACCGGGAAAGCAACAACGAACCCAATCGCCTCAGCGCCGCTTCGGTCGGCCTGGCGATCCCCGCGGACTCTTCCATGCACGGGTATCTGTCCGAGCATCATTCCTTCGGCGAGACGGACGAAAAAGCCGGAGAATACGCCGAAGACCTCGCCGCCAGCATGCTGGCGACCACGGTGGGGATCGAATTCGATCCTGAGGCGGATTGGGATGAGCGCGAGCAGATCTTTAAGATGTCGGGAAAGATCGTGCGCACCACCAATATCACTCAGTCTGCGGTCGGCAACAAAGAGGGTCTCTGGACGACGGTCTTCGCAGCCGCGGTTTTTATCAACGACGACAACCTGCCGATGGACGCCGGGAAGTTTTTACCATTGAATTCTCAGGCTTCGCCGCAGGAAGAAATTGTGAGTCAAATGGCCGAAGGTCAGCGTAAAACTTCCGAAGCTCGCGATCACCTCGCTCCTCGTCAGAAGGAACCGCCGAAAGCCGCCATTGAACAGACCGGACTCGTTCCGTCCCCAAGAAAGAGCCTTTCGTAAACTCCGGATTCTTCGGTTCCGGGTCGGTTTGACCTTCCGAGAATTCTTAGAAGGTCAAACCGGGAGCATCTCGGCCTATCGTGCCCTTGCACGTCGGCCTTCTACGACGCCCCTAACCAACCTCCGCGCGGACATCTCCGACGCACACAACAACTATGGTGTCGCCGGCAACGTCCACACCGCGTACGGGCTAGACGATCCAGGAGAGACCGCACCGTGGTTGTTACTTTGCGAGTAGCCTGCGAAGGGAGCGCAATTCTTTGCGATGCTTCTCGCTAAGTTTCGGGTATTCCATTTTGAGACCGTGAAAGGTGTCCAGAATGATCTCCGAAATGATCAGCCGGGCGTTTTCTTTGTCGTCGGCCGGAACGACGTACCAAGGCGCGTGGCGGGTACTGGTGGCGCTCATACAGGCCTCATACGCCTTCATATAATCGGTCCAATATTTCCGCTCTTCAATGTCGGCTCGACTGAATTTCCAATTTTTATCCGCCTCGTCGATGCGGGCAAAGAAGCGCTTGCGCTGTTCCGCTTTGGAAAGATGGAGAAAAAACTTGACCACCCGCGTCCCATTTCGATGCAGATGGGCCTCCAGGTCGCGAATCGACCGGTAGCGCTCCTGCCAGATCGTGTCTTCGTCGGGCGCCATATCCGCCAGCCCCTGAGCGTGAAGCAGTTCCGGGTGAACCCGGACGATCAGGACCTCTTCATAGTAGGAGCGATTGAAAATGCCGATGCGCCCGCGCTCGGGCAGGCAGCGTGACGTGCGCCATAAAAAATCATGGTCCAGTTCTTCGAGGCTCGGATGTTTAAAACTGAAGACCTGGCAGCCTTGGGGATTGACTCCGGACATCACATGCTTGATGGCGCTATCTTTGCCGGCGGCATCCATCGCCTGAAAGATCAGCAGCACGGCGTAACGATTCGACGCGTAGAGGAGATTTTGCAGGTCGCTCATTTTTTCGATGCGGCCACTGAGAATCTTCTTAAATTGCTTTTTTGACCGGTAATAGGGCTTCACCTCAGTCGGCCACTTTGCCAAATCAACTTTCTTGCCCTCGCGCACGCGGAAATCCTTACAATTGATCTTCATACCACTCCTTTCATCGTGGCTTGAGCCCCGGTGAGGCCAGAGTAACGAGTTTTTGCCGATAATGAAAAGCCTGCGCTAAGGATGCCTTCGGCTTCACCGTCACGAATCGACTTACATTGTTCGTCATTCTCGAATTATCCAAGAGCCTCGTCGAGTGGTGCGGAACTAAGAAAATCCCCGGCTGCCTGAGCATGAGATAAGGGCGATGCGTAACAAGAGTTTCATCTGCTTGCAGCCTGGCGGTAACACTAAGTCTCCCCAAGCCCCCTTTTTTATTGTAGTAAGGGTGTAATGGCGGATCATTTCATGGTCGTCGACGTGGGCAGCAACGCCATGCGTTGCCAGGTCGCCGCGGTCGAGCATCCAAGACGGTACCGGGTGTTGGAACAGGAGCGCCAGCCGGTTCGGTTGGGGCATGATGTCTTCACGACGGGAAAACTGAATCCAACAACCGTCGAAGCCGCCCTCAAGGTGCTTGCCGATTTCAAGGCGATGGCCAACCAATACCGCGTCAAAACGATTCGCGCGGTCGGCACCAGCGCGCTGCGGGAAGCCGCCGACGGCAAAACCTTCGTCCGGCGGGCGCGCAAAGCGGGTATCCCGCTTGAATTGCTTTCGGAAGAAGACGAGGCGCGCCTGATCAGCGCGGGCATCATGAGCGGGCTGCGTTTTCATCTCCCGCTGGGTCTCTTTCTCGACATCGGCGGCGGTAGCCTTGAACTCGTCGTGGCCAACACCACCAACATCTTTTGCCTGTTTAGCCTGCCGCTCGGCGCCGTGAGGTTGACCGAGGCTTTCTTCTCCGGCGACCCACCGCGGCACAAGGAGATCAAAAATCTGCGGCAGTACGTTCAGCACAAACTGGCGGCCGCGGTGCGGCGGGTCGACAAGGAGAAATTCACCATGGCCTTCGGCAGCGGCGGGGCTATCACCGCGCTGGCGGAAACCGACACCCGGGTGGCGGGAGACAGCAAAGTGGGCTCGCTTTCGATCCTGCGCCGTTCGCGGCTCAAGGCGCTGCTGGAGGTACTGATGGGGCTGCCCGCGAGCGAACGCGCCTCGATGATCAGCGGCGATCCCAGGCGCGCGGACATCATCATCGCCGGCGGGCTGGTGCTCTACGAGACCATGTCGGCCGTCGGTCTCGATTATCTATTCGTATCCCGGCACGGCTTGCGCGACGGCCTGATGGTCGATCTTTTGCGGCGCACCTATTCGGACGCGGAGTCCTGGCATCCCGACGCCGAACGCTCCGAGTCGCTGGAACAAGTCTGCCATAAATACCTATATGACAGCCCGCACGCCCAGCATGTCAGCCAACTGGCCTTGAATCTTTTCTATCAGCTCCAGAACCTTCATCGTCTGCCCGAAAAGTACGCCGGCATACTGCACGCCTCATCGATGCTGCACGACATTGGATTATTCATCGCCCATCCCAAGCATCACAAACATTCTTACTATCTGATCAAAAGCTCCGGTCTGAACTCGTACAATAAACTTGACTTGGATCTCATCGCGAGCGTCGCGCGCTACCACCGTAAGGCTCATCCGAGCCAGAAGCACCTCGCCTTCAGCCAGTTAGCCCCCAACAATCAGGAGGTGGTGCGCAAGTTGAGCGCGATCTTAAGGATCGCGGACGCCTTCGACTACAAGCACGAGCAGCTCGTCAAGTCGATCACCTGCACGTTTAAAAAATCCAAGACCCTGACGATCACCGGGGCCGCCGCGGCCGGCATTAAGGATGAAATCGAGTGGGCCTTGAATAAAGGCGAACTTTTGCAAGAGGTCTTCAATCTCGACATCTCCATTCACCGGGCCAAAAACCATCGGTCCCGCTAACCCGGAGGAGGTCTGTCATGAAGCGAACGATCCGTGAAAGAAACATTCTGTTCCGGTGCGAGGATATCGCCGGCTTGAGCCAGATGGCGGAAGCAGCCGCCAGGCACTTGGCGCAACGTGGCCTAGCTTGAAGCCGTTGGCTCTCCTATCATGAACCTGTATCTCATGCGGCATGCCATCGCGGTCGCCGGCGGCGAGCAGGGCGTCGACACGGACAGCGAGCGCCCCTTAAGCGCAAAGGGAATCAAACGCATGCGCAAAGCCGCGCGCGGGTTAAAGCGGCTGGAAATAACTTTTGACGCGCTGTTGACCAGCCCACTACTGCGCGCTCGACAAACGGCGGACATTGTCGCTCAGGCGACCGGGCTGAGCGATCAAGTCGAAGAGATCTCGGAGTTGGCGCCGGAGAGTTCCGTGGACACTTTGATCTTGGGCCTTGCGCGCTTTCGCGGCCGGGAGCATCTGCTGCTGGTGGGACACGATCCGCTCCTGAGTCAAACGGTCTCTTTTCTCCTCACCGGGAAAAAGAATCAAGAGTTGGGAATCGAGCTTAAGAAAGGCGGGCTTTGCCGGATCGAGATCGACGGGCTGCCGCCGGACAAACCCGGCAAGCTCCATTGGCTGCTCGCTCCCAAACAGCTTCGCCTGTTCGGCGAACGTGTCGAGAAAAGCTGAACGCTCCATGAGTGATCCGGAAAAGGACTCGGCTGTTGCAGTCCTGTCGGAGAAAAAACTCCTTGACCTAGCGCGCAAACGGTTGGAACGGTTCGCCTCCCTGCTGCCCAAGACTCTGATCGGCGACCATCCGGACAACATTCACGATCTGAGAGTGTGGAGCCGCCGGCTCCAACAGGTATTCAAGGTCCTGCTTCCCGAGCATCCGTCCGGCAAGTGCCGCAGGCTGATTCGCGTCCCGCGCAAGGTTCGCCGCGCGCTCGGCGATTGCCGCAACCTGGATGTGTGCATCGATCTGATTCAGAAAAACATCGCCGCGACGAACAGCGAAGGCGTGCGCAACGCGTGGCGCCAGATCCAGTCCGATTTGCGAGAGCAACGGGAAGCTGAGCTGGAAGAGTGTCGCGAGGAGCTAAGACGGCATGACATCATCGACTTCGTCACCCGCGCTCAAGCCTGCCTAAAAAGCATCGACCTCCAGAAGGCTTTCGCGCAAACGCTCAAGAACAGCGTCGAAGAGGCGCGAACCCGTTGGCATGAGACCCTGGCCGAGGCACACGAAAACCCAACCACGGATCAGATTCACGCGCTGCGGATCGCCGGCAAGCGTCTGCGCTACCGGGCCGAGCTATTGGCCGATTTGGGACATGCGCCGGCCAAGTCCCTTGTAAAGTCGTTAAAAGTTCTCCAGAACGAATTGGGCTATTGGAATGACTCTCAAGTGCTGCTGCGCTTCATGGCCAAATCCATCGGCCATGCCGATTTTTTGCTCGGCCATCCCGACTACGCCAGGGCGTTGATCACTGAGATGGAGAAGGAACGCCAGCGCAACGATTCAGCAACGGTTGAGATCTTGAAGAGCGCGGAAAAAATCCGTGAATGGCGTTTTCCAGAAGAAGCGCCGGGACAAGAACCCGCTTAGCATCCGGCCGCGCCGTCAACCCGCCGGCCCGACCGGCCTTGATTCAATAGCCGTTGCGTCGACGATGCGCATGACGCGGTCCCTCAGTTCGGGAAACACTTCTTCCACGGGACCCGAGGCGTCAACGATTTCGAAGCCGTAGATATCCACCATCTTGTCGAACTCCGACAATAGCCAGCGTTGATAGTGGACGAAGCTGTCGTACATATCCTCGCCCATGTGCAGATCCATGCCCGACTCCCAGTAATCGAAGCTGCCGGCGCTTTGCAGTACACGGGTCACGAGATCATCGGTGTTCAACCTGAGGTAGAAAATCGCGTCCGGCTTGAGCGCAAAGCCATAAACCTCCCGCAGCCATTCCGGATCCGCCCCGCGCACGATGGCGCGGGCCATCAGGGAATAGATATAGCGATCGGTCAGCACGATAAAGCCGGCGCGCAGCGCAGGAATGATCTCATTCTCCAGCCGGTCGGCGAAGTCGGTCGCGTAAAACAGGCTCATGGTGATACCGCCGAGGGTATGGCCTTCCTTGGCTTGCTTGAGACGCTTGCCCGCCAGCGCCGAACGAGTCATACCGGTGTCTAAAACCGCGTGGCCGTGGTTTTCGAGCCACTGCTTGAGCAAGCTGATGTGCGTCGATCGCCCCACCCCGTCCGTGCCTTCGAGGACGATCAGTTTGCCCTTAAGCTCCGCCAGATCTATTTCCGGGAGCCCTTCGCCAAAGAAGCTAAATCCAGCCATCGTCGAACCTTCGATTTCTTCGTGCCCGTGAGCGCCTCGGACACGATCTTTCGCACCTCGGTTTGTTGTTCCTCGATCGAACGAGTCGCGTCGATCGCCACCAGGCCGAACTCGTCGACCATTTTTTCGTACTCGTCGATGATACGGGACTGGAAGAGACGGAAACTCTCCTCGATATCCTCGCTCAACCCGATATCCATGCCCGCTTCGTAGTATTTGATCGCGTCTCTGCCGCCGAGGATTCTTTTCATCGCCACGTCCAGGGGCGTGCGAAAGTAAAAGGCCACCGTCGGCTTCACGGCGAAAGCATAGAGATCGCGCACCCATTTGGAACTGACGCCGCGAACCACGTCCCGGGCAAAGGCTGTATAGATGTAGCGGTCGGCCAGAACCACGGCCCCGGCCTTGAGCGGCGGAATGATGCCATGCTCGATGCGGTCGGCAAAGTCTGTGGCGTGAATCAGACTGAAGGTCATCGGCGTGAGCATCTGTTTTTTCTTGCCTCGTTTGGTCACGTCGCGAACCAGCGGCGAAGAGTTCCACTCGCTGAAGGATGTCACGTAGCCCTCCGACACGAGCCACTTTTGCAGCAGCATCAGTTGTGTGCTCTTGCCCGAGCCGTCGATCCCTTCGACGATAAAAAGCCGGCCGGGAAGCCGGTGCTTGCCGTACATTTTCATTCCGCCGGACATGATCCCCTCATTTTCTATCTTAGAACGCTTCAGGCAGTCGTTTCAATCGTCAAACAGACTTGCGTGACGAGTGTATAGGCCAACGCAAGGATTCATAAAGTCCCTACTCTTTATCCGGCGAGTGTTACGGTTTGGTTACAGAAAGATGACATTCATAAAAATGAGGCTTCGCAGGCTTTTAATCATTCGTTCATGGAATCGTCACAATCAAAGATTATCTATAGCGTCGAAAAGACAAAGAACGGTGGTCGCTCGGAAAGGAGGCAATGGACTGAGAGCGAAACGGATTCACGGAACGTTCACCGGCTTGTAACAAACTTGTAACATTTAACAATTACTTTTCTTCAAAGGAGAAAAATCATGAAGATACGCGAATTATCCCTTATTCTCGCTTTAGCGTTGGTCGCCTGTTTGAGCATCGCCACCAAGGCCCAGGCGCAAATTATCCAGATCGACGGCTCGAGCACAGTGTTTCCGGTGACGGAAGCCGTAGCTGAAGAGTTCCAGAAGGCTAAGAAGGGCAAGATCAAGGTCACGGCGGGCATTTCCGGCACGGGCGGCGGATTCAAGAAGTTCTGCCGCGGCGAAACTGATATCAGCGACGCATCGCGGCCGATCTTGAAACAAGAGATGGAGGCGTGCAAGGGCGCAGGTATCGAGTACATCGAGCTACCCGTAGCTTTCGATGCCCTCACCGTAATCGTCAACCCCAAGAACGACTGGTCGCCGTCAATGACCGTGGCTGAGCTCAAGAAAATTTGGGAGCCCGCGGCACAGGGGAAGATCACCAACTGGAACCAGGTCCGCGCCAACTGGCCCAATGCGCCGTTGAAACTTTTCGGTGCTGGCGCCGACTCCGGCACCTTTGACTACTTCACCGAAGCCATCACCGGGAAGGCGAAATCCAGCCGCGGTGATTTCACGGCGAGTGAGGATGATAACGTTCTGGTTCAAGGAGTGGCCAACGACCGCAACGCCCTGGGGTTTTTCGGCTTCGCTTACTACGCGGAAAACACCAGCAGACTCAAGGCTGTTGCGATCGATAATGGCAAAGGTGGCGTCACCCCTTCCGAAAAGACCGTACTCGATGGCAGCTATCAGCCGCTTTCCCGCCCGATCTACATTTATGTGAGCAAAAAGGCCGCGGCGAAGCCGGAAGTCAAGGAGTTCGTGGAGTTCTATCTCCAGCACGCTCCGAAACTCGTCAAGGAAGTCAAATACGTCCCGCTCCCGGATAAAGTCTATACGCTTGGGGCCAGCCGTATAAAAAGCGGCAAAGTGGGAACGGCGTTCGGTGGACACGCGGATGTCGGTGTAACGATTGACGACCTCATGAAGAGAGAACCAAAATTATAGCCATTTAATTGGCGCAATCCCTTAAACGGAGAGGGGCACAGTAAGTGCCCCTCTCTTTTGGGTGGAAAGAGTCCTGCATGGCAAATAATCCCGTCAAAACGGAAGCGACCTATCCCCGTGTCAGAGAGTTATCCGTACAAAGCGACTTTGCAGGATTTAATCTTCAGCGAATTAGAGAACGCATTATCGAATTTTTCCTGTTCCTGGCGGCAATGTCGTCCGTTGCCATTACCGTGGGGATCGTGGGTGTTCTGCTTTACGAATCCGAACAGTTTTTCGCGCATGTTTCGATCGTGGATTTTCTTACGGATACGCAATGGACCGTGCTCTTTACCAATCCACGCTACGGCATTATGCCGCTGGTCACCGGAACGTTGGTAACTTCGATAACGGCCCTCGTTGTCGCCCTGCCGCTTGGTACCGTCGTCGCCATTTATTTGAGCGAATACGCCAATCCTCGCGTGCGGGAAATCCTCAAGCCCGTCTTGGAATTACTGAGCGCCGTACCCACCGTGGTTTTCGGTTACTTCGCGCTGCTCCTCGTGACCCCGCTATTGCAAAAATTTCTACCGAGTCTGGCCGGCTTTAACATGCTGAGCGCCGGTATCGTCATCGGCATCATGATCATCCCCTACATCAGCTCGCTCAGCGAAGACGCCATCAAGGCGGTCCCCGTCACCATTCGCGAAGGCTCCTACGCGATGGGAGCCACGCGCCTCCAGACCGCCGTCAGGGTTCTGGTTCCCTCGGCGTTTTCGGGAATCGCTTCAGCCTATGTTCTTGGCTTCTCGCGCGCCGTGGGGGAAACCATGATCGTTGCCATCGCAGCGGGGCAGCAGCCAAACTTGACGCTCAATCCGATGGAAGGAGCGGCGACGATCACGGCTTACATCGTCCAGGTGAGTTTAGGCGATCTCCCCCACGGCAGCATCGCATATCAAAGTATTTTCGCCGCCGGGTTGACATTGATGGCGATGACGCTGGCCTTCAACATCGGCGGCTATTTTCTGCGCAAGAAGTTCAGGGAGATTTACGAATAATGGACAGCCTGAACGAGAATTCGGCGCGGCGCAAAAGAAAAGACGCGATCTTCGCCGTTGTCGGCCTGCTGGCGACATTCGTCGGTATGATCACGCTCGGCGCCCTGATCGCGGATCTGGCAATCGACGGGCTCGGGCGCCTATCCTATAATTTCTTCACGGCATTCCCCTCGCGCTTTCCCGCGCAAGCCGGGATTCTTTCCGCCTGGGTAGGCACGACTCTGGTGATGCTGGTTACCGCGATAACCGCCGTGCCCCTTGGGGTGGCCGCTGGAGTTTATCTGGAAGAGTATGCGCCGAAGAACTGGTTGACGGCGATCCTCGAAATCAACATCGCCAACCTGGCCGGCGTGCCGTCGATTATCTACGGCCTCATGGCGCTCGGGCTGTTTGTCTATCAACTCCGATTGGGACAGACCATTTTGACCGCCGGCTTGACGCTGGCCTTGTTGATCCTCCCGATCGTCATCGTCGCCACCCGCGAGTCCATCCGGGCGATTCCCAACAGCATACGTGAAGCGGCCTATGCTCTTGGAGCGACAAAATGGCGCACCATAAGGGACCACGTGCTTCCCTATTCCGCCGGCGGCATCTTGACGGGGGTAATCATCGCTCTCTCGCGTGCGATCGGCGAAACGGCGCCGCTGATCACGATCGGCGCATTGACCTTCATCGCGTTCTTGCCGGATTCGCCGATAACGCCGGAGTTTCCCTTCATATCATTTCAGTGGCTCATGTCGCCGTTTACAGTCATGCCCATTCAAATGTTCAATTGGGTCTCTCGCCCTCAGCAGGAGTTCCATCTCAACGCCGCCGCCACCGGCCTGGTGTTGATGGTCATGACTCTCATCATGAACGGCATGGCCATTTACTTCCGCTACCGCTTCCGCCAACGCATCAAATGGTAGGGACGAAGCAGGTGAAAAACAAATCCGAAGGAGATACTATGAACCTGCAAGAAGGAATCGAAGCGCTGAGAATCGATATGCCGGCAGCCGCACAAGAAAGGGCGAGGCCCGTGGAAAAGCTCGCCGAACAACCTAAACCCATCATGCAGGTCGATGACCTCGACTTCTTTTACGGCGCCAAGCAGGCGCTCAACTCGATCGATCTCGACATATCGGCAAAGAAAGTGACCGCTCTCATCGGCCCGTCGGGCTGCGGCAAGACCACGCTGATTCGCTGTCTTAACCGGATGAACGACCTTGTGCTCAACACTCGGATCACCGGCAGCATCAAGCTCGACGGCAAAGATATCTACGATCCCTCCACCGACGTCATTCAACTGCGCCGGCGGGTGGGCATGATCTTCCAGAAATGGAACCCCTTTCCCAAGAGTATTTATGAGAACGTGGTCTACGGCCTGCGCATCGTCGGGATCAACGACCGCCGCACCCTGGATGAGGTGGTCGAGAATAGTTTGCGCCGCGCCGCCTTGTGGGACGAGGTCAAAGACAGCCTGCACAAGAGCGCCGCCGATCTATCCGGCGGCCAACAGCAGAGGATCTGCATCGCCCGGGCGCTCGCCGTGGAGCCGGAGGTGCTGCTGATGGACGAGCCCTGTTCGGCGCTGGACCCGATCTCCACGGCAAAAATCGAGGAGCTGATCCACGAGTTGAAGGACACCTTCACCATCGTCATCGTCACGCACAATATGCAGCAAGCGGCGCGGGTCTCTGACTACACGGCTTTCTTCTACTTGGGCGAGTTGATAGAATTCGGCGAGACCGGGAAGCTGTTCACCACACCCGAGAAACGACAAACAGAAGACTATATTACGGGTCGATTTGGTTGAGAGGCGTCCAATGAAAGCAGAACACACCGACAAGAAATACGAAGAAGACCTTAAGAAGTTGCGCGAGGACATTCTTTACATGGGCGGGCTGGTCGAGGACCAAATCCAAAAAGCGATCAAATCCCTGGTGGACCGCGAGTCGCAGTTGGCGGAGATCATCATCGAACGAGACCACGAAGTAAACCGCCTTGATGTGGATATCGACGACCTGTGCATCAAGCTTCTGGCGCTGCACCAGCCTGCCGGCCGGGACCTTCGTTTCATCACCACGGGTTTGAAGATCACGACGGACCTGGAACGGATCGGCGATATGGCCGTCAACATTTGCGAGCGCGCGCTCGAACTCAACCAGGAGCCGCAACTCAAACCGTATATCGATATTCCGCGCATGGCTCATATCTCCCAGCGCATGATCCGCGAGAGTTTGGATGCGTTCGTCCGCGAAGACACCGATCTCGCGCTCAAAGTATGCAAAGACGATGCTGAAGTGGATGAATTGCACGCACAGCTTTTCCGCGAAACCATCAGCTTTATGATCGAAAATGTTCAAACCATCAGCCGGGCGACGAAGATCGGTTCCATTTCCAAATATCTGGAGCGCATCGCGGACCACGCCACGAACATCGCGGAAATGGTCATCTTCATGGTCAAGGGAAAAAGCATCCGCCACATGAAGGAACTGCCGCCGTCGATCTAAATCACGATGGTTCCCGCGGCGCAAAAAATCCTCGTCGTCGAAGACGAGCCGGACATTCGCAAGCTCGTTCGCTACCATTTGGCGCAGGAACGCTACCAAGTCGTTGAAGCCGAAGACGGCGAACAGGCGCTCAAGCTGATCCAGCGCGAAAGGCCAAATCTCGTCGTTCTTGATCTGATGTTGCCCGGGCTTTCCGGTCAGGATCTGTGCAAGATCCTGCGGAACCAGCCGGACACTGCGGCCCTGCCGCTCCTCATGCTCCCGCCGAAAGCGGACAAAGTACTGGGGCTTGAGACCGGCGCCGACGATTACATCACCAAGCCCTTCAGCCCGCGCGAGATGGTGGCGCGGGTCAAAGCCATCCTGCGCCGCGCCGAACTCCGCACGGTCACTGATGGAAAGGAAAGCTATCGGAAGGGGCCGTTAAAAATCGATTTTGCCACCTACGAAGTTCTGATCGCCGACAAGACCGTGCGTCTCACGTTGAAGGAGTTTGACCTGCTGCGATTTCTGGTGCAAAACCCAAACCGGGTGCTGACCCGCGACCAGCTTCTCGACCGGGTCTGGGGCGGCGAAACCTTCGTTACGCCGAGAACCGTGGATGTCCATATCAGACGGCTGCGCAAAGCCGTCGAGAAAAACGACCGCAAGCCGAAATGGATACTCACGGTGCGCGGCGTCGGGTACAAATTCGATGAAAAAGCCGTGGAATAACAGACTCATCTACAAGTTTTTTCTTTCCCACCTCGCCATCGTCATCCCCCTCGCCGTCGGTTTTTACTTCTATACCGGCAATCTGCTCGAAGACTTCCATGTTTCGTCCCTCGAGAAAGTCATGGATCAGAAGAGCCGCGTGCTGGCGCGCGTCCTGCCATGGTCCGACGAGCCCGGTTCCCTGGACGCGCTTTGTCAAAACTTCTCCCAAGAGCTCGGCGTGCGAATTACGGTGATTGCCCGGGACGGTCGCGTCATCGGCGACTCAGACGAACCGGCGCATCAGATGGAGAACCATGGCGCAAGGCCGGAAGTCGCCGCCGCGTTTTCCGAAGGCACCGGCTCGTCGGTGCGCTACAGCACCACCGTCAAGCACGACCTCTTGTACCGGGCCTTCCGCCAGACCCAGGGAGGCGAGCAGCGGATCGTGCGGGTCGCGGTTTCCTTCAGTGAGATCCAAAACGTTACCGCATCTTTCGGTCGCGCATTGCTGGGCGGGTTGCTATTGGCCTTGGTACTTGGCTTAGGAGTCGCATATTTCTTTTCACGTAGGCTCAGTGCGCGGGTGAACCGGCTGGTGGAATTTTCCCGTGCCGTAGCGCAAGGGGATTTTTCTCATCGAGGCTTAGCCCGCCGCGACGATGACGAGCTCGATATCCTGGAGCAGCAACTCCAAGAGATGAGCGGAAAAATTCGGGATCAGATCGAAGCGCTTGTGAGCGAAAAAGAAAAAGTCGATTCGATATTGCGCTGCATGATCGAAGGCCTGTTGGTGATCGACGCCAAGGGGCGCTTGCTGCTGATGAATGATCAGGCGAGGAAGATGTTCCAAGTCGCGGCGGACCGCGATGTCACGAATGCGACACTCGCCGAGATCTCGCGCCATCCGGAGCTGCACCGAGTGACGAGCGAACTCACCCGCGCGGATCTTTCGGCGGCGCACTACTCGGAGGAGATCGGTCTGAGCGAGGGGCGCTGGTTCCGCGTCAACGGCGCGCCGCTACAAGATGGGCGCGGCCACCTTTTGGGATTTTTGCTGGTGTTCAACGACATCACCGAGATCAAGCGCCTGGAAACGGTCCGCTCCGACTTTGTCGCCAACGTATCCCATGAGCTGCGCACTCCCTTGACGGCAATTCAGGGGTATGTCGAAACCCTCCTGCGCACGCCGCCCGCCGATCCGAAGGACACAGTGAGCTTTCTAGAAATCATCGAGCGCCATACCGAAAGGCTCGGGCGCTTGACCGAGGATTTGCTCACCTTATCCGATCTCGAATCCGGCCGCGCCGTCATCGTTCCCCAACCCGTGGAAGTGAAGGTTCTCGTCCAGCGGGTCCTCGAAGTCTTCACCGACGGAGCCGCCAAAAAACAAGTCGCGCTGACTAACTTCGTGGAGCCTGATCTGCATCCGCTGAGCGGCGCCCCCGACCGGTTGCAGCAACTCTTGATCAACCTGACGGACAATGCGATCAAGTTTACGCCGCCGGGCGGCAAGGTGGAGGTATTCGGACGGCTCGTGAAAGACAACGGCGAACGCAAAATCGAGCTCGGAGTATCGGACACCGGCATGGGCATTCCCGAAAAAGATATCCCGCGCTTGACCGAGCGCTTCTACAGGGTAGACAAGACCCGCTCCAGGGAATTGGGCGGTACTGGCCTCGGCCTCGCCATCGTCAAGCATATCGTCCAAGCCCTCGGCGGTGAGATTAAAATCGAAAGCGCGCTCGGGAAAGGCACGACGGTACGGGTCTTGTTGGCTTGCGCGCTGGTCGATCGACGGCCCCGAGGAATCCTATTTTTGTGCAGCGGCAATTCCTGCCGCAGCCAGATGGCCGAAGGCTTCGCGCGCCATCTCGCCCCTAACGGATGGAACATCTATAGCGCCGGAACCCTGCCGAAGGAGATTCACCCGCTCGCCGTGCGAGTCATGGACGAGGTTGGCATCGACATTTCGGCTCAGCGCGCAAAAGGCATCGAGATGATTCCCATAGAAACGATCGATCTCTTGATCACGCTTTGCGGCGAGGCCGGGGAGGCGTGCCCCACGTTGGCCACAAAAGTCGAGCGACAACATTGGCCGCTGCGCGATCCGGCGGAGGCGCGAGGCAGCGAAGACGAAATAGTGAAAGTATTCCGCGATGTCCGCGACGAAGTCCGGCGCAGGGTGGAGAATTTAATGGCCGGTGACAGAGTGTCACGGGCACCGAAGGGGAACGATGCCGAGCCCAGGCGGCAAATCGCTCAGCGGTGAAACGCGCAGTTCTTATTTGGCGCTGAACGAATAGCTTCTCACAGTATTGTCCTTGTTGAAAACGACGTAAAGCTCCTTGGAGTCGCGGAGTTGGGCGAGTTCGTAATACTGATAGGAATAGGTCCAAGTCTCGTAGCCATTTTCCAGCCCCTTGCGAATCGGCTCGCCGAAGTAGCTGAAAATTTCTCTTTGCGTCGTCACGTTGTTCTCGATGCTTCTCACCGGGGTCGTGACGAAATCCCGTCCCATGTACAAACAACCGGAAAGAATCAGGGAGCCCATCATTACAGCAATGAGCAGGCTGCTCAAAAAGATCTCAGAGGCGAGGCGCGAAATTTCGCTAAGGGCTAAGGGCATGGCGCAAAGCGTTCTCCTTTGCTCTTTGCTCTTTGCGCCTTGCGCTTTGCAAGCTGGCACGTCGGAGCGAGGCGATTGAGCGCACCCTTCGACCATGCTCAGGGCGATCGGCATATGAGACTTTTTCAGCATCCTGTTAGATTTCTCTTCGGCCTTCCAAAGCTTTGCCGAGCGTGACTACATCGATGTATTCAAGATCCCCGCCCATCGGCATCCCGCGCGCGATTCGGGTCACCGCAACGCCCAGGGGTTTGATCACCTTCGATAGATACAACGCGGTCGCCTCTCCGTCCACGGTCGGATTGGTGGCGACGATCACTTCGCGAACGGAGCCGTGGCGCAGTCGCTCGAGCAGCTCTTTGATCCGCAGCGCATCGGGGCCGATGCCGTCGAGCGGTGAGATCGTTCCGTGGAGAACATGGTACAAGCCCTTGAACTCCTGGGATTTTTCCACCGCGATCAAGTCCCCGGGCTCTTCGACGACGCAGATCTTGTCTTGTTCCCGTTGGAGATTGCGGCATACCGAACAGAGCGGGCCGTCGCCGTTCTGGGCAACCAGTTCGCTGAAACCGAAGCACTGCTGGCACAAGCCCATCTGTTCGCGCAATTTTCCGATGCTGTCGGCCAAGCGCGCGACGTCCTCCAGGTTACCCTTCAACAGGTGAAACGCCAAGCGCGCCGCGCTCTTCTCCCCGATGCCGGGAAGCTTCGACAACTCTTGAATCAAACGGGCCAGGGGTGCGGGGTAGATCATAATAAACTCGATGATGGAGAATAGAAAATTGAGGATGGCGATCCTCGTTCTCCCAACGCGATCATCTATCCTCCATCCTCAATTCTCGACGATCTTCCCTACGGCATCAGTCCGGGAATCTTGAACCCGCCGGTGATTTTGCTCATTTCGGCGGATACCATCTCGCGCGCTTTGCGCATGCCGTCGTTCACCGCGGCGAGGATCAGATCTTCGAGCATGTCTTTTTCTTCGCCAGTGAGCGCCGCCGGTTCGATCTTGATCGCCGTGAGATTCATGTGCCCGTTGACCGTGACCTGAACCATACCACCGCCGGCCGACCCTGTGACGGTCTTTTGGCCCAGCTCTTCCTGAATCTTGGATATCCGCGCCTGCATATCCTGGGCCTGCTTTAATAGATTTCCCATTCCGCCGATGCCTGTCGCCATAGCGCCTCCTACATGGTTTCTTTGCGCACAGTTCTGACCGACCCGCCGAAGATGCGCAGCGCTTCCTTGACCATTTCGCTCCGCTCCTCGCCCTGGCCCGCGGGCGCACTATTGCTCACTGTCGCTTCGGCATCGGCCGCCAACGGCGTCAGCGTAAGCGACATGTCGGCGGAAAAGAATTGTTTGGCCAAGCTCTTCAGCGTGGAATAATTCTCCGCGTCGTCGAGATAGCTCATGTGAAGCCGTTCGCTGACGCCGATTTTCAACTGGCCGGGGGCGAGCTCGAGCACCGTGCAGGATTGCAGGTGCGAAGCCAGAAATTTTTTCTCCCTGCCGACGAAGGCAACGAAACCCTGCCATGTACCATCCTTGTGGAGCCCCCCGGGCAAGCCCGGGGCACCACTTTCGTCGCCCTTCGACTCGCTTCGCTCGCTCAGGACGACCCCTCGATTTTCAGGCGGAATCCCGAGCGAGTGGCGCCCGGCCATGGCCGGGGCCCGAGTCGAGGGGTCGCCGCTAACCCCAGCCTCGAATTTGGTAGACTGCGCGGTAGCCGGCTGAACCGGAGCGGCCGTTTCCTTCGGTCTCGTCGCCACCGGTCTCGCCGTGCCGGGAAAGCGTCCCGCTAATTTTTCCAGCCTTTCGAGCAGCTCGGATACCGGCAAAGTCTTGGGCAACGTGGCCAACCGGATCAGCGCCGTTTCCAGCGCGAAGCGAGGATGGGCCGAGCGCGCGACCTCCTCGTCCCCGGATGCCATGAAATCGAAATAATCGAGCAGAGTTTCCAGCGAAAGTTCTTGCGCCTGAGCGACCAAATCCGCGATCTCCTGGTCCGGAAGATCGAGCAGGGACCCGGTGGCCGCCGCTTTTTCCGCGCTCAAGCGCGCGACCATTATATTGCGAAAGTGTTCCACCAGATCCCGCGACAACCGGCCGAGATCACGTCCTTGAGCAACGGCCTCGGCGACGATTTCGACGCACCGTCTCGCATCGCCTCGAAACACGGCGGCGGAAAGATCGTAGAGGAGCTGACGCTGGGCGAGCCCTAGGATATCTTGCAACAGAGACTCATCGACGGCCGGCGCCCCGCCCGTTTCACTTCCGGGAGCGGCGCACGCCAATACCTGCTCCAACAGCGACTGGGCATCGCGCATGCTGCCGTCGGCCTCGCGCGCCAGCAGAACCAACGCTCCGGAAGTAATTTTGAGTCCTTCTTTTTTGGCGATGTCGTCGAGCCGCTGCACGATCTCGCGCAGCGCGATGCGGCGGAAATCGAAGCGCTGGCAGCGCGACAGGATCGTGTCCGGCAGGCGGTGGGGCTCGGTGGTCGCCAGGATGAACTTGACCGAAGGCGGCGGCTCTTCGAGGGTCTTTAGCAGCGCGTTGAAGGCGTCCTTGGTCACCTGGTGCACTTCATCGATGATGTAGATTTTAAACCGGCACTGGGCCGGTTGGTAGCGCACATGCTCGATAATCTGGCGGATCTCGTCAATGCCGCGGTTCGAAGCGCCGTCGATTTCGAGCACGTCGATGGAACTCCCGTTGGTAATCTCCAGGCAATGGCTGCACTCGTTGCACGGAGTCGGCGTCGGACCCTTTTCGCAATTCAAGGCTTTGGCGACGACGCGCGCCGCCGTGGTCTTGCCGACGCCGCGCACCCCGGTGAAAAGATAGGCGTGAGCGATGCGCTGGGTTCGAATCGCGTTCTGGAGAGTCCGCGTGATGTGGCCCTGCCCGGCAATGTCTTCAAAACTCTGCGGGCGCCATTTACGCGCTAGAACTAAGTAACTCATAAATCTCAATCGAGGATAGAAGATTGAGGATAGAAGACCGCGATGCGATCCTCGATTCTCCATCCTCTATCCTCGACCCTAATCTAAAACGGGATACCCATTGCTGACAGCCAGGTTGCCCCGTGGCACAGGGGATAATCCGTTACCGCTGCTTCCTTCCGGACCTGACGGGGTTCACGGTTCCGCCTTGCACGGGACCTGACTATCAGCAATCGACATCCACCTTAGAAATCGTGATTCGAAGATCGAGGATAGCGGATCGCGCTTCGGTGGCCATCGTCCATTATCTTCCATCTTCCATCCTCGATCTTCAATCCTCGATCCTCGAATCGTCGACTGGCGGAGAGGGGGGGATTCGAACCCCCGGTACCCTTATTAGGGGTACACACGATTTCCAG
>ORMF012047049.1_pt1 | contig 32437 bp, 31 predicted proteins | sample 1779871 | NCBI WGS metagenome assembly ORMF01 (sample SAMEA104232316, study PRJEB22302) | groundwater metagenome | biome: forest; feature: aquifer; material: groundwater | place: USA | collected 2011-08-07 | depth 5.4 m | reverse complement strand
GGTCTCCCGGGGCAACGGCGTGGAGCCGCTGGTGGTCGTGTATCTCAACCGGCTATCGGATCTCCTGTTCGTCATCGCGCGAGCGGTCAACCACCGGGCCGGGGTCGAGGAGACGGAGTGGTAGCCGCTTCGATGCTCTGTTTGACAGCGTCGAATACGTTTCGCGCGAGCTCCTGAGACACACGCTCCCTGATCGCCCCGCACTGCACGAGCACGGTCTCCCGCTCCATCTCGATTGCCACATCCCAGCGGTCGCGGGCGATCCCTTCCGCCCGGTCGTCAAACGACGTCGGGGCCTCGGTGCGGCGCGCCCGCGTCGACTCGGCAGCGGCGATCGGTGAACCGTTGATGAGCACCCGTACCGCCAAGACCAGATCCTTGTCGATCGACTGGTCGCCATAATGAAAGCACACAGCGTCTTCGCTGAAGAAAATCAGGTGGTCGCCAACGGGGAGCTCCGCGATGATCCTGCGGCCCAGCGCGTGCTCGGAATCGCCCGCTCGCTGCCGGCGTCGCCGGTAGTGCTGGAGGGTCGTCGCCAGGCTGGCCGCGATCAGAAGGAGCACGAGCGCAGCAGCCCAGGCAACTACGTCGCGCACGAGATGCTCACTACTCGGTCGAGATACACTCGCCAGGCCTCCTCCGATGACGAACCTCACTGCTGCCCGTTGCGCGGCGGCGTACGCGGCATGCGAGCGAGATGCGCGGCGCCACTACGAAAACTTCCCGGTGGCCTCGCGCCTGTTGCCACCGCGGTTGCGGCCGCATGTGGCGGCTGTCTACGCGTTTGCGCGCGCTGCCGATGACTTTGCCGACGAGGGGGAGCGTTCGGTGGAAGAGCGCCATGGGCTGCTCGATGGTTGGCTGCGGCGCCTGGAGCACGCGGCGGTGTCTGACCGGCCGGGACCGACGCCCACGCCCGGTGAGCCGTTGCATTCGGTCGAGATCTTCACGGCCCTCGGCGCGACGATCCGCACGTGTGCGCTTCCGCTGGCGCTGTTCACCGATCTCGTGAGCGCGTTCCGGCAGGATATCACGACGAATCGCTACGCCTCGTGGGCCGATCTCCTCGACTACTGCCGCCGTTCCGCCAACCCGGTGGGTCGTCTCGTTCTGCGCCTCGATGGTTGCTCGAATCCCGCGCTGGACGAGGCGTCCGATGCGGTGTGCACGGCGCTGCAGCTGACGAACTTTCTGCAGGACGTGAAGATTGACGCCGATCGTGGACGCATCTATCTGCCGATGGAGGAGCTTTTCACCCACCGCGCGCGCGAAGAGGACCTGATGCGCGGCGAGATCTCGCGCGAGTGGCGGGCGGCCCTCGCATCAGTTGCGCAACGCACCCGAGGCATGTTCGACGCGGGTCGTCGCGTCTGCGATGCGGTGCACGGACGTCTTCGCTACGAGCTTCGAGTGACCTGGCTCGGTGGCATTCGCATCCTCGATCATCTCGAGACGGTCGATTTCGATGTCGTCCGGGCCCGGCCGCGACTCGGCTCGGCCGACGCGCCATGGTTCCTGTGGCACATGGTCCGCTGGAGTACGAGCGGGCCGGCAGGTTCGCCGACGCGGTCAAGAATGCGATGAGCCGCGATACGAGCTTTTACTATTCCTTTCTCGTGCTTCCGCCGAGAAAGCGCCGCGCGATTGTCGCCGTCTGGGATTTCTGCCGAGCTGTGGACGATGCGGTGGACGAAGTGGTGCCGGAAATGGAGTGGAAAGACGGTCTGAGTCCGGAAGCGCGCGCTCACGCGGCCCGCCAGCTGGCGGGCTGGCGCGATGAGGTGCGGCGCTGTTTCGACCAAGACGTGCCTGTCACTCCGCAAGGGCGCGCGCTCCAGCCGTTCGTCCGGGAGTTCGGTCTACCGCGGGAGGCGTTCACCGATCTGCTCGACGGTGTCGAGATGGATCTGCAGTACACGACCTATTCAACCTTCGATGCTCTGGCGGAGTACTGCCGCCGCGTTGCATCGGCGGTGGGCCTGATTTGCGTGGAAATTTTTGGCTATCGTGATCCGCGCTCGCGCGAGTACGCCATCGAACTCGGCATGGCGCTGCAGCTGACAAACATCATTCGTGATGTGGCCGTCGATCTGCAACGCGGCCGCGTCTACCTGCCCGCAGAAGACCTCCAGCATTTCGGCTGCACGGAAGCTGACCTTCGCGCCGGCCGTGTGACCGCTGCAGTCAGAGACCTGCTGGCCTTCGAATGCCGTCGCGCTCGCGAGTACTACCGGCGCGCCGCCGAAACGCTGCCTCGCGCGGATGCCTCCCGCCTCGTCGCCGCCGAGATCATGGGCGGGATCTACTACGACATTCTCACGCGTGTGCAGAAGTGCGGCTTCGACGTGTTCAGCCGCCGCATTCGCGTGCCCCGTCCGCAGCGCGCGCTCATCGCGGCGCGGGTCTGGGCGCGGACGATGCTGAAGCCGTGAGGGAATGGGATGCCATCGTGCTTGGTGGCGGTTTTGCGGGGCTGAGCGCCGCTGCTGCACTCGCCGATCGCCAGCGGCGCGTGCTCGTCCTCGAGGCGCGACCTGAGACGGGTGGAAGAGCCACCGCGTTTACCGACCCGGCCACCGGTGAGCGCGTCGACAACGGCCAGCACGTGCTGTTCGGGTGTTATCGCGAGACGCTGCGGTTCCTTCAACGAATTGGCGCCGAGCACAACGTATCGTTCCAGCGTGGGCTGGACGTGGAGATGATCGGCCTCGACGGACACCGCTCGCGGCTGACATGCCCGTCCTTGCCGCCCCCGCTTCATCTACTTGCCGCGGTGCTCGATTGGGACGCGCTGGGATGGCGCGATCGCTGGTCGGTACGCCATCTGCGCGGGCCGCTGAAGCATGCGAGGGCTCAGCGCCGCGGTGGCGACCGGGCGGCCGCGTCGCCGGGAGAGACCGTTCGCCAATGGCTGCAGCGAAACGGCCAAACACCTCGCATCATCGAGATGCTGTGGGAACCACTGGCCCTCGCCGCGCTCAACCAATCGATCGATCGTGCCGCCGCTGAGCCGTTTACACGAGTGCTAGCGGACGTGTTTGGCGACAATCCGACCGACTCGGCGATTGTTCTTCCGCGGCTACCGCTGCACGAGATGTACGCCGAGCCGGCACGGCGATTCATCGAAGCCCGCGGTGGGTCGGTCCGGACCTCATCGAAAGCTCGCCTTGAAATCGGTACCCCTGGAGAAGCTCGGGTACACGTGAACACGGAAACGCTCAGCGCCCCAGCCGTCATTTGCGCGGTTCCTTGGTTTGAGCTTCCTGACGTCCTCGCCGCCATTCCTCAGCTTGGCGCGGTCGCGAGTGCTGCGGCCCGGACGGACGCGTTGCCGATCGTCACGGTGAACGTCTGGTTCGACCGTGCGATCCTCCGCCAGCCGTTCGTCGGCCTCCCTGGCCGGCTGATGCAATGGGCGTTTGAGAAACCGGCGAGCTCCGCCGGCGCCGCCGTGCGGCTGTCGCTCGTTTCAAGCGGCGCAGAGGCAGTGGCCGCCTGGTCGAACCAGGCTCTGATCGACCACGCGGTTGATGAGGTCAGAGGGGCGCTGCCGGAATCTCGCACGGCGACGATTCTCCGCGCCACGGTGGTGCGCGAGAAGCGGGCCACGTTTTCGCTCGCGCCGGGTCAACCCCGGAGGCCAAGCACGACGACCGGGGCACCCGGCCTGTATCTCGCCGGCGACTGGATCGACACGGGACTGCCCGCTACGATCGAGGGCGCCGTGCTCAGCGGCCACCGCGCCGCCGACGCTGCGAGGAGCGTCCTTGAGCCGTGAGCCCTGAGCCTTAAGCCCAAGATGACCTCATTCATCGTCCATTACCAGGAAATCGCGCTCAAAGGGAAGAACCGGCCGTGGTTTCTCGGGCGGCTGGTGCGCAATCTTCGCCGGGCGACGGCCGACCTGGGCGTCACCGCGGTCCGTGGGCTCATGGGACGCATCGAGGTCGTCCTGGGCCCTGCGGATCCAGCGGAGGTAGCCGACCGCATTCGGCGCACCTTTGGGATTGCGAACTTCTCGTACGCCAACCGCGCACCGCTGAACGTCGATGCCATTGCCGGCGCGGTGCTTCGGGACCTCGGCGATCGATCCTGCGCAAGCTTTCGGGTGTCAGCGAAACGTGCGGACAAGCGCTTTCCGCTCACGTCGCCTGAGGTCGAACGTGAGGTTGGCGGACGGATTCAAGAGGCGCGTGGCTGGCGCGTCGACCTGGACAACGCGGAGCTCGTCATCCACGTGGAAATGCTGACGGACGAGGCGTTCTATTTCTTCGGAAAGGAGCGCGGCCCGGGTGGACTGCCGACCGGGACGGCTGGACGTGTCGTCTGCCTCTTGTCAGGCGGCATCGATTCGCCCGTGGCGGCGTACCGCATGATGAAGCGCGGCTGCTCGGTGACGTTTGTCCATTTTCACAGCTATCCGATCCTGTCCCGGGCTTCGCAGGAGAAGGCGCGCCAGCTCGTGGGGCTGCTGACGCAGTATCAGCACTACTCGCGGTTGTGCATGGTGGCGTTCGGCGAAATTCAGCAGCAGGTGGTGCTGGGGGTGCCCGGGCCGACGCGGGTCGTGATTTATCGCCGTCTGATGATGCGGATCGCGGAACGGATCGCGCAGCTGCGACACGCGCAGGCGCTCGTGACCGGCGACGCCGTCGGGCAGGTGGCCTCCCAGACGCTCGAAAACCTCGCCGTCGTCGGCGAGGTCGTGTCGCTGCCCATTTTTCGGCCGCTCATTGGGATGGACAAAGAGGAGATCATGCGGGAGGCGCAGCGAATCGGCACGTACCCTGTGTCGATCATTCCCGACCAGGACTGCTGCACGCTGTTTACGCCGCGGAATCCGCTGACGCGTGCCCGCCTGGCTGATGTCGAGCGGGCGGAATCAGCACTGCCGATCTCCGAGATGGTCGAGCGTGCCGTTCTCGACGCGTCCGTGGAGGAACTCGAATTTCCGATGGTAGGATCGGGCACTGTGAGGTGATCGTGGCTACAGGCACAGTCGCGCAAGGCGCGTCAGGAATCAGCAAGATCGAGGCGATTCTCGGCGGTGATGCCGCCCTCCTCGAGCATCAGTGCCGGACCATTCCGCGCGCGGCTCTCCATCTGCCTGGCGCCGACTTCGTGGAGCGCGTCATGGCGGCGACGGACCGGCCGATTCGCGTGCTCGGCAGCCTGCAGGCCGTGCTGAATAACGGCCGCCTCGGCGGCACCGGCTACGTGTCGATCCTGCCGGTCGACCAGGGCATCGAACATTCGGCGGGTGCGTCGTTTGCGCCGAACCCCGCCTACTTCGATTCCGAGAACATCGTGAAGCTGGCCATCGAAGGTGGCTGCAACGCGGTGGCGTCCACTCTGGGCGTGCTTGGTTCGGTCGCTCGCAAGTATTCGCACAAGATTCCGTTCATTCTCAAGGTCAACCACAACGAATTCATCTCGTACCCGAACGCCTTCGATCAGATTCGCTTCGCCAGCGTGAGGCAGGGGTTCGACATGGGCGCCGTAGCCATCGGCGCCACGATCTATTTCGGGTCTGAGGAATCGAAACGGCAGATTCAGGAAGTCGCGGAAGTCTTCCAGCAGGCGCACGAGTTGGGCATGTTCACCGTGCTGTGGTGCTACCTGCGCAATGCGGCCTTCAAGACGAAGGAGGTCGACTACCACGTTGCGGCCGACCTGACCGGCCAGGCGAACCACCTCGGTGTCACGATCGGCGCCGACATCATCAAGCAGAAGCTTCCGGAAACCAACGGAGGCTTCAACGCGCTGAACTTCGGCAAGACACACAAAGCCGTGTACTCCCAGCTCACCAGCGACAACCCGATCGACCTCACACGATATCAGGTGGCCAACTGCTATATGGGCCGTTCGGGATTGATCAATTCGGGTGGCGCATCATCCGGCGAGAGCGACTTGAAGGAAGCCGTGAAGACCGCCGTCATCAACAAGCGCGCCGGGGGCATGGGCCTCATCTCCGGCCGCAAGGCATTCCAGCGTCCGCTGGCCGAAGGCGTCGGACTCCTGAACGCGATCCAGGACGTCTATCTCGCGAAGGAAGTCACGATCGCCTAGTTCGCAGCGCTTGTGCCCGGGTTCGCTTTGTGTTGGGCCGGCGCCCGCAGCTGCGGGGCCACGCACGTTGACCGCGTCAACTACAGGCGGAAGAAGTCTGTCAGAGCCTCGTGTGTGCTGCGGAAGGCGAGGTCGTTCCAGGGGATGTCGTCGGCGCTGAAGAACCGCGCCTCCAGGCCTTCGTCGTCGCACCCGAGGCAGCCTCCCGTCATCGTGGCGGTATAGACAATGATGACGGCAGTCCGGCCGTCGTAGGAGTAGACGTTCAGCAGCCGGTCGATGCGGACGTCGAGCCCGCATTCCTCGCGCGCCTCGCGCGCCGCCGCGACCAGGACCTCTTCCCCGCGATCGACATACCCACCCGGAAACACCCACTTGCCGTAGCCAGGCTCGATGGCGCGCCGCACCAGCACGACGTCCCGGCGTCCATTCGTGATGATGGTGCCGACCGCGACCTTGGGATCCAGATAGAAGACAAAACCGCACGTTGTACAGACGAGACGCAGCGGCTCGCCGGCCTTGATCAGCCGGGACTCGAGCTCGCCGCCGCACTTCGGGCAGAAGCGGTATCCGCCGGAGTCGTCATGGGCGTGCGTCACCAACGGTTCATGCTCCCCGTATAATTCTCATTCATGTCGATTCTCAAAGTGTCCCGCATGGGCCATCCCGTGCTTCGTAGCCGCGCGAAACCGGTGGAGAAGTCTGATTTGCGCGACGCGACCGTCCAGAAGCTCATCGACGACATGATTGAGACGATGCACGAATACCACGGCATCGGCCTGGCGGCCCCGCAAGTACACGAAAGTATCCGCATATTCGTGGCGGTGCTCGAGGACGAGCCCGATGCGACAAGCGAGGCGACGGTGCTGGTCAATCCAGAGATCACGCCGGTGGGCTCTGCGACGGAAGAAGGCTGGGAGGGGTGCCTGAGCATTCCCGATATTCGAGGAATGGTGCCGCGGCACCTTGAGGTCGACCTTCGAGGCCTGACCCGCAATGGCAAGCCATTCGAGCGGCATCTTCGAGGATTTCCGGCACGTGTAGCGCAGCACGAGACCGACCATCTCGACGGCATCCTCTTTTTCGACCGGATGCGATCGATGGAGACGTTGACGTTTCTCGAGGAGTTCTCGAAATACTGGACCCCGGACGACGACTAGTAGTCAGACCAAGAGACCTCGAGTCAGGCTGATAAGGCTACAATCCCGAGACCTCGAGCACCCATGCGAGCCTATCTCGATCTGCTGCAGCATCTCTTCGACCGCGGAGTTCGCAAGAACGACCGCACCGGCACTGGTACGCTCAGTGTGTTCGGGTACCAGATGCGTGTCGATCTCGAGCAAGGCTTTCCGCTGCTCACCACGAAGAAAGTACATCTTCCGTCGGTGATTCACGAGCTGTTGTGGTTCCTATCGGGCGACACCAATGTCAGATACCTGCAAGAGCGCGGTGTCACGATCTGGAACGAGTGGGCCGACGAGAATGGCGATCTCGGGCCCGTATACGGCCATCAATGGCGCTCGTGGCCTGTGCCGGACGGCGGTTGCATCGATCAGATGACGAGCGTCCTGGGCGAGATCCGCACCAATCCGGATTCGCGGCGGCTGGTGGTGAGTGCATGGAACGTCGCTGAGATCGGCAAGATGAAGCTGCCTCCGTGCCACATGCTGTTCCAGTTCTATGTCGCGGAAGGACGCCTCTCGTGCCAGCTGTATCAGCGATCGGGTGACGTATTTCTTGGCGTGCCATTCAACATTGCCTCCTACGCCCTGCTCACGATGATGGTCGCGCAGGTGTCCGGACTGCAGCCCGGCGAATTCGTGCACACGCTCGGCGACGCGCATCTCTACGTGAATCATGTCGATCAGGCGCGCCTGCAGATGTCACGCTCGCCTCGACCGCTGCCAGCGATGCATCTCAACCCCGGCGTAAGGTCGCTGTACGACTTCAGGTTCGAGGACTTCACGCTCGAGAACTACCAGCCGCATCCCACCATCAAGGCACCCGTCGCGGTATGACCGTCGCGGTCATCGCGGCGATGGCGAGAAATCGTGTAATCGGCCATCGCGGCCAGCTGCCCTGGCGGCTTCCTGAGGATCTTCGCCGGTTCAAGGCAATCACGATGGGACACGTTCTTTTGATGGGCCGAACGACATTCGAGTCGATTGGTCGGCCGCTGCCCGGCCGGCGCACGGTCGTGGTCACCCGCCAACCAGACTGGACGGCGACTGGGGTCACGGTCGCTCACACAATCGAGGACGCCTTCGGGCTGGCTGGAGAAGGGGCAGTGTTCGTTGCTGGTGGCGGCGACATCTACCGCCAGACGCTTCACCGCGCAGGCCGCCTGTATCTGACCGTGATCGACCGTGAGGTGGAAGGGGACACGTTTTTTCCGGCGTTCGACGAAGCGCGTTTCCGGGTCCTCGAACGCGAGCGGCATGATGACGCAGAGTTGCCGTTCGAGTTCGTGACGTTGGAGCGGCAGCCCTAGATGCGGGTAAGGATTCGAGCGCTATCGCGATGCTAGCCTGGCTCGCTCACCTGTACACCGCGTCGGGTTCGGTCATGGGATTCCTGGCCGCTGTCAACGTGGTCGACAGCGATTACCGCGCAGCATTCACGTGGCTGTTCGCGGCGGTTTTCGTAGACGCGACCGACGGCATGCTCGCCAGATTTGCCGGCGTCACGGTGCGGCTGCCGTGGGTCAACGGCGAGCTTCTCGATAACATCGTCGACTACGTCCCCTACGTCTTTGTTCCGGCGCTCCTCGTGTGGCATGCGCTGCTGGTGCCGGATACCTGGGCAGTTCCCGTCTGTGCCGCCATGTTGCTGTCGAGTGCGTACGGGTTCAGCCGTGACGATGCAAAGACGAACGACCATTTCTTTACGGGTTTCCCGTCCTATTGGAACATCGCGGTCTTTTATCTGTTTCTGGGGCGATGGCCGCCGATAGTGAACGCGGCGGTGCTGATCGTGCTGAGTGTTCTGGTGTTTGTGCCGGTGCGATACATCTATCCGTCGAGAACGCCCACGCTGCGGACTTTCACGATGACGCTCGGGGCGGCATGGGCCGGCGCGATGTTCGTGCTGCTGCGGCAGGCACCTGACGTGTCACGAACGCTCTTCTGGGCGTCGTTCGCCTTTCCGGTGTACTACACGCTCGTGTCGCTGGCGCTGCACCTGAAGGTGCACCGTGCGGGAAGCGTTCGACGATGAGCCCTACGACTGTCATCTTTGTTACCGTGTTCATCGATCTGGTCGGCTTCGGGATCATCATCCCGCTCATGCCGTTCTACGCCGAACAGTTTGGGGCGAGCGCGCTCGCCGTCGGTTTGCTGAGCACGTCGTTCTCGTTCATGCAGTTCGTGTTCGCGCCGTTCTGGGGACGGCTGTCGGATCGCATCGGCCGGCGACCGATCATCCTGCTCGGCCTCTTCGGATCGTTTCTGTCCTATCTGATCTTCGGTCTCGCCACCTCGCTGACCGTGCTGTTCATCGCGAGGATCTGCGCAGGCATTGCGGGCGCGAACATTGCCACGGCGCAGGCGTATATCGCGGACGTGACCACCCCGGAGAACCGCGCCAAGGGAATGGGCCTGGTTGGCGCGGCGTTCGGTCTCGGCTTCATCTTCGGCCCCGCCATCGGGGGGTTCTTGAGCCAATGGGGCTACCAGGTGCCGTCGTTCTTTGCGTCGGCGCTCTCGCTGGCAAACTTTGCCGTGGCGTGGTTCGTCCTTCCCGAATCGCGACCGGCGGCTGTGGGGCCGTCGCGATCGACATCGAGGCTCGACGTATTTCGCGCGGCGCTGACCCGCAGGCACCTGCCGCTGCTCCTCTGCATCTACTTTCTCGTGATCTCCTCCTTCTCGAGCTTCGAGGCGACGTTTGCGCTGTTCAGCGGCCGGCGCTTCGGCTTCAACGCCACCACCATCGGTTACATCTTTGCGTTCGTCGGCATCATCCTCTCGCTCGTGCAAGGTGCGCTGGTCGGCAGGGTGGTCCGTAGAGTGGGTGAGTATCGCGTCGTGCCGCCCGCGATTCTGGTTCTGGCGGCGGGCCTGGCGCTGGTGCCGGTGTCGCGCGGGATGGGGGTGCTGCTGTTCGCGATGGCGTTGCTCTCCGTCGGCATGGGATTCAATAGCCCGTCAATCACCTCTCTCATCTCGCGCACGTCGAGGGCAGATGAGCAGGGGGGGATCCTGGGTCTCTCCCAGTCCGTGGCGAGCCTTGCCCGGATCATCGGCCCGGCTGCCGGCGGCTACGTGTATGACCGGTACGGCATGGTCACACCGTACGTCGGCGCCGCACTGCTCATGGGGGTTGCATTCCTCCTGAGCCTGATGGCTGCCAGCAGGCGAGCCGCCGACCCGTTGCACGGCTGACGGAGACATTTCCCCGCAGGGGCAGCCGTGCCTGACAGCGCCGCCGACCCCGGCAGCTCGGACTACGCCTGTTGGGTGCCGTTATCTTAGGGAACGGAACCGATTTCCTGACGGAGCCCTGCTCGTCTCCACCGCCACATATGGCCTTCGAGGTACAGGACTCGCCGAAAGCCACGCAGCAAGAGGACAACGCCAGCCAGGTAGGCTCGCGGCCCGTGTCCGCAATACACCACGACCGGATCCGTCGGCGAGGTGCGAATCATCGATATGCGTATAGGAAGAATCCAGAACGGGACATGCAGCGCTCCCGGCACGTGGCCGTGCGCGAACTCTCTGTCAGACCGGACGTCGAGAATGAGGGGTGCGGTGCCAGCGTCAATCTGGGCCAGCAGCGCGGTCGGGGTGATCAGCGATTGGCGTTTGCCTGCAGCGAACATGGCTATGGACTCTGCCGACCGCATCTAAGATCGTGGCTTTGACATGTAGCGCTTGCAGCTCGGTCTCTGCCCTAGAGCGACCGCGGGACCTCATAGTGCAACTCCGCAAACCCTGAACCGACCTGTCTCACTGATATCAGACGGAGTGGCGGACTGGTGATAGCTCGCGGCAACAACGGCTTTCCGGCTCCCAGTGTGACTGAGCCGACCTGCACGAACAGCTCGTCAAGCAGGCCCTGATCATGGAACTGGCCCGCCAGCTCGCCGCCACCAACAATCCAGATGTTCTTGCCGTCTGCTGCCACGACCATCTTCTCGTGCACTGGGTCTTCACGTGCTCGAGCCGTCGCCAGCTGTCGAGATCCACAGACCGCTTCCGTTGCTACTTCGGCACGACACAGCGGAAGTTCGCCGCGTCGTCGATGCTGCCGCTGCCGGTGTACTGTGCCACCTGCGGGTAGGGGCAGAGCGGCCTAGTGCGACTCACCTTCCCATCGGCCATGTGGGATGCGATCACCTGCGTGGGCGCCACGCTCCGCTCGACCCATGCTTCGAGCACCGGGAGCATGTCGAAGGAATTCGGGCCCGGGCCACCACTGCAGTGGTGCATCCCTGGCGCGAGATACAGCCGCGCGAAGCTGTCCGCCTGCTGGGGCCCGCCCACGGCCTTCGTCATCTTCTCGTAGTAGTCGATGGTGCCGTAGGCGCTGATCGCGGGGTCCGCCCACCCGTGGTAGTAGATGATCTTCCCGCCGCGATTCTTGAAGGGCGTGAGGTTCGGATCCGACGGGCTCAGCTCCTTCGCCATGCCCTGGATGCGCGCCAGGTCCTGCGGGAACTTGAAGGTCTTCCAATTGAAGGCGGGGTCACTTTTCTCCAGGCCCAGAAACCGGACGTTCGCCTCGCTGAACAGGAAGCTGTTTGGCATGACGTCTCCGAACGCCAGCGTGCCGTCGGCCTGCTTGGCCGGAGGCACCCGCCCGATGGTCCAGGCCTGCCATCCCGTCGGCGATCCCTCGTGCCCCACGGGCAGGCCGTACGCGTAGATCTGTCCATCCGGCAGCTTCACCGGTGCGTAAATCTTCTTGACCGTCTCGACCTGCGGCTGTGTGAGGCAGTTGGGGCCGTCGGCTCCCGAACACTTGAGCGATTCCGGCGTGAAGGTGCACAGCCGCGGGTCTGACCCCAGGCCGTCCTTCAGGCCGTCGGCGACATCGCACGCGGCCGCCGCGGCCTTCGAGAGGAGCTCCACCTTCTCCTGGGGCAGGTAGTAATCGGGCTGCAAGAGCATCTGCTGGAACACGAGCACGCGACCCACCTGGAGAGGCGTTCCGGGGGAGGGATCGCCGGCGATGATGCCGTCGAAGTCCTCGGGGTACCGCTGCACCTCCATCTGGGCCTGGCGCCCCCCGTTCGAGCAGCCGTTGAAGTAAGAATGCCGCGGCTGCTCGCCGAAGTAGGACGCCGTCAGCGCCTTGGCGGCCACGGCCGTGACGTGGGTGCCGCGATGGCCGTAGTCGATTTTGGCGGCGTGGTTGGTCTCCCAGGAATGGTCGGCGGCAGTGTGGCCGGTGTCGGTGGAAGCCGACGCGTAGCCGCGCACCAACCCGGCGTTCAGCGATCCGATCGTGCCACCGAGTCCCCCGACGCCGACGAAATAGTACTTGCCGTTCCAGTTCGCCGGAAGGCCGAGGCGGAAGTTGACGGTATTGCCCGGCGTGGCCACATGGCCGTCCACCTGGCAGTACTCCGGCAGGCCACCGGATGGGGGAATCGTGCGGGCGCCGGTGATGGTCGTGCCGTTAGGCGCCGTGGCCTGCAGGGCCGCGACGGTACATTCCGTGCTGCCCGATGCGAACGCCACCTGATACCCGGCCGCAGCGATGCTGAGCACGAGAATCACGCTGGTCACCAGAGTCGATGCGAACTTCATGGCTTGTCCTCCGTGCTTGGCATTGCTCGATACTCCCGGAACGGAAGCGACGCATGTCCGTACCCGAAGAATGAGGCTGTTTGAAAACACGCCGAGGCCGACGACCCAGAATAATGCCTCGCCACGCGCACCGACCGCTCAGTCGTACTTCGAAGTGCAATGACGCTCGGGTTGCTTCATGCGGCTCATCGTTGAAGAGTGGCACGTGGCGGCGAATCGTAGCATGCAAAACCCCGACGATTCCGCTTGACCGCGGTTGGTGGGCACGTGTCTAATCGCGCGCCATGAGCGCTGCACAATCGATCGAAATCCTCACGAGGCCATTTGCCACGTGGCCGGCAACCGGGCTGATGTTGACTGACGGAATTGTCGTGTCCGGCACTGGCCCCGTCGAGCTTGGTGTGTACCTGGTCAACCGACTCGACCAGGCGCTCGAGAACGTCGTGATTCACGCAGAATTCGACGAACGGTCCGCGATGCAGCGTCCGGCAGCACCCGTGCGGATCGCCCGGATGCTTCCACAGACGCCGACGCTCATCGTCTTCGAGGCTGGGCCCGTGGATGCCGCGCCGGGTCTCTACGACCTCGTTCTGGACATCACCGGACGCACGGCCGACGGACCCGACGTGTCTTCAAGAGTGGCGCGGCGGTTTTTCGTCGCGCGCAGCGAGGGGCCCCACAGCCTCGCGGTGCCCGAAGGCGCCATCAACACCGAGATTCTCGAGTGGACGACAGATTCATGCGGCGCTCGCACGCCATCGCACGTGCGCATGCAGATGACGCCGCGAACGCCGTTCGCGGGACAGTTCGGCCCTCTCCCGTTCCAGGATCCGCTCTGGAAGGCCGCCGGCGCGGTCGCCACTGAGGTTGGTCTCGGCGGCCTCGCCACCGCTGGCGCAGCCGGAGCGGTGGCGGGAACGGCTGCCGGGGCGGGCGTTGCATCGGCCACCAATTCCAGCACCGGCACGGCCGTCGCCACCGGCATCGCCGTCGCAATCGTCGTTACCGGCGTCGTGCTTCTCCTGCTCGATGGCGAGGACACGTTCCGTTGGGGCGAGGCACGCACCGCAGTGGACGACGATGAGGTGACCGTTCGGGAAGAGGTTGAAGGTCGTCTTGTCTCTGGCAACAGGGCTGAGTGGAGCTTCACGCGCGTGACGAACAAACAGACGGTCACGTGCCGCGAGATCGTGCCAATCTGGACGTCACACTACACGACGGCGCGACGCGTCAGTGTCTCGCACGATGTAGTAGACGCCGGACAGCCGTTGGAAATCACAGCCGAATTTGAACGAGATGGCCGCGTGCTTGTCGGCGCGGAGCTCTACGTCGTCGCAATTCTTGCGCGGGCAGGCCAAGTCGTCTCGACCTTGCGGTTGACCGATGCCGGTCAGCCTGGCGCGGGCACGCGGGGACGCGGACAGTACACGGGCACGTATTTAGCGTCGCCGGATGATCGCGGCTGCGAGCTCGAGGTGATGGTCGCGGCGCAGGACGTCAACGATGCAGACCCGCGCGATCCTCCGATCGAGCAGGCGAAGCGGCTCGGCGGCATTCTCGTGAGCGCGCCACGGATGCACGAGGGTCGGCTCATCCCGGACGCGCGAGTTACGGTGTGTCGTGCTGAGGAACCTGCGGCCGTTGCCCTTTGAGACGCGGCCACGCGTCATACTCGGCTCGTTGGCTGCAGTGATGGGATGGACTCCTCCCGGTTCCTTTGCGGCATTATTGCTGTGAACTGGCTAACGACGTGCGGCTCACGCGGCTGGGTTACTTCACCAAGGCCCTTGCCTCATCGATCAACTCGCACGCTCGACGTTCAAGCGAGCTGAGTTGCTGCTGCAGATCTCGAGTTGCTTGCGATGCGCGAGACAATTCCTGTTCACGTTCCCACCGCTCCTCACGCGATGCCTCCTCGGATTCGGTGGCCACGCGATCGAAGTACCTGACTGCCCACAACCATAAAGGCCACCCCAAAAAGAAGTACCCAAATACAAGCGTTGTCCCCGCCGGATTCTCCGCGCCGCGCATGAACATAAATCCAAGAAACAACCAGACAAGCACGTGCCACAAGAACCACACCTTGATACGAATCGGAGGCACCGTGAAGTGCGCACTCAGGTGCCGCTGTGCCTCATTCTCCGAGCGCTCGAGATCCGGCAGGCCGTGCTGGAGCAAGTCTTTCTTCGAGAGTGCGTCTCCTGCTTTAATCATCTGCTCGATCCCGCGCTTTAGAGAACGCGCTCGTTCGTGGCACTGGAGAATCTCGATGTACAACGCCGTGGTTGCAGCGCGTTCCACTTCACCTATGCGGGCCCTAGCGTCTGCGATCCCGTTGGCATAAGCCAACGGTTGCGTACGGGCCGGGATCCGCTCAAGCAACCTGCTGCACTGGAGAATCTCAGCTTTGCATCGTTCAAGCGCCTCCGTGTGCAACTGAGATAGCAATGGACGAACAGCTTCGCGAATTCCGTCGACAACGGTGTCATCCTGAGCGCGCGCGAAGTACCGCGGATCCTCCTGAATTGCTGCTCGAAGGGTTCGAACGGCCTTGTGGGCGTTGCGTTGGAGGGCCGAGACGGCAGCCGTCATGTAGAAGGCCTCAGCAAAATGCGGGTTTAGCTCCGTCGCGGCATCAAGCTCCTGCTCGGCGTCCCCTAGTTTCTTGAGGACGGCCAGGGCAACGCCGGCGTAGTAGTGGGCTTCTGACGCCTGGATCGCGTCGACGGTTCGCGCGTACTTCGCCGCTTTTCCGAAGTGCTCAACGGCCTTCTCGACCTCATTTCGGTGAAAGAAGTAGATGTTGGCAATGGAGCGGTGAACCGCGAAGTCCTGGTAATTGCGATTGGCCGATTCGACGAAGTCGGCCAACGCCTCGTCGTACCAACCGTTCTCGTACGCACGTTCCGCACGTCGCCGGAGCTCCTTCGCCGACGTATCTAACGGCGCCTGCAAGGTTTGAAGGATCGATTTGAGATGGCCGTCTTGGAGTTGAAGCAGCCAAATCGCTTCACCCATCAGGAGGTTGAAGTCAGCGTTCAACTTCGCGATTCCGCCAGCTACCCATTCCAGCCCTGCATCGAGGCGACTGCCGATGGCTCGCGAGCTCGCGTCGATGACGAACTGAGTGTCGCGTTGCGATGAGACGACCGCCGTCCGGTGTTCGGCTAAAGCGGTACGGAACGTCCTCGCTTGATCAGCGGTGCTGACGTAGTCCGTCCAGGTTTGTAATCCAAGCATTACGTCGGAGAGGGCCATGGTTTCCTCGGCGTGGGTTGAACCCAGCAACTCTGGCGCTCAGTGGCACGGGAATCCAGGGTATCCAGGGTATGGCGTCAGTGGGCTAACGCCATGCGGCTCACCCGCGGCGCCGCTCACGATCGTCTCGCCTTGCTCGAGCCCTGCGCGGCGCCGACGGGTGCAGCCGCTTGTTGGCCGGCCAGGCGCTGCGTAGGATCAGTACGTGACCAAGCCGATGGCCGCAGTTCTAGCTGAGGCCCTGCGTCTCGATGATAACGCGCGCGCGGAGCTTGCCGCGGAATTGCTCGCCAGCCTGGATGGCCCTGCGGACTCCGACGCGGAAAGCGCGTGGGATGCGGAAATCGAACGTCGCATCGCCGCCATTGAGGCCGGCACCGTTCAACTCGAGCCCTGGGAACGGGTCCGACGCCGAATCGAAAAAGACATCCTCGGGCGGTGAAGTCGTTCCAACTTAGCAGACCAGCCTCGGACGAACTGACTGGTGTCATCCGGTGGTACGAAACGCGGCGCCCCTGCCCGAGCAATGCGAACAGAACAGTCCTCAATGAACCACTACTTGACCGGAGCCATCCTTTCCCAATACAGATGGCGCCCGACCAGTTCGCCCGCCGCGTTGAGGGCCGGCGGTACGCCGAGCCTCAGAACATTTCCTGCGAACACGTAGGACCGTTTGGTGGCATCAACCTCGGCACTGGGCGTCGTCGTGCCTTGCTGATGGTGCATGAGAAACGGCGGAGTGTGGTTTTCATAGGTGGTGAATCGCCCGAAGTACCCGTAGTAGCCGCGATACGCCTTCAGCGCCTCGTCCGGCGTCGGCTGGGCGCCCGCGTACTTCGTCCGCCCTTCCTTGTCCATCAGGTGGGCCATCATGTGACCGGTCGGCGTGTAGATGACATAGGAGGTGCCGGCCCGGGCATAGCTTCTGTCGCCGTGAAAGACCTCTTTGCCGTCTTTCTCCCTCTGGGTGTCCTCGTAGAGCAGCTTGTGGAAGCCGACGAACCTCTTCGCTTCGGCCGAGAGCGGCGCGTTCGGCAGGCGTTCCCAAATCAGATGGTTCGTCGCCCGCTCCTTGTCCCCGCCAGCCGCCGGCGCCACCGTGAGGATGAGACGATCGCCGACGAAGTCGTAGAAACGCTTCATGTCCACCTGGCCTCCGGGGTTGATCTGCCCGACGGTATGGTGGACGACGAACTTCTCCTTGTCGTCGACGGTGAACGAACCGAAGTAGGCGACGTATCCTCGCAGCGCGGCCTGCGCCTCCTCTCCCGTGGGGGTGTTGCTGGCGAACCGGGCCCGGTTCCTCGGCATGATGTGCACGCCCATCTGCCCGGTGTCGGCGTACGTGATGTAGCCGATCGAATTGAAGTTCGGCGTTTGCGACCATTTTCCGCTGGCGTCCTTGACCTCCGTCGTGATGAGCCTATAGGTCCCGACCAACCGTGCGCGATCGCTCATGGACGCTGGCGCCGATTGTGCCGCGCCGACCGGAACGGCTGCGGCTCGGACACCGAGCGTCGTGGGCACCGACACGGCGGCCGCCACAGTGAGAATCATCTGCAGGCTCTCGCGTACGCGCATCCCTGTCCTCCTCGCGCATCGTCATGCGCGTTACTGCGCCTTCAGGACCCTCGCCTCTTGAATGACTACGGGATGGTATTCACCGCATAGAAGGCGATCGTTTTGGTCGGAACTTCCTTGAACCAGTGCGGTGTGCTCGCCGGAATCGTAATCACGTCACCCTTCCTCAACTGGTGCACCTGCCCACCCTGAACATCGGAAGCGGCAAGGTGCCCGGGGGACGTTTCCTTGGGGTTGATCATCGTCCCGCCGGTCACGAACGTGGCCTCACCCTCGACGATGATGAAGAGATGGTGCTCGTTCTTGTGAACTTCGACTTCCCCTGCACCTCGACGATTAGCCAAAACGATCAGGCCATTGTCGTTGACGAGTCGACTTCCTCTCGCGAACGTCACCTTCTCGTGAGACACATACGTGACGACCGTCGGAACACCATCGGCCCGCATCACAACAGCCATCGTGAGCAACATCAGCAACGCCTGCAAGAACCTCATGGCTCCTCCTGAGTGAACGTAATTTCCGATCTCGCGCGGGAGAGTCTATCCCGTTGGCAACTCGAAGTGCGGATTCTCGATCAAACCGATCGTGTTGCCAAACGGTTCGGTGACAGCTCGTCGCCCTGGCAAACGGCCGAATCAGCAAGCTACGACGTTCGTTGGGGGAGGGAACCGTGCACTTGTCGTTGACTTGACACCCTTGTGAACCGATTCACACAATCGGGCAGTGGTCGCGTCTTGCCGCCTCCCTCGACTGGTCCCGGTCGTCGGCATCGCCTGGGCGTTTGGCTTGAGCCTATCAGTCACCGCCCAACCGCCCTCTGCGGAACGGGTGGTGCGGCAGGCGCAGAAACGGGACACGGGCCGCGATTCGCGCGCTGAGATGCGGATGCGGCTCTTTGACAAACAGGGACGCGTTCGCGAGCGCCTGTTGACGCTGCAGACGAAAAAGGGCGCGGGCAGTGGTGGCGACCGCACGCTTGTCCGCTTCACGTATCCCAACGACATCAAGAACACGGGCCTCCTGGTGTGGGAGCGCCCGAACGCCGAGGACGAGCGCTTTCTCTACCTCCCGGCACTCGGCCGCGTCCGTCGCATCGCCGGTGGGGAGAAACAGGAAAGCTTTGCCGGCAGCGATCTGAGCTACGAGGACATCGGCGGCCAGGAGCTTTCCGACTACACATATTCATTCGTCGCGGAGAACGCATCGTGGACTGCTCCCGACGGATCGAAGCACCCCGCGTATCAGGTGCAATCGCTCGCGAGCGATCGCGGGGCGGAGCACCCGCGCTCGGTATCCCTGATCCGCAAGGACAACTTCGTCATCGTGCACGCCGAGCTGTTCAACCGCCGCGACGAGCAAACCAAAACATTCGACGTCAAGCGGCTGGAAAAGGTGGACGGCATCTGGACCACGCTGTCGCTCGCGGTCGTCAACGAGCGTGACCGGACCCGAACGGAGCTCGAGACCACGAGCATTCGCTACAACGCGGGGCTGACCGACGAGGACTTCAGCCGCCGCCAGCTCGAGCAGGGCGTCAAATGAGTGCCTTGATCGCGCGGCTCGTCTGGCGCTTCCGACGCCCAGCCTGCGTCCTCATCGTCCTTGGCGGTCTTGCTCTCGCACCCCTCGCCAACTTTACGGAACTGGATAACGAGATCTCGACGTGGATCTCGCGCGACGACCCGGTCTATCAAACGTACGAGCGGTTTCGCACGGAGTTTGGCGGTGGACGAACCCTGATTGTCGCGCTCCAGGGCGACCGCCTGTTCACCCCAGAGACGCTGGCCTTCATTCGCCGTGCGACTGAGGACCTCCAGCGCGTCGACACGGTGCAGCGCGTCCAGAGTCTTGCCACCGCCAACGTCGTCCGGGCGCTTCCCGCGGCTGGCGACGACGGCGGCGGTATCGAGGTTCAGCCGCTGCTCGACGAGGTGGCGACGCAGGCCGACGCCGACGCGGTGAAGCAGCGGACGCTCGACGATCAGTTGCTCAGAGGCGACCTGGTGTCCGATGACGGCACGGTCACCGCGATCGTCCTGAGCTTCGACGAGGACCGTGTGGACGATGTCCGCGGCGAGGTCATCGAGCGCATCCACGCGCTCATCGATCCGGCCCTGCCCCAGGGGATCACTGCGCACTACAACGGCAGCCTGGAGATCAGCGAGACCTACAACCGGATCACGCTCGACAACACGACCCAGCTCACGCCGCCGATCCTGCTCGTCACGGTGCTGGCGCTGTACTGGATGTTCCGGTCGTGGAAGGTCACGGGCGTCATCGCCATTTCAACGCTATTCAGCGTGCTCTGGACGATGGGCCTCTTCGTGCTCATGGGCTTCAAATACAACGTGCTGGCCAGCATGCTGCCCCCATTGGTGCTGGTGCTGGCGATCGCGGACGACGTTCACATCGTGCAGCACTTCATCCACGATCTGCGGGATAAGGGCGACAGCGAGCAGGCGTTCACATCGAGCGTTCGCCACCTCTTCACGCCGCTGCTCGGTGCCAGCGTGACCACGGCCCTCGGCCTGGCCTCGCTCGCCACCAGCGACGTGATGGCCGTGCGGACGTTCGGTATCGGCGCGGCCGTCGGCGTCATGGTGGACTTCGTTATGTCGCTCGTCTTCGTGCCGACACTCCTGACGCTGGTGCCCCCTCCAACCACTGCGCCTCCTCAGGAACGGTGGCTGATGGGCCCCATGCAGGCGGTGGCCCGGTTCTCGACACGCTTCGCCGCACCTGTGCTCGCTGTCGCCCTTGCCTGCGCGACCGTCGCGATCGTCGGCATCTGGCGGCTGCGCGTGGACACGAACCACATCAACTTCTTTGCGACGGACCATCCCCTCCATCAGAGCGCGGAAGTCATCGATCGCCAGCTCTCCGGCGTTTACAGCTTCAACGTTTTGCTGGAAGGACCGCCGGATTCAATGAAGACGGCCGACACGCTGGCCCGCATGGAACGGCTGCGCATGGATCTCGAGAAGCTGCCGTTCGTGAAGAAGGTCGTCTCGATCGCCGACTACGTGAAGCGGGTCAATCGCGAGCTGAACGGCGGCGCCGCCGAGGCCGCTGTCGTGCCTGCGACCGACGACGCCATCGCGCAGGAGCTGTTCGTGTTCGAGCTGTCGGACGAGGGCCGCGCCGAGCTGCAGCGCATGGCGGCAAGCGACTACTCGCGGGCCCAGATGTCCGTGAAGCTCGCGTCGATGAGCTCGGATCTGGTGTTCGAGCAAATCAACACGGCGGACACGCTGGCCGCCGCGGCATTTGCCGGTTCCCGGATTACCCCCATCGTCACGGGCTCAGGCCGGATGTTTTCGACCCTCGACCATTACTTGGTGACTTCGCAGCTGACCAGCTTCGCCACCGCATTCGTGACGGTGTTCGGCGTGGTGTTCCTCGTTTTTCGCTCGGCGCGTTTCGGCATGCTCGGCGTCATCGCCAACGCCGTGCCGGTGCTCGCCGTTCTGGGCCTCATGGGCTGGATTGGCATCTCGCTCAACGTGGCAACCGTCATGGTCGGCAGCGTGGCGCTCGGGATCGTAGACGACGACACGATCCATTTCATCAACCGGTATCGCCGGGAGGCGGCGGCCGGCATCGGCACGGCGGCGGCGATCATGCTCGCCACAACACATGAGGGCCGGGCCTCGCTCACGACGGCGATCGTCAACTCGCTCGCCTTCGGGATCATGGTCGTGTCCGACTACAAGCCCACAGCGTGGTTCGGCGGCCTCCTCGCGCTCACGATGGCCGTAGCCTTTCTCGCCGAGGTATTCATCGTCCCTGCCGTCATCACCGTGCTGCCGCGGGTCTTCGGCGCTCCGGGGATTGCGGCGAGGATCGGTACCGCCGCGTGAGAAGGCGGGTGGGGCGGGTAGGGCTAGTCGGGCGGGTAAGACGGGCTTGTCCGCCGAAGCGCGAAGCGCAAAGGCGGATGGGGCTGGCCCTCGTTCTCGGATTCGTGCTGTTCTCCGGCACGACGGCTGCGCAGGATGCGGGCGGGCCACAGGGCGTCGGTTGGGCCGATGGGTACGTCTCGGTGTTGTTCGATGTGCTGCCGGATGTCAGCGACACCGAGGGCCAACAGCCGGTCACCGAGTTGCGCGCGAGGCTCTATGCCGAGCGGAATCACGACTTCGGCGACTCCCTGCGCGTGAGGCTTGCTGGATACCTCGACACGCTGGTTGCCGACCGGGAGGCGCTCGGGTCAAACGGCCTGTCCCGAGACGCCATTGTCCGGCCGTCCGACCTGTACGTGGAGTTGCGCAAGGCGCGGTTCGACGTGCGGGCCGGCGTGTCGAGGGTTGTCTGGGGCCGCCTCGACGAGTTCCAGCCCTCGGACGTCGTCAACCCGATCGATCTCACTCGCTTTCTGCTCGAGGGGCGCAGCGAAGCCAGGCTGCCCGTCGGGCTTGTGCGCGGGCGACTGTTTCTGCCCGCCGGGCTCATGGTCGAAGCCGTTGTCGTTCCCGTGTTTCGGCAGGGCCGATTCGATCAGCTCGACGAGCCCACTTCACCATTCAACATCGGCTCACCCGTGCAAGCCGTCCAACAGGATGTCTGTGGCGCCGCGACTCCTCCCGGATGCGGCCTGTTTCGCGTCGTTGAGGACACGCCGGACACGCGCTGGCGCAACGTGCAAGGTGGAGCACGGTTGACCGGCACCTTCGGACGCGTGGATGTCGGCGCCTCCGTCTATCGTGGGCTCGAGGCTTTTCCGTCGTACGTGCTGGCGCCTCCGGCCCCGAGGTTTGCGATCTTCCCGCCCGATCCCTTCGGCCGGCTGCTGGTGACGTTCCCGCGATTCACCATGGTGGCGGGTGACTTCGAGACCGCTCATGGGCCCTGGGGCGTTCGCGGCGAGGTCGCATACTTCCCGGAGGACACTCTGCAGTCGTTCGTACCGCTGACCACACGTTCAGGCCGATCGCTCGACGTCGGCTTCGGTGCCGATCGCAAGGCGGGGCAGTATCGGATCAGCGGTAACGTCGTCGTGACGAGGCACCGCGTCGATCGCACCGAACCGGTGCAGGGACCGCTCATAACTGACGGTGAACTCGCTGAACTCGAGGACACCAACGTGCTCGTCGTCGGCTCGGCCGAGCGGGCGTTCGCCCGCGAGACACGCGTCGTTCGCGCGTTCGCGGCGTACAATCCGAACGCCGACAGCGCCTTCGTCCGCGGGATCGCCGCGTTCAACGTGCGCGACAACGTCTGGCTCGAGGCGTCAGTCGGGTGGCTGCGCGGCGACGGCATCGACACGCTGAGCCGCCTATCGATGCGCGACTTCCTCTACACACGGCTCAGGGTGCACTTCTAAATACGCAGCGCTAAAGCGCTGCGCCACCCTGTCCCCTGCCACCCTGTCCCCTGCCACCCTGTCACCTGCCACCTGCCACCTGCCACCTGTCACCTGTCACCTGCCACCTGCCACCTAAACTATGATTTCCCCATGAATCAGATCGTCGACTTCATCAACGTCAACCGCGATCGGTACGTCGAGGAACTGAAACAGTACCTTGCGATTCCAAGCGTCAGCGCGCTGCCGCAACATGCGGCCGACGTGCGGCGGTGCGCGGAGTGGACGGCGGACGAGCTGCGCCGTGTCGGGCTCCAGAACGTGCGGTTGATCGAAACAGAGGGCAACCCCGTGGTGTACGGCGACTGGCTGAGCGCGCCGGGGGCGCCGACGATTCTGTTCTACGGCCACTACGACGTGCAGCCTGTCGATCCGGTGGAGCTCTGGACCACGCCGCCGTTCGAGGCCACCATCCGCGACGGGGAAATTTACGCGCGCGGAGCCGCGGACGATAAGGGCCAGGTCTTCATGCATATGAAGGCCGTAGAGGCGCACCTCAAGCAGTCGGGCCGGCTGCCGCTGAACATCCGGTTTTTCATCGAAGGGGAGGAAGAGGTGGGCAGCACGCACCTGGACGACTTTGTGCGCGCCCACAAATCGGATCTGGCTGCCGACGTGGTGGTGATCTCCGATTCACCGATGTTCGATCGCGGCATTCCATCGATCTGCTACGGCCTGCGCGGTCTCGCGTACTTCCAGATCGATCTCCGCGGCACGAAGAGTGATCTGCACTCCGGCTCCTTCGGCGGCGCCGTCGCCAATCCCGCCTTCGTGCTCGCTCAGGTCATTGCGCAGATGAAGGACCGGAGCGGGCGCATCAAGATCCCGGGTTTCTACGATGATGTGCGGCCGTTGAGCGAGGCGGAGCGGGCCGAATGGAAAAAGCTGCCGTTCAATGAAACCAGGTACCGGAAGGAGCTTGGCGCGCCGCGCCTATTCGGCGAAAGCGGTTACTCGACCCTCGAGCGCGTGTGGGCCCGGCCGACGTTCGAGGTGAACGGCCTCCTGAGCGGCTTCACGGGCGAAGGCGCCAAGACCGTGCTGCCGGCCACGGCGATGGCCAAGGTCAGCATGCGGCTGGTACCCGATCAGGAGCCCGACAAGATCGCGGATCTCTTCGAGGCGTACATAAAGAAGATCTGTCCGAGGACCGTGGAGCTGAAGTTGACACGCATGCACGGCGGGAAGCCATGGATGACCGAGTTCGACAACAAGTACGTGCGGGCGGCGGGCCGGGCGATCGAGCGTGGTTTCGGCAAGTCGCCGGTGTTCAACCGCGAGGGCGGATCAATCCCGGTGGTGTCCACATTTCAGGCCGAGCTCGGTCTGCCGAGCGTCCTGTTCGGCGTCGGCCTGCCCGACGAGAACGCCCACGCGCCGAACGAGAAGCTGGACCTCGGCAACTTCCACAACGGCATCATTGCCTCGGCTTTCCTGTACGAGGAGATTGCGGGAACTTAGTAAATCCCAAAAGCCAAATCCCAAATCCCAAGCAACGGCCAAAACCCAACTCCCAACCATTTGGGTCATTGGGGCCTTGGGATTTTTTGGGATTTGGGGTCTGGGATTTGGGATTTGACTCAGTTCAGCGAAGCCACCCGCCGTCTGAGCGTCTTCACGTGCTCCCAGATCTGCTTGCGCTCCGCCTTCGTCTCGTCGTCGGAGTCGCTCATGCTCGAGAGCTTCAGATAGGTCTGAAGATCCCTCAGCGCACCGGTCAAGTCATTCAGATGGTACGCCAGCAGTCCTCGGTCCCGCAGCTCGCTGAGTGCTGACGGCGTCAGCGCGAGGAGCGCCTCAGTGACGTCCCGCGCCTGCGGAAACGAGCGCATATGGACGTAGATGCGCTTCAGGTTCAAGAGCATCCGCACGACGATCTGCGGCCGTGTCGCTGGTTCGAGCAGCGTGCGCTTGAACGACACCTCAGACCCGACGTGCTTCTGAAGGAGAACGCGGCACTTCTGTTCGTTGAGCACCGCCCCGGCGTGGAAGGGGTCGATGATCAGGCCGGTCGGCGCGTCAGGCCCGGCGTTGGGACAGCGCACGAGAAAGTGGCCGGGGAAGTTCACGCCCTCGAGGTGCAAGCCAGCACGGGCGGCAACCTCCATGTAGACCAGCGACAGTGTGATGGGAATCCCCGTGCGTCTGTCGAGGACCTCGTTCAGACAGCTATTGCGAGGATCGTCGTACTGCTCTCGGTTGCCGACGAAGCCCTCCTGACCGAACAGGAAGTCGTTGAGGCTGGCCACGCATGCGATCGGGCGATCGTCGCCCGAGACCTTCACAGTATTTTGGATGTACCGTCTCGCGTTTTCGCCAAGCGCGTCCAGACGAGTCAGATAGGGGGCAGGGTCGAGATGCGGGTACTCGATTCGCGCGATCAACAGCGCCGCCTGCGCGAGGCTCACGCCAGGAGTGTTGGAAGCCGCGGTCAGGGCGTCGATCAGATCTCTTCGCATGTCTACGAACCAGCGTCAGCCGGCCGGTCACACAATTCGTCCAGCAATTCCAGCGTGAGGCTTCCCAGTCCCTCGACAATCAGCTCCGCGAGGGGCAGCGCGTCTGCCGGATAGCTGTTCGTCACTCCTACACAGCGTAACCCGGCACCCTGTGCCGACGCGAGCCCCCAGCGGGAATCCTCGACCGCGACACACCGCCGCGGGTCGAGGTCGACGCCGGTCTGCGCTCGCAACTGGGCGAAGGCGAGGCGGTACGGCTCCGGCGAAGGCTTGCTCTCGGGAGTGTCGCCTGCCGCGACGATCGTTTTGAAGCACGGCGTGAGGCCAGCGGCGTCGAGGATTTCTGCGATTTCGTGGCGCAGGGCGCCGGACGCGACGGCCAGCGGCACCACCGACGCGCACCCGCGGATGAACTCAGCCGCGCCCGGGAACAGCACGGCGCCGTCGTGCATGAGCGCCTGCATCCTGCGTCCCTTGCGCTCCACCAGCTTCACGACGCCGGCAGGTGCGAGCGCCAACCCCCGGTCCCGCGCCACCGCCTCGATCAACCCCACATCGTCGAAACCGAGGTAGCGCTGGTAGTAGTCCTCCGCCGAAAGCTCGATGCCGTCTTCGGCGAGGGTGGCCTGAAAGGCCGTGAGATGCAGCGGCTCGCTGTTGGCGATCACCCCATCGAAGTCGAGGATGATCGCCTGCAGCGCACGCAGCCCTGTCACGATGCGGGAGTCCCCGCCGTGGCGCCGGGCGCCGTCTTCGTGCGCTCGCCCGCCTCAATCGCCACCTTCATCCTGTTGGAAGGCGGCGGAAACGGGCATTCGTAGGTCGGGTTGTAGGCGCAGTACGGGTTATAGGCGTTGTTGAAGTCGATCACGTAGAGCCCGGTCATTGTGCGGTCGATGTCCAGATATCGTCCGGCTTCGTACGTCGACACCCCGGTGGTCAGGTCGCTGAACGGGACGAACAGCGACTTGAGGTCCGGCTCGCTCGCAGGGACAAAGGCGCCAAGCGTCAACGGCGCTCCGTTCAGGGTAAATTCCAGCGTCCCGACCTTCCGCATCTTGCGCTGGGTCCCCGTGGATGTCGGCATGTCGTACACCGGCTGCTCACCGGCAACATTGAGCGATGCCGGCACGCTGTATTGAGGGTTCACCGGGAAATAGCTGAGCGGAAGCAACGCCTGTCGCTGGTCCATGCGCAGCGTGACGAATGGGTTATCGGTGTCGGTGCTGTCGCGAAAGTAGGCGTCCTTCTGAGTCCGCTTGGCTTGCATGCGCTCGATGTACGTGTTCGCCTCGGTCTCCGGTGGAGCTGGAGGTCCCGAGGAACAGCCAACGACGAGGGCCAAGGCAAACGCCGACAGCAGGCGGAATGATGGATAGGTCACGTCAACTAAAGATATACCCTCCATGGGCGCCGGCCGCATCGGCGAGCCGCCGGCGTATCGCGACGCCGTTCACGGGCGTGACCTTGAGCAGGCGCTTGAGGGCCGCCAGCAGCGTTCGCAGCGTGTCGCCTGCCGCCATTCCCGCCAGGGCCGCCCGCGCCGCCGCGGCAATGCGCTGAGCCGCATCGCTGACGAACACCTGGGCCGCGTCCCGATGGAGCGCTTGCCTGGCGTCGCTGCCTAACGTGGCCGCTTTGGCGCGAAGCACGGCGCTTTCCGCGGCGTAGGCATCGATCAGGATGTCGGCGGCGTAGCTCAGGATCTCCTGCTCGTCGTTCAATTTGGCGCCGTACGTCTGCATAGCCGTGCCGAGCACCATCAGCGCGACCTTCTTGAAGGCGGCGACCGCGTCGATCTCCGCGTCCAGTACCCCGCCCTCGCGTGCGACCGCAAGAGCGCCCGGCGTCAGCAGGTCGTCTTGAAGCTTCTTGGCGGCGGCAACGAGGGGCAGGTCGCCCTTCAGCGCCTTCCGAATGAGCATTCCGGGAATCAGCATCCTGTTGATTTCATTCGTGCCTTCGAAGATACGGTTCACGCGCGCGTCACGATAGTAGCGCTCCGCCGGGTAATCCTTCACGTACCCATTGCCGCCGTGGATCTGGACGTTTTCGTCGAGCACGTAGTCCAGCGTCTCGCTGCCGGCGACCTTCGCGATCGAAGCCTCCATGGCGAACTCTTCGACCGCCTTCGCCACGTCCTGCGCGTCGTGCGCGCCGCTTGCGCGGGCGTCGACGACTGCGTCGATCAGGCCGGCGGTGCGGTACATCAGGCTTTCCAGGGCATAGGTTCGCGCGATCATCTCGCCAAGTTTGTGCTTGATGGCTCCAAAGGCGGCGATTGGCTGCCCGAACTGGTGGCGCTCGGCGGCGTAGCGCGCCGCGTCCCCGATAGCGCTCTTGCAGCCGCCGGTGCACATCGCGCCAAGCTTGAAGCGCCCAAAGTTGAGCGTGTTCAGCGCCACTTTGTGTCCTTTGCCGATCTCGCCGAGCACGTTGTCCGCAGGAATCTTTGCGTCCTGAAGGAGGATCGGTGTCGTTGACGACCCGTGAAGGCCCATCTTGTGTTCTTCCTTCCCGGAGGCCACGCCGGGGAAGTTCCTCTCGACGATGAAGGCGGTGAAGTGCTCGCCATCGACTTTGGCGAACACCACGATCACGTCCGCGAAGCCGCCGTTCGTGATCCACATCTTCTCGCCGCTCAGTACCCAGCTGCCGTCAGGTTGCTTTGTTGCGCGCGTCCGGGCACTGAGCGCATCGGAGCCGGAGCCGGACTCACTGAGGGCGTACGCGCCGACGAGATCGCCGCTGACGAGCCCGGGCAGATACTTGTGTTTCTGCGCGTCGGTACCGAACAGGTAGATCGGGAGAATGCAGAGGTTGGCCTGCGCGCCGAAGGTGGCTGCAAACGATGCGACCTTGGCAACGCGCTCCGAGACAATGAGCGAGGCCACCTTGTCGAGGTCGACGCCGCCGTACTCCTCGGAGACGTTGACGCCGAAGAGACCGAGCTCTCCGCACTGCTTCACGAGAGTACGGGCAAGGGCCCAGTCCTTGGTTTCGAGCTGCTCGAGTTGCGGGAGCAGCCGCTGCTCGACGAATTCCTCGGTGGCCTGTGCCATGAGGCGGTGCTCGTCGGTGATTTTGTCCGGCGTGAACACCGCGGCGGGGTCGCTCTCCTCGAGGAGCCATGTGCCGCCGCGCGCCGTCGCCTGGATGTGTGCTGTGGTCATGATTCCTTCCTCGGGCGGACCTGAAGGTCCGCCCCTACGGACAACTAAGGTCCGCCCCTACGGACAACTGAAGGTCGGCCCCTACGGACAACTGAAGGTCGGCCCCTACGGACAACTGAAGGTCGGCCCCTACGGACAACGATGAACGCGCAGACTGGGCCGACTCCCTTGTAGGGGCGGACCTTCAGGTCCGCCCTACACTCGCTCGAAGATGCCGGCGGCTCCCATCCCTCCGCCAACGCACATCGTGACCAGACCGTATCGCGCACGCCGCCGCTGGAGCTCGTACAGCATGGACGTCGTGAGCTTGGCCCCGCTGCACCCGAGCGGATGGCCCAGCGCAATAGCGCCACCGTTGACGTTCAGTGTCTCGGGATCGATCGGCAGCTCGCGAAGGCACGCGAGCACCTGCGCCGCGAACGCTTCGTTGAGCTCCACGAGATCGATCTGTTCCAACGTGAGTCCCGTCAGCTTCAGCACTTTCCGAATCGCAGGTACCGGTCCAATGCCGAACCGCTCGGGTTCGACGCCGGCCGTAGCGTAGCCGACGAATCTGGCCAGGGGCGCGAGGCCCCGCGCCTTCGCGAACTCCGCGGAGGTGACCAGCACCGCGGCCGCGCCATCGCTCGTTTGAGATGAATTGCCGGCCGTGACCGATCCCGACGCATGAAACGCGGGCCTCAGGCGGGCCAGCGCTTCCAGCGACGTGTCACGCCGCGGACCTTCATCCCGGGTGAAGGTGAGCTCGCGAATGTGCCGATGGCCGTTGCCTCCTGGATCGACGACCTTCACCGTCACAGGCACGATCTCGTCCGTGAATCGGCCGGCGTCGATAGCGGCGACGGCGCGCTGGTGGCTGCGAAGCGCAAACGCGTCCTGCTCTTCGCGCGAGATGCTGTTCTCGCGCGCGTGGTTTTCGGCCACCAGACCGGTGCTCAGATAGACGTCTGGGTAGGAGTCCACGAGCGCCGGGTTGGGCGCGACCTTGTTGCCGCCCATTGGCACCATGCTCATGGATTCAGTGCCGCCTGCCACGATCACCCGCGCGAAGCCGCACATGATCCGCTCCGCGCCGAACGCGATCGACTGCAGACCGGACGAGCAGAAACGGTTGACGGTGACGGCCGAGGCCTCGACGGGAATGCCCGCACGAAGGCTGGCAATCCTCGCGACATTCAGGCCCTGTTCACCCTCGGGCATCGCGCAGCCGAGGATGACGTCCTCGATGTCGGATGGCTGCACGCCGGGTGCGCGACGAAGGAGGTCGCGGATCACGGTCGCCGCCATCTCGTCGGGCCGGACCGTTCGAAGGGACCCGTTCGGAGACTTACCGACAGCCGTCCGTGCCGCCGAAACGATGACTGCTTCATGCATAGCCAAAATCCTTCAGCAGATCTTCGAGCGCGTCGCCGACTTCGCTCGCCTGTCCCTCGAAGAGATGGTTGGCGCGTTCGATGACCACCAGCTCCTTCGGTTCGAGCAGCTGCGCGTAGAACTCACGGACGGCCTTGATTGGGATCAACTCATCCTCTTCGCCGTGCACAAGAAACTTCGGCTTGGCCGACGCCTTCACTGCCGACATATCCCGCGTCTTGACAGGCGTCGCCACGCCGATGAGCACCTTCACGCGCGCGTCGGCAGCCCCGGCGGTCATCGCGACGTACGCGCCGAAGGAGGCTCCAGCTCCCCATACCTGGAGGCTCGGAAACGTGGACGCTACATAATCGACCGCTGCGCGGAAGTCCCCCATTTCACCTGGTCCATCATCAAATACGCCGGCGCTCGCGCCGACGCCGCGAAAATTGAACCGCATCACGAGACAGCCCGCGCGGACGAGGCCCTTCGTCCCGTGAAACACCATCTTCGTGTGCATCGTTCCGCCATGAGTCGGAAGCGGATGCGCGAACACCACGATGGCGCGCGGGTCTCCGTCCGGCGCATCGAACAGCACCTCGAGCCGACCGGTGGATCCAGGAATCTCTCGAATCGGGGGTGTCATGTCATCCTGCGCGGCGGGCGCGGTGGTTTGGCGGGTCCAACCAGTCTTCGCCATTGTCGGGTCGCGACGCGACCCGACTAGGCAGTGCTGCTAGCGGCCCGCTTGTGCGGGCCGCCGGGCGGTCCGCCGTAGCTTTAGCGGAGGCGGAAAGGACCCGCTCTTCGGCCGCACCATGTACGGATGTCAGGCGGGCCCTGTCGGACCCGCCGTCGTGACGCTCGACGAATGGAGCCACGACGTCGGCAAGTGCCTCAGGTCTCGTGACGAACCCGATATGGCCGCACCGTTCGAGGCGCACCGCCGTGGCGTGTGGAATGAGTTGCGCGTATTCGAGGGTCGCGCGTGCGGGGACGACGCGATCGAGTCGCGGGTCACCGGTCATCACAAGCGTCGGTGCGGTGATGCGGCCGATCTCGGCGGTCATATCCTCGTCGGCAAGCAGATGGACGCGACGGCTCATGCGGAGGGGAGCCGTTGGATGCGTGAGCACGCGCCAGCCGTGCGCCGCCGTAGTCCGGCTCCGTTCCCATACATCGGGAATCGCCGCGGCGATCTCGGGGTACATCGTGAGTGGCGCCCGTGCCCAGAACAGCGGCGCCAAGAGGCGCGGCGCTCGAAGATAGAGCCGGATTCGAGCGTCGGGTCTCCATGAAGGTGGCAATGCCGAAATGAGCACCAGCGACTGGACCCTCCGCGGGTGACGCGCGGCGAAAGCTGCGGCAATCAAACCGCCGTATGAAACGCCGCAGATAGCGGCCGACTCGATGCCTGCGCTGTCGAGGGCCTCGCCGATCTGCTCGACATAGCACCCGAACCCGATCGACGGATCGAAGCGCCCTCCGCTGCGGGGCTCATCGCACAGCGAGAACGTGATCACGCGGCAGCGGTGCGCAAGCGCGTCGATACCAGGTTTCATCCATTCCCACCGGCCCTGCACGCCGGGCACCACGACAACAGGGGCGCCCGTTCCAAGATCAATCACGTTCATGTCTTCCACCACGACCCACGATCCACGATCCACGTCAGTTTCTCAACGGCTTCCCAGTCTTCAGCATGTGCTGTATCCGCTCCTGCGTTCTGCGTTCGGCGACCAGGCTCAGGAACGCCTCCCGTTCGAGGTCGAGGAGGGCCTGCTCGCTGACGGTGGTCTTGTGCGGCAGCTCTCCGCCGGCCACGATCGTGGCGAGCTTGCGTCCGATCAGCGCGTCGTAGTCGCTGATCCGTCCTGCTTTCCAAGCAAGATGCACACCGAGCTTCAGCGGGGCGAGCACCGTCTCGCCGCCGACCGGAATCGCGGTGCGCGGCGGAGGCGGCTGATACCCCTCGCGGACGCGCGTCAGAGCCGTCGCCTTCGCATCCGACAGCAGGCGCTCGCGATTCATCGTGATCGCGTCGGTCGCTGACAGATAACCCAGCCGCTGCGCGTCGGCTCCGCTCGCCGAGACCTTGGCAAACGCGATCGTTTCGAAGGCACGCTGCACCCAGGGCAGATAGTCCGAGCCGCTCGCCGGCATCCTCTCCATGGCGCGCGCCACCATCTCCTTTGTGCCGCCGCCCGCGGGAATGAGCCCGACGCCAACTTCAACTAGACCCATGTAGGTCTCCGCGGCCGCCTGAACGCGGTCCCCGTGGAGCGCGACCTCCGCGCCGCCGCCAAGCGTCAATCCTGTGGGCGCAACGATCACAGGCACATCTGCATACCGCAGCGCCATCGTCACCCGCTGGAACGTTCGTACCATCAGATCGATCTCATCCCAGTTCTCTTCCTGCGCTTCGAGGAG
>ORMF011611458.1_pt1 | contig 32442 bp, 32 predicted proteins | sample 1779871 | NCBI WGS metagenome assembly ORMF01 (sample SAMEA104232316, study PRJEB22302) | groundwater metagenome | biome: forest; feature: aquifer; material: groundwater | place: USA | collected 2011-08-07 | depth 5.4 m | reverse complement strand
TGCGTGGTGGTGGGAGAATCCGGTCGGACGGGCGGTCGACTACTGCCTCGAGTCGGTGGGATTGGAACTCGATGCGGTCACGCACTTTGTCAGCAGCGATCTTCTACCGAGGCGGGTCCACGAAGCCTACTCGCAGAAACAGATTCGACTGTTCTCACATCATCTCTGCCATGCTGCGTCGGCATGCGCGATGCTTCCACCGATGGTGCCGCGGAAGCGGACCTGCCGATCGCCGACAAACGGGATCGCCTCGACGAGGAGGGGGATAAGCCTCGCAACGTTCGGTGAGCGCTCGAGTGATCGGTGCCGGGTCAGAGCGCCGACCGCAAGCCCCCCGCCATCAGTGCCCCGCATGAAGTTGAGGTCGTTTAGGCCATTGATGTCCACCAGGTGGGCAGGACGCGCCAGTCGCATGTTGAGGAGGGGCATCAGGCTCTGCCCACCGGCCAGCACCTTGGCATCATCCTCGCGAAGGTCTTCTAGGAGCCCGAGGGCCTCGTCGACCGATGACGGCGCATGATAGACGAACGGAGCTGGCTTCACGCTCGTGGCCCGCTGATGTCTCTTGGAGCACTGATGTTTGGCATACGGATCACCCCGTTGTCGGCATGCGGTAGTCAATACCGACTTCTGCAAGCTTGGTCTGGAAACTTCGACGGATCTCCGGGTCTTCATCCTCGTATTCGATGAGGGTACCGCCCTCGTGCACGCTCACCTGCTGGCCCTTGCCGCTCTGGACATCCTGGAACGTTACCCGGTGGCGATGACTTCCGAGTCGTAGGGCCAACTGGCGTGCGACCGTGGGACCGGTATTGAAATGTTGGTGGAACCACCCACCAGGAGGGCTGTACACGCTCCCATCCTGCCAGTCGATGCGTTCTACCTGATCGCCATGGCCGCTGGCGTAGGGCTGAATGCCCGCTTCGCGGGGCCACAGCAGCGTGTAGCCACGGCATTCGGACACGTGCAGGATAATGGCGCCTCCCCCGTGCGCGTGCGCCTTGTGGTAGCAGCCGCCCGGAAACTCGTACATATGCCCGGCAAGCGCATTGCCACTCATTTGATAGTGGGTGCCGCGGCCGCCTGCCGCCTTGCGCTCGTCCGAGATGAGCTCAAGCCCGCGCACGTCCGGGATGAGATTCGTTTCCCAGAGCCACTTGCGGTCGGGCTCGAAGAAGAACCGCTCCCGCACGTCGAAGAAGTCCGGCTGGGTGTCGAAGCGGTCTCGGAAATCGTACGGGCACCCAAACACGAAATCCGGGTTGTGGTAGATGTCCATGACCGGCGGAGCGAGCGTCGCTGCGAGCAGGCGGACCGGCTCGGTACCCGACAAGTTGAAGAGCTGGTGCCACGTATTCATGGGTGGAGAGAACATGCTCCCCGCATGCCACTCGAAGGTAATAGCTTGTGCCTCCTCGTCGCGCCGCCCGTTCCAGATCCTTCCTGATCCTCGACCGGAAAGGATGTAGATCGTCTCGTCGAAGAGGTGCTTTTCGGGCTCCAGTGCGCCGCCAGGCGGAATCTCCGCGACGTACATTCCCGTCACGCCCTCCATCCCTTGGAGGTCGATGTAGGCACCCTGCCCGCCCAACCTAGCCCACGGGCCGAGCTCGACGGCCATGATGTCCGAGACCCCGTGGCCGCGAACGATCGGGATGCCTTCGCTCACCATCCAGCGCTCATAAGCGCCTCTCCGCAAGGCCGGGTCATGTTCCACAATACGCCTCCTTTGCGATGCGCGCGGGTTGAGGCAGAACGGCACAGGCCACGATTATAGCGGGGGCTTTTCCGGCCCCGGCGACGGCTTGGCACGCACCCGCCCACGCCTCCGCACCCGCCCTATAATGGCGCACCCACGCGATGGGAGCGGCTTCGTCCATGTTGCTAAGGATGCGGAGCATGAGGATCCGGACCCTCTGTGCGATAGCTCTGCTTATCTCCGCGGCATGTTCCGCGTCACCGATGCCAAGCTCCCAGCGCGGGGCCCGACAAGAGATGGGCGGACCGAAAACGACGAAGGTTCTGACCGTTGGTATTGGCACCGGCGTTCAGGCACTGAGCATAATGGCGGCTCGCACGACGATCGGCGGCTGGGGGTCCATGAGCGAGCTTCACTCCGAAGGACTGATTACGTCGGGCTTCAACGACCGCCGGCCTATCGGACGCCTTGCGGAACGCGTGCCGTCTGTCGAGGACGGAAGTATATCGATCCTTTCCGATGGCCGAATGCGCGTGGTCTACCATCTGCGGCAGGGTGTTACCTGGCAGGATGGCGCGCCCTTCACCGCGGCGGACCTCGTGTTCTCCTACCGCCTGATGAGCGATCCCGGTATCCCTTCCACGATGAACGAGAGCATCAATTTCATCGAGTCGACCGAAGCCCCCGACAGCCACACCTTCGTCGTTTACTTCACGGGACCCTACTTCCTCGGGGCGTCTCTGGGCGTGCGGCGGTTCTGGCCGCAACCGCAGCACCTGTTGGGCGAGGCGTATGAGCGCTACCTCGTCAGCAAGAACGCGGATGACGTGGCGAACCTGCCCTACTGGACCTCGCAGTACGTCCACCTCGGTCCTTTCCGACTGACGGCGTTCGATCCAGGCGAGGGATCGACCTACGAAGCCTACGACGCGTACTTCTTGGGAAGGCCGAAGGTGGACGTCGTCCGAATCCGGACGTTCGCGGACGAGAACACGCTGTACTCCAATCTGCTGGCCGGCACCGTCGACATGGTCGCAGACACCGCGCTGAACACGGATTTGGGGTACCTGTTGCAGAAACAATGGGAGAGTAGTGGAGCCGGCGTCGTGCACGTGCGTCCGACGGGGGGCACGCGCTTCCTCGCCCCGCAGTGGCGGTCGTGGGTGCAAATCGAGCCGGCCGTTCTCGATCCGAAGGTCCGAACCGCGCTCTACGTGGCCCTAGATCGTGAAGCGTTGTCCGAAGGCCTGCCCTATCGGGAAGAGCCGGCCTGGTCGCTGCTCCCACCCGGCGAGCGACTGTATGACGCGACGAAGGACGGATTCCGGCCGTACCGGTTTGACCCGGACCGGGCCAGGTCGATGCTCCGGGATCTGGGATGGATTGCCAGCCCGGATGGGTTGCTCCGCCACAGCTCCGACGGACGGCACTTTCGCACCGCTATCTCGATTACTGTGGGTTCCCGACAGTGGGAGGTGCCGGTGTACGCTGATTACTGGCGGCGCATCGGCCTCGAAGTGGAGGAGGTTATCATCCCCTCCTCCCAGGTCAGAAGCCCGGAGATTCGCGCCTACTACCCGGGGTGGGAGGCAAGCTCGTCGGGAGGCGGAGACTCGGTCCTCGGACGGTTGCAGGGGCCGGCTTCCAGTGCGGAGAATCGGTGGACCGGCGAACGTGGCGGGTACGAAGACCCTCGCGCTCAGCAGCTCCTCGCCCGTTACTACACGAGCATCTCTGACCGCGACCAGTTCGACTCCATGAAAGCGATGTCTGATTTCATCGCGGCCGACCTCCCGATCCTGATCACCTACTTCAACACGGACCACATCGGGGCGCGGAAGGGCGTTCGAGCGCTGGAGGACGTCCTCGGGGGCGCTCAGGCAGGCCAGCCGTATGGGACCTACAGCCGCAATGCCTATCTGTGGGACATCGAGTAGCGGCAACGCGCCGCCATTCCGGTAGCGACGCTGTTGGGCCTCGTCATTGGTCCGCGATAACGTTTGTCAGCGGCGGTATACTGCGAAAACGGATGGCCGCATGGAGGTGGGTATGCTCGGGCCCAAGGAAAATGAGCTCCTCACGCGGACGGACGCTGGCACGTTGGCAGGCGACCTGATGCGAAGATACTGGCAGCCAGTGGGCCTTTCCGAAGAGTTCAAGGTCGGCGGCAAGCCCAGGGCCGTCAAAGTAATGGGCGAAGACCTCGTCCTCTTCCGTGACGACGCTGGCAAGCCCGGCCTGCTCGGCCTGCACTGCTCGCATCGGGGCACCTCGCTCGCCTATGGCCGCGTCGAGGATGGCGGGGTGCGCTGCCCATTCCACGGCTGGCTTTACGATGGCAACGGGCGCTGCCTGGAGCAGCCGGCTGAGCCAGAGACGAGTACCCAGAAAGAAAGCATCCGCCACCTGGCATATCCCTGTCAGGAGCTCGGTGGACTCATCTTCGCTTACCTCGGCCCGGCCGACGCCATGCCGCTCCTACCCCGGTACGAGGTGCTGGTGCGCGAGGACGGCACGCGTAAGGTGGACTACTACCCGATCAACAGCAACTACCTCCAGAACCTCGAGGGGGCCCTCGATACCGTCCATTTCTCCTACCTCCACATGACCAACTGGTCCCGCGTGAAGCAAAAGCTGACGAAGCTGCCCAAGCCGGACCCGGAGTTCGGAGAGACGGACTACGGCATCTGGCAGCGCTCGGTGTTGCCAGACGTCACGCACGACACGACGGCCTTGGTCTACGGCCACTTCTTCATGCCGGCAGGCTTCGTCCGGATCCAGGAAAGCACGCGCCCTAACGACCAGGGCCTGGTCCAGAAATTCCAGTCCTGGTACGTGCCGATGGACGACACCCACACGATGCGATTCCAGTCTGCCTTCTCCCCCCTCCGGTCTGACGGCACCCCGTACGAGTGGCCCGAGCCGGAACCCTTCGAAATGCCCGGCCCGGAGAACGAGTACTATCGCGACTACGAACGGTACGACACGATCTCAGGCATTCCGGTGAACGCCCCCGGGACGGCGATCAAGGGCTATTTGTGCCAGGACAGCATGGTGAACGAGTCCCAGGGGCCGATCGTCGACCGGGTCCATGAGCACCTCACGCCTCAGGACCGGGTGCTCATGCTGATGAGAAAGATCTACTTTCAGGCCCTCGCCGCCGTGAAGGCCGGGGAGGACCCCAAACACATCATTCGCGACCCCGCGGAAAACGTCATGGTCTACGTTCGGGGCACGGAGCAGGTCGAGCTGGTTTGAGATCGGACGTCACCGCATCGAGAGAGGATTCAGGCCGAGGTCGGCTTGCGGGCAAGGTGGCGCTGGTCACCGGAATCGAAACGGAGACGGGGCTTGCGATAGGCGAGCGGTTCGGGGCCGAAGGCGCAACGGTTGTGGGTTGTGTCGGGTCCGGTCAGCGCGCGGCGACGCAGGCGGAGCCACCCGTCCCAATGGCGATGCTTGACGGAAATATCTCCGTAGCCGCCGACGCCGAACGGATCGTCGCGTGGATCATGAGCGAGCATCTTCGGCTCGACGTGCTGGTCAATTACGGCGCGGCGCGCCGGGTGGTCGGGTCGATCCTTGACATAACCGACGCCGAGTTCGATGAGGAGATGAGGGCCGACCTCAAGAGCGTCATCGTGCTGTCACGGGCAGTCATACCGGCGATGGCGCGGGGTGACGGGGGCGCGATCATCAACATTTCCTCCATCGCGCGGGCTGGCGTGCGTGGGCGCGCGCTCCGTTCAGCGAGTAAGGCCGCCCTCGCCACGCTCACGTGTTCCATGGCGCTCGATCACGGTGAGCAGGGCATTCGCGTGAACGCGCTGCTTCTCGGCCCAACTCTCACCTCGGATATGCGCGCGCGGCAAGAGCAAGTCTCGCAGCTCGAGAGCGAAACTCCGCTCGGCCAGCTTCATACACCTGAGGACGTTGCGGCCGCGGCACTCTTTTTCGCCTCGGACGACGCGGCGCGGATCACCGGTGCGCTGCTTCCGCTCGATGCTGGGCGGTCGCTTCCGCACTTTTAGCCCCCGCACACGCGAAAGGAGGAGCAGGATGGCGAATGCCGAAGCCCAGGACGGCAAGGCCCAAGGGACAGCCGTGGGGCCGCGCTGGAACACCCTCTACTACGACGATTGGGTTGCGCGCGAGGGGCTTGACCTGATCAGGGGCTACAAGGTGGACGACGTGTACACCGTGCCGTTGAAGTGGTGGCCCCGGGTTGGCGGCCACGCGGTGCAGATCCAGTTGGACGGGACCGGCGACATGAATGGGGCGTACGTATGCGAGATCGCGCCCGGCCAGCAACTGGAGCCACAGAAACACTTGTTCGAGGAGCTGGTTTACGTGCTGCGCGGGCGCGGGGCAACGAACGTGTGGTACGAGGGCCGGCCGAAGAGCACCTTTGAATGGCAGCAGGGGAGCTTGTTTGCGCTGCCGCTCAACACTTGGTACCAACACTTCAACCTGGCCGGGGATGAGCCGGTCCGATTCCTTTCGGTCACCACAGCCCCGGTCATGCTCAATCTCATCAGGGATGACAGCTTCATTTTCAATAACCCGGCCACCTTTCCCCAGCGCTACGACAGCGAGACCGATTACTTCTCGCGCAACTACAAGACGGAAACGTTCATGGGCTGGGGGCATCCGAGCGACGTCTACTTCACCAACTTCATCTGGGACATCAACGGCCTGCCGTTCCACCCCTCAAACCGCGGGGCTCTGGCCGAGGGCGCGAGCTTTGAGGTGGGACACGGCGTCCTGGGGTCCCACACGCTCCGCATGCCCGGTGGCCGATTCACGAACGTCCATCGGCATGGACCGGGCGCTCACGTGCTGTGGCTCAGCGGTGAAGGGTACTCCTTGATGTGGCCCGATGGCGGCGAGAAGGTCCAGGCGAATTGGGGCCCTGGCACCCTCCTGGTCCCGCCAAGCTGGTGGTGGCACCAGCACGCCATCGTCAGCGCCGAGCCCGCGCAACACCTGGCGCTCAAGCTCAGCAGCAAGCGGTTCAAGGTGAATCGGTTGAGCGAGGGCACGATGCGCAGCAGCAAACAGGGCGGCCAGATGGTGGAGTTCGACGACTTCCCGCCCGGCCTCATGGATGAGGTGACCGCGATATTCGTGAACGAGTGCACGAAGCGGGGGACGCCGATGAACATGGAGCCGATCTCGGGCGTGTAGGTCGCAGTCCCCTGGCGGTTATCGCTCCAACCTGAACCGGTTAGATATATCCCCGCTCGCGCCAGAAGCGCTCCGCCGCCGGGTGGAGCGGAATGGGGAGCGGTGCCTCGGGCGTGTCCCGACACATCTGCTCGAGGGGGAGCGGGCCCTCCCCCTGCCATGGGATGCGGTCCCGGCACGCCTCGAGGGCTCGGCAGAAGCCCGTCACGACAGTATCGGACGTTTCTGCGTGGGTGTATAGGGGCCACCCACTGAAGTCGAGGGATGGCACGTCTGCAGGCAATCCGGGATGAAGTGAGACGGGGATCGCGGAGCGCCGATAGCCGAGCGTTTCGAGTTTCGTGAGAACGGACTCGTCCATTGGCAGAAAGCGCATCCCGAGCGTGATTGCGTCCGGCATCCATACGTCGAGCGCTTCGTCGAATACCGCGTCGCGCTCACCTCGCTCGACCCCGGCGACGTTCGGCGGATACGGATCATAGTGGACCCCGCCGCCCCAGGACTTGATGTCGGCAAAGGAAAGCCCGGCGGCCTGCAGGACGTGGTCCAGGACCATGTGGAGACAGTGATCTGGCCGGCCGCCCCGAAGCGCGATCCGGAGGGGATAGCGGCGCTCGCGCAGCTCCTCGAGCGAGCTGATGCCGGTATGCGCTCCGACGGCGAGCCCGAGCTGATCGTAGGATGGAATCACGGTAATGACGCGGAGTGGAAGTGGCTCGTTGAAGGGCGGGCTGCCGCGCAACGCGACGGCAAGCGGTTGGGCCGGGTTAATGATGGCCAGGTCGACTTCCCGCCGCGCCACCTGTTTGATTGGCGTCAGGCCGTCGCTCCCATAGAGGACTGCCTGCCAGCTATCCATAGCTGTCTGGCTCTGCAGCCGCACCTGCGCCTGGCGGGGCGCCCACCCCGAGTCGCGGACAAGCTCTTCCGCCATCGCCAGGACAAGTAGCGAGCGAGTTATCGCGGGGGTCGTGTAGACAGGGCGTGATTCGGACACAATACCTCCGGAGCCTGACTGGCGGGGCGCGATGCTGCGTGGGCTCCTTGGTGTCGTAATGTAGCACCGCTAGTGGATAATGCCAAGCGGGGGTGGAGTTCCGCCGGCGACACCAGAAACCACGCGCCGGAGAACGTGTGCGAGTTGATCTTGAAGCCCATGGCGGTATATTCGAAGCGACCACCCTCGGCGTCGTACGGGTGCGCTGAAAGGACCCCTCAGTGGCCGTTCGTAATGCCGATCAAGAGACGCTGTTCCGAGTCGGGCCCGGTACGCCCTCGGGCGAAGTGTTTCGCCGGTATTGGCTCCCCGTCGAGACCTCAGCCAATCTGGGCGGGGGCCGGGGGCCGGTCGTCCCAAGCACCAAGAACCCCATCAGGATCAAGGTGCTCGGTGAGCATCTGGTGCTGTACCGAGATAGCTCCGGCCAGGCTGGACTGTTGGCGGAGCACTGCAGCCATCGCGGCACCTCCCTCTACTACGGACGGGTCGAAGACGACGGTCTGCGCTGCCTCTATCATGGCTGGAAGTACGACCGCGCCGGCAACTGCCTGGAGACGCCGGCCGAACCGCCGGAGAGCAACTTTCGGCGGACCGTCCAACACAGCGCGTACCCATGCATCGAGATCGGGGGTCTGATCTTTGCATACATGGGGCCGTCCGAGAAAAAGCCTCCGTTCCCCCGCTACCCTCAGCTCTGGCGCAAAGACGGTATCTGCGTGGTGGGCAAAGGGAATCGAATTCAGAATTCCAATGTGTTCCTTCAGACCCTCGACAACATCCTCGATGTCTGGCACCGCGAGATAGCTCACGGATGGTACAAGGGAACGCCACCCGTATATGGGATCCACTACGCCCGAGGCGACGAGCCGGCTACGCCGATCAAGTTCGAGCGCACCCCCTGGGGCGCCTGCTATGCCACGCTGCAGAACACGCGCGAGCCGGGCGTTTACGAGTACCACGAGACCCACGGAGTGCTCCCCGGCCAGCGCTCCGGTCAACTTGGCGGCTCAACGATGAACTGGGCGGTACCGATGGATGACTACACCACTCGCTGGTTTGGTGTCTCCTTCTATCCGTACGATGCGGACGGAAACGTGCCGGACTCAGCGCTGCGGAGGATGGCGCAGGACACACCCACCGACGCGGGTGGCCCGTTCTACGACGGGTGGTTCGAGGATGTAGGCCATTGGTGGAACCTGGGCCATCCGGCGCGGCAGGGCCAGATCTGGGAAGACGAGGCCATCATGAGCAGCCAGGGCCCCGAGGAACGGAATCGACTCCCCGACTGGGACAAATGGCGGCTCGCCACATCCGATCGGGGCCTGATCCTCATGCACGAGCTTTGGGAAGAGCAGGTTGAACGCGTGCAGGAGGGGCTGGATCCCTTGGGCATCATCCGCGGTTCCGAGGCCGACCAGATTATCCCCATCCCAAGCGAAAACATGCACCTCAATTGGGAAGAAGGCATGCGCCTGTTCAACATGTCTCTCGAAGAGCGGATCGAGAGACGGCTGAAGCAGATCGAAAGTAGGTAGGCCGGGAAAGCAGACCAAAGCCGAGTTGTGGCTGGAGTCTGCCCAGCAAGCGCCCCTTGGCTGCCTTATTGGCCACCGCATACCGCCAGCGCGTCCGCTCCAGATATCGTTGACACTCGCGATGTTCTGGTTCTCCTCGCATTGGGCGCTCCTGCTTGGGTATCCCCTTTGCGAGGCATCCAACGCCAATTCGGTAACCGCAATTGTGAGGCGCCTCGGGCACCTCAGGCGATTGACGGGCATGTTGCTTCGGAATATGATCCGGGTTGCCAATTGACAGCGTTCCACGTCGCCTGGACGCGGAACGGGGAGAGCGCTGCATGAGTGAAACGCGGACTACTGGCCGGGCAGATCCACCCGTCTACGGCGGTCACGGGCAGCTCCTGGCGGAGCTCGCCGCGGACGCTGTGGCCGAACGATTCAGCCATCTCACCCTGCAGGTCACCGATCTCGGCGCGAGCGAAGCCTGGTACCGCGATGTGATCGGCGCTGACCTGGTGGGCCGCGATCTGACCGCCGAGCCTCGGGCGCATTCCGTGCTCCGGATGAATACGGGCCAACTCATCATCCTGGTCGAGACGCCCGGCTTCAAAGGGCTGGGGCGAGCGTCTGTGCATCATGGCTTCATGGTCACCTATGAGCAATATCTCCGCGCCATGGAACGGCTCCCGCGCCTCGGGTATCCGATCGGTGATACCCGGCAGCAGTTTCGGGCGCGGGGCGAATACAGCATTGACGTCCAGGATCCGGATGGCCATCGCTTCCAAATCCAGTGCTACGGCCCGGAGTCCAATCGCGCCATCCTCCCCGAGGCTGGCGTCGTCGATTGCGGCCCAGCCGAGCGCTACCGCATCGGCGAGGTCAAGCTCTTCAAGGAGGGCAACTTTTACCTCGTCCGGCTTGCGGATGGCTTCCTGGCGATGACCCGCTGGTGCTGCCACATGAACGGGTTGGTTGTGTACCAGCGGGAGCACTTTCGCTTCTGGTGCCCGTACCACAGCGCCACCTACGACCTCCGCGGCAACGCGACCGGTGGGGTGCCCAACCTCAATGCCCTCCGGCTGAATCCAATCAGCTTCAGCGATGCGGGGCACGTGCTCGTTGATACGGATCGCGTGCATGAGCGGGCCTGCTTTGCACCAGACCAGGCCGTGCCGCCTCCCGCCACCATGAGCGGCACGCCCAGCTAACCCACACGCCAAAGCTCGTGTTCCAGATGCTTAGGAGAATCACTATGGCCGACGTTGAGAGTCTGAGCCACACCGCCATCTTCGCCCCAAATATTCGCGAGGCCGAGGCGTTCTGGGAAGGGACGCTGGGCGCGCACCTGCACAACCGCATCAGCCTGAATACCGACGACATCCGCCGCGGCCGGGGACTTCCCCACACGTGCTGGACCCTGGCGGACTACCTCATCGTCTTCTTCGTCCCGGACCGCGACGATCGCGAGCCAGGAGTGAAGAATGGCTTCTCCCACGGATTCGCGGTTTCGCGCGAGCGCTTTGGCCAGGTGCTGGCCATGCTGCAGGAGCGTGACGTGGCATTCACCGGCCCGGTGACGCATCCCGAGGCCGGCCCGCTGGGCGAGTCGATCTATCTCGCGGATACGGGCGGCAATCGCCTCGAGATCTGCTGGCGGCGGGACGAAGCAGCGTCATACAGCCCCGTCGTCATGGCCAGCGCGTAGGGGCGGCCGTGGCTGGCGATCCAACGGCGAGCAAGGCTCCCGGCCGCCCGACGAAGATTGATCCGGCGCTGGCGTGCCAAGAGATCAGCGGAGCCACGCTGGAGGTCGCCGATTTCGCCGTGACCCGCGCCTTCTACGCGCCTATTTTCGCCACCTCGGGCGGCTCCTGGGACGCCAAGAGCAAGTCGACGCGGTTTCAGGCCGGCACCCAGACCATCGAGTTTGTTCGGCGCGCCCGGCCGAGAAGCTATCCGAATGCAGCGGACCATTGGAGTTACCGCGTCCGCGCGACGGCGCTACCACCGCTCGTCGACCAACTCGCCGAGCAGGGGTTTGCGCCGGAATGGTGGCATGAAGATTATCCGGCCGAGCGCGGCCTGAGCGCGTATCTCCACGATCCCACCGGCCACCGCGTTCAGTTGCTTCCCAGCACGGATGGCGGCCCGTTCCTCGATCACGCTGCGCTGGAACAGCACGATCTCGAGGCCGCGGAGTTCTTTTATACGCGCGCGCTTGGGGGCACGGTCACGTTTTCGCACGGCTGGGATGCCCGCGATCAGCTTGGGCTTGACGACTGGATGGCGGGCGATGATCCAAGCGCCCCGTTCACGCGCCGGGTCAACATCTCCTACCGAACCAAGCGGCCGGCCCCGATGCCACTCGCCCATGTGTTCGTCACGTTTGGCTCGACCCGACTCGGGCTGTTCCTCGCACCGACCCACCGCCAGGAGCCTGCGCCGGGCGTCGTGCGCGGGACACCGCGGCTTACGTTGCGCGCCCGGTGTTCTGCCAGCGACCTGGAAGCCCATCTCCGCATCGTGAACGTGTCGCCGGTAGATTTGAAATATGACGGCGGCTACGTCCAGTTCGAGCGCGCCGGCAACGACCTTTTTCTCCGGGACCCCGGCGGGCATTTCGTGCAGGTCACGTGCCGCGCCTGATCGTCGGCGCTGGCAGGCGGCACGGGGTGCGTCCGCGGCGTGGCGGCGGATTTCGGCAACCGCAGGTGGGGCGAAGCCACCGGCTGGTCAGCATGGTCGCCGGCATCGCCATGCTCATCCTCGCCGCCTGCCGCCAACCGAGTACTCCTACGCGTGCGGGTGAACGGTCGGCCGAACACGTACCGACTCAGATCCCCAAGGCCCTCACGATCGCACTCGAAGGCGAGCCGGGCATTCTCGTCTCCGGCCTTTCCGTCACCGGCGGCGTAAGCCCGACCGACTTCAACGACGCAATCCAGCACCGACTGGCCGGACACAACGATCGCGGCGAGCCAATTCCGCAGATCGCGGCGGAGCTACCCTCCACAGCCAATGGGTCCTGGATCCTCTTTCCGGATGGCAGTATGCAAACGACCTACCGGCTCCGGCCGGGGGTTACCTGGCATGACGCCAGCCCCGTCCGCTCCCAGGATTTCGCGTTTGGCTGGATGGTCCACCATGATCGCGAGTTGCCCATCTCCGGCCCTATTGCCCAGCTCATCAGCGCCGTGGACACGCCGGACGACTCCACCATCGTCATCAAGTGGAAGACAACGTACCCATTTGCCAACGCGATCAGCGGGGATGACCTGGGCCCCCTGCCGCGGCACATCCTCCAAGCGGAGTACAACACCGACAAAGAGCGCTTCCCCACGCTCCCGTATTGGAAGCGGGAGTTTGTTGGCACCGGTCCCTATCGCGTCGCGCAGTGGGAACCGGGAAGTCATCTCACCACGCAGGCCTACGACGGGTTCTACGGCGGCCGGGCGAAGATCGATACCATCATTTTTCGCTTCATTGACGACAATGCGACGGCGGTCGCAAACCTGCTGGCCGGCACTGTCGACGGCTCCCTCGAGGCAATTGACTTCAACCAGGTCATGTTTGTCCGCGACGAATTCGCCCGCCAGGGTCGGACCGCGACGCCGGTCCTGGTGCCCACTCACTGGCGCATGGTGAGCATCCAGTTTCGGCCGAACGTCTCCCGTCCCGCCGAGATGCTGGACGTACGCACCCGCCGCGCGCTGCTGCACGCGATCGATCGTCCGGCCCTCGCGGACACCATGCTCGCCGGTGCCGCGCCGGTGACGGAAAGCTTCATCGCCCCCACCGACCCCCGCTGGGAGTGGGTTCAGGGCAGCATCGTGCCGCATGCCTATGACGTGCGCGAAGCGCAGCGCCTCCTCGCGGAGGTCGGCTGGCGCCGCGGGGGCGACGGCCGACTGGTCGACCCGGCGGGGCAGCCCGTCGTCGTCCCGCTGTGGACGACAGCTGGGTCGCAGAACGAGGCCGAAACGAACATCATTGCGAATTACTGGCGCGAGCTCGGGTTGGGTGTAGACCAGACCGTGATCCCCGTCGCCCAGCAGCGTGATCGCCGCTTGCGCGCGTCCTATCCCGGCGCGGATACCACGTCGATTCCGCTGCGGTTCGAGAACTCCGTCGGGCGGGTCTCCAGTGGCGAATGCCCAACGGCCGAGGGCAACTGGGTGGGCAACAACCGCGGCTGCTACCAGCACCCGGAGATGGACCGGATCGTCGACGGGCTGCGAACGGCAAACGAGCCCGCCGATCAGCAGCGGCTCTACCGCGAGATGGTCCAGCACCTCGGGCAGCAGCTGCCGGTCCTTTCTCTCTATTTCGACATCCACGCCGACATCTTTCGTGACGGCGTGACGGGCATTCGCGCTTCGTCGCATCTGGTTCGCGCGCCCTGGAATATCGCGGAGTGGGACCTCCGCTAGGTCCCGCGCGGGGGCAGATGCCACGGACCCACCATCGGCACAACGCCGCGAAGGAGGCTCAACTGGAACCGATACGCGTTGGAATAAACGAGGGCACGGGCAAGATCTACGCCAATGTCACGCTGCTCGCCGCGGGCCGGGGCTATTTCAAGGAAGCGGGGCTCGACGTCCAGTTGCGGGAAACCGGCGGGCGCCGGGCGACAATGCCACTCCTGGTCAGCGGCGAGCTCGAGGCCGGCGCGCAGAGCCCCACCTATGAGTATTTTCAGAGCTGGGACCCGACCGGACCGATCCTCATGGTCGCGGATCATGGCTCGGTGCGGGAAGGCAGAGGCGGCGCGGGCGGCATCGTGGCGAAGCCGGAGCTCATCACGAGTGGCCGCCTGCGGGACTTCCCGGACCTCAAGGGCCTGCGCGTGGGACTGAGCCCCCGGCAGTTCGATCACGACTGGGTGACCGTGAGCGAGGCGCTGGAGCGCGGCGGCCTGACGGTTGCCGATATCGACGTGGTGACTATGTCATTTGGCGACGTTCGGCACGAAGCGCTCGTCAAGGGCGAAATCGATCTCACAACCGTGGACCGGCCGGCGAGCATCAAAGCGGGGAAAGCCTCTGGCACCTTCGTGGTCTGGAAGCACGAGTACGAAATCCGCCCCGGCCGCCAACAACGCGCGGTGATGTTCAGTCATGCCTTCTGGAGCCAGCGCGGCGAGGAGGCGCAGCGGTACGTCGCTGCCCATCTCCGCGCGCTGCGGGATTATTACGATGCCTTCGAGCGAGACATCAACCGCGACGAGGTCATCGCCATCCTTGCCGAGCAAAGCGGCGATGCGCCTTCGGTGGTCGAGGAGACCATGCCGGCCGGGGTGAACCCTGATGGCTACCTCAACGTGGCCGGCATCGCCCACGATCTCCAGTGGTACCAATCCCGCGGCTTTCTGCCCGCCACGCTTTCCGTCGACCAGTGCGTCGACCATCAATTTATCGAACTCGCGCGCAAGGATCTCGGCCCTTACGCTGGTTAGTGAACTTGGGGGCGGTGGCTTCTGCCCGGGCCCGATCGGTGGATTTCTCGCACCCCGCGGCACGTGCTAACCGACGCAGTCCGCGCCAGCCGGCGCGTAGCCTGCAATAGGTCACCGCCCATCCTGAGCCCAGCCCAGCGCATTTGACGCGTGTCCGGCTGGCGCGAATAATGGCGCAAGGCACGCGAGGGTTCGGGCTGGTCAGGCCCGGACTTGCGGCGCCCGGGCTTGTGACCATGGAGGGGGCGAGATGGCGGCACGTCGTTGGCGTTCCTTGCTGGTGCTCGTCGCGCTCGTCATCGCGGCCTGTGCCCCGGCCCCACGCGCCGCGACGACTTCCGATCCGTCTGGCGCGGCGGTGCCGCCGCAGCAGGCCCCCGCGAAGTCCCTCGTACTCGCGCTCGAGTCCGAGCCGGGCGATGCGTTCGTCGGGAGCATCGGCGGCGGGGCCGGGACTGTTGCCGGCAACGTTCAGCTCGCGGTGCACCAGTGGCTGTCGTGCTACGACGATCAGGGGAACGCCTTCCCGATGCTGGCGACCGCGTTGCCCTCGCGGGACAACGGCACGTGGCTGGTGCGCCCAGACGGGACCATGCAGACGACGTACCGCATTCATCCAAACGTGAGCTGGCACGATGGCACGCCGCTCACGGCGAGAGACTTCGTCTTCGCCTGGACCGTCACGCGGGACCCGGACGTGCCGATGCGCAGCCGGACGATCGCGACGCAGATCACGGGCATCGAAACGCCGGACGACCATACGCTCGTCCTGGAGTGGGCCAAGACCTACCCATTCGCCGGCGCCTTCATCCACGACGAGGTTGGGCCCATGCCGGCCCATCTGCTGGAAGGCATCTATCAGACGGACAAGGATCGCTTCAACCAGCTTCCGTTCTGGACGCGCGAGTTCGTCGGCGTCGGGCCATACCGATTGGCCGAATGGGTCGCGGGCAGCCACATGACCCTGCGCGCATACGATGGCTACTTCAAGGGCCGCCCGAAGATCGATACGATCACCCTCACGTTCATCTCGAGCGCGCCGACCGCTGTGGCAAACCTCCTGTCTGGCGCTATCGACGGCGCGATTCCGCGGACGTTGGACTTCACGGATGTGGCATTCGTTCGGGACGAATGGGAGCGGCAGGGCAAGCACCCGGTCGCGATCATCCAGCCCACCCACCTTCGAATCCTCGAGGCGCAATTTCGCGATCCCGCGGTCCCGCAAATCCTGGACCTGCGCTTCCGGCGCGCGCTGCTCCACGGGATCGATCGTGCGGCGCTCGTGGACGCTCTGCTCCAGGGCACAGGGCCCGTCGCGCACTCGATGGTGCCCACGGATGATCCGAAGTACCCGTGGGTCAGCGACGTAATACAGCGCTACCCATTCGATTCGCGGCGGGCGCTGGAGTTGCTCGCCGAGGTTGGCTGGCGGCCGGATGCGACCGGCGCGATCCACGACGCGCGCGGGCAGCTCGCGACGGTTCCCCTCTCAACGTCCGAGGGGGCTCAGGCCAACCGGGAGCAGGCGATCATCGCGGACAACTGGCGAACGCTCGGGCTGCGCGTGGACGAGCACGTTCGGACGGCCGCCGAGGCGAAAGACAACCGCCTGAGCTCGACGTTCCCTGGCTACGGCGCGTCCGCCGGCCCGCTCACATTCGAGCACATCGTCTCGCGCGTCCACTCGATCTATTGTCCGAGCGACCAGAACCGCTGGTCGGGAGCCAATCACGGCTGCTACCGCGGCGCCGAGCACGATCGGATCGTCGACGCGCTGCAGATCGCCATCGACGAGCCGGAGCAGCGCCGGCTGTACCGCGACCTGGTGAAGCTCAAGACCGAGGAGTTGCCGTACTATCCGCTGTACTACAACCCCCAGGCCCTGATCCTGCGGGAGGGCGTGACCGGCGTCAAGGGCGATACGAAGCCGCGCACCGCGATGACCTGGAACGTCCTGGAATGGGACGTGCGCTGAGATGGGACGGGCACGGAAATGAAAGAGAAGCTCCCCAACCCGTCGGACGAGCTGCCGACGTTTTATGGCAGTGAGCCCAGGCCGGACGCGCTCGCCGAGCACTTTAGCCACTTCGTCGTGGCGGTGAGCGATCTCGATCGCAGCGAGGCGTGGTATCACGACGTCATCGGGCTCGACGTGCTCGGCCGGGGCCTGACCGCGGAACCGCGCCCCCACGCGGTGCTGGAGATGAACACGGGCCAGCTCATCATCCTGGTCCAGGTCGACGCCGTCGACACGGCGCGCGTTGCGAGCCACGGCGTGCACCACGGCTTCGCGCTCACGCAGAACCAGTTCCGCCGCGCGGTCGAACGGCTCGCCCGCAAGGGGCACCGCGTGGGCGCCGAGCGCGAGGAGTTCATCGCGCGCGGCCAGTACAGCATCGACGCCTACGATCCCGATGGCCACCACTACCAGATCGAGACCATGGACGAGGTCCAGGCGCATGAGATCCTGCGCTCCGGCGCGGGGGTCGTCGATTGCGGCCCGGCCGAGCTGTACCCCGTTGGCGAGGTCAAGCTCTTTCGCGAGGCAAACTTCTATCTCGTCCGCCTCGCGGAAGGTTTTCTCGCGCTGAGCCGGTGGTGTACCCACATGAATGGGCTGCTGATCTTCCAAAAGGAGCACTGGCGCTTCTGGTGCGGCATGCACACGGCGACGTACGATCGCCGTGGCGCCCCGACGTGCTCGACCAACCGGTTCCCGGAGCTGAAAGCGCTCCGGCATCATCCGATCGAGGTCAGCGAGGAAGGTCACCTGCTCGTCGATACCGACACGGTCATCGAGCGGGAGGCGTTTCATCCGAGCCAGGTCACCAGCGCGCCGGAGTCACTCGCGGCGCAGGCACCGACGCGCGAGGCGTGACCATTCAGTAAATGTAGAGGAGCCATTATATGGCGGAAGTCGAGGGCATCACGCACAGCGGCATCTGCGCGACGGATCTGCCCGAATCCGAGCACTTCTACCTGGACGTTCTCGGCGCGCAGTTCAGCAACCGGAGCGGGCTCCACGTCGACAAGGTGGTGCGCGGCCGCTCGCTCAACACGGTCGTGGTTCTGGCTGACTATCTGCTGGCGCTCATGGTCCCGAAGCAGGGGCTCGATGTCGCGACGCCGGATCAGGTCAGAGGGGAGAACCCGTTCCGCCACGCGTTTTGGGTCTCGCGCCAGCGCTTCGATGAGGTGGTCGAGCGCTTCCAGGAGCACGGGATCACATACGAGGGACCGGTCGACCACCCGGAGCACGGGCCGCTCGGCCAGTCGATCTACTTCCGCGATCCCGCCGGCAACTTCCTCGAGCTGTGCTGGCGGCGGGAGAGCCCGCGACGGCATAGCCCGGTGAACCTCGCCGGTCGGTTGGCGGAGCATTGATCGCGGACAGGTTAGCTTGATGGCGGCAGCGACTCGCGCCTCTCTCGTCACCTGTGACGGGCTGCTCGGCGTGGACGTCGAGGTCCGCGACCTTACCGAAGGCAGGCAGTTTTACGAGCTGCTGTTCGGCGGGCTGTCGGGGAAGTGGGACGCGGACGAGCGGTCCGTCCGCTTCGTGTGCCGCGAGCAGACCGTCCGCCTCGTCGCGGTGCCGGAGCCCCGCCTGTTTCCCGATGGTGGTCGGCATCAGGCGTACCGACTTCCGCCGGAGCATCTCGACGCGGCCATCGAACGGCTCACGGCGGCCGGCTCCGGCGTGGATTGGTGGCGCGAGGATCATCCGGACGAGCGCGAGATCGCCGCGTACACCGCTGACCCAAGCGGCAACCGGATCCAGCTCGTTCCTACATCCGAAAACGATCGCCTCGTCGACCACGTCATGCTCGAGGTGCACGACCTGGAGCTCGCCGAGGTGTTCTGGACGCGCGTGCTCGGCGGAGTCATCGACTACATCCACGGCCGGCGTTCGCAGGATTACCTCGAGGCGATCGCCTGGGGCGAGGGGAACGACCCGTGTGCGCCCTGGATCCGACTCTTGCCTGGCGCCGGCATCGGCAATCCTGAGTGGGCGCAGCGGCGGGCGGCGCACCCCAATCAGCAGCTCTATCTCCGCTTCGGGGCGGACTGCCTCGGGCTCGTGCTTGCGCCGCGGCACCGCCAGGAGCCGCCCGAGGAGCAGGTCGTTGGCACGCCGCGCGTCGTCCTCCGCGCTCCCGGACGGGCGAGTGAGGTCGCCGCGGCGCTCGACCGGCGCGACGTCGATCTTCGCCCGGAGGACCGGCTTCGCATTCCATGGGCACGGGACGGCGCCGCTATTGCGCTCCGAGACCCGTCGGGCAACTTCGTCGTGGTGGCGTGCGCCGGGAGCTAGCCCGTAGCGTGGCGAGTACCATCATGCCCTGACTCCACGTCGATCTGAGAATACTCCGTACCCGAGGGACGACACGGCGACTCATGAGCGCCATATAGTTGCTCGACTCCAGCCGCGTGTCGCCGGATGCCGTCCGGCGTCGTTCCGAGTCGATTTTGATCGTGAATCCCAGGCCTCAGGTTCTTTCTTTGTCGCCCGGGGTCGCCCCGAGTTGCCCGGTGTTGCCCGGTGTTGCCCGGTGTTGGTGCAGGTAACTCCCCGGGTATCTCCCCGTCCACCCCGACTCCAAGCCGGGGCGGAGTGATGGGCACCCCGGACCCGTCGGAATGCGGCCATCGTCTACCCAAACCGCATGCGGCGGTGGCTGTAGCCGCTTGGCCTGTAAGCCATCCTTCATCGTGTGGTTTGGTCCACTCAGGTACGGCTCTATGCATACGACGCGGGCGTGTTGGCTGCTGGCTTCGCGCAGGCTCAAAAGATAGTACCAACTGCGGGCCGGGCTGCGGTGGGCTTCGCCGGGGCGCTCCACGTGAGCCCTGAATTGATGCTGCCGCCAAGGGCAGCTCGCCGGAGGGTTGCATGCCATGGTTCCGTGCGAATGTTATCGGGTGCCGCATCCCGACCGGAGCATGGAGTTCAATCCCACGGCGGCAACGAGGCCGCGCCGCGGGGCCAAGTGCGGGAGCAGGGCCTGCTAGGTCGGGTTCTGGAAGGTGCTAGTGAACGAGTTGAACGCGCTGTTAGCATCGATGTGCCAGACCTGGATGTGACCTGGGGCGAGCAGCACCGAACGCGCGAAGGTAAGGAGCCAATCACGGGTCGGGGCCCGGAGCCGCTTCCGGTCGGCCCGATCCACGATGGCACCGGCGTCTAGGGAAGCAGGAGAACGGGACGGTGCGGATGTGCGGATGAGGCCGGTCAGGCCGACGAGCAGCGCCGAGCCAGTGAGCAGCCGGGACTGGGCGCCCTCCATAGATGGCGATGGTCCCGGAGCCTGGGGGCTAGGGGGTTACGTAGGTCTCGAGCCGGGCACCGTTCGTGACATCCAGGAGATAGACCTGCTCATTGGGCAACAGGTCCGCTGCCGCAAGCACATCCTCGGCGACGTCGTGATGCCGGGGCTTTCACCATTTGCCTGCGCAAAAGGCCACCGGCGTTCAGGCCAGCGACGGGCCGCGGTGGGCAGGATCTCGCCGTGCGGCGACGCCCTTGCGTTACTGCAGGGGCTCGTCCCTTGGTATGTTCGTTCGCAGCACCATCCGAGCGAAGAAATGTGGGGGGAGGCATGGGGAAGCGTGCTAACAATGAGGGCTCGATCTATCGCCGCAGCACGGACGGCCGCTGGGTCGCGGCGGTCCATCTCGGCTACCAGGACGGTCGGCGCATCCGCAAGGCCATGTATGCGCGGACCCAAGCCGAGGCCAGGCTGTTGCTGCGGGATGCGCAGCGCAAACATCTGCAGGGGACACTCGGGAGGGACGGGCGCCGCACGCTCGGCGAATATCTGCAATGGTGGCTGGAAAGCTGCGCCCGGGCGTCGATCCGGCCCCGGACCTACACGAGCTACGCAGATCTGATGCGCCGGCACCTGATCCCAGTCCTCGGCACGACGCGGCTCGCGCGACTCACCGCCGAGCAGGTGCAGTCCCTCGTGAACGAGAAGTCTGCGGCGGGCCTGTCGGCGCGGACCGTTCACTACCTGCACTCAGTATTGCACCATGCGCTCGAGCAAGCAACGGTGCTGGGCCTGGTGTCAGGCAACGCGGCGCGCTTCGTTCGCCTGCCACGTATGACGCGCACGAAGGCGCAACCATTCACCCCGGTGCAGGCGCGAGCCTTCCTGCAGGCGATCAAGGGGAATCGCCTGGAGGCGCTCTACACGCTGGCGCTCGCCTGCGGTCTCCGCCAAGGCGAGGCGCTCGGGCTCCAATGGGACGATGTCGATCTCGAACGCGGCAGCCTCACGGTACGTCACACCTTGGCACGGATCGACGGCAAACGCGTGCTGGCGGAGCCGAAGACCGAGCAGTCCTATCGAACAATCCAATTGCCCTCGATCGTCACGGACAGCCTTCGCGCTCACGCGATCAGGCAGGCCGAAGATCGTGAACGGGCCGACGAGCGCTGGCAAGCGTTGGGATTCGTGTTCACCACGAAAGTGGGTAGCCCGCTCGATGCCAAGAATGTGCCCCCCCGCTTCCAGGCGTTAGTCAAGCGGGCCGGTCTACCGCACCAGCGGTTCCACGACCTGCGGCATGCGTGCGCCAGCCTACTTCTTGCTCAGGGACTCAACCTGAAAGATGTGTCGGAGACCCTTGGCCACAGTCGCATCGCCGTAACGGTCGATCTGTACGGGCACATGTACGACGAGCGGCGGCGAGAGATCGCAGATCGAATGGACGCGATCCTCTTGAACGCCACTTGACGCTCCGCGTGGCTGTCACCGCGGCTCAGCAAGCGATCGGGGTGCGCTTACTCAGGCCGTGACCACCTGACCCGGATCCGGTGGCTTTCACCGTGGCTTTCAACTGAGAGACAACCGCCAGTAAACCCTATCATAGGGGCTCACTGGCGGACCTTATTGGTCGGGCCGGGGCGATTTGAACGCCCGACCACCTGAACCCCATTTTATAGTTGTTCGCCACAAAGCGCCAGTCGGTGGACGTCGTCCGGTGTCGCTAGAAGCTGCTCTCGTGCGCAAATCCGATCTCAGGACTCCCTGCTTGTCGCCCAGGGTCGCCCTTTGTTGCACGATGTCGATGCCGGTAACTCCCCCGGTAACTCCCCCGTATTGCCAGGTTTCTCCCCTCCTCGGTCACGGACCTGTGGCTCGCATCGGTTCGCGATCCCTCTCAATAGCTGCGTGGCACCGGTGAACGAGAGCCTCGATGTCGCGGCGCGCAAATTCGGGCTCGACCTCGGCGTGGCACGCATGAACGCTCAAGGTCCCTGGCTTGAGACCAGCCTCGTTCGCGACGAAATGTTGCAAGGCTGCGAGGCCCAAGAAGTTCCCGAGTGCCTTTTGGACGTAGTACTGGTTGCGGTAGACAGCCGTCAGCCGCAATTTGTCGTGGTCAAGGTGGAACGACAGGTGGGCAAGGCAGGGAAAGCCGCGGGGGCGATGATCTTTCGCGGGAACCAGGATTGGGGCTTCGTAGATATGGCGGAGCGCTCCGTGCGCGTTTTGGCGATGACTGACCTCGACCCGGAGGTCGCCGATGATGCGTTCGATTTGATTCACCGGCCCAGCCCCGTTTGTCCCTGGATAGTCGACCAACCGCTCGAAATACGTCCCTTTGCGATTCTTCGGGTTCCTGCGGAGGTAGCGCAAGATCCCACGGTAACGGCGGTAGAGGGAGTCGCGGGAATCGGACGTCTTCGCGAGTCCCTGGGGGAAGAGCGTATTCGCGACCGCCGTCGTATCCTGCAGCCCCCTCTGGTGAAGGAGTTCGTTCAGATTAGCTACGACGCACCAATCCGCGGGTTCCGGTGCCGGATTTGGAATATCGACAATGAGCCCGAATTCCTCACGTGTGAGACGAGTCGATAAGTACTCGAGAGCAGTCAGCCAGGCCTCGGTCGTTGTGGCCCCTTCGACAAATCCCGTCACGTTGCCCTTGCCTCCCCGAGCGGTGTGCCGAGTTCCCAGGCTCGGATCACATGACGATCAACATACGCATACGGCAGCAACCCATACCCGTCATCGCCCCAGTCTGTCCCCCACGAATTGCGAACGATCACCCAACCGCCCCCAGCACCGATTCCATCCTCATACCCGACCACGAAAACAGCATGTGCACCGAGCTGGACCGCTCCAGCTGGCGGCATCGCGATGCGCCCACTCGGCGCGGGGTTGAACCAGGTCCCATAAAGCCGTACGCCCAGCACGATCGCGCGGCCAGCATCGAGCCATGCGCGAATCGTCTGGGACGTTGCCTGCACTGGACCGCTTCCATCCAGTCGTTGATCACCAGCCACGTCGATGGCACCGTCCGGTGGACCGTAGTCCGCCGCCAACTCATCGCGCCCATCGTCGTAGGGCCAGACCTGCTCAAAGGGCTGCCCTACTTCCGCAAGCGCGCTTGCCGCAGCTGCCAGCGTGGTGCCTTCGACATTCCGGGGGAGGCCGTCTCGTTGCTTGGCGGCCCAGTGCAGGAACTCCTCCGACAGATCCATGCCATCTCCGCGCACGGTCTCGTGGCCCGCAGTCATGGCAAACGCGACACACGTCCCCCGCTGCCCTTGGTCTCTGATTGGCGCCTGCCGATCACGGAGATCCCGCATCGACATTCGTCAGGCAACCGCGTTCACGAGAATATCGGGGTTCACGATCCCTGGGACCGGCTTTGCTTCAACCGCCACCCCCAAGTGACGAACCTCGGTTGGAGCAGCGCGCTGCTGCCACGGCCTCCGGAGATCGAGACGCACCTCACGCTGGCCCGGGCCGTCGGCTCGGAAGAGAAACCGATGGGTCCCCCGCCCCCCCAGCAAATCATCGCCATTCGGCGCACGGTACTCGTCGCGGACCAGGGTGAGACCGCCCGGTAGGGTCGTCGTCTCCCAGAGATAGCCCGATGACGGGGTCTCCGGAACTTCCACGACCAAGGCATCTCCTTCCTGAACGCGAACGGCGGTGCCAGCTTGATCCGGGCGAACGACGCGGACATCTCTCCACGAATCGGCCAGGGCGTCGAACGCTCCGAGCGTGCGCTTGATCTCCTGGGGAGCGACGTTCAGCAGTTCCTCGCGCCGGCTCGCGGGAATCAGCCGTGTGTCGGTGAGATGGTGGACAGTTGCGGCATAGCTGGTGCCGAGCTCTAACGCGAGCGTGTAGGCTCCCTCCGCGTTCAGCAATCGCGGCGACAGCCCAACCGCCTGGATCTTGGTCTGCATGAGTTGCCGGGGCATGAGGAACCACGCGGCGAACGCCTCGGCGATGCGCTCACGGTCCAGCGCCGGCTCTACGCCGCGCCCGAACCACTCCGTATCTTCGTCGAGCACAACCTCATGGTCACGGCGATGGTGACCCAATTCATGCGCCGCGGTATAGCGTTGCTTCGTCAGAGGATGCCCGGAGTTAATGAGCACGCCTGGCGGGTTTCCCCGACGCGCGTCCCCCGGCACATACAGTCCCGCAACGCGGTCGAGTGGCCGACGCATCACGACAACCCCCTCCGCCGCGAGCGCCGCAAAGGGGTCGATCTGCTGCGTGGTGTCAATCGCGAGCGCTTGGAAGACTCGTGCCGCCTCGGTGGCGGCGATGCGATGAACTTGTGCCCACGGTAGTGGCATCCGTATCCTCAGCGCCCTTCGTCTGGCTTCGCCTGGTCGGCGGATCTGCTGTAGCCACGCAGGAACTGTGCGAACCGCAGGACCTCCTCCCGGTCTCGGTCCGTCAAGGCTCGGGCCTCACGCGCCAGCGCCTGCACGGTCGCGGGCTCCTCCTCGACGGCGTCCAGAAAGTAGGTAACTGGATATTTGTAGAGCGACGCGAGCGCCTCGAGTTCTAAAGCTTCGACTTTCCGTTTGCCGTTCTCGATGGCGGAAACGGCTACCCGGGAGATCCCGGCGTGCTCAGCGACGAACTGCTGAGAGAGGCCTAGGTATTCCCGGACCTCGCGCAGACGCTCAGCGAGCCGCCGCTGGCGATCGTCCAATCCGAGTTGAGCAGTTGCCTTATCCATTCCACTCATGAGGCCATCACCCCTTCGCTCAGGGTTACGGAAGCCATTTTTGCTCCCACCACCGCAGCCAGCTGCGGGATGGAGCGGCACACGCGAGATGTCAATTCGTGGTCTGCGAGATGCACGCCAAAAAGGGCCTCCGCGAATGCAACGAGCTCCACGCCTTCCAGTGAGTCAATCTCTCCGTTACTTCCCAACTGTGCGCGAAGCACAGCTGGGCTCGTTCCTCGGCTCTGAGCGAGCGCCCCATACAAAGCATTCTCAATACCTGCGCGCGATCTGAGTTCGATCAATCTGACTCAATTCCTTTCGACAGGCGGGTGTGATGCAGGGATTTCCATCATTTTACGTGGCTAGTGAAGGAATGTCAAGCGCGGTAAGTTCGCATTGTAGGAATTTCCTTCAAGCTAGGTGAGTTTGGATGACCCTGACTTTCACGCGGGTACGTCGGCACTCTGCTGGACCAGGCGGATCGTCCCCGCGTCCAGATCGATTGCGAGGCTGGCCCCCCCGAGTGCACGCAACCGACGCCACACCTCGAACCCAACGAGAATTGCCCGCTCCCACTCACCGGCGGAGCAACGCGAAACTTCCAGATGCGCCGTCATCCGCTTGATGGTCCGCAGCAGATCGAAGTCGACGCCCTCTGCCCCATCCAGAAAGTTGTGGTCGACCGCGTAACTGAACACCATCGCGGAGATGCCTTCTTCGATTGCCTTCGCACGGCCGCCGTCTTCGACTTCATCGACACGCGCCATGCTCTTGCGCTTCCGCCTCAAAAGTTGACGCAGCACGGGGGACCAGCCCAGGACGGCAGCGTACGCCAAATGAAAAACATCATGAAACCGGTAGCCGTCATCCTCGTATGCATTGTCCGTGAGGTCATCGCCCGCCTGCCTGCCATTGACCAGGGCCCGGATCATGACTCGGCTCCCGCCATCTACGGGTTCGATGACCACAACGAACTGCCGCGGAAGACGCTCCGCCTCCGGGAAACCCGCGTCAAGCGCGATCGGTCGGCTCATGGTGTCGAGATGCGAACGATCGACGACCGCCCAGCGATCCCGGCATTTCGCCAGATTCCTGGCGGCGACCTCGTCCAAATCGAGTCCGAATTTGGTTGCAGCGTTGGATAGATACCAGAGAAGGTCTCCAAGCTCTTCAGCGACGCGGTCTTGAAAGAGCTTATGGGATTTCCCATCGCGCAACAGCTTCTTATACTCGCTGAGGAGCTCCCCGACCTCACCTGCCAGCCCAAGGAGCGGGACGAGCATTGCCCGCCCGTCCGGCTCACCGTCGGTCGGGAGCGGTGCCTGATCCGTGAGAAGCGCGCGTTGCTGATAGGTCGCAAAATCCATGCCCTACTCCTTCGCGCTGGCTAAGCTAGGCCAACCGCCGACGTTGGCAGCTGCGATTCGCTCGTTCAGTCCCCACTTTGGTGGGTACCAGCACGAAAGTGGCTCGCGCCGTGCCACAAACCGGCGCTTGATTCTCGTCCGACCTGAGATGCCCCGCGCGTCAGGGTGGCGCACGCGGGCGTACTTATCCACCTCACAGAACAGATTCTGACAGTCGATTAACTGAAGCGGCCTCCCCCAAAGCGAATCGAAATGCACCCCGAAGCGTTCCAACTCCTGGTCTTGGTGCTCAGCGACCTCGCGGATGATCTCTGCCTCGGTGAAGCGGTCGGCATCAGAAAAGCACTTACGAATCCCGTCACGAGCCCCGGGACCCGCGACGACGAAGTCCATTTCGCTGAAGTTGGTGAGCTCGCTGTAGTTGATGTCGATGACGTATTGATAGGCGAGGAAGTTGCCGATGGTGGGGTAGGAGCGGAGGAGCTCGAACCCGTCCTGCATGGAGCGAATGTCCAAGAGTCGTTCCGGGACGTCGTCCGCCATCATCCGCTCGAGCAACGCTAAATGCGTGCGATGCTTTAGTGGCCAGCGCCACTCTCCGTGGCCGGGCGGCATGATGTACGCAGCCGAATAGATCCGCTGGCCGGACGACATAGCTTGAGTCAGAATGGAGTCGAAGGTCGCGAGCGACCAGTCTTCGAAGGTCACTGAGCCCAGGGAGCGCTCAAGAAGCTCCCATGTCTCGATCTTATTGAAGAGTTTGAACAGCATGATCCGGAAGAAGACCTCGTCTGGGCTACTGGGTAGGTCATCTCGGTAGATCACAGATCGAATTAAGTATTGCGACGTGCGATCTGAGGCGCGATAGGCGTTCGTGAACCGGAACTGGGCGAGAATGGGGTCGTCGGTCCAGGGGGCCGGCTGCCGCCCAATGCGACGAAGAAAGACATTCTGCCGTTCGGTTGCGAAGTACCAGAACGTGCGATACACCTCGGTGGCCCGCGCTCGCGAGACAATAGACATCATCACTCCCCGATCAGCGAAGCGGCGCTCACGTTCGCCCGTTGGTTGCAACCGCGAAGCTTGCGGGCGGCACAGATCAGCATGCCCCACCGACACGTTCCAGGATCACAAATTCCGTGGCCGCAGCCGGAAGCATAGCGACGGTTCCTCAAATGAGCCTCAAATGGGTAAAGAATAGCCGAGCCCTCGGAGAGTCGCGAAGGGATTCCCTAGACCATGGGCGACCGTGGACGGCAAACCAGTGGTGTGCATCGCGATGCCGGAGAGTACGCTGAAGCCGGTGTTCTGTCGTGGGCGCGTCCATATTCGGTCGGGCGCTACCATGCGCGTTGCAACGACCATGAACTGACCAGGTGGGTACTGGAGCGCTCGGGCCAGACCTGGGACGAGCTGGAGGAGCCGCACGCCAGCTGGGAGGACCTCGATCCCGCGGCGATCGGCCGGTTCCGACGGCTCTGTCTCGACAAAGGCCGGCGCGCGATCCCCGCCGATGAGACGGATCCGTGTCCATTCGGGCGCCGTAGATCGTCCACCACTCCAGTTCTCCATCCAAGTCAGACGCTCCACGCGCATTCAGTGAGGGATATGGTGCTCTTCCCGATCGGGCATGCCGTTGACCGTTCTCCTCCTCCGGATTCATGGTGTGGCGGCCAAGAGAAGCTTCGCCCAGGGGCAATAGAAGTCGCCCGATCGCTGGCAATGAGCAGCAAGGGCCTTAGTGCGGAAGGCGCTTCTTACCGATTCGTGACAGCAAGGATATGGCGGCGGGATCATGCCTAATGACAACCACCTCTCAGCGCGTCAATCGCAGTCGCGGTTCTCTGCAACGCCTGGGCTCAACGCTCGCACAGCGGCCTTCTTAGCTGGCCTCTCCGGGCACCTCCCTGCACCTCCAGTGCTTCGCGATAGCCGTGTTCGGCGTTGTCGTGCTCGATACGCGGACTCTTCCCGAGGAGCCAAGTGGAGGATTCGACTCAGTGGGAATGGTCGTCTTCAATCCAGGGAGCAAGGACATAGGGCCGCGGCTGAGCTCGGATTTGCCAAGCCTCGGCGAGTAGCCCGACCAGCAGGCACGGAACGAATGCCCACCCATCTTCGTCTGGCGACTTGTGACACCAGAGTTCGGGTTGTAGCTCATTAAAATGATCGCTTGTCCCCCGGCTGCGCGGTGTAGCTTCGCAATTAGGGTGGTCCTAAGCGGGGTCCTGAGCCTGTTTCCCTTCAAGGCGTGCGATGAAACCAGTCCGCCAACGCACCGGCGTTCGCTTGCGCATCACCGCCGCTCAGAGCCGTTGCCGATTGAATCCCCTATCGTACATAGCTCCCCGCCGCCGGTTGACTCGTCTGACTCCTTGCCCCCGTTCGGCAGCCTACAGACGGGCCCCCCGCGATCTGGCAACCTGCAAGGTCGGCCGCCCAGCCTCGGATGAGTCTCCGCTCCCCTGTTGAGTCTGCATTATGCCTAGCTGTGCACTCCTGTCCGCCCGCAGGTCGCCATAGTTCTGGGAAGCGTTCGCCGTGGCCGCGCAGCGCTTCGGCTGCGACCTCGCCCATTAATTACCTGCCCCATCTCACCGTTTGCTGAATGACAGCACTTTGCTGCCGACTGGCGATATCTCAAACGAAAGGAGGTGAGGTGCATGGGCCATTCCCCAAACCCCGTTTTCATGATGGTCGCACTCGCGATGACGGTCACCGCGGCCATTCTGATGCGCCGCTTCGCACAGCAACGCAAGTCCCAGTTCGAGCCAGCCCGCGCGATTGCGCGCTAGTCGTCAACCACGGGGTCGTAGATCGAGTTAATCGAAGCCGGCGGGGGTTACAGGCCAGCGATTGCCAGGTGGTTGACCCCGCCGCCTGGCAGAAAGGATTGGCATACATGGCGCAGAGCCAACGGACCGTCAGCATCCTCGGTGGCGGGACCTACTCACGTGGCTTTGGCCCGACGATCGATCAGGCCATCGACACCTTGCGCGCACGCGGGGTCATCCTCGCGGAGGGCTGTTTCGACTTCAATCGCCTGACCGCCAGCAAACCTACCAACTACGGACGAGGTGGCGTCCGCGACGTTAGTCCCCAGCCGCGGGAGATCCTGAACGCGATCGGCCACGCTGGCAGCGACGAGGTCGCCGAGGAGAACCGCACCATATGGCAGCGCGCCTGCCACGCAATGGTCGACCGCGTGGTACAGGCCTATATGGCGGAGCAGTTGGTCGATGGCCAGTGTCTCTGGCTGCAGGGTGAACGCACAGGCCACCGGAAGCCAGCTGAGGAGACGCTGATCGCGTATAAGACGCGGCTCCCAAAGCACTTCGTGATCGCCAAGAGCGTGCTACCCGATGACTTCAACAAGCGCGAGCGACTGCGCGAGGGTCATGACTTGTTCGTCGGGCTCAAGGATACAGGCGTGGTCGAGACCACGATTCTGACCGACAACATGAGCCCGTTCGCGCGCACCTTCACCCTGGACGTTCAGGACAAGTTCGAGGCTAAGGCCCTCGCCAGCCTGATCGCGGCCCAGGCGCACTTCCTGAAGAGTAGCAGCTTGGCGGAGGTTGGCCGCTCGCTTGGCGACTACGGTGCGTTCGTGGGCATGGCCTTCGCCTCCCGCACCCTGCCCATCGCGCAGGAAGTCGCCTGGTGGCGTGCAGTGCGGGGCCTCGTCCATTGGTTTCCCCAGCGGGGCAGCGCCGAGGTCGAGAACCTCATCCTGGAGGCCCAGGAAGCGACCAAGGCGGCGCTCACCGATCCCCATGCCCTTGCGATCGAGGAGCACATCGACCGAGAGCGCAAGTCCTTCTTCATAATCTATACCCTGCCCATTCCCATCGCCGACGAGCAGATGTGGCTCACGTTCAGCAACCGCCTGCGGCAGTGGCTGGCGAACACCTATCCCACCGCCACGCCCGTGTTCGCCAGCGGCAACGGAACCCCCGATCCCCGTTTCACCGGCTCCTACTGGGTCCAGGCGTCCGTACTCTTCCCGATGCCCGACGTGCCCGCTCCGGTCCAGGCCATCCTCTCCACAGCCGCCAGCGCCCGCCGCCGCACGCGTCCGACTCCGGCCCAGCCGAGTCCCAACGGTCGTGTGGCCGAGCCGGCGTTTTCCTCGCTCGGATTGAACAAGCACCAGGTCAATGGGGAGGTGGAATCGTGAGCCGGGGGTTCTTCGCGGTGTTGCTCATCGCCGTCGCCGCCGGGCTCGTCGGATGGACCTATGTCCGAGCGAGTGACCGTCCCTCGGAATTGCTCATTGACACCGCTGGGCGGGAGGAACCGGCCGAGGGTGCCCTGCTGGAAAACGGCTGGCGCATCGAGGACCGAGGGGAGGCCAACCTAAAGGAAGTCTACCTTCGCAATCAGGGCTTCCTCGGCGAGCCGGTCACCGGATTCGACGGCGCAACCCAGACCTTCCGTCTGGGACGACTGGGCTACCAACCGAACAATCCGCCCGATTGGAAGATCGAGTTCGCCAACCTGGGATGGCTCGACATGCAGACTTCAGGCCTGACCCCGAATCCGGGGCGCACACCACACCCGGCGCTGCGCGACTGGCTCCAGGCCCAACTGGAGGTGGGGCTCGACCTCCCCCGGGTGGTAGGGCGCATCATCAGCGAGCCGGTGTGCGAGGGCGGCTCGTGCCGCCAGTGGACTGACAAGCAGCGGTTCCAGTTTCCCCGCGAGGCCCTCACGGCGGACCAAGTCCAGCGCGCGCCGCTGGGGCTGTGGCTGAGCTATCCCGCGAGTCGGCCACACACCGTTGCAGCTGGACAGGCGACGGTGCCACCCGTCCCGCTGATTCTGGCCGGGGTCTGTGGTCTGCTGGGGTTGGCACTCTTGCGCGCACGGGGCGGGCCCGACCGCATTATCCCGATCTAGCCGAGGAGGGAGAGGCATGTACGGTTACTGTTGCTGGCATGATCGTCTCTCGGTGACTTGGGCTGGCGCCGCGCTCGTCCTCGTAATTGCGATGCTCTTGGCAATCGTCTGGATCATCGTACGCGCGGCGAACCTGGTCCTACGGGTGCTAGTCGCCCACCCCCAGAGCAAGCCGCTCCTGGCGGCATTCGCCTTCTTGGTGCTGGCGCTCCTCGCCGCCGTGTTTACCGATTGGCAGCACGACTGGCTCACTGTGGCTGTCGCGCTCAGCGTCGGCGTGCTGTTACTGGTGGCGCGCGGCGTGGAGCTTTATCACGACGAGCTGTTCCAGCGTCCGCGCACCCGTGAAGTGTTCGTGCACGAAGTTCTCCACGAACCCTGGTGGGGGCCGGTTTGAGCAGCCCCGTCGGGAGTGATCGTCCCATCGAAGGAACCATGATGTCGCCAGGAAAGGAGAAGCGATGAAGCAGGTGCTGCCGTTCATGGCGATCTGGATCGCCCTCGTGCTCGCCGGGTGTGGGATGGTACGGGCGGCGGCCAACCAGCCGCCGAATCCGGTCGGCAAATGGTTGTATGTCCAGGGCGATACCGACAATCCGTGCTTCTGGGAGATCCAGAGCCTGGAGTTTTTCCAAGGCGGAGTGGTGACGAGAACCAAGCGATGGGGCGCGACCATCCACGACAACGGCACGTACCAATTCACGGACGACAGCAAGCGACAAGTGCAGCTGGCGTTCGATGGGCTCACCGGTTGCGCGTGGTTGTCTGGCGCTCCCGTGTTCCAATTGACAGTGTACCGAGCTCCCCAAGATCGAGAGGAGCTTGAACTGATCGACGCCTCCGGGAAGGTGATAAGGTTCCGCAAATCCTAAATCGACGTGAAGCTTGGGGCGACGGCTAGGTTCGCGGCACCGACGAGACCCGGAGAGTGGGGCCGTTCCATGAACAAAGGGGCCAGCGCTGCCGAGTGCGAGTGGAGCTGGTGGGCGGCTCGCGCCGCGTTCGGCGAGCGGCGCCAGCATCTGGGCGACGAAATGCGGCGATACTTACTCTCGGATGTGCAACCTATGATTTACCGACCGGGAAGTAGAGATTCCGACAGCTCTGATGAGCATACGTGGTGGGTTCGCTACGGCGCGCGAGCGGAGGCCGCAGCGACACTGGGTTGTACCACCGCCATCAAAGGACTCGGGAGCGCCGCATGGGCAGAGGAGTCACAAGCGGCCGACATTCTAATTGGGCTGGCTCGCGAAGCCACCGGCCCGCTGCGGCATGCGGCCCTAGAAGGGCTCGAAGGAGCGGCCTTCCACGAACATACCGGCACG
>ORMF010872411.1_pt1 | contig 32504 bp, 37 predicted proteins | sample 1779871 | NCBI WGS metagenome assembly ORMF01 (sample SAMEA104232316, study PRJEB22302) | groundwater metagenome | biome: forest; feature: aquifer; material: groundwater | place: USA | collected 2011-08-07 | depth 5.4 m | reverse complement strand
GTTCAACCGCCCGCCCCAAGGTTCCCTTTTGTCCGCGGATGCGGTTGAGGCCCCGCCGATTTGTTCGGCGTTCGCGACCATCGATCGCAGTTTCACCATGCGAAAGGTCTTGCCGCGACGAAGGACGCGGGGAGCCATGTAGAAGGGGGAGCGGAAGTCTTGCAGCCAGATCAGGAGCAGAAAAATGAGGATGACCGGCGAGGTGATGATCAGTCCGAAAAGGGAAATAAGAATGTCCAAGCAGCGCTTCATAATCTTCGGTCACGAACGCACCAGCGTCGCCACACGGCGGGCGATGCTCTGGGCATCCAGCCCGTAACAACGCCGCAAATATTCCTGGGAGCCAACAATACTCGAAAACCCCGCGGCCAAGCCGATCCGCAGCCATCGGCGGGGGGTCACGCCAGAGTCCATCAAGAGCTCCGCTACCGCTCCGCCCAGCCCGCCGTGGAGGGTGTGTTCCTCAACCGTGATCAGACCGCCTGTCTCGCGCGCGGCCCGCACCACCGTCACTTGATCCAGAGGTTTGAGGGTGTGGATGCTGACGATCCGCACGGAGATGCCCTGCCCGGCGAGGTCGTCGGCCGCCTTCTGGACCTCCCGCAGAATCCCGCCAGTGACCAGAATGGCGCAATCCTCCCCCTCGCGCAGAACCCGTGCCTGGCCTAACTGGAATCGCTCCCCCGGCCGAGGCGAATCCTCTCCGTGATCCTTGTCGAGGCGCAGGTAGCAGGTCCCCGGAGTGTTGACCGCGGCCTGGGTCGCCTCCAGGGCCTCCCATAACCCACACGGGCTCAGCACGGCGACGGCGGGCAAACTGCGCATGATGGCCAGGTCTTCTGTCGCGTGGTGGGAAATGCCTAACGCCCCATAACTGAAGCCTCCGCCGATGCACACCACTTTGACGTTGGCGTCGTGATACGCGGCGTCGTTGCGGATCATCTCGAGGCAGCGCAGCGTGGGGAAGTTCCCGATCGAATAGGTAAACACGATGTGGCCTTCGAGCGCCATGCCCGTGGCGAGCATCGTCATGTTCTGCTCGGCAACCCCGGCGTTGATGAACTGCCCGGGCAACGTTTCGCGGAAATGATTGAACACGCCGAAGCCGAGGTCGCCCGTAATGAGCATGATGCGTTTGTCCTGTGTCGCCAGCTCAGCGAGCCGCTTGATAAACTGGTCCCTCACGGCAAGGTTTCCAGTTCCTTCAGTGCCGCCTCCAATTCCGCGCCTCTGGCGGTGCGATAATGCCAGAGCACGGTGTTCTCCATGAACGAAACGCCCTTGCCTTTCACGGTATGGGCGACGATCACGCTGGGCTTGCCCGGGCAAACAGGCATTTTCCCGAACGCGGACTGCAAGGCAGCGTGATCGTGGCCGTCCACTTCCATGACCCCCCAGTTGAAGGCGCGCCATTTCTCCGCGAACGGCTCGAGCTGGATGGTTTCCGACACCGGCGCCAGACTCTGGATCTTGTTGTAATCGATGATGGCCACCAGGTTGTCGAGCTTGTGGTGCGCCGCGAAGAGGACCGCTTCCCAATTCGAACCTTCGTCACATTCCCCGTCGGACAACAGCACGAACACCCGGGAATCGCTCCCGGCCAGTTTCAAGGCTTTCGCCATCCCCGTCCCGACCCCGAGGCCGTGGCCCAGGCTGCCGGTCGAGAGTTCCACCCCTGGGATGCCCTTGTGGCTGACGTGACCCGAGAGGTCGGAACCGTCCTGATAGTGAGTCTGGAGCTTTTCGACTGGGAAGAAGCCACACTCGGCGAGCGCGGGGGAGACCGCGCTCCCGGCATGACCTTTGGACAAGATGAACCGGTCCCGTTTCTCCCAGCGCGGATTGCGCGCATCCACCCGCAACACACCGCCGCCGTAAAGAACGGCGAGGAGGTCGGCCATGCTAAGGGCGGCTGCGATGTGTGAACTGCCGCCGCGGCTGGTCATGCGCAACGCGTGAACGCGGATGCGCTTAGCGAGTTCGTGAGTCTCCACGGGCTTGGAGAGGCGACAGCTAACGCCGCCGATAGAAGTCGAGAATCACTTCACAAACGTAATGAACGTCCTCGTCCGTCAAGGACATGTTCATCGGTAGCATCAGCAAGCGGGTGAAAAGCCGTTCTGTGAAAGGCAATTGCTGGGTGAAGCCAAGGCCGCGGAATTGGTGGACGGCTTTTCCGCCCCACTGAATGAGCGTGCCGACGCCGCGGTCTTTCAGATACGCTTTGAGTTCATCCCGACGTTCGGCCTCGATCTCGTAGTTCTGAAAAACGTCAAAGTGGTCCGGGTCGTTGTCGGGTCCAGGAGGGAGCCTCAATCCTGGCATGCCCTCCAGTCGGGAGCGATAGAGCCGCGCAATTGCCCGCCGGCGATCTATGACCTTCTGATAGTCCTTGAACTGAAAGTCCAGATAGGCTGCCTGCAAGTTGTCCAAACGACTGTTGAAGCCCCACATCACGACTTCGCCATCGTGGTTCCTGCCATGGTCGCGCAACAAGATCAGCTTCCGATAGACCTCGTCGTCGTTGGTCAACACAGCGCCGCCGTCGCCAAGACACCCAAGGATCTTGGCGGGATAGAAGCTGATGCAGGCGCCCACGCCGAAAGTCCCGGCGCACTGGCCTTTGAACTTGGACCCGAGGGCCTGGGCGGCGTCCTCATAAACCGCCAGCCCGTGTTTGCGGGCAATCTCCTGAATGGCCGTCATGTTCACCGTGCGACCGTTTAGTTGCGTTGGGCAGATCGCTTTGGTCTTCGGCGTTATCGCCGCTTCAATGCTCGCGGGGTCCATCAGATGATCCGGGCCCGCCTCGACCGGGACAGGGACGCCGCCGGCGAAATGGATGGAGGCGGCCGTGGCCACCATGGTGTGCGTGCAGAAGATGACCTCGTCCCCCGGCTTTAGCCCGCCTGCCATGAAGGCCATCTGTAGACCGTCAGTGGCATTGGCCACGCCCACGGCGTATCTGGCCCCCGTGTAGCGAGCCAGGTTCTGTTCAAACTCAGCGAGGTTCTTCTGCATGATGAAGGCACCACGCCGACCCACATCCTTGGTGGCGTTGACAAAACCTTCCTCGTGCGAGACGAAGACGTAGGGGTAGTTGAAGAAGGGAACCGATCGGGGTGGCGCACTGTTCATTGTTTGCATCCTGCTTTCAGTTTAACGTTGGCTGGTTGTCACCGGGCGCTCGCCCAAGGCTGTAAAGGTAGACAAACGTCTTCTGCCCCTTATGCACCTCGATGTTTGAAGCTCTAGTCGCGCCGAGCCTCTCATAAAAGCGGTGGGCCTGGGCGAGGCTTTCGCCTGTTGTGATGCGGAACTCGCCAATCTGCTGCTTTCGCAACCTGTCACAGAATGCATGGAACAACTCTTGTCCGATGCCTAGCCCTTGGGAGGATTTGCCGACTGCAATATCGAGCAGCTCTGCGGGAGGGAGATCCTTTACCGCGTCCCGCGAAGGATAGAGGAGGGTCTCGGCCACCTTGTAAAGTCGTTTCAAGGAAAATAGCTTAGGGCCTACAATGAGAAGTGCCTTGAGCGAATATCGTTTCAGAAAATCCTCATAAAAACGACTCGTGTTAGTCGTGCCCAGGAGGAACCCAATGACCTCGCCCGAATCTCGCTTCTTCGCAACCAACAGCACCGCGAATCGGCTGGTAGCGGCGTGGTCAAAAAGAATGCCCAAGGCGCCATCTCCCAACGAACTCAAGAACCCTTCGCTAAGTTCCGCCCGGTGAACTCTGACCACCCCTTGGAGATCCTCCTGTGAGAAGCCCGAACCGGTAATCGTGTATTCTTTCACCTCAGCCAAATGACCATCCGCTAGGCCTTATTTAGGAATGCGATGGTGCGTGCCACATCGCCGTCGGTCACCTTTGGATGAGTTGGCAGCGTGACGACTTCCCCGCAACGCTGCTCAACGTTCGGGCAGGACCCGGGCTCGTAGTGCACCAGCCTCCAGTCCTTCGACTCGAGGGGGTGAACCGGGGTGGCGTACCAATCCGCAAGCTCGACGTTGGCCTTTTTGGCCGCTGTTAGCAGCCGTGCCTTCTCCTGAACCCGGAGGGGGTACCGCGCATAAACGACTTGGCTACCAGGGGGAGGCGACGGGTGCCTGACGTCGGATCGGTTAATTTCCTTTTGGTACTGTTCAGCGACTTGCCGGGCATGCGTGGTGACATCGTCAAGCCTAGCGATCTTTCGCACCAGCCGACGCTGAAGAGGTTCGGCCATGCGCAGGGAAAAGTCCTTGGCCACGGTGTTCTCGTTGATGGGGTTGTAGTTGCTTTCCGCTGCGCCCATGGCGCGGAGTCTGTGGTAGAGCGCACGGACAGGCCAGTACAAAATCGGCCGGTAAAGAAGCGCATGCGCCAAGTACTGCACCGACAGACGGAATTGATTCCTGGCAACAGGCTGGCGATAGTGTGAATACGCCTCGACCACCTTTGCCCGCAGCGAAGGTTCATTGATCACCGCACTACCTCCGATCCCGACGACAATTGGCTTGCCCCATTCGAAGGAGTAGAATGCCCCCACGCCTAGCGTTCCAACGGTGTTACCCCCGTAGCCGGAGACGAGGGTATGACAGCAGTCTTCGATCATGGGGAGGCCGTGCGCCTCGGCAACCGTCAACAGCGGCTGCATGTCGGCCGGAATGCCGAAGGAATGCTGAACCACGATCGCGCGGGTCTTTGGGGTCAATTTCCGCTCTAAGTCCTGCGCAGACAGATTGAACCCGTCCGGTTCGATATCGACGTACAACGGTTTTGCGCCGAGCGCCATGATCCCTTCGGGCACCGCGAGGCAAGTGAACGCCTGTAGGGCAATCTCGTCCCCTCGACGCACACCAAGTGCCTTGAGGAGCGCATACATGGCTACCCGACCACGAAAATAGGTAAGCTCCGTCAACTGTTGTTCACGCGCGATCATGCTCATGTTGCTTTCTTGATTCCAGCGCGAGGTGCTCAAGCTGTCCAGCGAGCTGAGGATAAATTACGCGCGCATTGAACCGACGTTCAAACAGCGCGCGTGACCGGCGGCCCATTTCGGCACACCGTTCGGGCTGTGCCGCAAGTTCGAGCAATCGCGCACACAATGACTCAGCGTTACCCGCCTCGTAATAGAGCCCACACTGCTCGGACGCAAGGATTTCCCGCATCTCACCGGGCAGCGAGGAGATGAGTGGAAGACCGGCTGCCATATACTCCAGCGGTTTGTAGGGGATCGATTGGTACGCATGCTTCGCGTACGCGCACAGACCTACGCTCGAGAGCGCACTGAGAGCCAGGGCGCTTGACTGATCGATCCAGCCCGGCAGCGTAATCGTCGCGACGCCCTCGGCTAGGCTTCGTGCCACGCCCATTTTCTCACCGTCCCCGGCCATGACGATATGGATGCGGCGGTCACGTTGTGCCTGCAGAAGCCGCGCCGCTTGGACGATTGTCTCAATGTCGTAGGAGTTCCCGAAGGTGCCCAGGAACGAGGCCACCCAGTCGCCAGCCTGGATGCCCCACCTCTTGAGAAAAGCTGTTCGTTCGTCGTCGCCTTTCAGGATGTGCTCGGTCGGCGGGGTGAAGCCCAGGGGGTAAACCCCATCGTATTCTCCCGGTGCGCGTCCGGCGCGGTCAGTCGCCCATCGAAAATAGGTCTGTGAGACTGCGGTAATGGCAGTTGCCTGACGGAAGATGCGCCTCGACCGAGCGAATTCCGGCGCCAACAGTAGCCTGCCGATCCAGCGTGCTGCGCAGGGAAACGCAGACAGATAGATATCGGGCCATAGATCCTGCACGTCCACCACAACCGGGATCCCGTGTCGCCGCCCGCAGCGGAGGCACGCCTCCGCCAATTCGGGCACGGGCACTCCTGCGTAGATCAGATCGGGCTGCGGCAGGTGGTGGGCCTCCTCAGTGAACAGCCGCGCCGCGTGTCGCTGCTGAAGGAACCGGGCCAACGAAATGTTGCGCCCATACGCAGGGAGTGCGTGTAGCAGCCTCAGGGTAAGTTGGGGAGCAACTTCAACGGTTGTGGATCTATCGAAACGGAATCGCTTCTTAATGTGGTCAAACGTTGTGGACCAACGGAGTACGGAGTGTTCATTAGCTGCTAGCTGCTTCGCCAGCAACATGTATCGGTAATCGCGGGTGTCGCCATCAACACCAGCCAGCAATTCCCCCATTTGCACAACCCAGAAACGCATATCGCAGAGCGAAAAGGGGCGAATCAGCCGAAGCTACCTACAACGCCCATCCCCACCACAGACAGCTCCTCGGGAGGCTGTCCTCGAAAACGCTCGTCGAGTTTCATACCTCGCTTAAGCGCCTGGAGTGAGGCAGCATCTGTTTCCTGCTCGAGTAAAATAGGCTGAAAACCGACGTCGTGGAACAGCCGCAGGTATTCATGCGCACGCAACCGGTTGTGGTACATAAAACGGTTGCCGGCCAGGCGATGCCATTCATTATCAGTGAATTGCAGAAAGTTTACCATCGTGATCGAGGGGTCCGTGGTGTAGAAATGGTCCCGCAAATCAACGTAATGACACACGACGCCGCCGGGTTTCAAGAGCCGGCGGGCCTCGATGAAGATGCCGCGCAAGTGCGCCGGAGGGATGTGCTCGACCACGTTGGTGGAACAATAGCAGTCCACAGAGCCCGGGAGGAGAGGCGTCTGCCGAGCGTCGATGGGGGCGCGGTAATCAATGCCGGCAAGAGTCAGGACTGCGGGAAGGCTGGAGGCGACAGTGAGGAGTTGCTGGAACCGTGCTCGAAAGATCGGGTCGGCAGAGCGGGTGCCAAAGAGTGCTTTGACTTCCGACGCATGATCGCGGATGTGCGCGAGGGAGGCCAGCACCAGTTCCTCCTTGAGATACGGGTTCAAGTCCACCGTAACCACCTTAGCCGCACCACAGAGATACCAAGCGAGCGGAGTATTGACGGTCCGGCCCGTCCCGAGCTCAAATAGGGTCTTGCCTGTAACCGCGACGCCGGTTTTCTGCAGCAGCTCGACCAGGCGAATGGCATTCTCAAAGTGCTTGATCGGGGTGACGCGGCGCAGGCTGCCAAAATGGCGCTGTAAATAATAGTAGGCGGCGTTGGCAACTGCCGACGGCAGGGACGCGGCCAAGTTCTGCAAGTGGGCTTTGAGGCGCCAGTCCATTAGTGCCTCTTTAGTCGCGCGGCCAGTTCTGCGTAGATGCCGAGGAGGATTTTTTCCTGGCTCGCCCAGTTGAATTGCTCGGCAACCAAACGGCGGCCGCGCTCACCCATCTGCTGCCGTTCATGCGGATGCTCTCGCAGCCAAGCGATTGCTTCGGCAATCGCTGGCGGGGACTGAGGGTTCACGGCCAGCCCGACCCCGTTGTCCACAACCAGACGGCGCCACGCAGGGAAGTCCGAGCAGAGAATGGGCAGCCCAGCCGCCATGTACTCGAAAAACTTGGTCAGCTCCTTGTTGACTACGTCCGGCGTGGAGGGAAACACCGCCAAACCGGCCAGCAGATCGTCCCTTTGGTAATATTCCTGGATGCGGGCGTGTGGAAGGAACTGATCGACGGCATCAATGTGCAACCGGTCGACTGCCAACGCGGCTGCGTCGCGCGCCCGCGCGGCGAGGGCAGAAGGGCAATGGCCCACAAGGTGGACTTCGATCTCCCGGTCCAATGACAGCAAGCTCGGGTGAAGTAATGCACCCCGCTCCACGCCCACGTTGCCCGCGTAAAGCAGCACGCGGCAATTGGGGCCGTCGCGGCGAGGCAGCGTGGTAAAGCCGAAGTCGAACGGGTAGTTGAGCAACAGCGGATGGCCAGGGAGGAAATCCGCGTAATATTTCTCCGCGAGCGTGATCGTCATGAACCGACTGCTCACTTTCTCCAGAAAGCGGACCCCGTGCGCGAATAACACTCGAGCAAAGGCGGGCAGGTAGTCCTTTTGCCGAATCAACGTAGTGAAGTCCTCGTGGACATCATATACGACCGGTTTTCCCAGAAGAGAAAGAATAAGAGCCTCGGGCAGTAGTTCGGGGCTGTGGATTTCGTAGATGTCGGCGCGCAGCTGACACGCGATGCGAAAGGCGTGCCAGGCGGTTCGGGTCATCCTGGCGATGCGGTTTGAAGAGAACTTGATTGTGTGCAGGTGGACACCCTGACTAGTAGTGTGCGGTGCCCCCGGCACCACGAGATGGACATCGTACCCAGCCTTGGCCAAAGAGACACATTGCTTCTGGAAGACACGGACGTCGTTCCAGTTGTGGACAGTGCAGAAATGGACGACGCGGACTGGCTTCATTGATCGCGTGAGGGTTGTAGTGTGCCGTTTGTGGAATGGGCGACACTGATCTCCCTCAGCCACCCAGCGGCGGTGCGGAGGCTGCACGACGGGACGTTGCGCCGTACTCTTCAGGCCTGCTTGTCTCGCAGACAGAGGAGGTGACCATGAATGCGTGCCTGGCCAGCCGAGGAAACCGGATTCAGTCCGCGCCACATATTCAGCTCGTAAAGCTTGAAGCCATGCTGCAAAAAGAAGTCCAGCAGCTGTTCCGGATCACCTCCGAGAGACCGGATTTGGGGATTGTGGAGCTCGACGAGACACCGAAGCGCGGGGTTACTGTCGAGCGTCTTGCCCATGCCACGGATGGCGAACCATTCAGCCCCCTCGATGTCCATTTTGATCAGGTCGCAGGAGGCGACGCCAAGCTCTTCCAGTGAAGCGTCCAACGTTTGGCACTTGACCTCGATCATGCCGCGGTCCGCCTTGAGGGCCACGCTGTTGAGATCGCAATCGGAGCAGACGGCCATTTGGAGCGAACCTGCTTCGGCGGAGATGGCGCACTGCACAGGGATAATATTCTTGTGGCCATTCAGAGCGATGTTCGCGCACAGCTCCGCATAGGTTGCGGGATGGGGCTCATAGGCGATGACCTTGCCAGAAGGTCCCACTAGTTCCGCGGCTATGAGGGAGAAGACGCCGATGTTGGCGCCGATGTCCACCACGGTCATGCCGGTTTTGACGTTGTCGCGGAAGTACTGGACCATCTCGGGTTCATACACCCCCAGAAGTGTGAGCTTCATCTCTAAGACGCTCCGATTTGGGTTCAGTCGCAACTTCTGACCGAGGACTGGCTTGACCTCTACTTCGTTCCTGAAGAACAGAGGCGAGAAGTGGTGGAACACCAGGCGCGTGAAGGCCGTCCGGTAAATGAGCCTCCAGGCGAATTGGCTAAACAGCCAGATCTTGACTTTATCAAACAAGGAGATGGGCTTCGTATCCATGGCTGCGCTCATTTCGTGGTAAACAGGTTTTGACGACCGATCTGTTCCCAGGTGGTGTCCATCACGCGCATGAGGCGCAGCGCATCCTGCGTCGTGACCGGGGTGGGGCGATCCTCCTGGATGGCGGCGTGGAACTCGCCGATGAGCGTGCCCATGCCGTCGAAGTGGACCCACTTCTTACGGGCGACCTTTGACGCCATGCTCAGGGTGCCGCGGATGAGCTTCCAGCCCGATCCCAGGTTCATCGCCAGCCGCGAAACGGCCTTGGGCACGTGCCGCTGGTGAATCAGGGGAGTCAATATCTTGTTGGCGAAATCAACACGGAGAGTGCCTTGAGTGCCATACAGGGTCAGAGTGTGGAACGTTGGGCTGGCCGCGAGAGATACGGTCACCAGACCCGTCGCACGCGGGGTCTCAAGCAGCACGCGCAGTTCATCCGCCGGTTGATGTGGCAACACCCGGAAGAACCGGGCATGAGCGCTGATCCGCTGTGGTTCCCCTAACACATCCAAGGCTACCGAGAGCGGATGCGGCAGCAGATTCTGAAACAGACCACCGGGCAGCTCAAAGGTCCAATTTCGGCCGCCGCCCGGCAGCATCAGCCGGTTACTGCGATTGTGCCCCAGATCAAAGCCGTAGTAACTGTCCACCCAGATGATGTCCCCAAGTGCACTCGATTCGATCAACCGCCGGGCCTGAACCATCACGACATCGTAGAGGTGGTTGTGATCGACGCAGAGCTTTACTCCACGTGCGGCAGCTGCTTCCACCATGGTCTTGGCCTCGGCTAAGTTGATCGCCATCGGTTTCTCGATGAGCACGTGACATCCTCGCTCGATGGCCTTCAACGCCAGCGTTGCATTCAACTGTGGGGGAGTCAGGATGTGGACCGCGTGCGGTTGCTCTTTCTCCAGCATGACCTCGAAGGAGTTGTAGGCCGAGGGGATACCTCGCCTTGCCGCCAGGGTCTTCGCTCTATCGATGTCAACATCACAGCACGCGACTACCCGCACGTTAGGCATCGTGCAAAGAAACTCGGTATGTGTCTCGGCAATCACTCCGCAGCCGACAAGGGCGACTTTGACTCGGGGCAACGCGGGATCGACACTTCCTAGGAGCTGCACATCGCTCCGCCGGCTGACCGTCTGCTTCTTGCTGAAGAAGCGCATCGTTTCAGACATGGCCTGATCTCCATTATACCGGGGCTGCCATCCCAACTGGCTCTTCGCCTTGCGCGTTGAATAGGTAGATTCATACGCGCTGCCAACGATGTGCCCGAGTTGGAAAGGGGAGGGGATGTCAGTGATTCTGCTGGCGACTCCGGCCGCCCATGCGATGAGCCGGACCAGCCAAAAAGGCGCACGCCAGATCCGTAAGTCGGGGCGCACCTCTCGGCGAAAACGCTGGAGGTAGTCAAGCTGCGTGATTCGGTCGTCTTCAATAATGTTGTAGGCTCCTGCCGGTACCTCTTCGTTTTCAGCCGCCAAGAGCAAGGCGTCCGCGAGGTTCTTTACGTAGGTCACCGGGAGCAGGTTCTTACCGCTCCCGATGATGACGAAACTTCTGCCAACGGGATATCCCAGACGCGGTAGCTTCCACGTGCCGCCTGGTCCAAAGACAAGCCCCGGACGCAGCACAAGCACTTTCACACCGTTCTTGCCATCATACGAGAGAGCGATCATTTCGGATTCCTGCTTAGCTAGCACATACCTACTTAGAAACGCGCGATGAGTCTCGTGCGGGGAGTCCTCGGCTATCTCCTTGGCGCCGGCAGGCGTTCTCACTGGCAAGACTGCGATTGAGCTCACGTGGACAATCCTCCTAACCCCGGCTGCAATTGCAGCGGCAAAAAGCTCCCGAGTTCCCACAATGGTGGCCGCCTTGAATTCTTCAGGTGCGCCACCCATCGTCGCCGCGATGTTCACCACTACCTCCGTGCCGCTCACAGCAGCCTTCAGCGAAGGTGTGTCAGCAAGATCGCCCGTCAGCATTTCGACACCAAGGCCGTCGAACCCATTCCGGTTGCTTGTTCGCCGGCACAGAACCCGTACGGTATGCGCATGGTCCAGAAACGCTCGGACCGCATGACGACCGATAAACCCAGTACCTCCAGTAATTAGAACTTTCATTTAAGAAAATCAGTTGTTGCCGGGGCCGCTAAAGCACGTGTTAACACCTTTGAAAGATTCGTCGTCTGTCGTTTGGCGGGACCGCCAGCGGCGGCCAGGAAAGAACGCATGACTTCTGAAGCCGACTGTTTCGGAGTCTGGTTATACATCCCATGCCCGGAAGTATACCACCCGCCTCTATCGCGAACGCAGCTCTTCGTTTTCCTAAACCGCCACAAGCTTCACGACCTTGCCCGGAATCACTTTCAGCGCACGACACGCGCTTGCATGGTTTAGCGTCCCGAGGAGTAGCAGCACTGGATCACGGCCGTAGCTACGGATAGCACCGTGGTTTTCCCCCTGGGAGAGAAGCTGTTTCGCTGCGAGTCTGTCGCTGCTTTCGGAGCGAGTAAGGTTGTCGTTGCGCCAGATTCTGTTGCGCCAGATTCAGGCGGCTCCGGGTCGCACAGCAAACAGCGTAGCGGCTGGAACCGCAGAAGGCTTGGGAACGGAACTGCTTTTGGTGCTGGCGGTGTACAGTATCCAAAAGCAGAGCATGTCCCAATGCGACTCGAGCATATAATTGCTGGCGAGCATGTTGTAGGCAAGAACCCCCAACCATCCACCTAGGAAGATGAGGCTGCCCGGAACTTCACGCCATCGCATGAAGAGCCGAAACGGCAGAAGGCACAGCAAACCAACGGAGAAGGCTAGTCCGAGGAGTCCACCTTCCGCAGCAGCCTGGATCAAACCATTGTGACAGGTCATCTGGACCCCGCCAAAATCGGGACCGAGGTAGTATGATCGATCCCATCCGACGCCGAACATGGGGTACTCAAGGAACATTTGGACGCCAGCTACGTTCGAGGCCCACCGTACCGACTCACCTTCCAATCCTGGCTGCAAACGGCGATCCCACAGTCCTAAGTAGTAACCGACCTCGTGCGGAAACAGGTAGCCTACCGCAAACGACCCTCCCAGCAACAGGACTCCGACGCTAATTCCTATTAGAATAATGCGAGTCCCGTGGACACGTAGCTCCGTGCCTCGTCGCTTGAGCAAACTCTCAAAAGCCCAGAAGAACATCACTAACGGCATCGCCACCAATGCGCCTCGACAGATGGAGAAGAACACGCCCACAAACCCCAAGAGCGACAGGAGGAGATATGTGTTCTGCAAAACGCCTCGGTCGCTCCTCCGCCACATGAGGAGACTGCAAACTGTAAAAACCAGGGCGGAGTAGCTGTAACTCCAGGAGTTTGTATAGACGCCCGTGATGCGCTGTTCGTCGATATCGAAGCGGTTAAGCGTGGCCCCTTCCACGATCTGAGTGGAGGCGATCAAGCCGTACACTTGGAAGCTCAACAGTGAGAGGAAGTATGTGTACAGCCACAGTTGCGGGCGCTTGGAGCCCGCCACAAGAACCGGTAATGAAGCTGCAAGAAAGAGTCCACGACAAAGAGGGAGCAGTTCAGCCCAGTAAGGCAGAGCTAGAGTCTCGCCAATGTTCGGAACTGCCGAGGCGACAAAAAGGATGCCAAGCGAAGCGAACCCGAACGTGTCCAGTTTGACTAGTCGTCCGCTCTGCAAAACGAAAGCGCATCGCACCAGCACCATCAGCGCGAGCACTACATAGATCGTGTACCGCAGATCGGCCTCCAACTCCAGGAGCAGAGCTGCCGCCGGCGTAAGCTTTAGTGCGAGCCAAGGTATCATCCAACGAACTTCGAGGGTAACCAACGCTGCGGACCTAAATCAAACCCAATTCCTGCCTGATGTTCTCCAAAGCATTACTGCGAAAGAAGATTTCGCCGACTCCGTTGGGAATTGCTAGGGTTTTCCATTGCCGGATCAAGGCAGCGAGATCACTGGGTTGGTGAGTCAGGAAGGCGTATCCAGAACGTCGGAGCGCCAGCACCTTCTCATGCGACGCAAGCGGAAGGATAACGGTCGGAACTCCGAGGCCGATTGCCTCGTAGTGGCATGTAGAAGCAATGGAGACGTGCAGGTGCGCCCGCGTGAGCAGTTCAAATGTAGAAGGTGCTTCGCTCCCCAAGAATATTTCCACTCTGGGATCCCTGTGAAAGGCGTTGAAGTACGGCTCCTTTCGGTTCTCACTGTGAGGATGAAGCTTAACGGCGAGACGCACCGGATGTTCTGGCCCTAGCTCCTCAAGTACTCGAGCCATGAAGTCTGCTGCCTTGTCGACTTCGACGCCGTCCGAGGTCCAGAGTACTGTTGGTGCACCCGGCCCTTTGTCACCCGCATCACGCCTAAGACGATAGTCATCCATTCTGAGACTGCCGACTACTCGGAGGCTGTCTCCCCAAAAGCCGTCGGCCGCGAGCTCATCGCGCCAGTAATCGCCGTAGAGAAAGAACTGGTCCGGCACGGGCATGCGACGCTTATATTCGGCGGCGTACCGTCCCCACGAATAGCCAAAGTGAGTCTTCCTATCGACGAAGCCATGTTGAAACTCGACGGTCCGGATCCCAAGTTCTTTTGCGGCAGCCAAAGCTTCGTAGAAATGACAGCCGATGTGCAAGAAGGTACGGGGCCGAACTCGGGCGAGAAAGACGCGGTAGAAGCGCTTTTCCAAGTAAAACCTGGCCAGCCTTAAGCGTACCACCTTATTGGTGTATTCAGACAGGCCAAGCTCTGACCTAATCAGCTGGCTAATCCGATTAGCAATTGAACCAAGATGAGCGGGAAACCAGCCAACCTTACTCAACAGCGTGGAGAAGAACCTAAACGGAACGGTCGACAGCAGGCTGGGGACCAGCGCCTTTCTGCTTTGGGAAAGAAAAGCCCTGTTCTCAAGTTCCTCAATCTTGACAAAGCCGTCTCGCCCAACCAGCAAGTCGTCGAAGAAGATGTCTTTGAAATGGCGCCCGACCTGCTCGGTACGTGCTGAGTTCAAGGTCAGCACCACGAGGTCGGCGAAAGGCGGGTTGATGAACGTGGGCAGATCACGTCCGACCATGCGCAACATCTTGGCTCTTCCCATCCTCTCCTTGGCGGGCGAGTTCAGCCCCGACAGAGCGAAACCGAGAGGCAGGCGGAAGATTGGCCAGAAAGACCAACCATCGATGGTCAAGTGCAGCAAGTCGTGCTTCTCCTCAAAGTCTTGCAGGAACTCGCCAAGCTGAGTGTAAGGTATGGTCACACGAGAGCGTGGTGTCTCATCCGACACGACTGAGTTATTAAAGGCCGAAGAGACTTGGGTAGTGCAGAAAGTGGGAGTTGGACTCTCGCGACTTCCTCCCGGCAGAACCCCCATGCGAGCGAGGCGAGGGGGTTGCAGCTCCTCGACAGAGGTTTTTCCGGTGCAACTGTAGGTCAGGAGACATGCTTGCTATGGAGCGATCTCCTTTGTGGTAAGCCAGTACGCAAAACCGATAGTGAATCCGCAGAGCAAGGCGGTCGCGATGGCACGAGCCCAGACAGCGCCCATAATGCCATAACCATGTTGCACTAAGTATCCACCCAAGAGCCAGACTAGAATTAGCGAAACCAGGATGGCCATGATGTAGGGGGTGTTCCTCCTGACCACGGCAATAATCGCGGCGACCCCGATGTAGATAAACGCGAGTGAGGACAAGCAAGCAACCTTGGCCGCAGGAATCCCTTCGACGTACTTGGGCAAGTAGCGTTCCGTCAACGGCCCAACTAAGAAGTAGGTTGCCAAGCACATAGGCAGGACCACGCAAATGTTCAAACCTAGCAGGATCCAGAAATAGCGGCGCAGTTGGCGTGAGGAACCCGTCTTGCCGTAGCATGCCGAAATCCTTGGATAAAGAAGTGTCGCCAGACACTGGGGCAGGAACTGAATGCCCGTCACAACGAGTCCTGCCAAGGCAAATTGCCCAACGTCTTTGGGCGTCATATAACAAGCAATAACCGACCGGTCAGCGACTCCCAGAAACGCGTAAAGGGTGCCGGCAACAAGCAAGGGCATCCCGGTCGCCGCGAGATCGCGGATCGCTTCGAAGCAACCTCCGCCACGGGCTCTGATGGGCACACCCGCCCATCTCAAGGCGAGCCGTGAGAGAACGTACACGCTCCTGGCAGCGATAAAACCGAAAGCTCCCCCCACTGCTGGCAACAAGTTCCCAAAGAAGTTGAAGAGATTCTGCCAAAGGAGTCTGACACCTAGGGGCCGAAAGCTCCGTGAGCTCAGGTAAACGACTTCGAGATGCTGTGAGAAAGGTTCGGCAACCAGCGTCAGAAGAACGAAAATCATCCCCCACAGGTAAAGCTTTGGATAGCTGCTGAAGGAGTAGTACGCTACCGCAGCCAAGCTGATAACCATCCCAGCCAAAGCCACAACCTTCGCCGTGCGCCACGAGCTGTCTACCATTACTTGCACCTTGGTAGAATCCCCTCTGCCAAGGCAAAAGGCGATGTTGCGGTTTAACCCATTGAATACGCCAAACTGCAGGAACATGCAGTACGTCGGTAGCAGCATGAGCGTCTGCAGGATTCCCAGTTCGTCTGGCAGGAGGTAGCGGGCGGCGACCAGGTTGCCGATGAAGGCCACTCCGGAAGTCAGAAGGATTCCTAGGGTGAAGAGGATGTCGCCTCGAAAACGGCCGAGCACTGCAGTCACGGTCAGGACCATTAGATTCCCATGCTAGACTCCGCTACGAACCGAGCCAACTCCCCGCAGGCCAACTCAACCCATGACGCGCACTCGGCTCCGCACGACAGCCCAAAGATGCGCGCAGTCAGAACCAACCGACGATCCGAAATAAGGCGCCGTCCGGTTCTTGACTCTTAGCCACGGCTTGGAGCTGGCCATGTCCAGTCAGCTTGATCGTGGAGGGCAGATCTTGCCACGGCCCACGGGAGGCCCAACCGAGCCTGGTTTCCACTCGGTGGGCGTCCGCCGGCAAGGGTGATACGAAATCGATTGTCAACTCGTCGTTGGCGACGGACACCCGCGTGATCCGGATCTTGAAGCCTTGGCCCCAGTCTTCGGGAAACTGGACAAAGTACCCCGTAATCCGCTTGGCTTCGGGGCGTATCTCGTAGTCCACAATCAGTCTTTCAGTCGGAGTGATCTGGACGGAGCAGGGGTAGCTCGAGTCGAGGATCGGACTCTCGTCCGGGTTATATTGGTAACAGGGCAAGCGGTTAGCCAGATCCCAATCCAGGAACTCGGGGTCTGAAGTCGTGACCGCCGACACCGACACCATTCGTCGATCGGCATAGATCAGGGTGGGGACGCTGTTTTGCCAGGCGATATGCGGCGGTGAGGTCAACCGCATGCTCCTGACGTTTGTTGGTTTTGGCCGTGACCAGTGAGTTCCCCCGTCACGGCTTTCGGCTTTCCAGAATGTTCCGTCAGAAGCGGGATCGCTGTTCCGGAACACGCCGATCAGGTGGCCTGGCTCAAGTTCGAGCGCGTCCCATTCGTCTCCAAGAAAACCGTCCGTGTCCGGTATCCGAACCGTTTTCCAAGTCTGTCCGCGGTCTTTCGAAAGCGCGGCGAGCGATCCGTTGCCGGGGGCAATGTAGTACGGAAGTACCAGGTCGCCGTTTGTGAGGGGGAGCACGGCCGATCGTGTCCGAGTGTTCGGTTGGTCAAGGGGTATTGGAGCTGACCAAGACTGCCCACCGTCGAGGGAGCGCACCGTTACAGCTTGGGAAGCTCGAGCGGCGTCGTAGAGATTGTAGGAAACGAGCAGTTCCCGTCCCGACAGCTCGACAATGGCCGTGTTTCGATCATCCACACCCGGGGCATCGGCGATAACGATGGCCTCGCCCCAGCTTCGCCCTCCATCCGTGCTCTTCGTGAACAGCGCCCGGCCGTTGCCCGAGTAGTCATGGACGCTCCCTTCCCGGAAGACGCAGTGGAGGCTGCCATCGCCACCCCGTGTGACCCAGGGCCATCCCGGATATTCTCCATCGTAAATCACTACATCTGGTCTTGCTTTGACTTGGACGTGCATGGATGCCAACGGCGCACCCCACGTTCGGCCTAGCGAGAGCGCCAAGGCAGACGCCTGGGCGGACCTCTGTAGAAAACGTCTGCGGTTCATACTATTCTTCTCCAGTGGGCTCATCGACATTTCCGGCCGTTCGGGGCGGAGAGTGGAATGGGTTAAGTCCGTTGCCTCTGAAATTCCTGCGCCAGCGGATCCCGGTATTCGTGGTTGGCCCGCTGGAAGTCCTCCGGGTTCCCGATGTCGACCCAGTAGCCGGTGAGCGGGTACGCGCCCACAGTCAGGCCGCGTCGCAGCACCGCATCGAGCAAGGCCGGCATGTCGAAGTGCTGCTTCGGGGGCACCCAGGCGATGCATTCGGGATTGAGGGCATAGATGCCCGCATTGATCCGGTAGACCGCGCTCGGCTTCTCCTCGATGGCCAGCACCTGATGGGCCTGGGTCCGAATCACACCGTAGGGCACGTTCATGCGGTACTCATGCAGGCAAACCGTCGCTATCGTCCCGGTCGCCCGGTGCTGCTGCAGCAATTCGTGCGGATCCACGTCGGTCAGGATGTCCCCGTTGATCACCAGGAAGGGATCCTCCGGGAGCCGGTCCAGCAGGCTCAGGCAACCGGCCGTACCCATGCGCTCAGTTTCCTGGATGTACTCGATGCCGACGTCGAACTCACCCCCGTCGCCGAAATAGTCCTTGATGACCTCGGCCCGGTAATTGACGCTGACGATGAACCGCGAGATGCCCGCGCGGCGGAACTGCTCGAGGATCAACTGGAGAATTGGTTTATCCCCGATCCTGAGCATCGGCTTCGGCACGGTGGAAGTCAGCGATTTCAGGCGCGAGCCTAGTCCGCCGGCCATAATGACCGCCAGGTTCGGCAAGGTCATCAGAGCCTTATCGGAGATAATCCGAAGAATCTGCCCCGCGTCATCGAGGACCGGCAAATACCGGAGTCCTTGGGGCAGGCGCTTGATGTGTTCCAGGCGGGTCTTGTAGTCATCGCGCTCACGGACGGTCAGGGGCGAGCGGTTCATGATCTGCGTGATGTTGTCTTCCAACGACGCTCCGGCAGCAATGCCGCGCCGGAAGTCGCCGTTCGTCACGCTCCCCACCAGCACGCCCTCGCGTTGCACGAACAGCACGTGGTAGTTCTCCAGCAGGTTGGCCAGATCCCGCACCTTGAGGTCCGCTGAGACAACTGAGCTTTTCATCATCACCTCACATCACGGTGAAACCGCCGTCCACGACGAGGTTGTGGCCGGTGACATAGGACGAGGCACTGGACAACAGGAAGAGGAGCGGCCCCACCAGTTCCTCGCGCCGAAGCATGCGTCCCAGCGGGCATTTGGGCAGGTATTTCTCCAGGAATTCCTCTGGTTGGTTGTCGAACACGCCGGCAGGGGAGAGGGTGTTGACCCGGATGTTGTATCGGGCCAGGTTCACCGCCAGGTAACGAGTCAAATGTATCAGACCCCCCTTGCTCGCCGCGTACGCGTCCGGACTGTTCAAACCCGCCGCGCCATAGAGGCTCGGGTCGGCTGCGACAACACCATATGTCGAACCGATATTCACGATGTTGCCCGAGCGACGTTCCATCATGCCCCTCGCCACCGCGCGGATGCAGATGTAGGCGGCGTTCAGGTTCACGTCCACGCTGCGGCGGAAGTCCTCCACCGTCATGGTCTCGAATGGCTGGGTGATCTGCAGCGCCGCGTTATTCACCAGGAAATCGATCCGCCCTTCGCGGCGCAGGATATCTTTGCAGACATCGTTGACCCGGGCTTCGTTCGTGATGTCGGCCTCGAAGTAGACGGCGTTCGGCACCGCGGCCACGGGTTCAGGCTGGAGGTCCAGCAGATAGACGCGATTCACGGGCGCGAGCGCCCGTGCAAAGGTTTGCCCCAGCCGGCCGTTGCCCCCCGTGATGATTCCCACCTGGTTGGTTACATCCTCAAACATGGTCCGATGAATGGATCAGATCGCGAAGGCCCGCCTCGAGGGTCAGCTCGGGGTTCCAGCCGAACACGCGCCGGGCTTTCGTAATGTCGGCGTAGCACTCCATGATCTCGTTAGGCCTGCGTTCGTTCAGATTCCGCACGTGCAGAGGCCGGCTCAGAAGCTCCTCCAGCATCGCGACTAATTCCGCGACCGAATGACTCTGGCCGGTCCCGACGTTGTAAACTCCCGAAACTGCGGCGTCGGTCTCGAGAATCAAACGGACAAGCTGCGCGAAGTCCTTGATATGGAGAAAGTCGCGCCGGGGTTCGAGGTCACGGACGGTTACCTGGCCAATGGAACGTGCTTCCTTGAGGAGCTGAGGGATTAGAAAGCGATCGCCTTGGTAGGGACCGTAGAGATTGAAGACCCGGAGCGCTACGACCTGCGTTTGGGTAGGCCCGAAATACCCCAGCAACAGATCCTCGGCGAGTTGCTTGCTCTTGTGGTAAGGGGAGGGCAAGGCCACGGGATGGGTCTCATCCACCGGCAACCTCTGCGGTTGGCCGTAGACGTACGTGTTGGGGTAGATCAGCTTGGGGACAGAGCGGTGACGGCAAAACTCCGCAACATTCAGCGCGGCGTTGAAGTTGACCCGATGAAACTGGAACGGCCGGTCGTAGGAATCGGGCACAAAGCTCAAACCTGCGAGGTGGATCACGGCATCGAACGAGCCCTCGATCCGGTGGAAAATAGCTGGGTCGGTCAGATCGAGGCCGTCCGCGAGATCGATCCCGGTGATGGAGAACGAGTCTCCGAGACTTTCGACCAGGTTTCGCCCCACGAAGCCGCGGATCCCGGTGATCAACACCCGTTTCATTCGCAAAGTTGGAGGAGGTGCTGCACGAGTCGCTGGACGCCGAGGCCGTCCACCAAGGGCGCTGCCACTGACGGCGGGTGCTGGTAATCCCGCTCGATCGCGGCGCGGACGGCCTCCCAGTTCACGTCGGGATGCGTTCCGAGGTGATAACACGCCCCGAGGCGGGCGGCGTTGCGAGCGAACTCCGCCTGATGAGCGTTGTGCGCCAGAACCAGCGGGACCAAGCGGCAGTAGATGGCCTCGTACATCGAGTTACCGCCCGCGGTCGCGACCAGTCGGCACGAGGACAAGAGATCGAAAAAGGAATCCGCCGGTCCAGTGAAATGGATATGTCCCGGCGCTTGGCCAGCCAGGGCACAGCGCTCTCGAGCGAAGAAGGGCCCCACATGAACCATAAACGGGATGTGCGGCAAGCGGTCGGCGACCCGCTCGAGGAAGGTTTCCGTAAATCCCGACGGATCGGAACCGCCGAACATGACGAGGACTCCGGAGGTGGTGGCGTGGCGCTCTGTGTTAAGCAACTCGCGGCTCAGGATGCAGTATTTGGGTCCCGCCAGAAGGTTCCTCGCGGTCGCCGCTTCAAACCCGTCGAACGTATTATAGTTCACGGCCAAATCAGAGGCTTCGCCCCAGTCCGAGTACTCATGGAAACTGACGATCTTACGGCGCGTGGCTTGCCTAAGGTGCTCGACAAGGCCCGGAGGGTACCTGAGCAGGTCCAGGAGCAACAAATCAGCCCGCTCTTCCTCGCAGATTTTTCGCAGCGCCTGACCCTCATCCAGGCCAACCTCGTCAAGAAAGCGCATGGCGGATCCCGAAAACAAGGGGTTGCCGCGCTGGTCGGTTCGCAGGGCGAACACCGCTTGGGCGCCCGGAAGCGCGCCGACGAGGTTGCCCATGCGGCGCCAGTGGCCGGTTCCGAGTTGCGTTGAGACATCAAGCCGGACGACCAGCTTCATCAAATCATGTCCCGAGTAATCGTGGTGTCTTCCGGGATGTCGGCTTTCGCCACGGATCCGACGACGAAATCCATGTATTCCGGGTAGATGCCCGTGCCGGGTCGTTTGCAGGTGAGCATGTCGCGGGTGATCACTGCGCCTTTGGCAATGTGACAGTTGGAGACAAGGGACTTGCGGGCATATTTCCAAGCCTTCTCTTCGGCGGGATAATGGCCGTTTACAAACGTGCCACGCGCGGCCTCGATGCGGCGGATATGGGTGGTCATCTCCTTGAGCTCGGCGGGATTGGCGGAGAAGGCGTGATCGGGGCTGTCGGGCAGCTTGTTGTCAATGGTGAAGTGCTTCTCGATCGTTCGGGCTCCCAAGGCTACGGCGGCCGCGGGGATGATGGTGCCGTAAGTGTGGTCCGAATAACCCACCGGCACTTCCGGGAAAATCTCCTGGAGCTTCTGCATCTTCGCCAAGTTGGCGTTTACGTCCTCGCACGGGTACTGCAGGATGCAGTGCTGCAAGATCACCTGCGCGTTGCCCACGTCGCGCACCGTCTCCAAAGCCTTCTCCACTTCGCCGACCGAAGCGCAGCCAGTGGAGATGATGACGGGTTTGCCGGTGCTCGCCGCAGCGCGGATGAGGTCCAGATACGTGATGTCCGATGAAGAGATCTTGTAGACGTCCATCCCGATCTGCTCCAGCAGTTCCACATCCGGCAGGTTAAAAGGGGTCGAGGAGAAGATGACCCCCTTCTGGACGCAGTGCTCCTTAAAGGCTCGGTAGCCGTCCACCGTCATTCCATCCAGTCGGGCGAACGTTTCATACTGGGTTCCGCCGGAATCGGTGTCCAACTTGGCGTTCCAATATCGGGGCGCCGACTTGGTAGCGATGGTCTTGGCCTTGTAGGTTTGGAACTTCACGACGTCCGCACCGTGAGCAGCCGCCTGGTCAATGATCTCCAATCCGCGCTCGATGCTGTTATTATGATTGACACCCGCATCGATCATGACCAGGCAGGCATGCCCGGCACCGACAACGAACTTGCCGATTCGAATCTCATTCATGACAGGTGCTAGCGGTAGGAGTCCAGGGTCTGGCGGAGGACTTCCGCCTGCCGGACGGCGTCCTCCAGATTCCAGAAGTTGGTTTTGAACTGGATCAAGCGGGGCTGAACCTGTTCCGCGACCGGGCACAGGCCTCGCTCGTACTTGCGCGTGATGAACTGCTTGCGCGCCCCAAACAGGGCGTCGCGGAACAACGGCTCCAGGTAAGTCAGTTGCCAAGCCGCATAGAACTGGTGCCCTCCGAATCCCGTGAAACGGGCGCGGAAGTCCTCCCAAGCCGCGCGTTTGGTATCCAACTGGCATACCAAGGTCCAGTAGGAGGACACGCAATTGGGTGGGACCGCCTGAGGCGTCAGGAGATTCGAGCCGGAAGCGGCAATCGCTTCCGCGAGCAACCGGGCACTCTCCACGCGAACTCGAACGAGATCATCCAACCGCTCGAGTTGTGCAAAGGCAACGGCGCAGCACAATTCTGACATCCGATAGTTCCAGCCCAGAAAATCATGGCGTTCGAAGTTTGGATGTTGAATCTCCTCCTTGGTAATCTTTGCCTTTCGGGAGCTCAAGGTCGAATATCCGAGGCCAGCCGCTTTACGGATCTTGACCGCGAATTCCTCGTCGTCAGTGACGATCATGCCGCCTTCTCCCGAGGTCATATGTTTCGAGCTCTGGAAGCTGAAGCTGCCACAATGGCCGATCGTGCCAGCGATCCGCCCGTCGCAGTAAGAGAGAAAGGCCTCCGCGTTGTCCTCGATGACCAGCAGGTTGTGTTGGCGCGCCAACTCCATGATCGGCTGCATCTGCGGACTCAGGCCGTAAAGCGCAACCGTGATGATGGCACGGGTCCGCGGACCGATCTGGGCAGCGATTGACTGCGGGTCAATCACCCAGGTCGCGGGATCCACATCGGCGAAGACGGGTGTCGCGTTGGCATGCAAGACCGCCAGGCTGGTGCTCGACATGGTCAAGGGCGGCACGATCACCTCGTCCCCCGACCCGATCGCGGCCGCCTCCAGCGCGGCATGCATCGTCGCTGTGCCGTTGACGAAGCTGACCGCAAACCGACTCCCAAATTTCTGCGCGAAGGCGCTTTCCAGCCGGCTCATGAAGGCGGCGCCCTTCGAACTCCGGAAATAGTTGTTCAGCACCTCGTTGACGTATTCGCGCTCTTTCTCACTGATTCGATTGATCGATGTGATCATTTCTGGGCTTCCTTGGCTAGCGAGACTCCGTAACCTTCGTTTCTCATGACTCCGGAGTTGATCTTGGACAATTCCGGTTCTTCGGCGAGCAAGTCCAGGATGTCGCGCATCAGGAAGATCCGTTTATTCGGATACAGCCGCCGATAGACTTCCCGTGCAAAATGAAGGTCGTTCTCGTAATCGATGGTCCAACGCAAGTGACTCAGATCCTCCGGGTAGCTGAAGTTGTGCAGCCGGAAGATCTCGGGATGTTTCCAGACATACGGTGTGACATGCTCCTTCTCCGAGTCGAGTCGGGCCTCCCGAAACGCCCTGTCGAGCGCGCTGACACGGAATACCTCGATGTCAATTCCCTCGGGGAAACTGGGTTTCAGCGTGTTGCTGCAGTAGTCGTAATTCCCCGCGTGCAGCAATTGGATACCCTGATCAATAACCTCCGGGTCCTTGAAGGGATCATCCGCGGTTACCCGCACAATGACTTCGGCCCCAAACCTCATGGCAGCGCCGTGAAACCGCTCGAGCACATTGGTTTCGCTGCCGCGGAAGAGTCCAACTCTCAAATGCTCGGTCACCCGAGCCAGCGGATCATCCGATGGGGCCAGGGTCGTTGCCACAACGATCGCCTGCACTTGGCGGGTTGCCCGGACGCGTTCGAGGATATGTTCCAACAGCGACTTGTCATAAAGTCGTTCCAGTGTCTTGCCCGGGAATCGGGAAGATCCCAGCCTGGCTTGAATGATCGCCACGTGCCGCATACGGATCAGACGTTATAAATATCCGGCTTGTACCGCACCAGATTCTCTTTTAGGCAAAACCATTCGATCGTTCGCGCCAGTCCCTCCTCGAGGCCAACGCAGGGTGTGGACCCGGTCAACTGCCGAAGCTTGCGGCTGTCGCACCGCAGCCGGAGGACTTCTGATTTCTCCGGACGGAGCCGATCTTGTTCCACCACGGTTTCCGCGTCGCTGCGCATGAGCTTGCGCACGAGTTCGAAGACCTCACCGATGGCCACCTCCGAATCCGAGCCGATGTTGACGGTTTCGCCGACGGCTCCGTCACACTCCGCGAGGGCAACGAATCCACGGCAGGTGTCCTCGACGTAGTTGAAATCCCGCGTTGGCCGCAAGTCGCCGAGCTTGATCTGTTTCACCCCGGCAGCGATCTGCGTGATGATCGTGGGAATCACCGCCCGCGCCGATTGCCGCGGTCCGTAGGTGTTGAACGGCCGTGCGACAACCACGGGCAGGCCGAACGCGTGGTAAAAGCTCCGGGCGACCATGTCCGCGGCGATCTTGGTGGCGCTGTAAGGCGACTGGGGCTGGAGCGGGTGGTTTTCGTCGATGGGAACATACCGCGCCGTGCCATAGACCTCACTGGTGGAGGTGTGAACAAACCGGCGGCAGCCGTTTTGAACCGCGGCTTGGCACATATGCAAAGTGCCTTGCACATTGGTTTCGACGTAGCTGGACGGGGCTACGTACGAGTACGGAATGGCAATCAAGGACGCGAGGTGGAAAATGACATCCATGTCCTTCGCAATTCTGTTGCAGAGGTAAGGGTCGCGAACGTCCCCAGTGACAACTTCCACCTTTGCCAGGGAGGAGATCTGCTCAAGCCAGCCCCAATTGTTGAACGAATTGTAGAGCGATAGCGCTCTGACTTGAGCTCCACTCCGACTCAACATCTCAGCGAGGTGGGATCCAATGAACCCGTCCGCGCCAGTCACGAGAATGCGACAATTGCACAGTTTCATGGCTGTTGGGTCAACTGTCTCGAGAAGCCAACCGGCTCCGTGTGGTGAGCTGCGATTCCCTCACCGCGCTGCCGACCCGCTGGAGTTCGCCCTTAGTTGGGAGGCGGTGCATGGCCCGGTTGACGGTCCCGCGGGGGACCTGTTTGGCCAAAGGGAAATCGCACCCCCGGGAGCCGCAGTCCTGGCGTCTCCGGTGTCCAAGGATCCGGCGCAGCGGGTCCGCGGACCGGGACTCCGTAGAGGTCGGCGTAAGGAGAGCATGCAAATGCGGAGTGAGGAGTAACAGCAGGGAGCTTCCCGGGGGGAACCAGGATGCCAGCACCGAGTATCCAGCATCCAGGATCAGAGAGCGGGCCGGGAATCTAGTGCTTGGTTGCAGAAATAAACGCCAGAACTCGCCGGGCAGAATCTGGCCATTTTCGCTGGAAAACAGCGAAAATACACTAACGGCTATCAACGCGATTAAGCACTAGTCGCTGACCGAAATCTCCATACGCGAGCGGAATGCCCGTCGGGAGAGTGACCTGCGGTTTCCAGCCGAGGGCGAAGAGCCGCGAGCTGTCGAGGAGCTTGCGTGGGGGTGTCGTCGGGTTTGGAGGTGTCCCATTCGATCTCGCCTGCAAACCCAATGATCCGCTGGATGGTCTCGGCCAGTTCCTTGATCGTGATGGCGCTGCCGGAGCCGACGTTGACGAATTGCTCCTCGCTGTAGTGCTCCATCAGGAACACGCAGGCCCGCGCCAGGTCATCGACGTAAAGAAATTCCCGCCGGGGCTGGCCGGTGCCCCAGCAGGTCACCGGGAGGGGGGCAGTCCCGGCTATTGGTAATTTCGATCGGGCGCCACGGACCTGCTGCCGGCGCAGGGCTGCTGACCGATAGTCGGTAGCGCACGGGCCGGGCGGCGATGGATTTGAATGCCGCGTGCAGGGCCGCGCCTCCGTTGATCCTAAAAGCCGCAGTTGGACTGAACAGCCAAGCCGCAAAGGCGCGAAGCCGAAGCCCTTCGAGGAATCGGCAGGGATCACTCGGAGGGTGAATGGCTGCCGCCCGGTTTTTTCGTGTGAATCCTTTGGGCTCCAACTTGGCGTCTTTGCGTCTTCGTTGTTCAACTGCGGAATCTAGGTTGATCGGATGCCGGTTGCCGCCGGGGCCGAGCTCGGCGCGACGGAAGTCAGAGGGCAGCAAGAGCAGACGCGGAGACGCGGTGCCATGGCAAAGCTGGAAGCAGAGAGCCGAGGGCGGAGGACAGAGGGCAGATTCCAGATTCCAGACGACAGAGGACGGAGCATCTGAGAACGAAGATAGAGGATAGCAGATGGAAGATTTCAAAGACCACTGGACACGGACGACAGACCACGAGACTACGGACCAAAGACCAGCATTCAGAGGACAGGTGACCAAGGACTAGAGACTAAAGACCAAAGACTTAAAGCGGTTGAGAGCCGTGAACAGGCATCGGCCAGATTCAGGTCCGAGCCGCCAGGTCCAGGTACCTTTCGCGTGTGAGTCCGATGACTCTCATGTTGTTTCTGATGATGAACACGGGAATCTCCCGGTATTGGGGAATGACAACTGGACGCAAGGCTCCCGGAAAATGGTAAACCAAGTGGTCTCCCTTGGTGTGGCTGTAAACGCAACCCGCAGCCTCGAAAATCTTGACTGCAGACTGCCATGGCAATGGCTTGATCGCGTCCATTCACAAAGCAATGGCCACCGGCTCAAATCCGACCAATTCCTTGTCGAGCCGGATGTCATCCGCCGCGCCAACGCCACTGGGGTAGCCCGCCTCGCGCAGATACTCCGCGAGGGTCCCACGCTTCCGCATGTCCTGAAAGCTGATCTCCACCACCTCCAGAAGGTTGCGGCGGGCCTGCTCAGCGGTTTCGCCGCAGGCGGCCATGTCGAGTTCCGGTGCGTAGGAGACGTACAGGGTTCCCTCGCGCCAGAGTTCCTCGGTAAAGTGAATTCTCATAGGGTCAGCATCGCAGGCGTCCTGCCCTGCCGCCGGACGCCGGAAAAGTATCGTGAAAATGGGTGCAGATCAACTTGGTGTGGCGCCAGTGAGGAGGGCGAAAGGCGCGGGTCGCGCCCTCCGCCCTGGTGGTTTCTTCGTCAATTAGCGCTCTCAACACTCAACACTCAACTCTTCTGCTGCGTCCTGGTCGTCTTGTGCCCCAGACGATCCGTGGCCGTGACTTCAATGACCACGTTCTGACCCGCCGTCAGCGTTTGCGTGGCCGTGTAACTGTAGGCGCCGTCCGTGCCCGCCACCGCCGCGCCTTGCTCCAGAAAGGGGTCAGTCCCGGCTATTGGTAAGTCGTGCAAGGAGCAAAGCGCAGGGCACAAGGGGCAAGTGGCGGGCCTCAGAGGTCAGAGGACGGATGACAGATGACAGAGGGCAGCGCGCAAAGGGCAAAGCGCAAAGCGTGGGGAAAATTCAACTCCGATAAATCGCGAGCAGGAGTTGTGGGTTCAGATGCGGAACCGGCAGGGAGGCAGTCCCTCGGGCGCCATCACGATGGATTACCGGAACAAATCAGCATGGGTTCCGGTGCGCTCAAACCGGACGTGGCCACTTTTCTCAGTGAGCGTGTAAATCAAAAGCCAGTCCGGTTCGATGTGGCAGTCACGGCTGCCCGCAAAGTTGCCGCGCAACGGGTGATCCTTGTATGGCGCCGGCAGTTCATCACCGGCAATCAGCAAATCGAGGACGGTCTTGAGCTTTTCCAAATCCTTACCGCGCTTGCCAGCCAGTTTGACATCCCGCTTGAACTGGGTTGTTCGGCTGAAGGTCCTCACAAGCCCAGATCGGCGTAAAAATCCTTCTTGATGCTGAAGCGTTTCACCCCTTTTCCAGACTTGCTGGAGTTGAGCGTGCGGGCCGTCAATTCGTTCGGAATCCGCACTTCAAACGGCAGGCCGCGCTGCAACTTGATCTGCCGGTAGAGCAAGTGAACCGTCTCCGAAGCCGTCAGGCCGAGATGCGAAAGGATTTCCTCAACCTCGCTCTTGAGGCCGGGTTCGATCCGGGTGCGAATGGTGGCCAATTTACTCATGCGGTGAATGTGGCCCTATTGTAGCTACAATGCAAACGGTTTGTTCAAGGGCAGAACTCGCCATCCGAATTGCGCATTGCCAAAACCCTGAATCCGGCTGCTTTCTCCTTCTGAATTCTGAGAGCCTGTTTGAAAACTCCGGAAGGGGTCAATGGTATCGTGCTTTTCTGCGGGAACAGGGCGGGGCGGAGGGCAAAGTAAAAGCTGAAATTCTGAAAGCTGAAAGCTGAAATCAACCAAAGACAAAAAGCTGAAACGCTGAATTGCTAAAAAGCTGAAATCCAAGGCCAAGGAAACTCCACGGGCCAAGGCCCAGTGAAGTAGCAAACTGAAGACTTCACGGGCCAAGGAGAGCTGAAATTATTTCTGTTCACTGTTTTCAGTTTTTAGCTTTTTGCCCTCTCGCCTCGCCTGCGTCCTGGTCGTCTTGTGGCCCGGACGATCCGTGGCCGTGACTTCAATCACCACGTTCTGACCAGGCGTCAGCGGTCGCACCCTGGCTTCTGATTCAACGACGGGGGCGGTCGCCTCACCTGGGAGGCACCGGGCATTACTGGCTCGGGCCGGGCGGCGCCGGTTTTTCCTCGCCGCTGCGCGCACTGGTGTCCACTTCAAAACCCCAGTCGCCCAGCCGCTGTTCATTGCCCTTGTGGAGACCCAGCAGCATGTCGCGCACGGAGCGCACGTAGTGGGCCACCGTGCCGCGGGCCGCGTTGTCCGTGCCCAAGGCCAGGTCGCGGTTCTGGGTGGCGGCCTCGGCGTCGCGACGGAGCTTGGCCGCGCTCTGGTTTTGCGTGTCCGCCGCGGCGGTCTTGGCCGTCATGTCCGCCATATCCAGCCCGCTCAGCGGGCTGACCGTGCCGTCGGCCGTGTGTTTGGCCAAGACGCGCTGGGCGAGTTGGATTACTTGTTCGGGGTTTTTGGGGATGTTGATCCGCATGGGATTCCTTTTGGTTTGTTGTTTAAGTGATCGACTCGGAGCTACCCAAGTCGCTGATAGGGCGACAATACACGTCCAGAGGCACAGGTCAAGCTTCCTTTGCTCACAAGTTGTCCACAACTTAGCAGTTACGCCATTGCCAGCGCACCAGATGGATTCGCCGGTTGAAGTGTCCTATCCGCAGGCTCAAGTTCTTGATTCGCCGGTCGAACAGGCGAATCTGCCGGTTGCGCCGGTGAATCCAACGGCTGAACTCGCGGATTCGCCAGTAGCGCCGGCACATTCGCCGGTTGAACTCCGCATTGCACCGGACAAACTTCTCAATCCGAGAGTTGAACAGTAGCATCCGCCAGTTCAAGGGGCGGACCTCAGAGGTCAGAGGACGGATGACAGATGACAGCCATCAGCATTCAGAAATCAGACGACAGACGGCGGCTCCTGGGCGCGTTGGGTGCCTTTTTGCGGCCCTTTTCGAGCCCGCGCCGTTCCCTGTTCGTGATGTATTTCACCGCTCGTGAAGGCGCGTCTGAAACTCCTCGAGGCTGGGCAGTTGAATGGCCGAACGGTGCCATTGCTTGAGCCGGGCCAGATCGTGCATCGCCGTGACTGCTTCCCGGAGCGGATAGGGCACCTCGCCGAAGCGGGTCTCCAACACCGCCAGCACGGATTCCTGCTGACTGCGGATCTGGCCGATCTGCTGGCCCTTTTCGAGGCCCTTTTCGAGACCCCGCCGTTCCATGTTCGTAATGTATTTCATGCGCTTCGACTTTTCAAATGCTTCAATTTCCTGCTCCACTTCGCGTTCGAGTTTGGGCGTCAGCACCATAATCCAGTCCACAGGTCAGAAGTCAGCGATCGGAAGTCAGAAAGGCAAAGGGCGGTCATCAGTAATCAGTGATCAGAAATCGGGGCACAGGACTACAAAACCACCGGACCACGGGACTGCTGACAATGACGAATATGACGAATGCCGAATGTCGAACGCCGAGGGGCATTTGCGGATGGATCGTTTTTGCGGCGTTTGCGCCTTTTCGCGGCACACCATGCTCGTTTCAAGTGGAATCGTTCCAATGTCTCTACTCGGTCACCCGGTCCCAACATCGCCAGACTCTGAATCAAGTTGCCGCGCCACCCATTGCCTGACGTCTCCAGCCCGTCTGCAGGCGTCTTCTCGTTCCTCGGGTGTAACCGGTTCGGCAAAGCCCGGGTAACGGCCCTCTACCGCGTACTTGGTGAGGACAACTGCGTCCCGGACGTGGTCGGGAACCATGACACTCGCCTGCTCCAACCGAGAGACCAGTGTCGCCAAATCATGCACGTGGGGAAATTGTCCTACCCGGTGGAGCAGCAGCGACTGGAGCGCCTTTTCCACAGCTCGCTGGGCGTGGTAGCAGAGGTCTTCCAGGTAGGCTCCGGGGATGGATGTGCACGCGATGGCGAGGTCGCTTCGGGCACGATTGAGCCACTCGCCCGGCGAATCCGGTGGCAGCCGGTCAGCGGGCATAAATGAGCACGCCCTCCTTCAACGCCGGCGCGAGAACTAAAGCCGGGCTGTGCCTGTAGCGTTCGATGTCCTCGGGTGTAGCCACCACGATGTCCACGGGGCGCCCGAATCCGAGCAGTTGTCGATAGATGCGGCCCGCAAGCTCCCGCCGATTGGCGCCGGACTTGATGACGAGAATGTCCAAGTCGCTGTCTTCGTACACCGCCCCCCGCGCCGCCGAGCCGAAAAGAATGATCTGCTCAGGCTGGGCGACGGCGACAATGCGCGAGACAAGCTCCAAGAGAGCCTGGCTCAGTGAGGGGGCCGCGGGCGAAGCGCTCCCCTTGAGTTCGGCGGACTGGCCTGGGGCTGTCGTGTGGTCGTTCAAGGGCGGCAGAGGCGTGGCGGGCGGCGAGGGGCCAAGAATCGGCGCTTGAAGACTCTGAACCGTTCGCCTGGCAATGGCAGTCTCATCGGATCAGAGATTGGAGGTCAGCGGCCAGTGGTTAACAGCCGGTGATCAGGTTTCAGTCCTCAGCTCCCGACTGTCGGAGTGCGTGATCTGGCGTCCCGTTGGCCCGCCAGGCATGGCGGCGGCGCGGGAGGGGCGCAGGCTGAGTTCAAAGCTGCTCGGCAAAGGCCTCCAGGCTTCCCGCCGAGACAGCCTGACGAAGGAGCTTCCGTAAGCGCGCCTCAGGCGCGATTTCCTGGATCTTCTCGCGCACGGCGTAGGGCACGTCTTGGAACCGCGCATCGAGGATGTCCAAGACGCTTTCGCGCAGCATTTCCTGGCGGCCTTCTTGACGGCCTTCTTGACGGCCTTTCCTCAGGCCGGCCCGTTCTCCGGGTAAGAACATTCGCATTCTGTCAGAGATCAGTTGCCAGTAGTCAGTTGTCAGTGGCCCCGTCGTCTCGTCGGCCGCGGTGGCCGTGCGGCCCTCTGACGGAGTTCACATGCTCTGGGCAAAGGCCTCCAGGCTTGCCACCAAAACGGCTTCGCGATGGAGCTTTCGCAACCGAGCCTCGGATTCTGTTTCCTGGATCTTCTCGCGCACGGCGTAGGGCACGTCTTGGAACCGCGCTGCAAGGATGTCCAAAATGTCTTCACGGAGCATCTCTTGCCGGCCCTTGAAGATTCCGAACCGTTCGCCTGGCAATAGCAGTCTCATAAGTTTCGCTTGATCATCTGGCGATAGCCTATCGAGCTGTCGTCGCAATTTCAATTCTTCCCTGGCGGTGAGTTCCAGATAGGTTTCAACAAACCCCAAAATCAACTGGGCCTTCTCCGGCCGCAACCGCAGCGTCAGCAGCAGACGCAGGATGCTCGCCTTGACCTGCACCCGGTCGGCGGGGGCGATGTTCATCCGGGCCATCAACGCCGCCGCCGCGGGATTGGGGCGCTTCAGGTAGTCGCGCCAGTTCAGCCGGTTCAACTGCACGACTTCGTAGTTGAAGATGAGGATCGGCTTGCCTCGCACGGTCATCTCGTAGCGGCTCGGCTCGGCTCGCCGGGGTCGCGTGTAGGAGGTGACGAGCACCGGCCAGACAGGCACTCCGTATCGCTCGATGAGCCAGACCGCGTAAAGGAACATTCGCCGGGCAATGGCGCGGTCTGGTTTGGCCTGGTGTGTGACATGGATGAGGATGAAACCGGGCGTGCCCCGCAACTTTACTTTGGCGACCAGATCGACAAACTTGGCCTTGGGAAAGCGCCGGCGAATCCAGACCAGTTCCTTATCCAAGAACTCGAAGTGCCGGGTCTCCAGGGCGGACGCGATTTCCGGAACAAAGGCTTCCAGGAACTCGTTGAAGAAGGTGATCAGCAGCTTCTTGAAATGCTGGTCATGCGGCGTGACGCTCATCGAAGGGTCGGTCCTGACTTGAAGTGGTTATTAGGCAGTTGTCAGTGGTCAGTGGTCAGT
>ORMF012638208.1_pt1 | contig 32509 bp, 32 predicted proteins | sample 1779871 | NCBI WGS metagenome assembly ORMF01 (sample SAMEA104232316, study PRJEB22302) | groundwater metagenome | biome: forest; feature: aquifer; material: groundwater | place: USA | collected 2011-08-07 | depth 5.4 m | reverse complement strand
GATTCTGCTCTCCGGACGAAAGGATATCGATACCTTGACCAAAGCGGAGCAATTTGGCGCGTTGGATTACCTGATCAAACCCGTGACCCGCGAGCGATTGCTCGAATCGATCAATAGCTGCCTGAAGTAGGCCAACGGCGAATGAATTTCAGTTCCACCCTGACTTTGCAGTCGGGGCTTTTATGGAATACACTTTTGACTGGTGCATATCGCAGTTCCAGGGCGTGGGCCCTCCAACGAGGGCCAGCCATAACCATAGCGTGAGATCAGGAACAGACGTCATGGGCAAAAAACAGAAGAAGGCCAAGGCCGGGAAACCCGCCGCCGGGAAGACCAAAGCGGCTCGTTTGGCGCTGGGCACAACGGTGCCCGAGATGATCACGCCGAGCCCGCTCGCCGATCCCAAGGCTACGAAGAAGGCACGCAACAAGTTCTACGCGCGCGAGCTGCGCCGCCTGCATATCGAACTGGTCAAGCTGCAGGAGTGGGTCAAGCACGATGGCCGCAAAGTCGTGCTGCTGTTCGAGGGCCGCGATGCCGCCGGCAAGGGCGGCGTCATCAAGCGCATCATCGAGCCGCTCAATCCGCGCGCCTGCCGCGTGGTGGCGCTTGGCACGCCGACCGAACGCCAGAAGACCCAGTGGTATTTCCAGCGCTACACCGCTGAACTGCCGGCGGCGGGCGAGATGGCGCTGTTCGACCGCTCCTGGTACAACCGCGCCGGAGTCGAGCGCGTGATGGGCTTCTGCACGGAAGCGGAATACTGGGAGTTCGTGCGTTCCTGTCCGGCATTCGAGCGTATGCTGGTGCGTTCGGGCATCACCATCGTGAAATACTGGTTTTCCGTCAGCGATAAGGAACAGGAACGCCGCTTCAAGTCCAGGGTCGAGGATCCGACCAAGCGTTGGAAGCTCTCGCCGATGGACATGGAATCGCGCAACCGCTGGCAGGCCTACTCGCGCGCCAAGGACGACATGCTCGTCCACACCGATATCGATCAGGCAAGGTGGTACGTAGTCAATTCGGACGACAAGAAGCGCGCCCACCTGAACTGCATTGCCCACCTGTTGAGCCTACTGCCCTATAAGGAGGTGGCGCGGAACAAGATTAAACTTCCCAAGCGCAAGCCCGAACTGCGCGAGGGCTATGCCCGCCCACCCCTGGAAATCCAAAACTTCGTCCCCGAAATTTATTAGATCCTTTTTTATCAGGAATTGATCGCCGTGACCGACCGTACACCGATATTCAACGTGATCATCGATGCCAAGGGCGTCGCCCTGGAGAAAGTCGAGCCGGGACGCCCGGGTTATCGCAAAGTCAGCAAAGGCGTGATCCTGCGCCAACGCGACGCCATCGAGCGCTACCAGAAACTGAAGGCGGCCGGCGACGGCTTTCACGGCACCTACAGTTTCCAGTTCCTCGACACCGCCAAGACCTTCGCCGTGCTGAGCCTTCGGGCAATGGACAACGGGATTCAGGACAACCTGGACCGGGTTCAGGCCTACGACGGCACCGCAAAATAGAGCGATCGCTGGCCCCCCCACGGGTTCACATTTTCCCGAGTTCGAATCCGGCCTTTACGCGCAACGCGTGCGAGGGCTCGCCCGCGAGCAACGCGGCGAAGCGCCGTGCTGCATGTGGGCTGGCAGCGCCGGCGCACACGCCAACCGAATATACGGTCGCGAGTTCGAATTCGCGCGGCAGCATGCCGGCGAGCACCACACCCTGCGTGTTGTTGATTTCCGTGACCTGGGCGCACCCCAGCAGGCGCGCGCCTTCGGCCTGCGCCAGTTCGCGCATCGCGGTGGCGCCGTTAGGATAGGCTTTCAGGCGCGCCTCGACTGCGTCGCGGATGCCGAGGGTATCGAGCACGCGCGCGAAATGGATGCCCGCGGTCGCACTTTGCGGATCGGGGAAGAAGATGCCTTCCGCAGCAAGCAACGCGGCGCGCAGCGCGTTTGCGCTGGCGATGTCGGGCCGGGGATCACCTTGGCGCACGGCGACAGCGGTGCGCACGCGGCCCAGGTCGGCGCAGCTATCCGGCAGCACCTGCCCGCCTGCCGCGAGTTCGGCGATCAGCGCCTGGGTCAGGATGACCAGGTCGGCGGGGGCGCCCGCCAGCAGTTTTGCCTTCATCGCGCCGACTGCGCTGAAGGTGCAGGCGAGCTCGTACCCGGTCGCAGCGCGGAAATCGCCGGCGAGCGCCGTCACCACGCTCTGCGCGGCGCCGCCGCTCAATATGTTTAATTGCATTGAATCTTCTTCAACGAAATCAATCTGCCGTGGCGACGCTTCCCGGATTCGCTTCAATCGACCTTGGCGCCGGAGATTTTTACGATGTTCGACCACTTGGCGATGTCGTTGCGCAGGTACTGCCCGAATTCGTCGATGCCCATGTTTATCGGCGCGGCCCCCTGCTTGGCCCAGGCTTCCGTCACCTCGGCGCTGGTCACGATCTTCCTGATCTCGGCGTTCAGTCGCTCGATGATCGGTTTGGGCGTGCCCACCGGCGCCATGACGCCGAGCCAGATCGTCGCTTCGTAGCCGGGCACGCCGGCCTCGGATACCGTAGGCACCTCCGGCAGCACCGGCGAGCGCGCCTTGCCTGTGGTGCCGAACGCCTTAAGCCTTCCCGCGCGCACGTTCGGCGCCATGGTCGTGATCGCATCGAACATCATCTGCACCTGTCCGCCGAGGATATCGGTGCGCGCGCCCGAACTGCCCTTGTAGGGAACGTGGACAATGTCCAGGCCCGCCATCGCCTTGAACAGTTCGCCGGCCATGTGGTAGGGCGTGCCGGGGCCCGACGAAGCATAGTTGAGGGCATGCGGTTTGGACTTGGCGAGCGCGATGAATTCCTTGAGTGTGTTCGCCGGCACGGAAGGATGCACGACCAGCACCAGATCGGAATAGTTCACCGGCGAGACCGGGACAAAATCGCGCAACAGCTGGAACGGCTTGTTCGAGATGAGCGATTCATTGACCGTGTGCGTGTTGGACATCATCAGCAGCGTGTAGCCGTCGGGCGCCGACTTCGCCACCGCATCGGTGCCGAGCACCGAGCCGCCGCCGGGACGGTCCTCGACCACGAACGGCTGTCCCAGCGCTTCCTGCAGCCGTTGCCCGACGAAGCGCGCATAGATATCGGCCGGGCCGCCGGCGGCGAACGGAACGATGATGCGAACCGGCCGGCTGGGGTAGCTTTGCGCGGCCGCGGGCAGTGCCGCGAATGCGCACAGAATGACTGCGAACAGACCTCTTGCCAGATGCGCCATGGATGCTTCCTCCGTTGTCGAGCGATCGCTCGTGTGTATTGGGCTGCGCTGTATCGCGCAGTTCGGCTTTGTAGCATACGCGCCTGGCGCGCGTCCAGAGCGCCCGCGAAACCGCCATCACGAGCGGGTACAATACTCACGAAACCGGTGCGCGGGGAGGAATTGCTTGCGACCCTGGCAATGGTTCTGAAAACAGCACACCCATAGTCCGCAGATCAGGAGCAAACTCATGTCCGAACCGCAATTGGTTGACCCGCACGACGTCGTGATGACCGGGGAGAACTCGTTCATCCGCCTCTCCAACGACGGCGGCAAGACCATCGCCGACCGCGTCAGCCACTGGCGCGTGCTGTGGTCGCCCGCCGGGCAGGGGCACGCGCTGTTCATCGAAAGCCCGCTCACCGGCAAGGCGCCGCGGGTCTATACCGACAACGCCGCGGTCGCGCGCTTTCTCCAGCGCACCATCGAAGTGCTGCTGTACAAGGACTTCGCCTCCGAGTCGCTGCCGCTGATCGACGCGGAATTCGAGCGCAGCGGCAATTCGCTCAGCACGGTGGAAGAGCGCATCGTCTCCGACGAGGACGAGATCATCCTGAGTTACTGGGATCTGATGGCGCCGTTCGTGCTCACCATGCCGCCGGGAGCGATGGAGCGTCCGATCGGCGTCTACAGCACGTTCCTGCCCGCGCGCAGCGCGCAGCTCTCGGTAAACAGCGAAGCCGCGACGGCGAAGGTGTTCCTGCAGGATCGCTTCGGCAAGCCCGGATCGAGCTGCTGCCTGGCGTGGTCGGAAACCTGGACGCGGCCGCGGGCGTGAACCCGCCTGCGCGCAGCGATGCCGCGCGCCCGGCCTTAGCGCCGGCGCAGGCGCGACATCAGGGTCCACTGAACCGCGATGGCCACTGCGGTTGCGCTCGAAAACGAAACGGCCACTCCGTGCAGCGGCAACAGCGCGGCCAGCACCAGGCAGAAGCTGGTGAATGCGTACAGCCCCAGGATCATGCCTTTGAGCAAAGTCGCGGCGAATGCGGGGCCGGAAGCGCGATGCGAGAACACCGACAATACGATGGCGAGCACCGGAAACACCGCGAGCATGCCGCTCCACGCCGGCCCGATCGCCGCCGCGAGCGAGGTCACGGCGAGGGTGAGCGCGGCGCCCGCCAGCATGCGCAGCGGCAGTTCGCGTTTGGGCATCGGCGCGGGCGACAGCGGCGCCGCTATGCGCGGAAACAATTTCGGCGCGATGGCGAGGGCAGATAGCGCGATGACGAGCGAACCGACCGGGGTGAGCGGAAGCGCTGTCAGCAAGAGCGCGGCGCAGCACCAGCTCGCCAGTCCGGCGAGCAGGGCAAGCCCCAGCGGATGGCGCGCGCACACGCGCGCGTAGGCGAGGATATACACGACCGCGCCGAACACGGCGGACAGGGAAACGATGGCCGCCGTGCCGGCAAACGCGGCGCCTTTCTCCAGCGCCAGCAGGAACAGTATCGGGCCGGTCAGCGCCGGCAGGCCCGCCAGCCGGCCGGCGATTTCCGGTCCCCAGCGCCTGCCGGCGAGCGAGATCAGCAGCAGGAACGCCGGCACCAGCAATAGTTTGAGCGCGAGCATGGAGGGAATGCTTTCTTCTACGCTTCGGCCAGAATCAGCGGCACGTACATCTCCGCCGCGCTCACGCCGCCGTGGACACCCAGGGTCAGATAACGCTCCTCGCCCAGTACCCAGTCCTTGATGGTGTAATCGTCCTTCATCAGCAGGGTGTAGTGGCCGACGCGCTCGGCGAGGCGCGGGTTCGCCGGGCCCAGGCCGAACCAGCCCTGTTTGATCAGATCGGCGCTTCGGTACAGGTCGGCGCAATGGTCCAGCCGGGTTTGCACATAATGCTCGAACGCGTCCTCCTGCCCGGGCTCGACATAGCAATAGGCGGTGCGGCGCTCGCCGCACAGCGGCAGCATCAGCATCTGCGCGAGTTGCGGGTGGTCCTCGAGTTCGATGCAGGATTGCCTGGGCGAGTCGATGAAGCCGTGGTCGGCGACCGCGATCACCGCCGTGCCGGTTCCCGCGATCTGATCCAGGAATTGAGCGTAGGCGGCATCGATCTGGCGGAACTTCTGCTGCAGTTCCGGGCTCGCGCTGCCGAAACTGTGCGCGGTTTCGTCGAAGTCGCAGGTATAGGCGTGGATGAACTGGCGCCCGCTGCCGCTGCGCACGATTTCGGCCAGCGTCGAAAACAGCTCCGGCAATTCCTTGTACGGCCGGCGCAGCGCGCGCCCGCAATGCGCGAGGTTGTAGTCGGAATCGATGATGTTCGCCGGGGAAACCACATGGCTGGTCGCCGCCAGCCGGTCGAACATGGGTTCGGCCGTGTACAGGCTGCGCGGGGCGATGCCGGATTTGGACAGCGGTTCGCCGCCGTGGCGCGGGCGAGAGCGCAGCGTCGCCGCGAGGCAGCCCAGTTCGCGCAGCCAGATATGCCAGCCGGTAAGCGCATGCTGCCGCGGGCCGACGCCGGTGAGGAAGCAGGTGATCGCAGTGGCCGTGGTCGGGGGGAACACCGAGCTGATGCGCGCCTTGAGCTGGCGGTGCAGCGCGCCGCCCGCACCGGCGCCGCTGAGGTAATCGTAGCCCAGGCCGTCGATCACCAGCAGCACGACGTTGCGCGCGCCCGCGAGCGCTGCGGCTCGCAGGGCATCCAGCTCCGGATAGGCCGCGGCGGCGTCGCAGGGCCTCGCCTCGAGCGCGCGTTCGATCGAACGCATCAGGTTGACGATGCTGCCGCCGTGGTAATCGGGAAGATGCATCCGCGGATGCTATAAGAAAGCGCGGGATAGGGCCAGCGCGCTTGCAAGCGACGCTTGCAATCGGCCGCACCTGACCCCATATATCGCACAAATATCCGCTGGAGCCGCCATGAACACCCATTCGTTTGAAACCGGAACCGATACCTTCGAGCGCGACGTGCTTAAAGCGTCTACGGGCGTGCCGGTGCTGGTCGATTTCTGGGCGCCCTGGTGCGCTCCCTGCCGCGCGCTGAAACCGATCCTGGAGAAGCTCGCGGCTGAATACCAGGGCAGATTCCTGCTGGCCAAGGTCAATTCCGACGAGCATCCGCAGTTGTCGGCGCAATTCGGCGTGCGCGGCATCCCCAACGTCAAGGCGTTTATCGACGGCAAGCTCGCGGACGAATTCACCGGCGCGCTGCCCGAGGCCGGCGTGCGCACCTTCATCGACCGCCTGATCCCGACGCCGGGCGAGAAGCTGCGCCGCAGCGCGCGCGCGCTCGTGGCCCAGGGCGATTTCGACGAGGCCGAGCGCCATCTGCGCAGCGCGCTCGAACTCGATCCGGCCAACCACGGGGCGCGGCTGGATCTGGTCGAACTGCTGCTGGCGAAAAACAGCCATGCCGAGGCGGACGCGATGTTCGCGCCGATTCCGGAGCGCGAGCGCGACGAGCGCGCGGAAAGGCTTTATTCCGTGCTCGATTTGTGGAAGAGAAGCCAGCAACTGCCGGCGCTGGAGGAACTGGAGGCAAAGCTCGCCGCCAATCCGGACGACCTGCCCGCGCGCCTCGCCCTGGGCGAGCGCCTGCTTGCCGACAAGCGCTACGAGCCCGCGCTCGCGGCGCTGCTGGAGGTGGTGCGCAGGGACCGGGGTGCCTTGCGCACCAGTGCGCGCAAGCTGATGGTCGAGGTGTTCAATCTGGCCGAGGATCAGGCGGCATTGGTGAGCGAGTATCGCAAGCTGCTGGCCGGGGCGCTGTACTGAGCGGCCAACAACCACATCGCCGGCTGCGTGCTGCGGCATCGGCGTGCGAAACAACGCCGGCCAAGATGATTGACGTTCGACCGGGTATCTTCGTCGCCTCCGCCTGCTTTCCTTCGTCGATCATGGACTCTCTGCCGCGCTCATGCGCGCGAGCTGGTGCAGGAAGAAGTCCATGCTCCAGGCGCGGAGACCCTCCTGCTCGCGTAGCGGCAGGAAGCGCTGAACGTCATCCCTGGCCGCGGTCCACTTGATGCGCCGGATGGCCGCGTCCATGTTGTCCTGCACCCAGGGCAAGGTCACCGCGATCTTTTGTCCGGCCCATGGCCCCTGTTGGTGCAAGGCATGGCGCAACAGGTTCAGATCGGGTTTGGTCTTACGCGCGACGTACCACACGAAGTCATACCAGTCGCGGCCCTTGACATAGGTACGGCAAAGCAGCGCGTGCAGTTTCAGGGCAAAGCCGGATTCCAGGGACTGCGTGGTCACGGGCGCCGTCACCGGGAACGTGATGTAGCTGGTCGTGAACGTCGAGCCCGCGGGGGGATTGGTGTCGATCTCCAGCTTGATGCGGATCTTGCGCGGCTGATAGCGCTCGAAGGGCAGGTCCAGCGTCAGAATCTTGCCGATGGAATCGGTTTTCAGAAACGCCTTCCGGACGGGCGTTCCGGCTTGGGCCTTGTCCTGCACTTCGAATGCAATGCCTTCCTGTGCGCAGTCCTTCCGGACGGACTCCAGGTAGCCCTGCCAGCGGAAATTCGGATCGGGCTGCTTGAGCAGGAAATCCAGGTCCTCCGAAAACCGGTTCATCCCGTAGACGATGCGCAGGCAGGTGCCGCCGTGAAACATGGCCTGCACGAACATGCCCGCACGCGAGAGGCTGGACAGCACATAGTGTTGCATGAGTTCCTGCAACACGTTCTCCTGCTCCACCGGATTCGTCGGTGCATAGTCGCGGATTCTCGCGCTCAAGAACTTATTCAGCATGGCTGACGGCTCGTTTCATCCCTTCGACGAATGTCCGCACGCGCCGGTTGCAGAGGCTGTCCAGAATCTCATCCAGCGCGTCGAAGGAGAGCGACCTTAGATCGTCCTCCTCGATGCGGAGCGACTCGGTCAGGTAGCCGATGCCATTCCGGTTCCAGGTGATCTCCTTGTTGAGGTAGACCGCGTCGGCAATGGCACGCAGCGGCGAGGCGATGAACGCCCAGGCGTCACGCGCCACCGCCACCGCCTCGACCCCGGCGCGCGGCGCGCGCGCCGGCACGCGGCGGAAACTGAACACCCCCAACGGCGTGGAAAATTCCCGGCTGCGCCCGAGCGTTACGCTGCTCACCTGGTAGACCGCTTCGGGGATCAGGCCGTGATGCGCCAGGGCGGATTCCAGGCTGATATGAGACGGGGCATGCAGCACACCGGCCACCACGAACGGATGCGGTTCGGACTTACGATAGGGTGGGCCGAGCACAAAAAGTCCGGGTTTCAGGCGCAGGATTTCGCCCGCCTGACAAGCACGGTGCACCAACAGCGCCCGGGCGCCGTCGCTGCTATCCGGAAACAGGTTGTGAATGACGGTCTCATCGAACAACCCGCCCGGCGGCGCCAGCTTGAACACCCTCTCGGTAATGGTCTGCATATGTGCATACACATTACGCTATTCGTAATCTATCCGCAAGAAAATAACAATCCGTTGTAAATCGAGTCGCGGCTTTCGTCCTCGTCGCGTGCAGCATATGGCCAGCCGGGCGAGCGCCTGCCTGCCGAAAAGCGCTACGAGCCCGCGCTCGCCGCGCTGCTGGAGGTGGTGCGCAGTGATCGGGGTGCCTTGCGCACCAGTGCGCGCAAGCTGATGGTCGAGGTGTTCAATCTGGCCGAGGATCAGCCCGGGCTGGTGAGCGAGTATCGCAGGCTGCTTGCGGGGGCCTTGCACTGATTGCGGGTATCCGTATCGCGTGGCTGATGTCGCCTTGCGCGATACAACAATGAACGCGACTGCCTTGAGCCAGATGACTCGACCGTCCCGGTTCGGCCAGGCGCGCCTGCTCAGGGTGCCCAGCGCGTACGTCTGCTCGTCGGCCTGAACGGCCATTGAAGATATGCGGCTCGGACGGCAGCTCAACGATGCATCGCTGCCGCTCGACGGTTCCAGACGCAGAATCGAGGGCGAAGATTTCGATCGGCGGCTTATCGAAGATCGCTACTCACACTCTCGACCCTTTGCGGTCTATCCCGGCTGGCTGCATTGGCGTCCGCAATGCAGCGATTGCAGTCAGTGGCTGTGCTCTATTGAGCTTCAGCACCCGGTCAGAAGCTGACCCTCAGGCGCCGGTCATATCCGCCGCACTCAATCGCGCAGATGAACCGCCGAGATGATCAAATAGGCCCTACTTCGGACAAGGTTGATTGATGCGCTCAGCCGACTTATCCTGAATCTTCAGGTCGCATCCGCTGACCTGTGAAATTGTAGGTGAACCAGCCCTAGCGGATCGGGCCACAATGGATAGCGCAGTCAATTTGGGGAAATCATGTTCCTGAAGCTAGACGATGCAGAACTGTTCGTAAGCGCCTTCGGTAAAGGCCCCGATACCCTGGTTGCGCATGGCGGTTGGGTTGGGAGTGGCGAACTATGGTACCAACCGTTCGAGCATCTCAGCCGCTCGTGGCGCACGATCACCTATGACCATAGAGGCACGGGCGCCACGGTAAATCATGCGCCAGCGATCACATTCGAACTTCTCGTGCAGGATCTCTTTAGGGTTCTCGACGCGCTGTCGGTTGAGAAGTGTGTTTTGGCGGCGGAGTCGTCTGGCGCATGTGTCGTTTTGGAAGCCACTTTGCGTGATCCGAGTCGATTTAAAGGATTGGTCATCGTCGATGGCCGCTACTACGGAGGCAGGACGGTAGGCGCCGCGCGTTTTATGGAAGGTTGCAAGACGGATTTTCCCGGAACGATGGATTTGTTCGTGAATGCATGCATTCCAGAAGAAGACTGCAATGCAGAACGCCGTTGGGCCAAACAAACCGTCAACCGGTCAAACGGTCCAGCAGCAATTCAGCTGATGGAGTGCCTTGAGGCGGTAGATGTAGAGCGTCGGCTTTCGGAAATATCGCTCCCGACACTCATTATCCATGGGAGCCGGGACGTTATTACTCCCGTCGCCGCCTCCGAAAACCTGGCGGCAAGAATTCCCAATAGCAGGCTAGTTATCATTGAAGGCGCCGGGCACGTACCGACCATTACGAGGCCCGTAGATGTTGCAAAGGCAATTGAAGATTTTTTTGCGTAAGAGCCAAACGACATCTCAAACCTATCGGTAGCTGTATCTGTCCGCTTTGCGACCTACTGTGTTGCGTGCTCTGTCAGTCCGGTGATGGCCGGTAGTGACGGCATGAGGGTAGTACCCCATTGCGGTCACTGACTGCCGCGCCGAATATCCCAATGTCGGTTTACTGGGCGGCGTCGGGAATTCGTGCTTCCGGCCATGATCCGCCACTGGCGAGGCGGAGGAAAAGCTCCGCTGGGCGTCCGCAGCCAACTCCATTGCTGACGCTCAGTAATTTGGATCAGACGACAGCACATCGGCCATTGCCGACGCTGCCTGTGTGCGACAAAGGCGGCCGATGTTGATCCGTCACCGGCCATTGCCCGCGAATTAGGTCGGAGCGCATTAGGCAGAATCCCGCATTTCTATTAGGAGATGGTCGAGCTTCGGGATGAACGATGAAGCGGGATGGACCCTACAAACGACGCGCACCCCCTACAGGCAAAAATACCTATCGACTCAACCATGGGGCTTCGTCGTTTACCACGGGAACAAGCGAAAGCACGATTGGGACAACTGGTACCCGCCTCAACGCTGAACGCGCCGGAACAAAGTGGAAACCACTTACTGCACGAGCCGTAGCCATCAAGCTCGGCCACATCCCCACCTCCGACCTCTATTACTGCCTCAAGCAGTGCCAGCAATCCAAGTCATTCGGGAAGTATTCTTGCGGGATGCTGAAACCTATGCCCTTGACCACGCCACTGTCCCTCGGGCCGAGGTAATTGTTTTGTTAGTTTCGCCTAATTGCGAAAGGATTGCTCGCCGGCGGTCCAGGGAAATCCAATGATCCTTGAAGCGACTCAATAAGCCAATCATAGGTATGCAATATGATGTTGCTAGTACGCAATTGGTTTCGCAAAGCCTCGTTTGCATTGGACAATGTCGCGCGCCGCCCAACCAGGACAAGTCCTGGCGCGTCGCTCCGTATGTCGAAGAGGCCAAGGCCGTTCTCGCTTTGTCGTTGTCGTGCATATGCCACATTGCTGTCGAGCCATTCACGCCAATCTGCAATCTGATCAATACCCTTACGAGCTTCCTTTGCAATTGCCTTGCCGTCTCGGGTGAACATGGGCGCTCTTGGGCTTTCTAGTTCGACGAGGTGCCAGTGAATGCCAGCAGAATCCACATCACCAACAACAAAGTCGGGCACATATTGACTTCCCAGTCGTTTCTGTGGAATCACGAAACAATCGCTACGACGTACTAAGAGTGCAAGGACCGCAGGGTTCTCTTGTAAAAACTTCTGGATCGGTCGCTCATCTTTCGCCGACTCTATTACGTCCTCTAGACTGAGGAGATCGCTCTGCGCTGGCTTGTTCATAACCCGAAAATCGCGCAAATCTTGGTCCCGAGCATAGGACCATTCTATAGCTCGTCCGCTTGTAGACGCCGCGTTCTGAGCTTTACGTCGAGCTTCGTTTGCAGATGGAGACGTATCCGATGCACGGGCCACGATAGTCACATTGTCCGGCCAGGCGCCCCGCCCATGTCCACCCGTAAAGTAAATACGTCCATTAGTCCCAATCGACGAAAGCTCTGCATGACCGCCATTTTGTGTAACAACTATATCGCCTGGTTCGGGGTGCAGGTTTAAGAGGGCCGCTCGACGCTTCAGCAAATATAGATGTTCGATCCACGCGTTTGCTTCTTCTTGAGTCTTCGGTGATGCCGGTGAAGTTGCCCTAGACCACAACCGTTCAATCAAAGCTAGAGCATAGTCTTGTGCGGCGCCCTGCACCGGCAGGTGAAGCTCGTTTGCCAGCGCACCCTGTAATTGAGCAGCGGCAACAATTTTCGGCACGCGCCTCCCTATCGAGATTCCAGCGAGAGCGGCGATCTTTCTTTGCTGTTCAGTTACGCATTTGGTAGCTTCTTTGAGCCGCTGTGCTACTTGCCTCCAATTTTCGGCTTTCATCCGCTACCTCCCCCGAGAGCCTAGCCATTCTACGCTCGACTTAAGCCAAGGACATATGAGGGCGGTGCTCTACGTATCGAGCATGTCCCATTCGTCACCCAACGACCACCGCAGGGCAGATAACTTGCCGTTAATCATTCCCCACTCGAAATCTGACCACAGACCCATGTTCGCCTTGCCGTGTTCCTCCTCCTTAGACTCAGCCGCTCCGCACGTCGGCCGGAGCGGACGTTCGTACCGTGGAAGTGGCGCGTCTGCTTTTCAGCTGTGCGCGGCCAACTGGTGGCTAGTACGAGTGCGTTGTGGGGCGATTGCCTCCCTTCTGAACAGAAATATGGGGCCACAAAGTCTCAAGACGGGTCGCTCATGAGCCATCCCCACTCGCGTACCTGATTTCTGGTTGGAGTTGTCCAGAAGGCACGGGACCACAAACAAACAGCGCCGGGCAATTCGGGCACGTGAATGAAGACGCATTCGCCGGGAACCGACCACCGCGAATCGCCTGAAGGTGGCAGCCGATGGTGTCCTTGCGGTTGTCCAATTTCTTCGGCGTGAGCGAAATCGGTTGCGCTTGCATGTCTGCCAGGTAAACCAATTCCGCAGTCGCCTGCGGAAAAGCCTGCGCGGCGGCCGCCAGGAAAGCGGCCGCGCCGATGCTCTCATGATCTTCAGACCTGCTATGGCCGGTCCTAACCCTTCGCACTTTCATTGCGCCATCTTCTGCCACGAGGACGTCGTCCGGTGTGACGATGATTTCCTCGGCGCCGAACGCAACTCGCAGGGCCGTGGGCTCTTTGGCCGTATGGCCACGTCGAGACTCCGTGAAGAACTGAATCATCGCAACGGCGAAGTCGCGGTAATGGGTGAAATACCCATGCTCGCTAAGCCCTTCGGTGCGCAGCGCGGATTCGACATCGGCGACGAGCTGTCCCCCACTCGAGGATATCTCGCCAGCAACGATCTTCTTGTAGATGGCGCGAACTGCGTCGTGCATCTGCAGAAACGGCGTCGCTGTGCGGCGACCGCCCGTCTGCAGAACATGCGTATAAAGGAAACGCCTCGGGCACCGTTCGAAAAGCTCGATTTGGTGCTCACTCAGCTGCAACGAGCCAGCGAGTTTCAGAACGATGGGTGCGTCTTCAGGTGGGGACGGCAGGGGCCGGGTCGGCGTGACGTTCTTCCTGATGAGCCCTACTCCCAGTCGCGCCAGGTAGTTGTCCGAAAGCTTGCGATTGCGATTCGCTCGGTCCTTTGTGCATGCGTACAGCACCAAGCGGTCTTTCGCCCGGGACAGAGCGACATAGAACAGGCATTCCTGCTCTTCGGCGCGGCTCTCCTCGAGGAACTCGGCCACCGTCCCTGACGCACCCTGAACCATCCCCTCCGGGGGAGGGCATGCCGGGGCACGCTTCCGCCTACCGGGTATCGTGTCCTCATTGAGTCCCGGAATGTGAACCGCGCGGAACTCCAGCCCCTTGGCGCCGTGAATGGTCATGAGCCGCACCGCATCGATTCCCTGTGCAGCGGCCGGCAACTGGCGAAGGTCCCTGTCGTCGCTCAGACGCAAGAGCCTGCGAATGCGTTCAAGTAGGCACGAGATTCGCAACCCCGACCCGGCAGGCTGCGACTTCACGAAGTTCATGAACTGCCAGATGGCAATACCTTGAGCTCTCGACGCGACTGAGGCAGCACTGCCCACGTCAGCGGCGAGCCGGGTTCGGTCAAGCAGGACGGTCGCAAGCACATCCCACGGCGAATCCGTGGCTTCAAAGCCCGCGAAGACAGCTTGCAGCCTGGCCAGCGCGTCCGCACCGACGGGACTCAACCCAGGAATGTCTCTGTTAGACATGAACTCCAGAGGCTTCCCTTCATTTCGTCGCAAGTATCCCAGGACAGTAGCCACGTCTTGGATGTCCATCCGGAAGGCCGGAAGGCAGGCGACCCTGACGAGACCCATCGCCCTGGAATCGAGCATGAACGAAAGAAATGAAAGCAAGTCCTTGACTTCTGGCCGCTCGAACAGGCTTCCGAGGAAAAGCACCGGGACCCCCAGCATCTCCAGCTGACGCGCGAGCTCGGCTAGCTTCTCGTTACCGGTGCAGAGCACGGCATGGTCGCGGTACGCGAACCCTTGTGTCTTCAGTTCCTCGATGCAGTCGGCGATGGCGACCGTTTGCGCGTCCGCTCCCGTCGCGATTCGAAGCTCGGGGACCATCCCGACCTCAGTCCGGAATGCTTCCAGCTGACTTGCAGCGCCACCAGCGCGCATCCCTTGAGCGAAGTTCGAGTACGCGTCAACAGTCGGTTTGAGAGAACGGTAGTTCACCTCAAGCTGCCCACGCTGTCCACCCACGAAGTCGTCTTTCCCGTATCGGGAAATGTTGAAGGAGGACGCACCGCGGAAGCGGTAGACGGATTGTTTGGCGTCACCTACGACCCAGAGGTTATGACCGCTCGGGCTCAGGGCCTGAAGCAGTCGCACGCTGCTGCGATTCACATCCTGGTACTCGTCGACCAGGATATGGTCATACGCAACCTGCAGATGTTCTCGGACGTCCGCGGTGCCCTCCAGGAGCCTCACGGGCAGGTACACCAAGTCGCCGAAATCTACGCAGTTGCGCTCTCGCTTCAAGTCTTCGTAGGCACCATAGACCTGGGCTACCTCCAGCGCCTTCTCGGCTGCCGTAATTTCCTCCTCGTTCGAAGCCTTGCTGCGCATCTGGGTTGCGAGCTGCGCGTACTCCTGCGGTCCGACAACTTCGTCCTTGGCACGCGAGATAGCCTTGAGTATTTCGTTGATGTCTTGCGTCGGGTCGTACAGGTCGCGGTAATGCTGCAGGTTGAGCCTAGGGAACTCGTTCTCCAGGAGCTCGACCGCTTCAGTCCTGTCGAGCATGCGCGGCTCCGCGGGCATGCCCAAGGCTGTACGGAAACGGCGAATCATGTCCAGACCGAAGGCGTGGAACGTACCGACCCACAGTGCCGCCGCTGCTTGCGGCTGTTTCTTGGCGATGCGCTCGGCCATTTCGGCCGCCGCCTTGTTGGAGAACGTGAGAAGGAGAATGCGCCGCGGGTCTACCCCGTCCGACAGTAGTCCTTCCACCCGAGAGACCAGCGTCTGAGTCTTGCCTGTGCCTGGCCCGGCTCCAAGAAGGTACGGCACTCCCCTGTGGCGAGCCGCTTCCGTCTGTCGGTCATTGAGCGGCCTTTCCTCGGTCGACTCAGATTCGAGCGCTACTGAAGGCAGGAGCACAGCATCGAGAAGCTGCTGCGCAATCACCTCGTAGGGTGCTTCGAGCCTCGTGGCGATGTCTAGAGCGGTCATGCGGTCGTCGATGTGAAGCTTCCGCAGGTACGCGCGCGGAAGCAGGAACTCCCTTGCAAAGAGATCCATCTGGACCTCACGCCGCTGCTTCCGGCTGTAGTCGACCACCCGGTCCTCGCCAATCGGCGAAGGTTCCGAGCTCCGTGCGAAGTTCATCTTCTTCGCGGGAGTGGAGTCCTCGGCATCCCCGAGCAGCGCGTGTGCGAGTTCGTGCGCGACAAGCAGCGCCTGCTCGAACTGCGAGCCCTTCTTCTCGTGAAGAATCAGCGACCCGCTGGGCAAGAGCTTCGCCCGCCCGCCATCGAGCATTACTGCTCCGGGCACGACATCTTCGACGTCGTACCCGTTGCGGAGAGCCTCGTCCACGGCGAACTCGTAAGCCATCCAAGGGTCGAGCCCTCTCTGGACCGCTTTATTGTGGAGTTCGGCCGCGCGCTGGCGGGCGAGTTCGACTGCATCCATGTCAGGCGTCGTCGCGCATCAGTTCGGCAATCTCGTCCTCGGTCATCGCAGCGTCTCTGAGAAGCTGCTCGAACGTGACCTGCTTGGGCAACTCAGGTGCCTTGTCCGATTTGTGTTGAGAGGCAGTTGCGGCAACTGGCCCCATCAGCGCAAGCCTCATGGCTTCCAGCGTGGTTTCGACTTCGTTAGCAAGCCTATGCAGGAAGCGCTTTGGAATGGTTTCGACCACAGCTCGGTGCTCGGCCAGCGCGGCAAGCACGCTGCGGCGGATGCCTAGCCGACTAGCAACCTCCCGCTGCCGAGGGACGGGCAGCGACTCCAATACCGCCGAGGCCTTGTCGGCCTGCTCGATGACAGCCAGTGCCCGTTCCACGGCGCCGGCGCCGCGCGCGGCCAAGTCCTGTGCGTCGAATCCGGCCGCTTGCAGCAGCTCGTCGAGTTCGGCATCCGGCGTTCCCATGATGAGGGCAATTTGTGCATCCAGAAACCGCTGGTCCGGGATCTTCTTTGCATTCATGGTTCACTCCTTGGGTTCGAGGTTCTTCGCGGCGCGCATCAACACTTTCCACGCATTGCGGTAGTCAGCTTCTCCAACGCCAAGTGCAGAACGGATTTCTTCGTGAGTTTCGAAAGACGCATTCATGATGGTTTCCAGAATCTTGGTCTCTAACTTCTGCGGCCCGAACTGCGCCTTCAGGATCGCAAGCAGGCTATGCCTCTTTGCATCGTGCTCTTGCGCCTCCAGTTGGTCTAGGGGCGTACTGGAATCGCTAGCTGTCTCCTCCAGATTGGGCGCGTCATCGCCGCGATCTGCAGATGTCAACTCGTGCTCCATGACCACCCCGTCGTCTTCTCTGGACTTCTTCTTCTCCAGGCTGTGCGACCAGCTTTTCATCACCCCGATGACCAACCCGGGGAAATCCACCCGGTTTTTCGGCCACACTCGCAGCTCTCTGCCGATGCGCTCAAGTGCCTCCTGAAAGAGGTCTTCAGGTTCGAACTGACGCTTAAGGTGCGGCTTGCCCCTAACTATTAGGGCCGCGACTGCGACCAGCCGCTTTCGCGTAGATACGTCGCGGTACAGATTCCTGATGGCCTTACGAATTTCGTCAGTTGTCGCCAAGTCGTCGCCCGGCTGGGTGCCGATTTCCTCGTCTTCTCGTTGCTCATCGTCTTCGTCCGTTGGCACTTTGCCTCCTCCCTACCCATGCTCTGTTTTAAAGGGGACTTGCCACAATCTAGGGACACTGTAATTCTTTTTTCAGCTTTCGTGGCAAGTGGGCTGCCAAACAGAGCATGGGTAAGTGAGGGGGGCTGTTCCTCCGAAAAGGACCCAATATGAAACCCGATCAGATCACCGTGCGCTTGGCCACCGACGAAACCCTGAACTTCTTCGATCTGGAGGTGCCGCATGCCAGCCCCACCGGGGCCCAAATCCTGGAAGCGGCCAACGCTACGCAGGCCGAAGCGCTCTTGTTGCAGCGGCTGCCTTCGGGCGACCTCGAGACCATCCGCCTGTCCGAGACTCCCGACTTGAAGGCTAGCATCGAGTTTATCTTGAGCCTTGGCGACCGGTCGTATTCGGTGACCGTTGACGACGCCGAGATGGTCTGGGCCGCCCGCCACATCTCGGGCGAGACCCTGCGCAAGCTGGCAAAGGTCCCTGACACGCTGCAGTTGGTCCTCCGGCGCACCGACGACGAGCCGCAGGTGGTGGAACCGGCCACGGTGGTGGACCTGGCCCGTCCCGGGGTGGAAAAGTTCGTCACACGCCCGAAGATCTGGAAGCTCCGGGTCCAGGGCGTGACGCTGGAGTTCACAGTCCCGCACGTGAAGGTCGGCGAGGCTATGAGGCAGGCCGGGTTCGACCCGACGAAGGCCTGGGACATTTTCCTCCTGGTCGCCGGCCAGCCGAAGCAGAAGGTCGACGTCAACTTCGACGTGGACTTGACCACTCCCGGCATCGAGCGCATCCGCCTGATGCAGCGCAACGTGGACAACGGCGAGGCATCTACGCCCCAGCTGCGCCGCGAGTTCCGCCTCCTCGAGGTCGACGAGGCGCATCTGGACGCTACGGGTCTGAAGTGGGAGACCATCAAGTGCGACCAGCGGCGCTGGCTCATCATTCATGACTACCCGCTGCTCCCGGGCTACAAGCCGGCCAAGGTGAGGCTCGCCCTGAATATCCCCAAAGACTACCCGCAAGCACAGCTCGACATGTTCTATTTCGACCCGGCGGTGGCGCGCTGCGACGGGGTGGCAATCCCGAACACCCAAATCGCGGCGGTCATCGAAGGAGTCCAGTTCCAGGGCTGGTCGCGGCACCGCAACAGCGCCAACCCGTGGGACCCATTCAGCGACAACGTGGCGACCCAGCTGGTCTTGGTGGAGCACTCCCTAACGCGCGAGTTCGGCGAATGACCACTAAGTGCACCCTTGCGATGACGCAACGGGCGCACGAGCGGCTGCAGCGGCACCTCTTTAATGGTGACGGGAAGGAGGCGGCCGCGGTGCTCGTGTGCACCCGGGTTCCTGGAAAACGCCAGCGCCTGCTAGTCCGGTACGTGATTTCCGTGCCGTACGCGGCCTGCAGCCGACGGAACGAGGTTTCCATCACCTGGCCGTCCAACTACATCGAGCAGGGAATCGACGTCGCTGAACGCCGGCAGCTCACGCTCATCCTCATCCACTCCCACCCGGACGGAACGCCCCAGTTCTCTTCCGTCGACGACCGCAGCGATCAGGAAATCATCCCGTGCATCTTCGCCGCACACGGCGACCTGCACGGAACGGCCGTGATGCTGCCGAACGGCTTCATCTTCGGGCGAGTGTACTCCCCCGACATGAGGTCCAAGCGCATCGATCTGGTCAATGTCGTCGGCACGGACCTATTGTATTTCTGGGGCGACGACCAGTCGCGAGCAGTCAAGCGGCCGATGGCTTTCACGAGTGCGATGACGACAGAACTGGGCCGTCTGATCGCGTGTGTCGTTGGCGTATCTGGCACGGGCTCCGTTGCCGCGGAGCAGGCATGCCGACTCGGCTTCGGTCGTGTCATCGTCATTGAGTTCGACAACGTGGAGGACAAGAACCTCAACCGAATCCTGAACACCGTCAAGAAGGACGCCGCGGCCAAGCTGTCCAAGGTGATTGTCTTCGCGGAGAGGGCAAATCAGTACCGAACCGAGCCCTACATAGTGCCCATCAACGCCGACGTGCTCTCCCGCAACGCGGTGTTGGCCGCAGCCGAGGCTGACGTACTGTTCTCATGCGTGGACAAGCTGCGGGCGCGCAGCGTCGCTGACCGGCTCGCGCAGGCTTTCCTGCTGCCGCTGTTCGACGTCGGCGTGGGCATCTCTACGCGCAAGACTCCGGAGGGCGACGTCGCCGTCGATGAGGTAACCGGCCGCATTGACTACGTCCAGCCAGACGGCAGCAGCCTGTTCGACCGGGGCGTGTACTCGCCGGGCAGCTTGGCTGCTGAAGCGCTGCTCGAGGCGGACCCCGAGGCCCATGCCGACCAAGTGCGCCGCGGCTACATCGACGGCGTTCCGGAGCAGGCACCGGCAGTCATCACGCTGAACATGCGTGCGGCGAGTGCGTGCGTCATGGAGTTCATCGCGCGCGCCTACCTTTTTCGGCAGGAGTCCAACAGGCGCTACGCCCGCACGCGATTCATGCTCGCAGAAGCCATCGAGGAGTTCACCGCGGAAGACGAGTTCACGGCTCGCACGTCGACCCTGGTCGCACTGGGCGACGAAGAGCCGCTGCTCGGGCTGCCGGTACTCACTGAGGAGGAAAAAGACAAATGAGATGGCCAATCTGGGTCCTGCGCTCGCTGGAGCGGCTTCTCCCCGCTCGCCGAATCAAAGTAATTGAAGGTGAAGCCCTGCCCGAGAAGCTGCCCCGCCGCAACCTCGTGCTGCTTCGAGACGCCGGTGAAGACTGGAGCGTCGGCATGCGATGCCCCTGCGGCTGCGGTCAGCCCATCGAAATTACGCTTATCCCCGAGGCCACGCCTCGCTGGAAGCTACGAATGGAGCCAGATGAGACCCCAACGCTTACGCCGTCAGTTTGGCTACGAGAAGGCTGCCGCTCGCATTTCTTCGTGCGACGCGGGCGAGTGGACTGGGTAAGGCCCGAGTGAAACAGGTGAATGCGGTGACTCAGTAGTTAAGCATAGAACTGACCGCTCGTTGCTTGAAAGCAGACGCACTACCCTTTGTGCGTGAATGACTGTTAAGGCCGATGAGCAGACCTACGCGACCGCGGTCAACCACTTTTTCTTTCCAGTTGCACCGCTAGGCGCCCGTTATAGGCGAGCATTGCGGCGGAAACTGCGGGCGTGCGGGCTACGCATGATTCCGCAATGCCGAAGAAAGCGGGCATGCAGTAGCGGCGAAATCACGCCACCGGCTTGCCCGCCAGCCGGTCAATCTCCACCAGCACGACAAATTTCATGCGAGCGTCAGATGAACGCTCTTGGTCGCCAGCATTTTTCGCGAAAACTCATGACAGGCGAGGATGTCCTCCCGCTCCAGGTCGGGAAATTCCGCCAGCAGATCGTCGGTCGAATCCCCGCCGGCCAGGTATTCCAGAATAGTCTCTACCGGATAGCGCAGGCCGCGCACGCACGGTTTCCCGTGGCAGATCGCAGGATCAACCGTAATGCGTGAAAGCAGATTCTCGTTCGACATGGTTGTAGTCCACCCTTTTAACCCCGGGGATTCCAAGCAGGCGAACTTGCAGCAGGGCCAGGTGCGGAAAGGGTGATCCGTCGTTGCTTTGACGCATATCACAGCGGTACGCCAGCAGTCCGGTAAGCTAGTTCACATACGCTCGACCGGGCTGGAAGCAGTTCGGTAACCTAAGTCACATACCCCCCATAGGTCTGCCGCTACAATGAGCGCCATGATTACTCGACACATTTTCATATTGCGCGCCGCGGGATTGGCGCTTGCCGTCGCGCTCGCGCCGGCTGCTGCTGCCGATGCGCCTGCCCTGCGCACCGCCACCGTGGACTACCGCGAGGTAGCGCAGACTTACGCCGCCGAAGGCGTGGTCGAGGCGGTGAAGCAATCGACGGTGGCGGCGCAGATTTCCGGCCGCATAGTGGCGGTGAACTTCGATGTCGGCGACCGGGTCAAGAAGGGCCAGGTGATCGTGCGCATCGACCCCGCCGAAGTGAATCAGGCCTATGCCGCGAGCCAGGCCCAGGTGGCCCAGGCCGCGGCGACGCTGCGCAATGCCAAGGCGCAATTCGAGCGCACGCAAAGGCTGGTGGAGCAGAAATTCATGAGCGCGGCGGCGATGGACAAGGCGCAAGCCGACTACCAGGCCGCGAAGGCGCAGCTTGCCGTGGCCGAGGCCGGCGGCGGACAGGCCGCGGCCACCAGGGGCTACGCCACCGTGACCGCGCCCTACGCCGGCGTGGTATCCGCGCGCCATGTCGAGCTGGGGGAGATGGCCGTGCCGGGCAAGCCGCTGATGACCGGTTTCGATCCGGGCGAGTTGCGCGTCACCGCGAGCATGCCGCAGGACCGGCTCGACGCGGTGCGCAAGCTCGCCAGCGCCAGCGTGGAATTCCCGGCGCTGAACAAGCGCGCGCAGGCGTCCAGAGTTTCGATCCTGCCGGCCGCGGATGCACAGACTCACACGACGCAGGTGCGGCTGGATTTGCCGCCGGGTATCGAAGGCCTGTATCCGGGCATGTTCGCGCGCGCCTATTTCGCCGTCGGCCGGACGAAGAAGCTGCTCATCCCGGCGTCCGCGGTAGCGCGGCGCAGCGAAGTGGCGGGGGCCTATGTGGTGGGAGAGAACGGCGAGATCCGCTTTCGCCAGTTGCGCCTGGGAGAAGCGGCAGGGGGCGAGGAAGTGGAAGTGCTCGCCGGCGTCGCACCCGGCGAAAAGGTTGCGCTCGACCCGATCGCTGCATTGGCGGCTTTGAAGCGCGGCGGCAAGTAAGGCAAGGCGCGCGCAGCGGGGCCGGCCCAATTCCAGCCTGGCGCGGCTCAGCCCCGCCTCATTCCGTACATCGAATCACGAATCACGGACCACAAATTCACCATGGGCATCTCCGGACGCATCAGCCAGCTCTTCCTGCACTCGCAGATGACTCCGCTCATCGCGCTGATCGCGCTGCTGCTCGGGGCGTTCGCGGTGCTGGTGACCCCGCGCGAGGAAGAGCCGCAGATCAACGTCACCATGGCGAACGTGCTGATCCCGTTTCCGGGCGCCTCCGCCAAGGACGTAGAATCGCTGGTGACCACGCCGGCCGAACAGGTGCTCTCGCGCATCACCGGCCTCGAGCACGTCTACTCGGTGACCAAGCCGGGCATGGCGGTGCTCACGGTGCAGTTCAAGGTCGGCGAGGACCGCACCCAGGCGCTGGTGCGCCTGTACGACACCATCAATTCGAACAAGGACTGGGTGTCGCCTTCGCTCGGCGTGGGCGAGCCCATCATCAAGCCGATGGGCATCGACGATGTGCCCATCGTCAGCCTGACGCTGTGGACCGCCGACCCCGCGCGCGGCGCCTACCAGCTCCAGCAGATCGCGCATGCGGCCGAGATCGAGCTGCAGCGCGTGCCCGGCGTGCGCACCGTGGCGACCATCGGCGGCGCGCGGCGCGCGCTGCGGGTGCTGCTCGATGTCGAGCGCCTGCACGCCTGGCGCCTCACGCCCCAGGACGTGCGCATGGCGCTGATCGCCGCCAACGTCGCCATGCCCGCGGGCAGCCTGGTGGACGGGAACCGCGAAACCCAGATCGAGACCGGACAGTTCCTCGCATCGGCGCATGAGGTGAAGCGCCTGGTGGTCGGCGCAGGGCAGGGCCGGCCGGTCTATCTGGAAGACGTGGCCGAGGTGCAGGACGGCCCGGAACTGCCCGCGCATTACGTCTGGCACGGCAACGGCGTCGCCGGCAGCGCCAAGGCGCGCGGCGAGTTCCCGGCGGTGACCATCGCCGTCGCCAAGAAACCGGGCGAGAACGCGGTGGACGTCGCCTCGCGCCTGACGCGCCGGGTCGAACAGTTGAAGGGCAGCATCATCCCCGACGGCGTGGAGGTGTCGCTCACGCGCAATTACGGCGAGACCGCCAACGACAAGGCGCAGAAGCTGATCCAGAAACTGATTTTCGCGACGCTGTCGGTGGTGGCCCTGGTATGGCTCGCGCTCGGGCGGCGCGAGGCGGTGATCGTCGGCGCGGCCGTGATCCTGACGCTCGCGGCGACGCTGTTCGCCTCCTGGGCCTGGGGTTTCACCCTCAACCGGGTGTCGCTGTTCGCGCTGATTTTCTCCATCGGCATCCTGGTCGACGACGCCATCGTGGTGGTGGAGAACATCCACCGCCGCGGCGCGTTATCCGACACACCGCTGGCAGAGCTGATCCCGGAAGCGGTGGACGAAGTCGGCGGCCCCACCATACTCGCGACGTTCACCGTGATCGCGGCGCTGCTGCCGATGGCTTTCGTCAGCGGGCTGATGGGCCCCTACATGAGCCCGATCCCGATCAACGCCAGCATGGGCATGATCATTTCGCTCGCGATCGCCTTCATCGTCACCCCCTGGCTCGCGTTGAAGCTGCTCAAGCCGCACGCGCCTGTCCACGGCGAGGAGCCGGAAGAGACCAAAGAGTTGCGCCTGTTCCGCCGCGTTATCGGGCCGTTCCTGGGCGGGGCGAAGGGCGGTGCGGCGCGCATCAAGCTCTACACCGGCATCCTCGTCCTGATACTCGCGGCGGTGTCGCTGGCGGGACTGAAGCTGGTGGTGCTGAAAATGCTGCCGTTCGACAACAAGTCGGAACTGCAGGTGGTGGTGGACATGCCCACCGGCACGCCGCTGGAACGGACTTCCGCCGTGCTGCAGGAAATGGGCGCCTATCTGGCCACGGTCGCCGAAGTCACCGACTATCAGGCCTATGCCGGCACCAGCGCGCCGATCAACTTCAACGGCCTGGTGCGCCAGTATTACCTGCGCCAGTCGCCCGAGCTCGGCGACATCCAGGTGAACCTGGCGGACAAGCATCAGCGCAGCCGCCAGAGCCACGAAATCGCGCTCGCCGTGCGCGCGCCGCTGCAGGCGATCGCCAGGCGCCACGGCGCGTCGCTGAAGGTGGTGGAGGTGCCGCCCGGCCCGCCGGTGCAGGCCCCGATCGTGGCCGAAGTCTACGGCCCGGACTATCCCGGCCAGATCGCGGTGGCGCAAAAACTGCGCGCGGATTTCGCCGCCACGCCGGACATCGTCGACGTCGACGCGAGCGTGGATGAGGCCGCGCCGAAGCTGCGCCTGCGCGTCGATCAGGCCAAGGCTGCGCTGCTGGGCGTGGCGCAGCGCGATATCGTCGCCGCGATTCGCATCGGCCTTGCCGGCGAGGACGTCACCCCTTTGCATGACAGCGGCGCAAAGTACGAAGTGCCGGTGCGGATATCGCTGCCGCCGGAGCAGGCGAGCCGCATCGAATCGCTGCTGCGGCTGAAAGTGCGTGCCGCCGGCGGCGCGCTCATCCCGCTGACCGAACTGGTGCGCGCCGAGCGCGTCGCGCGCGATGCGACCGTCTATCACAAGGACCTGCTGCCGGTGGTCTATGTGGTCGGCGACATGACGGGCCAACTCGACAGCCCGCTCTACGGCATGTTCGACATCCGCGGCCGGGTCATGGGGAAGATCCTGCCGCAGGGCGGAACCCTGGGCGAATACTTCATTTCCCAGCCCGAGGACGCCTACGCCGGCTATGCGGTCAAGTGGGACGGCGAGTGGCAGGGGACTTACGAGACGTTCCGCGACATGGGCCTCGCCTATGCGGTCGGCCTGATCCTGATCTACCTGCTGGTGGTGGCGCAGTTCAAGTCCTATCTGGTGCCGCTGGTCATCATGGCGCCGATCCCGCTCACCATCATCGGCGTGATGCCGGGGCATGCGCTCCTGGGCGCGCAGTTCACCGCGACCTCCATGATAGGCATGATCGCGCTCGCCGGCATCATCGTGCGCAACTCCATCCTGCTGGTGGACTTCATCAACCTGCAGATGGAGGGCGGGGCCGAGTTCGAACATGCCGTGATCAACGCCGGCGCCACCCGCGCCAAGCCCATCGTGCTGACCGGCCTGGCGGCGATGCTGGGCGCCTTTTTCATCCTCGACGACCCGATATTCAACGGGCTGGCGATATCGCTGATTTTCGGCATCCTGGTTTCCACCGTGCTCACGCTGCTGGTGATTCCGGTGCTGTATTACGCGGCGAACTGGAAGCGCTGGCCGGCGCGGCCGGCCGGATAGCATCCCGCGCCTGCGCATCCCATTTGAGCTCTCTTCAACCTAACTGACCGATAGGAGCATTACCATGACCGTCAACGATCTGATTCACGTCTTCGCGGGAACTTTCATCCTGCTCTCGCTCGCCCTGGGCGTGGAGGCGAGCCCGATTTTCCATAGCAGCTACTGGCTGTGGTTCACCGCCTTCGTCGGCGCCAACCTGCTGCAGTTCGGGTTCAGCGGATTTTGCCCGCTGGGTTTCATACTGAAGAAGCTGGGCGTGAAGGAAAGCTGCGCCACCGCGGGCTGAGCTTGAACCCGGTCAGCCAACAGGGACGGGCGTCTCAGGGCGCGCGCCGGTAGCGTTCCTGGATCACCTGGGCGAGCACGGAAACCGCGATCTCGGCCGCGGCGCGGCCGCCCAGGTCGAGGCCCACCGGCGCGTGGATGCGCGGCGCGAACTGCGCGAGGCCGTGCTCGCGCAGGCGCTCGATGCGCTTGGCGTGGGTGCGGGTGCTGCCGAGCGCGCCGATGTAGAACACCGGGCTTTGCAGCGCGGCGCAGAGTGCCGGATCGTCGAGCTTGGGATCGTGGGTGAGGGTCACCACCGCGGTGTGCTCATCCAGGCCAATGCGCGCCAAGGCAGGGCCAGGCCACTCGACCACCAGCGTGACGCCGGGAAAGCGCGCCGCGCTGGCGAAGGCCTGGCGTGGATCGATGACGATCACCTCGAATCCGGCAAGCGCCGCCATTGGCGCCAGGAACTGTGCAATGTGCACCGCGCCGATCACCACCAGCTTGGGCGCAGGCGCGTAGCTGCGCAGGAAAATCGCGCCCTCGCTCGCCGCGAGGGTGGCGCTGCGGCCGGCCGCGAGCAGGCCGTGCGCCTGCGCAAGCTGCTCGGCGCTCAATGCGAGCGCGCCGGTGCAGCTCACGCCGTCGTAGAGGGACTGCGCGCCGTCGGCGAGCCGCGTCGCCAGCGCGATGGGACGCTGTTGCGCCTGGGCGGCGAGAATCTGCGCCAGCTGGTCGAGCTTCATTCGACCCGCTCCACGTAGATCTGCACCTTGCCGCCGCAGGCAAGGCCTATCGACCAGGCCATTTCGTCGGTGACGCCGAATTCGAGCTGGCGCGCTCGCCCGTCGGCGATCACCTGCAGGGCTTCGGTCACCACCGCGCCCTCGATGCAGCCACCGGAGACCGAACCCACGAACGCGCTGTCGTCGCTCACCGCGAGATGACTGCCGGCCTGACAGGGCGAAGAACCCCAGGTGCCGACCACGGTGGCGAGCGCGACACCCTTGCCGGCCTCGCGCCAGTGCCGGACTTGCGCGAGAACATCAGTCGTCGTTTCAGCCATGCCTGCCTCCAATGCGCGCGAGAACGTTGTCTTGTGTGGACGGACACCGTGATCCTGGCTTTCAGTTTAACAACAAAGGATATTTGCGGCGTAGATTTAATGTTCCGGACTGCACTGTTTCGGAGTGACCCCGGGTCGCGCGCAAGTCGGCCGGATGTTTTGCCGTATTTTCCGCCGCCTGTAATCGAGGCAGAGCGCGCCGGCAGCGCAGCATGCGCCGCCGATGGTAGTCGCGTCAGCCGCATGCGCACCAACGCCGCTCTGCCGTAGTACAATGCGACTACCTTAGGGAGCCGAGCCATGGCCACTGCCGCCACCAGCATAAAATTGCCGTCCACGCTCAAGGCCGAGCTGGAGAAACTCGCCCGGCGTTCCGGCGAGACTACCCACGCGGTCATGGTGCGCGCATTGTCCGAACACGTTGCAGCGGCCAAGCGCTATCGCACATTTCTCGATGACGCCGCGGGCGCCGATGTTGCCATGCAGGAGAGCGGGGTCGGCTATGCGATGCAGGATGTGCACGCATACGTCTCGGCCAAGGTGCGCGGCAAGCGGGCGAAGCGTCCAAGCCCGGTGAAGTGGCGCAAGTAATCTACGCCGACGAAGCGCTCGCTGATCTGGAGCGGCTGGCCGAATTCCTGCTTGAGCAAGCCCCGGAGTCGGCTCCTGCCGTTCTGGCGCGTGTGACCGATGCGATCGAGATCCTTGCCGACCACCCGCTCATCGGCCGCCGCGTGGAGGGAGAGTTGCGCGAGTTGGTGATTCTGCGCGGCGCCTCGGGCTACCTCGCCCTGTACCGCTTCGACCCGGTTCGGGAAATCGTTCGAATGCTGCGCATTCGGCACCAGCGCGAAGTTGGTTATCGCGACTGAACGGCGCTACTTCAGACGTTTCCTCGCTCGATCGCATAGCCCGCCGCAATCCAGGCGTCGATACCCCCTTGCAGCGGCCGCACGCGCGAATAGCCTTGCTGCATCAGCCGCTTTGCAACGAGTGCGGCCGAAGCTTCGTTGGGGCAGGCGCAATAGACGATCACTTCCCCGTCTGCGCGCAGCTCGGGGGGTGTGGCGCCGAGGGTCTGCGCATTGATCGCGATCGCGCCGGGAATGCGCCCGCCCTGCCCCTGGGCGAGCGGCGAGCGCACGTCGAGAATCACCGGCAGCTCGCCCCGATCGAGCAGATCACGCAGTTCCGCGACCGAAATCCGCGCCATGCGCAACTGGCGGTAGAACCGCTGGCGCTGCCACCACTTCAACATGACGATCAGGGCGAAGGCGGCGATGATCGCGACCAGGCCCCACTTGCCGAGCTGCTCCAGCACCTCGATCACCTCGTTCACCGCGTTGTGGAAGGCGACCCCCAGGCCCACCGCGAGCCCGGCCCACAGCAAGGCTCCGAGTCCGTCAAACAGCAGAAACACCCATAGCCGGGTTCCGATGGAACCGGCAAGCGCAGTCGCGACCGCGGCGAAACCGGGAATGAACTTGGCGACCAGCAGGGATGGCGCGCCCCAGCGCAGGTAGATCGATTCGGTCTGGCGCACGCAGGAATCGGGCGACAGGGAGATGCGGCAAAGCGTGCGCAGCACCGGGCGGCCGAGCCGCGAACCGGCGAGGTACCAGGCGAAGTCCGCGATCAGCGACGCTGCGACCGCCGCGAGCAGCAATTGGGGAACGTCGTAGTTCGCGTGCGCGACGAGCGCGCCGGCAACGATCAGCGTGGGATAAGCCGGCAGCGGAACACCCGCCTGCTCGATCAGCACATGCAGAAAGACGAAGGAAAGTCCGTATTGTTCGAGCAGGGAAACGAGCTGTTGCATAGGGGTCTGGGCACGGCACTAGGCAGGGGTGGAGGCTGGAGATGGCCGGAAACTGTCTTTACACGGATACTACCCCCAGTATAGAATCACGTCAACAGTTACGCTGTTCCGAATTGCTGCATAGCTCAGTTTGAAAGGAATTCCGCGTGGACCATCTGCATCGGCAACAGGACAAGAAGGCGCTGATCCTCCGCCTCAAGCGCATCGAGGGTCAAATCCGCGGTCTGCAACGGCTGATCGACGAGGACGCCCCGTGCGAATCGGTGGCGCAGCAGCTTTCCGCGGCCCGGCGTGCCCTCGACAAGGCGTTTCATTCTCTGGTCGGCTGTCTGATCGAATCGCGCCTCAGCGCGAAAGGAAGTGCGCCTGCCCAGATCAAGCAGGCGCTCGATATCCTCTCGCGCTATAGCTGAGCCAGCCCCCCAGACCCGGCAGCAACAAGCCCCCCGTCGCATTCACTCGAGAAAGGTCCGCATCCATGTCCGTCAGTACGCAGCAGATCGTCAAAAATTTCGCACCGTCCTGGTTTGCAGCGGTGATGGGCACCGGTGTACTGGCGCTGGGAGCGGCGTTTCTCGGTCACGAGTTCACGCCGCTGGCAGCGGTGGCCGTGGCATTGCACTGGTTCAACGTCGTGCTGTTTCTGCTCCTGCTCCTGCCCTGGACCCTGCGCTGGTTTCATGCGCGGCCGCAGGCAGCCGGCGCGCTGGTCCATCCCGTGGTCGGAAATTTTGTCCCGACCGTGGCGATTGCGCTGCTGGTGCTCGCGGTGCAGTTCATCCAGCTGGTAAAGGCGCCGCAAATTGCGCTGGCGCTGTGGTGGACTGGCGCCGTGCTCGCGTTCGGCTTCAGCTTTTTGATCCTGTTCAAGCAATTCCTCGGCGAACAGGTGATGCTGGATCATGTCACACCGGGCATGTTCATCCCGCCCGTCGGCCTGGTGGTGATTCCGGTGGCGGGCGCGCCGCTGGCGCTCGCCGCGGGCGGTGCCGCGCAGGGATGGATGCTGCTGTTGTGCTATATCGGACTGGGCAGCGGCGCGCTTCTGTGGCTGGCGCTGCAGGCCATCACCATGTTCCGTTTCGTTCTGCACAAGCCGGTGCCCGGACCCATGGTGCCGACTTTCTGGATCAATCTGGGGCCGCTCGGCGTGATGCCGATCAGCCTGATCGCGCTCGCCGACGCCTCGCCCTTTGTCCTCGACAAGGCGCCATTTCATATCGCGGCGCTGCTGCTCTGGGGATTCGGCGTCTGGTGGCTGTGCATGGCGGCGCTGCTCACCTATTCGTACTGGAAGCGCGGTCAATTGCCCTTCGCCCTGTCCTGGTGGGCATTCACCTTTCCCACCGGCGCCTTCGCCGTTGCCTCGTTCAAGCTGGCCGGGGTTGTGCCGCTGCCCGGCATCTTTGGCCTCGGACTCGTCGCCTTTGGCTTGCTCGCGATGTTCTGGAGCGTGACACTGGTGCGCAGCATACGCGGCGCGATGGACGGCAGTCTGTTCCAGCCGCATTGATCCGAGGCAATGCACGCGAACAAGGAGTGAGGTCATGGAGATCGAACAGGCAGTGGCACGGCACTATGCGCACGGCTCGCTGGAGGAAGCGATACTGGGCGCGCTCGCGGCGGCGGGCAAGGATTTGAACCGGCTTACGCCGAAGGACCTTGCGCCGGTCGACGAGTTTCACGTTGGCGGGCGGCAGGCGACGATCGCGTTTGCCGAGCAATTCGGTCTGCGGCCGGGGATGCGGCTGCTCGACATCGGCTGTGGTTTGGGCGGAGCGGCGCGATATTTTGCCGACGCACATGGCTGCCAGGTCACGGGCATCGATTTGTCCGGCGAGTACGTAGCCGTGGCCAATGCGCTGGCAGCGCGGGTCGGCCTCGGCGAGCGCGTGTCCTGTCAGGCGGGGAGTGCGCTGGCCCTGCCTTTCGCGCCGGGGAGTTTCGATGCGGCCTACATGTTCCACGTCGGCATGAATATCGAAGACAAGTCCAGGCTGTTCGCCGAAGTGCGCCGGGTGTTGGCGCCGTCGGGCCTGTTCGGAATCTACGACGTGATGCGTCTCGCGGACGGGGATCTATCCTATCCGGTGCCTTGGGCCAGCGGTCCCGAATCCAGTTTCGTCGCCGACGCCGCGACCTATCGGCGCCTGCTCGCCGCGGCAGGCTTCGAAGTGCTCAAACAGCGAGACCGCCGCGATTTCGCGCTGGAGGTGTTCGCCCAAATGCGAGCACGGGGGGCGGCCGCAGGGCCGGCGCCGCTCGGGCTGCATCTCGTCATGGGCGCCAATGCAGGGCAGAAGGTCAAGAACATGATAGCCGACATCAGCGCCGGCCTGATCGCGCCGACCGAAATCATCTGCCGCGTCGCCGGATAACTGCGTTTGCCGCCGGCTTGCCGCCTCAGGCAGCAACAGTCCGCGGCAGCGTAAGTATCGCTTCCAGCCCGCCTTCAGCACGGTTGCGCAATACGAGGTCGCCGCCGTGCGCGCGTGCGATGTTGCGCGCGATGCCCAGGCCGAGCCCGGTGCCGCCGGTCTCGCGGCTGCGCGAAGCCTCGCCTCTGAAAAACGGCTCGAACGCCTGTTCCAGTTCGTCCGGCGGGATGCCCGGCCCGTCGTCGAGTATGTGTATGGTCAGCCGCTCCGCGGCGTCTTCCACCTTGATCTTGGCGCGGCCGCCGTAGCGGATGGCGTTGTCGACGAGATTGGTGAGGCAGCGCCGCAGCGCGAGCGGCCGTCCCGTGTACGGACGCCCGATGCTGCCTTCGATCTCGACACTGCTGCCGGTGTCCTGATAGTCGGTCTGCAGGCTTTCCAGCAGCGCCATCGCATCGACGCGCTGCACCGCTTCCCCGGTGCTCGCGTCGCGCATGAAATCCAGCGTATGGCTGACCATGGCCTCCATCTCTTCCAAGTCTTTGACGAACTTGGCCCGCAGCGCCTCGTCCTCCAGCATCTCCGTGCGCAGGCGCAGCCGGGTGATCGGCGTTTTCAGGTCGTGCGACATCGCGGTGAAAATGCGCGTGCGATCCGCGATGAAGCGCGCGAGGCGCCGCTGCATGGTGTTGAATGCGCGCGCGGCGCGCTGCGCTTCGATCGGCCCGGTTTCGGGCAGAGGCGGGCGGTTGATGTCCTCGCCCAGTTTTTCCGCGGCCGTCGCCAGCGTCGCGAGCGGTCCCGTTACCCAGCGCACCGCAATCAGCGAAAGCGCGATCACCGTTCCGAGCAGGATCAGCAGCGTCAGGGCGAGCCGCAGCGGCATGCCGGTGGCCTGGGGCGAAAGATGGGAATCGAAGGTCACCCAGGCGCCGTCCCGCAGCGCGATCTGCACCGTAAAGAATGTGCCCGCCGGAGAGTATCCCGGCCCCATGCCGCGCCCCCAGCCCCGGCCCTGCATCATGGGCATGTCCGGCGCCCCGCTGCGCGGCCCCGGGCGGAAGCCCGCCGGCGCGCCCTCGAGTCTGACCACATTCACCTGCGCATCCTCGCCGAGGGCGTAGCGCAGCACGGTGCTGAACATCGATTGCTGGAAGTCGGTCTCCGCCGATGCCTTGTCCGGCACGATGCGGGGCCGGTCGAGCGACACCGCCAGCGGCGGGGCATTGAACACGGCGACGACCCTGCGGCGCTCCGCCGCGGGAAGCGAATCGAGCAGTTTGACGATATCCGCCATTTGTTGCGCCAGCCGCATTCCTCCAGCGCGAAAGAGCAGCTGGTCGCGTTCGGTCAGATTGATGTAGGCGGTGGCGATCTGCGCGAATATCAGCCCGCCGAGCAAAATCAGGACCAGCCGTCCGAAAAGACTGCGCGGCAGAATGCGCACTATCTCTCCACCTCGACCGGCACCGCAAGCACATAGCCTTCGCCGCGCACCGTCTTGATGATCTGCGGATCGGCCGGACCGTCGCACAGGCGGTGGCGCAGGCGGCTGACCTGGATGTCGATGCTGCGGTCAAGCGGGTCGGCCTCGTGGCCCTTGGCGAGCAGCATGAGCTGGTCGCGCGTGAGCACGTGGTT
>ORMF010911055.1_pt1 | contig 32607 bp, 40 predicted proteins | sample 1779871 | NCBI WGS metagenome assembly ORMF01 (sample SAMEA104232316, study PRJEB22302) | groundwater metagenome | biome: forest; feature: aquifer; material: groundwater | place: USA | collected 2011-08-07 | depth 5.4 m | reverse complement strand
GTATCTCATCCGGAGTTTTGGCAAGAGATACTCCAGCATCCTCCAAAGAATTTATTTTTGATTTATAACTGCCTTTTTCCCCATAAACTATGGCTCCTGCATGGCCTAATTTTGTGCCTTGAGGCAGGGTTTCTGCAAATAAACCTGATACAAATGCCACCACTTTTTTGTTGAATTTTCCGGATTTGATAAATTCTGCTGCATCTTCTTCATATGTTCCCCCAATTTCTCCAAAAATTACCACAGACTGCGTTTGAGGATCTTTTTCAAAGTCCTCCAAAAGATCTGCAAAAGAAGATCCTTCTAAAATATCTCCTCCAATCCCCACTACAGTACTCTGTCCCATTCCAGCTTGGGTTAAGATCCAGGAAACCTCTGATGCCATTCCTCCGCTTTTGGAAATAACTCCCACCGAACCTTTTCTAAAAACTCCTCTGGGATCATCTCCGCCAATTTGCCCAACCTTACCCACTCCTGGTGAAATAATACCCATAGAAGAAGGCCCCACAATTCTAACTCCATTTTCCCGGGCAAGTGCAATTGCTTTAGCGCTATCAGCAATAGGTACATGTTCTGTAAAAACATTTATAAGGGGGATTTTGGCCTCAGTAGCTTCTTTCATAGCTCCAAAACAGGCAAAATTAGGAACAGAAATCAAAGACGTGTTTATCCCGGGATGATTTTCCAAAGCTTCAGCTATCGTGTTATAAACAGGTATTCCATGAACTTCTTGTCCACCTTTACCAGGAGTGACCCCGGCCAAAACTTTGGTAGAATAATTTTGCATCTGCAAAGCTACTTTAGAGCCTTCTTTACCGGTTATTCCCTGTACTAAGACTTTGGTTTTATCAGTTACTAAAATAGCCATGGATTTTGTTAATTGTAACAGATTTTATGGTATAATTTAGATATGTACAACTGGTCTACTGATGAGAAAAAATTTAAAAAAGAGAACCCAAAAAAGTATAAACTGTGGAGACTAACACAGCTTATAAATTATGGTTTAGACGGAGAAAAGCTGGATCGGGAGGAGGTTAAAGCAGCCTGGCCTAAAATCAAAGATGCTCTTGATCCTTATAAAGCAAGAGCTATAGAATTTCTCTTATGGCAAAAAGTATACTCACTACCAAACAACTTGACTTTTTGGAATTGGTTTCCAATGAATCACAAATAACCAAACGCTTCTATTTTACTGGCGGAACAGTTCTAGCTGAGTTTTACCTCCACCATCGTCTATCAGAAGATATTGATTTATTTACTGAAATTGAAGAAGTCAATCAAAGTGTTATTGAGTCTTTTCTAAAGAAAATCTCACCTAAGCTATCTGTTGTAGAAATTAAAAAGAGTCAATTCTTAGGACTTTTTAGTTATATTTTAATTTTTAAAGACGGGGAAAAGCTAAAGGTTGATTTCAATTATTACCCTTTTCCTCGTATTAATAAAGGTAAAAATTTTAAAAACTTAGAGGTAGATAGCCTTTATGATATTGCTGTTAATAAAGTTCAGACTATGCTTACCAGAACCAGAAGCCGGGATTTTATAGATCTTTATTTTATTATGAAATCTTTCGATTATTCACTCGGGCAACTTATTAAAGATTCAAAAGCTAAATTTGATTGGCATATAGATAAAGTTACTTTGGCAAGCCAGTTTGTTAAGGTAAAAGAACTCAGTGATTTTCCAACTATGCTTGTACCATTCAATCAAAAAGATATGGAGAAATTTTTTCTTAATCTAGCCAAGTCCTTAGAAAGCGGAATATTTAAATAAGCTGATGTTTTCTATATGCTAAGTCCACCATTATTTTTGCTGTTGAGGTCATTGGTGTTTCCCGACCATAAAGGCGAAAATCAAATCCTTCTTTTTTGCCAATCTCTTTTAAAGCTTCAAAAGCCTCTTTATCCCTTGGCCCACCACGTCTTATCACAATTGGAAAATTTGGTTTTGGTTTAACTTCTCGCAGTCCCTCTACTACTCCCATTAAAGTCTCATAAATATCTGTAAAATTGGCTGTTCCTCCCACAATCCATAATCCTTTAAGTCCTGTTTTGGACAGAATAATTTTGGTTAATTTCTTTAATTTTTCCCTGGGTGGATTTCCGGAATGTTCAGTGTAATTGGCAGGTTTTCCCCCTAGCGCAATTAAAGCATCCATATTAACAATACTCCCGCCTCCACCTGCTGCCAACACTGCAATATCTCCGTCTAAATCCCAATAAACTGATCCTGCTGTACCCCTGTGGTCCCTCTTATCTATTTTTCTGGCCTCAATTTCTGCATCAGTTGGAGCTCTGCCAAAAAGATTTCTTTCAGGGAATTTTTCCTCCCTTCTAAAATCCCCGTCATCATCTAAAATAACTTTGGAGTCGAGTGCCCAGACTTTACCTGTTTTATCAATCACTAGTGGATTAATTTCTGCTAATTCACAATCATATTTTAAAAATACTTCCCAAAGCTTTATGGCTGTTTCAGCCAGTTCAGCTGGAATATTCTCTCCATTATAGCCAGATAAAATATCCACAGAATAAGTCTTGGCACCTTTCCCTTCTGCCCCAGTTCCCCCTTCACCAAAGGTCATTACTGGCCCACGGGTTTCTGTACTATAAGAAAAAGACAGATAGTATTCTTTCTCTATCTCCACTGCCTCCTCCACCAAAATTCTCTCCACTTTTTCTCCATTAACTATTTTATTAAATAATTCTTTGAGTTTTTGTTCTAACTCTTCCTCTTTCTCAACCCTCAAAACTCCTCCTGCATTAGCACGTTTTCCAGATAAAACCTGAGCTTTCAGGACCAATGGTGGTTTAATTGTAATTTGATCTGCTGAAGAGCTGACTAGCTGACTAGCTGGCACACTGATATTACATTTTTTAAAAAGATTTTTTCCTTCAAATTCATACAGAAGCATAGGCTAAATTGTAGCCGACTTGACTTACCTTTTCAACTCATGATACTGTTATTTCTCCGCTTTGTTATGCCTACAGATACAAATATTTTGAAAGGAGGTGATTTTATGGAAATAGAACAAAGACCAGGAGAACAATTTGATCCTACAGCGGTTGCTCTTGCAGAACAACAGGTTCATGTTGAACTAGAGGCTATACCCGCCTTTACGCGAAACCAACGAGTAGGCGAAGGAAACAATTCCAGACATCCAGAAAGGACTCTTATAGAGCGGAGCCAGACTGTATCTGGAATAGCTGGAGTGCAAAATCCAACAGGTTAACCAGAAATAGGTACCTGTTGTTTTTTGTTAGTGGGTTATATTAATCCGCCTGGGGCAACCTGGACGGATTAATTGTTAGGAGCTATTTAATTTTTCCTCTGAACTGATCATAGCTGGTTAAAGTAGGGGTATGTTCAGCTATTTCTAATTCTTGCTTAACCAAAACCTTTTTATTTTCTTTAACATCCCCATATAAAACCACTCCTGGCCCTACCAGAGAATTTGATCCTATTCTTGATCCTGGCATGGTTGAAGCATTTACCCCGACTCTTGATCCTGTTCCTGCAATTAAACCTAGTTTATGTCTTCCAGAATCCACTTCTGCTACTCTGATTGTATGATCATCTAATCTTAAATTAGCCAAAACTGCCCCTGATCCCATGCCAAAATCTCCCTCTATTACAGAATCCCCAATATAGTTGGTATGAAACCAGGAATTTGCCCCTATATAGCTTCTGGTAATATCTGAATTAAATCCGGTCACACAGCCTTCTTCCAAATCAGATTCCCTAATCATAGAATTATTTCCCACAATTGCATTCTTACCAATATAGCAAGGACCTTTAATAACTGCTCCCTCAAATATCCTTGCTCCTTCTTCAATTACCACCGGCCCAGAAATTATGGCTTTTTCAGACACATTTGCAGTTGGGGAAATTTGTTGTTCAATATTGGATAAAAGGTAAGACAGGATATCTAAAATCTGCCAGGGATATTTTAACGGAATCCAGACTCCGGAGTATTCTATAAACTTTATGTCCATCCCATCAGAAATCATCTTATCCAAAGCTTTTTCATACACATCATCCTTATCTGATGTAGCATTTTCTAAATACTCCACCAGCTTTTTCCCGTCTTTAAAATAATCCACCACTAATTTCACCATATCAGATGGTTCATTCCCCTCCCCTGGCTTTTCAACTATACCCTTTACCCTTTCCCCTTCTACCTTTAAATATCCGCCGGGAAAATATTTATTTACTTTTTTCCCTGCAAAAGCCACATCTGAGGTTGATTTTGCCACTTGTCCATATATTTCTCCATTCAAAACATCTTCAGCATTAATTACTAAAATTTCACCTTCCAGATGCTCTTTAGCAGAAAGTATAGCATCTGCCATACCTTTGGGTTCAGTTTGAATAGCGATTGTGTAGGAAAGTTCCAGTTCTAAAGCTACTTTTTCTACCGCATCTTTGCTTTGGGGGTTTGCAACAATTATGAATTCTCCATCTACGTTTTGTTTGACTTGTTTTAAATTATGATATAGGAGTGGCTTTCCCAAAAATGGCATCAAACACTTATCCGTTTGAATCGGCCACATTCTTTTACCTTCCCCGCCTGCCAGGATTAAAATTTTCATATATTTTTACTATACATTAAATTAGGTAGCAGGGGTGGGGTGCGCGCCCACGACCTCGGCGTTATGAGTGCCGCGCTCTAACTGACTGAGCTACCCTGCCATGAGGCTAAATTGTATCAGAAAGGAGAAATTTATACAAAAAAGGAATAAATTGTGGCAATGCCTGCAACAGCCATCACTGATGTAACAATCCAACCAATTACCGTAATAACCGGCTTATTTACCCTGTCTCCCATCACTTTTTTACTGCTGGATAAGAGCACGATTAATGCCAAAATAACCGGTGCAATCAACCCATTGCCTACTGCTGTGTATATTAATACTTTGAATGTATCCAAATGCAGGAAGTTTATCAGTAAACCAACCAGCGTGGAAAGAATAATCACACCATAAAAAGCATTTGCTTCTTTGAGTTTTCTATAAAGGCCTGCTTTCCAGCCAAAACTTTCTGATATCGCATATGATGCAGAACCTGCCAAAACCGGAATTGCCAAAAGCCCGGTTCCTATAATACCTATTGCAAATAAATAATAGGCCTTATCTCCTGCAAATGGCCTTAGTGCTTCTGCAGCCTGTTCTGCCGAACTGATTTCGGTAATTCCGTTTGCAAAAAGTACTGCTCCGCAGGCAGCAATAATAAAAAACATCACCAGATTGGATAAAAACATCCCTGACCAGACATCAAGCCTCATGTCTTTTATTTCTTTATTGGTAGTTTCTGCCTGCCTTAGCTTAAGCGTAATTCTTCCTCCCAGTATCTGCTCCTCCACCTCCTGGGAGGTCTGCCAGAAAAAAAGATATGGTGATATTGTGGTACCTAAAATAGCTGTTAATATAAAAATTTGCTCTTTTGAAAAATCAAAGGTTGGTACAATTGCACTTCCCAACATCTGCCCCCAATCCAAATCCGCACTAATTGCTGAAAAAACATAAGCCAAAAGCACCAAAGCCAGCCATTTTAAATACTTTGCATATTTATCATAAGTTGTAAAAATCTGCAGCGCCAGAGAAAAAAATGCAAATGCCATAATTAAAAAATTAAACCCCAGTCCGGGGTAAATAAGTTGGGTAGCTTTTGCCATGGCACCCAAATTTGCCCCGATGTTTAAAGAGTTTACGGCAAACAGCAAAAATGAAGTCAGATAAAGAACTTTTTTAGAAAAAAATACTCTGATATTCCCTGCCAAACCTCTGCCTGTTACAATCCCGATGCGGGCACACATCTCCTGTACAATAGCCATCAAGGGAAAAGTCAAAGCAGCAGTCCACAAAAATGAAAATCCGAAACCAGCTCCTGCTTGTGAATAGGTGGCAATGCCGGATGGATCATCATCGGCAGCCCCGGTTGTTAAACCAGGGCCTAAAGTTTTCCAGTAATCTCTGGCCGCTTTAACATCTTTTTGACGTCTGACAATTTTAACAAATCGTCTTGATGTGTCTAAAGTTTTACCTAAAATAATGGAAGGGGCTTCAGCCACATCCTTAATAAATTTTCTAGTCATAGCAACTTTAAGAGTAGATCAATATTGCCTTAGGCGTCAAGCAGGACTTAGCCCGATGTATTTTATCTTCTCTCCTCTGCTCCAGCCTTTTATTTGATGTTCTCTTTTTAAAGCTTCTGATTGAGTAGATAATTTCTCTGAGTAAATCATCTTAATAGGCTTGTGCGATCTGGTATATCTTCCACCAATTCCTTGTTTGTGCTCCAAAAACCTTTTTTCTAAATTATTAGTTGATCCTGTATACAGGCTTCCATCAACACATTGGATTACATAAACAAACCACATTAAGTCATTTTAGCAGAACACTAAACAGCTTGACTTAATCCACTTATCCAGCCCCTGGTTTTATTAAGTAATTCACTACTCCTTCTTACCCTTACCCTTAAAATTCCATAATAATCACCTCTATTAGAATAATCTCTAAGCCAAGCAGAACGATGGTAAAAAGGTTTTTCAAATTGGTTTATGGGAATTCCGGTTAATTTAGCCCAATAAGATTTAATATCCTCTGTTCTACCTCTGTGTGTTTCATTAAACTCAGTACGCAAAATAAAATCTTCTCTCTTAACTTTTAATGCTTTTTCAAACCACTTAATAATAAATTTGATCATTCTGGGATCAGAATTACAAAACCCTAACCGTCCTTCTTTAATACTCTTAAATCCTTCAGCCCAGTAAAGCGCCAAACCTGTAAGGAAAAGTTCCTGATCAGATAGTGGTTTAATTTCCGCGTTAGCATCTTTTAAAAGCTTTTTAACTCTTGATACTTTTTCCAAATGGCTTCTTCTTGCTAAACGTCTTAGGTGTCTAACCCTTACTTTTCTTCCCTTTAACTTTTCTTTTTGCTCTTCTGTTAACTCAACTTCTCTACTCCATACAGCTACAATACTGACACTAACCCCTAAAAGCTTTGCTATTTTTGTAATACTTTTACCAGTTTTACGGAGAGCAATAGCTTTTTCATATTCTGCCTGTTTACGTTTCATTGTACTTATTGATTATTGGGATGTATATCTATACTACAATTATTGTATTAATCTGTCAAGTATTTTAATTGACATGCTGCTTCAAGAAAGCTACAATATCCAATGCGGGGAAGTGTAACGGCTGCACATCAGGCTCAAATTGGGCCCCCCGATAGGTAACTATCGGAGAGAACTTGGCTATATCGGTGAAACCCTAGATTCTATTCAGGGCAATACCGAGGGAAGTCCGCCTCTGGCGGACCCTGTAGAGACTACACGCCGAGCCCCCGACGTACGTCGGGGTGATGATATAGTCCTACCCTTGTAGTAATACAAGAAGGTGCATAATCTGAAGGCAGGGAGTCCGACTCTCCCCCCCGCAACCGATTCGACTCACTACGTTCGCTCAGTGCAGGCACAATTTATTTAGATTGTTGCAAAAATCTAAATTCATATAGGATAATCATTTAATACTTCACTAACTTAAAACTATCAACCATTTTGCTAAAGGTAGCGTCATCACCGATCTCTGAATATAAAATTAAAAATTTATTAAGATGAGGAATTACGTATAACTTAACTTGAGGTAGAGGTGATAACAATACTCCACCTGAATTTGGGGCAGTACTTTCAATTCTTTTAGCTAAAACTTCGCTGATACTCGTAGTTTCATTTTTTGTTATTTTTTCTAAAACACCTTCACATTTACTTTGATAACATTCACTGGGATCTACATCAGATAGACCAATAACTATCTGGTAACTGTCCTTGCTATCTATATCAGTTGGCGGAGAGAAAGAGATAGCTTTTGAGAAGAGTTGATTCATAGGAGAAATTGGCAGTCCCGAATTTTTACCATCAAAGATCCATATTTGTGCATTTGGGGGATAATCTACGTTGAATGCGTAACCTTGACTAAACTCATATTGAACGTTTAACCATTTCTCTATTGGTTGGGGAGATGGAATAATATTACCAGACTGGCTATTTTGAATGGCTGGACTTGAATCTGGAATTAGTTTAGGAATAGGTTGATTCTTTTGTCCAAGAATATATGACCCGATTCCAACAGATAGGATAAATAAAATTACCAAAATTATTTTAAGAAAAGTATATAAATTTTGCTTAGAAGGATAAGGATTAGTAGGTGTTTGCTGTGTTAAAGGAGTAGTAATAGAACTTTTTAATGAAGATTCTAAATTAGGAGTATCCACCATTACAGAATACCACTAAAATTATATTCGGTGTCAACTTATTATTCCAAATAGAATCAGTACATTATTAAATAAGTTCTAACAGCATCCCCCCACAACACTTCAACTCACTTCGCTCACTCAGCGCCAAAACACTTTCCACCAGCCTAGCCAATTAGGAAGCCTGACAGTTTGAGCAGAAGAAGAGGCAGATAAAACCAAATTTAGCGTATTTTCTGGAATAATAACCACTGTCTCTCCAATTTTGCCAAGGCCCAATTTATTTCTAGTCTGCTCCTCTACAAACTGCGGTGATTGAATCCGGGAAAGCTCCTTTTTAAGCTCTTTACTTCTGGTTTCCAGTTTGTAGACTGTTTCTGCTGCCTGAGATAATCTTTCCGAAGATTTAACAGCATCCATAATCTGGGTTACTAAATTGTATGCCACTACCAGACTGACCAAAATAATTAAGCCTAAGACTACTTTTTTTATCATACTTGACTTTTTTACCCTATAATATTAAAATACACGTTATGGTTTCCTTACAAGATGCCCAACAACAATTTATAGATCATTTAAAAGGAAAATCTCGCGCCTCAGCTACTATCTTAGCCTATGGAAAAGATATTGCGCAACTTGTGGATTACCTTAAAAGTTTAGGTAAAACTGATCCTACGGAGGTTACAACCGAAGATCTACAGTTCTTTATGGATAAATTAGCCAAAGAAAGCTATACTGCCAAGTCAATTTCCCGAAAAACAAATTCCACCAAGACCTTTTTTAAATTCTTGAAATCCGAAGGTTTAATTACCCGGGATTCTGCTACAGGGTTGGAACATCCTAAATTTGAAAATAAGCCTCCAAGAATCCTTACCAAGCTTGAGTACAGGGCTTTGCGGGATGCTGCCAGGGCAGATGTGAGAATGATTGCTGTAATAGAATTTTTACTTCAAACAGGAATAAGAATTGGTGAGCTGGCTAAACTTCGAGTTGAGGATGTAGACACAACTCAAGGAACTCTTCATGTTCCTCTATTTGAAGATACCAGAGAGCGAATCATTCCTTTAAATAAACCTGCTGTTGATACCATTTTAAGATATCTGGAAATTAGAACAAAATCCCCCAACCATGCTTTATTTGTCACCAAAACCGGCAGACCTTTGCTTATCAGAAACATCAGAACCGCCATTGATAGATACTTTAGAATGGCAGGAATTAAAGCAGCCAAAGTTAATGATCTGCGACACACCTGGGTTGCCCATCAGCTGCAATCAGGTGTTCCTATGACCATGGTTTCCAAACTGGCAGGCCATAAAAGATTAACTACAACTGGAAGATATCTCCAATTTGTCCAAAACCACTCTGCAGAGGCTAAAGTTAAACTAGAAGAGCTATAAATGACTGAGCAGAATACTGAAACATTAAATCATCTAGTCACTGACGCCGTAGGGCTATTTTGGTCAAAAGATAGTACGACTCTTGAAGGTGACACGATCCCTTACACTGAGGTGGATGCTGCTGCAGACGCTATACAAAGATTAGGTCGAGAAGAAGGTATGGATACTCACAACCTATTAAGAATTATTTCTAGATCGACTTCATTAACTCCGACACAGGTTTTTCGTAAGAGCGCTGTAGTCGCTGATATAGTAAGTACACCTGATTGGGAAACATATTTCTCTATGATCGCTCAACAGATACTGGTAGGAGAGATGTCCCTTCATGATCCAAAGATAATAGAGGAAGCATCTAGACGAATAGCACAAGTGATTCTATAGCTCCGATTTTCACACATCGGGCATGCTTGGATGTTTGGTGGGCGGACCTGAATTTGAATTATCTTCCTCATATAGATTTTCTTCTGTAAGCTCTTTTGTGTCCTCCGATTACCAAAAACCTAACTGTAGTTTTTCCCAACCACTTATATACAATCCTTATATCATCGGTTATTGAAAAAGCCCACTTACCTTCCATTTTACCTGTTAAAGAATGATTAGCTAATCTGGTATCTTGAGGATTTCTTCGAAACCATTTGACTCTTTGATCAATTATTTGTTCTAAATCCGAATTTTCTAAGCATAACTCATCTTGCAGAGCACTAAACTCACCTCTGCGCTTAATTTTTAGCATGCCTCTTCTTTTCTAGCCTTTTATGGAGGTTAGCGTAGTACCTATCTATATCTTCTTCTGTCTCCCAAACATCCTTCTCATCCACACCACTTTTGGCAGCTTGCAAAACCATATCCTCAAATTCAGGAGTAAAACCATTTTCAGTTAGCTCTGGATAAAGCACCCTTCTGACAGCATCACGCACCAATTCAGAAACAGAACTATAACCACGCTCCGTAATAGTCTTTTTAATATCTTTGTATAGACTTGTCGGTAAAGAGATATTAATTGTTGTCATATAACAAGAATTGTATGAGATTCATACATAAATGTCAATTAGCAAAAATGCTGGTGGACGGAGTAGAACTTGGTAGGCCCGGAAGGAATAAGCTGAGCTTGCGACGCTTCGCGTCTTCGAACCCTCGTCATCACTGTAAATACACCCAATCAAAATTTTCTGTGGAGCAGCCTGGGCTCGAACCAGGGACCAAATGTGTATAAGACATTCGCTCTACCAACTGAGCTACTGCTCCAAATTTGATTGCAAGAATCAGGTATTAACCGTTATACGACGGGCCTGTAGGGCTAATTGTACCAAAAGTGTGAAAGAAAAAATATTATAATTTTGCCCTTGAAACAACATCTGCCTCAACCTGGACCACATCTCTGCCAAATTTCAGTCTTGATAACTCTCTGATGGCCTGGCCAATTTGCGGATTCAACATCCCTTTCCATTTTTTCATATCTTTGGTGGTATCCAGAGAAAAAGGCACCACCGGCTCACCAAAAACTTGTGTTTTAATATAAGTGTGGGGTGATTCAATATTGACCAGATCCGCCTCTGAAAAGGTGGGTGAAAATTCATGCTGCAGATAATTGGCATCTGTAACTCCAACTCTGAAGGCAATCACAGTGCCGACATTGCCAAAAACAGCATTTTTTAAATCCTCACCGATTTGGCCGATAAACTGATTGGCAACAATTAAGTTTAATCTATATTTACGAGCCTCTGATAAAATATCGGCAAAAGTATCTGTGGCAAAGTTTTGAAATTCATCAACATATAGATAAAAATCCCTCCGCTGTTCCATGGGCACATTTGAGCGTGACATGGCAGCTGCCAAAATTTTTGGCACCAAGATCAAGCCTAGAAAGTTGGAATTTTCCTCCCCTATCCTGCCCTTTGACAAATTCATAATTAAAATTTTCCCTTCATCCATTACTTTTCTTAAATCAAATGAGGATTGGGATTGACCAATGATATTTCTCATCATTTTGTTGGTAACAAAACGTCCGAATTTGGAAACCGTATAATCCAACACCTCTGATTTATGAAAATCCGTTGTTTGGGCAATCTGATCTGTCCAGTAACGCCTGACCACAGGATCCGTAACTTTGGGAAGCAGTTCTTTGACAAAATCAGCATCAGTCATAATACGCATCACTTCCACAAAAGTGGCACCAGGAGAAGACATGGCAGTTAACATGGCATTTCTAACACCATGTTCAAAACGGGGCCCGATAATGCCGGTTTTGTTGGGATCAAACAATTTATACATTAAGCCTATAATTGAGGCTACCACAAAGTGCTTCTGCTCTTCAGTATAGGCCTCAAGCATATTCAGTCCAAATGGGCGGAGCATGTCTGAGGGGTCAAAATAGATCACATCTTCAGCTCGCTGAGGTGGGATCAGTTGCAATAACTCCTCGGCTGCATCTCCATGCGGATCAATAAAACAAAGCCCTTTGCCGGCTAAAATATCCTGCAGCATCAGAGTTTTTAATAGTTCTGACTTACCTGTGCCTGTTCTACCGATAATGTACATATGTCTTCTTCTATCATCTTCAGAAAGATACACCGGACGATCAACACCTCTAAAAACAGACCTGCCCAAATAAAGCCCAGAGGTGGGAATTTTTTCCGGAGCAGGAGCTCTTCTGGATGAAAGCCAGGTGATATATGGGGTCTCAATTGATTTATTGGGAAAGTGAAATATTGATGCCAGCTCATCTGAAGTTAGAACTGAAACCTTGGAAAATCTTGGCAAATAACGGTAAATAAAATCAGTCAGAAATCCTTTTTCCTGAGCAATCTTGGCGCCTGCAAAAGCATTATACGGACCGCTGAATTGTTCAAAGCTTGCCTTAATGTTGGCCAGATGAGCCTTGGAAGATTCCTCAGATGCGGAAGAAATAACAAGCCTGACAAGGGCATCAAAGCCGGACTTGGCAATTTTCCCTTCCACCGCCTCCAGTTGTTTGGCATCCGGAGGAGGCTTGGGGTTTTTCTCATCCCCCGGCTCCTTTTCTTTTTTCAGCCATTTTTTACCCATATCCTTCCAGCTACTGCTTGCGGGAGAAATCAAAAGCTGTATTGCTGCTCCCTCACCAGGCTGCATTTTAGCCAAAGCCGAGGTTAGCGAAGAAAGAGGGTCTGTTGGTAAATCTCTAAAAGTTTTAATAGGAAAATAGTCTGCACTTTTTAATTTAAGTTGGGCATAGGCTGTTTGTGAGGTTTCAGAAAAAATATTATATTCCGGCGCCTCTTTAATTTCCGCATCAGGGTATGCCCCGTGTATTTGTTTTTCCACCAAATCCTTATGATCTTTATGGCAGGATATAAAAAATCTGATTGATTCATGCACTGCCACAATCTCAAAAGATAAATGGGGCTGGCTCCGGAACATAGCTAACATTCCTCCTGACTTTCGAAGCGATGCAAAAGTTGAGAATAATTGTTCGGCAGCATCTATTTTGATTTCATTACCTCTGGGGACTTTGATTTGTAAAAGAATAAACTGCAGAGAGTTTTTTTCCCTGTCTTTAAATTTAATCCAACCAACCAGAAATTTTCGCAAAAAAAGCCCTATTCCTACAAGCAATAAAATAACTGCCAAGACTGCAATGATGGCGACCATCAAACTAATAAAATCAAATCCACTACTTTGTGTTACTTCCATATAATTATGCTGCTTTCTTTCCAAGAAATCGCTTCTTTGCTATAGCAATAATATTATTAGAGTCTGTTGTTCTGGCATAATTAGATCCTTCTGTGGTTGCTTTAATATACTCAGTTGTATCTTGCACTATCTCTCCTCCTAATTCCTGTAGCGGATTAGGCGGAAAACTATGCTGAGCAGATACATCTTCTGCGGTCACTTTTTGTCCGGCTTGATTTAAATTATGTGCAATATTTTGTTGTGTCTGTTGCTCTGTTTTATCTAGCAATTCCATAATCGCATTATCTCATATTGCAGTATAATCCAACATATGATTCTAAAAGTTATTAAAAAATCTGAAACAAAAAATATTTCTAGTTTAATTTTAGAAAAACCAAAGGGCTTTCACTTTTATGCAGGACAATATCTGGATATTGAGCTCCCGGTTAATGATCCAAATGATGATACAAGAGCATTTACCATTTCTTCCTCTCCTACTGAAGACTTTTTGATGATTACCACCAAAAAAGGTATTAGCAAGTTTAAAAAATATCTTGAAAGTTTAAAAGAGGAAGATATTATTGAATCCTCTCATCCTGCCGGCACCTTTATTTTGGATGAATCGTCCCCTGCGGTATTTTTAGCAGGTGGAATCGGCATTACTCCTTTTCGAAGTATGATCAAATATGCTGTGGATCAGAAAATTTCCACTGCTATTACACTAATTTATTCCAATTCAGATAATAATTTTCTTTTTAAAAAAGAATTAGATGCTTGGCAAAAAGCTTACCCTAAGCTTAAAATTATTTATCACAACAGCAGTAAAAACGGGCGCTTGCAGAATCTAAACCCTAAACCCCAAACCCTAAACCCTATCTACTACCTGGCTGGTTCTCATTCTTTTGTAAATAACATGGCCCAAATATTAATTGATTCCGGAGTAGATGAAACAAATATTAGATATGACAGGTTTGATGGTTACAACTAATACCAGATAACTTTCCCAATAATTTCTGACCTTTTAATCCAGCCAAATTTTCTGCTATCTGTGCTCTCTTTTTTATTATCCCCTATGACAAAGTACCTACGGCCGTGGGTTTTTTGTATATGCTTAATTACATCCTTACCATCTATTCTGATAGCCACAATATCCCCTATTTTTAGGTTCAAAAACCAACTCCACACCAGTACATCCTGGCCATCTTTTAAAGTTGGAAGCATGCTGTTACCTAAAACAGTAAATCTTTTAAGAGGAAATGTCACTTTTTGGTCTGATTAAAAATATCTGCAATTTTATCAACTGCTTCTATTAACTCCTGTGCTTTTGACGCGTCTACTGCCCTCTTATTATCAGAACAAAGCTTGGTAGTTTTCCAAACTAAATCATGCAAGTCTGGAAACTTTTCTAAATGCTCACTCTTAAAATAATCTGTCCATAAAATGAGAATTTCTCTTTTACAAATTTCTGCATGTTCTTCTTTTACCTTGACCATCCTAACAAAGTTATTTCTATCCACCACAGTTGGATTATCAGTTGGTAATTCATTAATCTTTTGCACCATCTTTAAAACAGTTTGGGAGGCCAGTTGAGCAGAATGTGGATCATAAATCCCACAAGGAATATCACAATGAGCATAAATAGGTTTGGTAGGAAGAAGCTTAATAAATTTTCTGATTAAAAAGTCTATCTTCATCTTAAGTTTCTTTTACCGGACTTGAAATATAGCCAAGACTTTTCCTACCACTATTATCCTTAAGGTATATATCAGGTTGAGTTCCTCTTTTAGTTCCCATAGCCCCTATTTGTTCAGTAGCCTGTTGAGCATGTTTATATTCTAACCATGCTTTATAGACACGATGTGCTCTACTTCTAACCATCACCAACCTTATCCCTGGGATATTAGCTTCTCTTACCCGTTCTGCAAATGATTGTCCAAATTCTTGCTCCTTTAACCTTTTATTATAAGGAGTATCAATATCTGTCATGGCTTCTAGAACTAGCTCCTCATACTGGTTATATTTATCTCCTAATTTCTCTTTTAAAGGAATTTTCTGGCCTGTTGCGGTAGTTTTTAACTCTGCAAGTTCATTTTTCGCAAATCCAGCCATATCCATGGCTTGAGTCTCTGACATATAATTATTATACCACGTTTAGACTATACTTCGGATCTCTAAATATTCTTCTGCATCAAAGACGGCTTTGCAGCCTGCGCCAGCTGCTGTGACTGCTTGCCTGTATTTATGATCAGATACATCTCCTGCTGAAAATACTCCTTCAACTGAAGTATTAGTTTCATTTTCTACCACTACATACCCTTTTTCATCTAAATTAATTTGTCCTTTTAAAAAGTCTGTGTTGGGTTTATGACCAATGGCAATAAATATTCCGTCAATATCCATTTGACTATTCTCCCCGCTTTGAGTATTTTTTATCTTCACTCCGGTTACTTTCTCCTGTCCCAATACTTCATCTATCACTGTATTCCAGATAAATTTAACATTTGGTTTTGATTTTACTAATTCTATTAAAGCACTTTGGGCCCGCAAACCTTCTCTTCTATGAACCACTATCACGCTCTTGCAAAGTTTGGACAGGAATTGGACTTCCCTCATAGCAGTATCCCCTCCTCCAACTACCACCACATTTTTATCTTTAAAGAAAAATCCATCACAAACAGCACAGGCAGACACCCCTTTGCCCCGAAGTCTTTGCTCAGACTCTAAACCAAGCCACATAGCAGATGCTCCGGTAGCTATAATTAAGGCTTCAGTAGACAGGTTACATGTTTCAGTTTTAATCTCAAAAGGCTTAACTTTTAAATTTACAGATAACACATCTTCATTTATGAATCTTGTTTTGAATCTTTCAGCTTGTTTTTTCATTTTATCCATTAAATCCGGACCCTGAATTCCTTCCTCAAAACCTGGAAAATCGTCCACATCAGTTGTTAAAACAAGTTGTCCCCCAGCTTCTCTTCCTGCCACAACCAAAGGATTTAACGCTCCTCTGGCTGCATAAATGGCAGCTGTTAAACCAGCTGGCCCTGAACCTATGATTACCAGCTTCTCTATTGTGGAGTTGTCCATAATTCCCTATCTATTCGTTGAACTGCCTGTTGAACTCTTTATCTTCATAGAACCTGTTGCTTCTTTGGCTCCCTCTGCTGCGGAAGGAGTTGCCGGTGAAGGCAAAGTAGTCGGTGTGACTTCAACTTCTCTTACAACTTGCGGTGTAACTTGCGGCTGATATTTACTTCTTAGCCACACGAGATACCCGGCAATCACAACCAGAACCAATATAACCACAACAATTGAAACATTTCTATTCATTTAAAAATCACCTCCTCCGGGCATCTGAGGGTATATTAAACTAATCTCCTGGGTAAAATCAACACTGAAGCAAACAATCCAAAACTCATACCTAAAAGAGATCCTCCCAATACATCGGAAAACCAGTGTTCTCCCAGATATATCCTTGTCATTGCCATCAGGAAAGCAAATAATAATAGTCCAAAAATCAAAAAGGTTTTAAGAAATACCCTACCTCTTAAACCAAAAAACAGGATACATAAAAGGATGGTAATTATAAATATGGTTCTGGTCATATGCCCGGAAGGATAAGAAAAATTGGTATGGACATAAAATGAAGGTAGCGAGGTTGAGAGTAAACTCCTGTGGAAAAAAACAGGCGGGCCGGGATGAAAAAGTACCAGTTTGCCGAAAATTTCTGCCAAAGTGGCCGGAACTATCATAGACCAACCTAAGATTGACAACCATTTCCATCTCAAAAGAGCCAAAAAAGCAAAAAGGACGCAAATTGCAACAGTCACTTCAACTGAACCTAATAAACTGAAATAGGAGAAAATTTGATCATATTTACGAGGCAGGTGATCTTGCAGCTTGACTGTGGTATCAAAATCAAACTGCAGCCATCTTTCTTTGGCTACCGTATAAGAAAAGTAGGTAAAAAAAGACAAAAAAATAGCAGAGAGTAAAAATAGCTTGATCCTCACTAGTATAGAACTATTCTACAGTAACCGAGCCAAATAGTGTAGGGTTTAGATGATCGTGATACTTGTAAGTACCCGGATCCGGAAAACTTAAGGATTTTTTCTCCCCTGATTTTAGGAGGCCGACTGTATTTAGAAGTGGATAGAGTTTATGGGTTGGATGAACTGCTGATTGAATCTGATGATTCTCGGTGTCTTCATTTATCCAAGTTACAGATTCTCCAGCTGCAATGGTTATATTTTGAGGAGAGAAACCTGATGAGGTAATCTTAACAACATTTTTACCCGTAACCAAGTCCTCTTTTACCATGCCGCCTTCTGTTGCAGGAGTTGCACCAGATTCTGCGGGAGTTGGAGCCGTAGTCTCAGGAGCAGTAGTTTTTGGTGATGATTTTTGAGAGTATAAAATATTCCATCCAACAAAGCCCAAAACTAAAACAGCAACCAAACCAATAATTGCATTACGCGACATATTAATATTTATAATAGAAATTTTCCCAAAAGTCTAGCCCCCAAATTACCGATAAGCAAAGATATAATAAGCGGGTCAAAGAGGGTTTGAGAAAACAACAAGTATCCCACTCCGACTACGGCTCCATAGACTAATCCATTCCTAATATCTGACGGAGAGGTTTTAGGCTCAATCAGCATCACTGATAAGAAAAACAGTAAAGATGAGGATAGCAATATGTTTATTCCGTTTAAAATCACCACAGGCACCAAAAATCCCGCCATTGGCGCCCACCGCCTAAATCTTAAAAGAAAAATTGGAATCCAGATTAAAAATACCCAGATGTTTTCGCCTCCACTCCACCAGGAAGGGGCGGAGTTTAAAAAAAGCATGCCTGCCAAAAGTCCCCCTGCTGCAGGATTAAATATATGGCGATTGTCTAATTTAACTATAAATTTAATTAACATGGAAATAGCACTAATTGACAAAAGAATAAGAGGTTGCTCCCCGAATTGGGCAACTAAACCGATAATCAAACCAGTAATAAAAGGTGTCAGCGGTTTTTGAAACCTTTTAAGCTCAATGAAGTCGAAAAATATACCGGCAATGGTTGCTCCAATAACCGGGAAAAAAAGTTGGGTTAATACCTTTGCCACACCAAATTGAAAACTGCCCAAAAGGTAAAGAAAAAGCAAAAAAGTTATCAGCAAATAATAAATGCTAAATCTTTTAAGAAAATCCATTCTTAAATATTATACTAGAACTTGAGTGATTGCCTATCATTTTAGTTACATAAATAAATTTGGCACCGGCTAATTTTGCGATCCTTTTTTTCAGGTGATTATCAAGGCTGCCTTCTGTTGCCGCAATTATATCCGGCTTAATCTTTTTGATCAGTTTTTCATAATCGGAATCATCTTTCATATCAGGAAGCAGGATTATTTGATCAACAAACTTTAGGGCTTTTAAAACAATAGCTCTCATCTTTTGTGTATGTACCGGGCGATTGACACCTTTTAATTTTTTTATCTTTTCATCAGATTCCAAAAGAACAACCAATATATCCCCTGCTTTTTTTGCTTTTTCCAAAAAAATCACATGTCCAGGATGCAGCACATCAAAACATCCCCCCACTAAACAGATAGATTTGCCTTCTTTTTTAAGCCGACTGCTTAAAGAAGCAGCTTGAGAGATGGAAATAATTTGACCCATATTATATAAAATACGCCAGTCGATTGGCGTATTTATGAAAGTACCAGTTGATAGCTTACTCCTCTGCCAATATCACCCAATTGCTTCACTTTACCCATATTTTCCAGCTCATCCATGTATCTAACCACAGATCTGTTGGATATTTTAAGTGCTTGTCTGACCTGTTCATTAGTAAGCTCTCTATTTTTTTGAAAAAGATCCAAAATCTTTTGTTTGTTTTTCTGTTTGTGGACAGATCGTTCAAGAGTATATTTATAAATACCTACACTCTTCTGTCTTATTTTGGCAGATAATACCAAAAGCAGAATTAGAGCTAAAATAACTGTCAGTAACCAGGCCATATCCTAATCATACCAAAATCTAAATCCAAATCCACCCACCTCCAAAAACTCTGAATTTATGATGCTATAATTGGTTAAGTGAAACTTCCACAAGCTGATAAGGCTATTGTTCCCAGAGAAAAGTTAATAGATTATATACTTTCAGAAAGTCATCCAGTAGGAAGCTCTAAAGCCAAATTCTTTCGTGGATTAGGATTTGACGAAACAAATGTAGGTAAATTAGCAAAATCGCTACTGCGGATAGCAAAAGAGAATGATGTCAAAAATGTCAGAAAATTCTCCTATGGTACCAATTATATTGTGGAGGGAACAATTGAAACACCAATTGGAAAAACTGTTAAGATCGTGACTGTTTGGTTTATTAAAACAGAAAAAAGCAGACCTAGTTTTGTAACAGCTTATCCTGTATAATATATTTAAGAGGAAATTTTATGCACAAATTTAAAGAATTGGAAACAGTCATACTTACCCATAATATTAAGGAACACGGCCTTAGTATGGGGGATATGGGGGCTGTGGTAAATGTTTATGACGGTGGTAGCGCAGCAGAAGTAGAGTTTGTTACTGCGACAGGAAAAACAGTAGCACTAATTACTCTTTCCTCTCGTGATGTCCGTGATATAAAGCAAAATGATATTCTCCATGTCCGCGGCTTTGCAACTGTTTAAGTAAAAACAAGCAGACTCCAAAAGCACCCTTTAAGCTTGTTCTGTAGAAAATTTCCTCTCACATTCCTGAAGAAGCCACGGTATACCAATCCACTCTATTGACCATCTATACTGATTGATTAAGGGACTCAACCCTACAACAACTTCATCAGGAACTATTTCAGATTCCATTTCATCATTGTAATGCAAATAGGTAACTGCTCGATGATTACCTTCAATTATTGTCAATTTGTCTGTTGTTTTTCCACCTAAAATTAGTTTCGCATCAAATGATTCCCTCGCCTTAAAAATATCTAATTTCTTTTTTACATCAGATTCATGAACCTGATTATGATGCAGATTATTGATAGTTTGCGCTAAACTAAATGACCTATTTGTTACCAGATACCAATCATCAGATGTGATGATGTAAAGTTTTTTGAACTGGTCATAATTATTAAAGTCCCCTAAATACCACTCGAAAGAAAGTTCTAAAAGAGGTTTTACTACATCAGGTCGTACTTGAAGCATTAAGTTTTTCCTTAGATCGTTTTCGTTAATATCATCGAGATTTTGGTTATCCACGAGATATGAGAACTGGTCACGAATATTATCGAACGGCTTCTTATACCATTCAGCTTTCAACCACTCCCATAATACGAAGTTTATATCTACTTTTTTTATTAACTTCATAAATCAAGGACAATTTTATCATTTTTGAGGCTAAGAAGATAGGGAAGGTAGCAAATTTTGGCTATAGTGGTGAGCTTGTCGAACCAGACTTTTGGGGAATATTGTCCAGCATTTGAAGCAGTTTATCTTTAGTCCAATCATAATCATCTTTTTGCTCTGATTTAGCAAAAAATCCTAAAGAACCAAGACCTATTTGCAGTTGGTAACATCTTAATCTTTCTTCAAAATGATCTACCTTTTTGCCAATATCTTGATAGTGTTTTTTAAAAACATCTGCAAAATCTATTTCTGAAGGCCAAAAAGTAAGCCAGGCTAAATCATAGATAAAATCACCATAAACTGACTCCCCCCAATCCAATACTCCGGTAATTATCTCACCATCTGTAACTAAATTATTAAACCCATAATCTCCATGGACTAAATAACTACCCTCCGGTAAATATATTACGAGATTTTGAATTGATTGATGTAATTTTTGTATCAAATCATCTTCGGGATGAGTATTAACTAATTTATCATCTCTGTGTAACATAAACTCTTTCCAACTACTAATAGCTGCTCTCCCTAAACCACCCCAATATCCATATTTATCATCTTTTATTTTCATATTATGAATTTCATCTAAAGTATTTATCATCTTAGGAAGAAGTTTAAGGGTGGTTTCTTTATCTAACTCATCAAAAGTTTTTCCTTTGGCCATCTTTGAAATGGCAAAAAACAAATTTTCATTAAATTGACCAATTTCTAATATTTCAGGGATGGGAATATTAACATTGGCAAAATGTTCAAAAGCATATTTATCTTTATCATAAGTTTTTCTATTTTTATTAATTCTTATAATAAATTTGTTATCAGGAGTGGAAAATGAACATGCTTGCGACAATTCCCCGCCCTTTAAAAAATTAACTGAGGATATATTGGAATCAAAATTTTTCTTTAAAAAAGCTACCACTTCTTCTGGTTTAACTTTGGTTTTAATAGTTGACATCTCTAAGAATTTTACTCTTTTTTGTGGGTAATTTCCAGATTAGGATTGTAAGATTTTGACAAATTTCCGCTTTGGCGTCATTTTGTCAATTATTTGAAGCTAAATTAAATACGCCAGACGTGTGGCGTATAACTTAAGATATAATAATTATATTATGGAAATTGCCACACTGGCCGGCGGATGTTTCTGGTGTACAGAGGCCATTTTTAAAAGATTAAATGGGGTCACAAAAGTTGTTTCAGGTTATTCAGGCAAAGCAGAATCTATTCAAATTACATTTGACTCTAAAATCGTTTCTTTTGAAAAAATACTGGAGATATTTTGGCATCTTGTGGATCCAACCACTTTAAACAAACAGGGAGCAGACACAGGAATACAATATAGATCCGCAATTTTTTACCATGATGAGAATCAAAGGAAAATCGCAGGAGCATCAAGAGAAAAGATGGACAAATCAAAAATGTATCCAAATCCAATTGTGACCAAAATAGAGCCTTTCACAAACTTTTATCAAGCAGAAGATTATCATCAAAATTATTATGAAAGAAACTCACATCAACCATATTGTCAGATAGTGATTGATCCCAAGATTCAAAAACTTTACCAAGAATTTAAGGAAAATGTTAGGAAGAAAATCAACTGATTGCTGCTACTTTTTCTCTGGCCAGTTTTGCCTCAAGTTTTTCTTTAATTAAAAGCTCGCTTTTTGCTCTCCTGTCGGCAATTGCTTTATCAACAATTTTTTGACAAGCGGAATCCGGGCAAATAGTTAAAGTATGGGTGATTACCGAGTTTCCTAAATTGCTTTTCCAGCTTTTACCGTCTATTCTGGGTTTTCCGCATCTAATACAAGGGTTATTCATTAAGATCAGTAGTATAGCAAAATTCACAAACTAAATCAATTGTTATCTTATCCCTATTGTTTTCATTCTATAGTAGAATACAAAAAAAGATGGGTATAAAAGAGACTTTAGGATTTATATTCTCTGAAGGTAATTTTCCGCTTTATAAAAATTTGTTTTTAGTGCTTGGTATTCTAACTTTTAATGGAGTTATTATCTTCCAACTAATTTACAGAACATACAATAAACTTTTATTGATAGGTGGTGGAATGATAACTGGTTCTTTGGTTTTTCTATTAATCCTCAGTACCTTCTCTTATTTTTTTAAAGGTTCTCTTGCTATAGTTTTTATGTTTTGGGTATATTCAGCAATCTGTTTGTTCATTTTCATTAAGAATCTATCAAAATTTAGAAGCATTGTATTTTTCAAACTTTCATTCAGTTCAATTCTAGATATATTAGTGATATTTTTTTATCTATCAGCCATTATTTTATACTCTAGAAGCTATATCTGGGGAGGAGATGTCTTTACTTACTGGGGAATTGCAACATCTTTTCCCCGCGGCAACTATCCCACAGTTCTACCCTGGCAACCTCAGTTTTTAACAACTTATCGTGACGGAACGTTCCTGGTACAAGGAGCTATTCAATCGTTATCCTCAATTAATATCCCATTGGTCTACTCTTTTTTCTCGCTTTATATGTTCTCTGCACTCTTCTTACTTATAACAGGAATTGCTCGGGAAAAGACTAGATCTTTGTTATCTTTCTTACCAGCCAATTTAGGACTGATTCTATTTGGCGGCCCGCTTCTATATATGGGGGATTGGAACAATTTTCTCCAAAAACTCGTAAACTTCGAACCAAGTTTTTTCACCCTGTTTGAAAGCCTTAAAGGAAGTCTTGGTTCCGGCGTAAATAGCATAGATGGGTTATTTTACTTAAACTTTTATACCTTTGGATTAGGAGTTTTTTTTGTATTTTTATATACCTTATTGCAGGCAAAATTCCCAAATATCTTAATTAAATATATTATTCTGGTTATATTATCTATACTACTTTTATCCATCGCGGAGACTCTTTTCTTAATCGCATTCCCCTTACTTGGTATATTCTTTTTATTAGAGCATAGGAAGAAACCGCTAAAAAGAATTCTTGTAAATTTAACAACCTTGTCAGTTATCTTTATAGGGCTTTTTTTTGTAGTACCAAATATTTTTCGTGACTCTCTACTTTCTCCTATACACGGAGTATCAAGACTTAAAATATTAAAACCATATGACTCAGATTACACCGACAGAATGGGTTACTTAAAAAATGAAACCTTAGAGATTAAAAATAGCACTGATGCTTGGTATATACCCGATTTACGTTTAAGCCTTTTTTTAGTTTTTGTTATTTTAATCTGGCAAAGATCAAAGTGGATAGCAGTACTTAATATCTCAAGTTTGGTTAGTTTGATTTTATCTTTTTTATTAATCGACCGTTTTTGGCCAATAAGTGGGCTCCGTTTTATAAATCAATCTTTCCAGTTGCTTTTATTTGCCCTGGGATTCCTAATTATAGAACTGCTTAAAGTTAATAGAAAAAAGGGTAATCTGCTTATAGGAGTAATTCTCGTTCTCGTCATTCTACCCCAATTACTTGGTAACAACCTAGTGTTTCTCTATAAAGCCTTATACAGGGATGCTATTAATTTAGTCAGAGACCTCCATACTAAAGACGAAACTCTTGAATGGGTGTATAAAAACTTACCCTACTCCGAAAGAATAATTTTTATTGATGGATATCCAATAAGTTCCAAGAGTAGTCCAATGACTGAATATGCCATCCAGTTCTATGGTATATTTGTTCCCGTAGCCCCAGTCAAGGTTAGGATAAAAAATATTGATACGGGAGGAGAGTGGTATGATGCAATGACTAACTTAAGCCCAACAGCGCTTAATAATCTAGGCGTTAATTATGTATTTATAAAAACTTCAGAAATGTTTCGTTTTTCTCCAGAGAGAAAAGAACAGTTAATAAGCGCTGACTATTTTCAACCTATATACCAAAACAATACCGGTATCTTATATAAAGTAAGTTCTAAATTTAAGAAACTCCAAGATAAAGAGATCACATTAGAAAAAATAGCTAATATGATCCCTGATGGAAAAGTTGTATATCTTGATCGTTTGCCTATTACTGCCACAAGAAGAGGTCTTCTGGTTGAACTTGCAAATAGAACAATACTTATTGGACCAAGCTATGTGCCCGGAGATGATTATTTTTTGTATGTAATGGCTTTTTTACCGCTTAAGATAGCAGATTACCCAAATGCTGAAGCTAGGATACCCGAGCTTAAAAAAATAGATTTTGTAATTACAAATCCTGAGCTTGACCCAAATCTTACTTTAATTGGACCTTTTAAAAAGATAGCTACAATGCCCAATGTTACGCTTTGGCAGAAATCCGAAGTGGAATAAAAACAATAATAACAGATTTCAGCTCGGCCGACAGGACGATTTCAGAACTAATTGTAACATGGGATGAGTTTAGAAAGACAGCTTTTGACTATTCCAGTTTAATCCTCTGACACTTCGGATAATCCCTATTTAACCAATCCTTGAACTTTGACATTATTTAGGTTTAGTTATTGATATAGAATTCCATAATACACTTACAGATATAGTCTACTTCTCCAGTTGTCATCTTTGGATAGCAAGGCAAAGATAAACAAGTTTTAACAAAGAATCTGGCAATTGGCAGAGAGATTGAGTCATAATCCTTTTTCAAAAAAGGTTGATCAGGAATAACTACGGGAAAATGGATCAGGGTTTCGATACCAAATCTTTTTAAGTATCTCATAAGTCTGTCCCGTTGTCTGGTTTTAATTACAAACAAATGAAAGTTTGATTCAGTGTCCTGCTCAGGTTGAACTATCTCTATTGCAGGAATATGTGATAGATTATTGATGTATCTTTGAACCAATCTTCGTCTTTTAAGATTATCCGAATCTAGAATGGACAGTTTCACCTTTAATAACGCCGCTTGCAACTCATCTAATCTGCTGTTTAAACCAGATCTGACATGATGATATTTACTTGTTTGTCCATAGTCCCTAATTTGACGGCAGATTTTGGCCAGGCGAATGTCATCGGTCACTACAGCTCCTCCATCCCCTAAGGCTCCCAAGTTTTTAGTAGGATAAAAACTGAAACAACCTAAAGTGCCGAAACTCCCTAATCTTTTACCCTTAACAGTTGAGCCGTGTGCCTGGGCAGCATCTTCTATAAGAAAAAGTTTATGTTTTTGACAAATCTGCTTAATTTTTTCAATTTGAACGGCATGACCATATAAATGTACAGGCATGATAGCCTTAGTTTTATTAGTAATTGATGCTGGAATCAAATCAGGATTAATTAGACCGAAGGGAGTGGTATCCACAAAGATAGGTTTTGCTCCTACTGCTAAAATAGCTAAAGTAGTGGCGACAGCAGAGATGGGGGTAGTAATCACCTCATCATTCCTACCTATTCCCAAGGACATTAGTGAGATTTGTAATGCTTCTAAACCATTGCCAACGCCAATACAATACTTGACTCCCAAGTAACTAGCAAAGTGCTTCTCAAACTCATCCAGTTCTTTACCTAGAATAAAATTTCCAGAAGATAAGACATGATTGAAAACAGTAGTCAGTCTAGCCCTCAAGGTGAAACTGCCCACAAGGTTAACGAATTTTATCTGCTTCCTTTTTAAATTGCCCATAATCTCTGATGTAATCTTCCTCATTAAATACTTTTGAGGCTAAAACCAACAGAATAGTATTTTCTTTAAATTCTTGCATCGTATGCCAAATCATTTTATCTATAATAACTCCAATATTGGGTTCTTTTAAGATCGTTGTCTGTCTTTTTTTACCATCATCCAAAGTCAGTTTAATTGTGCCTTGAATACAAAAAATAACTTGCCTTGTTTGGCGATGGGCATGATACCCGCGGGGCAGCTTGGTATCAGCCTGGAAGATATAGTACACTCTCTTGATGATAAAGGGGATATGATTGGGGCTTTGGGCAGAGATAAGATTACAGTCATCAAGGATCTTAGGAAGTTTGATAAAATGAATCAGGTTTTTTTGTAGTGACATTTGGCGAATTATATTCCTCGCTTCGCTGCGGAAGCGTAATCCTTTTAGGATTATAGTTGGAGTGGAACAATTTATCAATTACCATCAGCCCGATCCAAAGAACTAAAATTTCTGCCAAGGTATGCAGAATTCGTTCCAACCTAAAGAATTGAGAGACCCCGAATTTTCTTTCTAAATGATGGACAGAAACCTGACGGAATGTGGCACCTGCTCTTTGAGCCTTTTTGATAAGTTCAATACAAATTGCTCCACTATTGCTTTTCAGATCTAGTTTTTGCACCAGAGATTTTCTGATCAGTCTGAAGTCACAGTCAATGTCTGCAACTGGTACCCAAAACAGCCAGCGGATTAAAAAGCTGTAAAGATTGCCAATAAAAATTCTGTAATTCGGATCATGCCTGGACATCTTGATACCATTTATAAAATCACAATCTTTAGTCATCAGTTGTAAAAGAAGCGGTAATTCTTTAATATCATACTGACCATCTCCATCAGTATAAAAAACTAAGTCGTATTTAGCTCTCTTAAATCCACTTCTTAGAGCCCCACCATAACCTAAATTTTTTTGATGAAAAACTAACTTAAGTTGTTTATATTTTTGGGCAAGACCTTGCAATACTTTTCTACTGGTATCTGTTGAGGCATCATCCACCACAATTACCTCAAACTTGGAAGTATACTTCTTAATCGTGGAAAAAGCATTTTCGACTAACTTCTTGATACTTTTGGAATCATTATAGCAGGGGAAAAAAATGGACACACCCAACTTTTTCGATATCATTTTGCAATCTTTCTAATTTCCTTTTGATTATATACAATTTCTCCAATATGAGAAAGTTTAAAAACCCTTCGATAATTTTAATCCTAATATTCTTCTTATTTATCACCATCTTTGTGACAAAGTCATTTATTACCATGACAAATGTCCCTTTTTATGATTTTGATGAGGCACATAGGGCAGAAAACGCCAAAAGGATGAAAGAATATAGAAGTTTTCTTGTTCCTTTGACAGGTTCTTCCCAAGATCGGGTTGAACATTTAAAAATACCTCTAAAAGAAAACCCTGATTTTTATCTTTATTACCATTTGGAGAGACCTCCACTGATTTATGACATGATGATACTCTCTACATCTGTTTTTGGATCTGCTGAGTGGGTATATCGTCTACCTTCTTTTTTATTAGGACTGATGATCCTGATTGTATTTTATATCTTTGCCAAAATGGAAAGGCCATCTAATTATCTTGCTATTTCTGCGGGGTTATTGAGCCTGATTACTTCGGCTGATTTATGGTTATCTTCTCAATATGCTCAAATGGATACAGCAATAACCTTTTTCCTTACTTTGAGTCTTTTAACTCTAATTATCTTTTGCCAAACTAGAAAATCTTTACTTTTATACTTGGCTGGAATATTTTTAGGTCTAGGATTACTTAGTAAGCTACAGCCTGCTACTATATTTATTTTCCCGCTCCTTTATTTGTTGATGACAAGAAAGTTAAATATTTTAGATCTAATCAAATTTGGGACAGGCTTTTTTCTTATATTTGGCCCTTGGTTGTTGTATTTGGTAGTAAGGTTTGGGTTAAAAGATGTCCTGCTTATAATGCCGGGATTTGCTATAACCTCTGCTTCAATTGATGATATTCATCATAAAGCCCCTTTTTTTTGGTATATCAGGTGGTGGTGGGATACTTTGCGGCCAGGTTGGACTATATTTCTGGCCCTATTTTTTTATGATGTCATTTATAAGTTATTAGATTGGGAAAAGAGAACATTACTTGTATATATATTTGGAGGCTTATTGGCTTTTTCTATTCCTGATAACAAAATTTGGTGGTATGTACTGCCTTTAATACCAGCAGTGTCCTATTATATTTTTCTTTCCGTCAATGATTATATTCAAAAGGAGCAGAAGAGAATTGCTAACCTATCTTTTGCAATGATTGTGGCATCTTTGCCAATCTTCTTACAATCTTCAAATTTAATTAGTATGATTTATGGAATTTCAATTACTGGCATTGTTTTTTTAATCTTAATAGATAAATTAAGTATTAAAATAGATTTAAGATTAAATAAAAAATTTATATTTTATATCTCAATAATTTTAAGTTTGCTTATGTTTTCCTTACAATTTCCTAAAATAATCCCATATCACTGGAATGTAAAACCTGTGGCACAGTCTTATAAAAGTTTGCCATACCCAAAATGTTTATGGCTTGGGGATATGCCTGGGGAAGCAGTACTATTTTATTCAAATGCAGGAGAAGTGCCTATACTTAATAAGACCACTCAAATTTATACTAACTGTAAGAATAATTATTTAATAACTCCTGACAAGTACAAGGGAGGTGAATTAATCTTAAGAAAAGGAAACATTAGATTATACAAACTCTAGCTCCTCAGGGATATGAGATAGAAAGTTTATTATGAGGCGGAGCCTCTAACAAGCTTAGCTTATTATAAAGACTAACTACTACCTGCTCATTCATCAAAAATGAGGCTAAGTTCGAGTAAGACAAGCTTTCCTTTCCTTCGAAAACGTAAGAACTATCTGGCTCCCCCGCGTGGATTCGAACCACGAACCTTGATCTTACAGAACTCCACTTGTTACCAAATGGTCTGGACTATCTTATCATCCCGCGATGCGGGAGCCGGGTATATAGTCTCTACACGTTTACTCTGATGTAAATCAGAGCTTTAGCTCGGGATTATCCTTCGATTACTCTCAGGACTTCCCCGAATTAGCCCGATTTTCATCTCGGCGTTACCGCCAAGAGCTGCCTATTTTGACAGGATCCCGCTCTACCATTGAGCTACAGGGGATTATTAATGTACGTTTGGTATTTTACCACCTAAAGGGGTCTAAATCCAGATTATTCTAAATAGTCCCTAAGTTTCTTGGCTCTAGTAGGATGTTTAAGTTTTCTGATGGCTTTGGCTTCAATTTGCCTAATACGCTCACGGGTGACTCCAAACTCTTTCCCTACCTCTTCCAAAGTTCTTTGTTTTCCATCTTCTAGACCAAACCGCAACTGCAAAACCCTTTTTTCCCTGGGAGAAAGAGAATCTAGCACCTCATCTAAGTGAACTTTTAAAAGTTCCCTGGTGGCTTGCTCATCCGGCTGCAGCCCCTGATCAGCTATAAAATCTCCAAGGTGAGAATCTTCCTCATCCCCAACAGGTGTTTCTAAAGATGTGGGTTCTTGTGAGACTTTTATGATCTCCCGTGCTTTTGTTACATCTATTCCCAGCTCTTTTGCCACTTCCTCAGGAGTAGGTTCCCTACCCAACTCCTGCATCATCCTACGTTGTGTTCTATTAAAACGATTGATGGTCTCAACCATGTGCACGGGAATCCTGATAGTTCGGGCCTGATCGGCAATAGCACGGGTTATAGCCTGTCTGATCCACCAAGTGGCATAAGTTGAAAACTTATATCCCCTTCTCCAATCATATTTATCAACAGCTCTCATAAGACCAATATTCCCTTCCTCAATTAAATCAAGTAAACTCATCCCCCTACCTACGTATTTTTTAGCAATGGAGACAACCAAACGAAGGTTGGCAGAAATTAATTTATCCCGGGCACTTTTGACTCCTTTTTCAGCCTTTTTGGCAAGTTCTATTTCATCTTGAGCTGTTAAAAGAGGAATTTTACCTATATCTCTCAAATATTGTCTGACAGGGTCTGTGACTGATCCTTCTTCCAAAGTAGATAAAACCTCCAGTTCCTTTTCCAATTCCGTACTGGTCTTAGTATCTGTTTCCAGCTCCTCTGCTGTTGTCTCAAAAACATCGATATTATCAGTTAGTAATTTTATATAGAATTGGTCCAGCTCTTCTATTGTTTCCTCAGGCTTGGGAAAAACCTGCAGGATTTCTTCCTGGGTCACAAAACCCCTATCTTTACCTAATTTAATAAGTTTTTTTTCGTCCAGTTGTATCTCTTTTTTCTTAGCCATAATTATAATCGCTTTCGCTTCTTGTAACGCTTCGCGTTATAGATTTTTAAGTTTAACCGATAAATCACGAAATCTTTTATTTAATGTCTCAACAACTTCCATCTTACCAAATTCCTGGGCATTTTTAATTTCAAATGATAGTTTTTCCAGGGAGGCTTTAATCAAAGCTTTCTTAAGTTCGGAAACTACTGTTTCAAGTTCTTTCTGCCAATTTTTAGAATCCATAAGTTTACTATCAAGTTCTGTTAAATACAATCTATCTACCTCTGAGAGTAATTCTTTGGGTAAATCCGAGGTGAATTCATTTATACTGAATTCTCTGGATTTAAAAGAGATTGAATCCAAATACAGAAATAGCAAAACATAGATTTGTCTCCATTTCTCTGCGAGAAACAAGGTTTCCGGAAAGGATGGCACAAAGGTAAGATCTTTGGGTGGATGCAAAAGCAAAGCGATCAAATATTCTTCCAATAACTCTCTTCTGCTTTTTGCAGATACCACATCATCCTGTGTGGAAGCTTGTTTTAAAACTTTAGTAAAGGTCTTCAAGGATATCTTCATTGCTTTATCAACACTTTCTCTGATTACTTTTTCCTCGGTTTTTAAAAATGCTGAAAGCTTTTGTATATAACGTTCCCTAACCAAATCATCTGTGATTTTTGCCCAAACAGACATTAATTCCTCACCTATTTTTTTCAGATCAGCAGGTTTTTTAATATCATACCTTTTGGCAGTAGAGAGAAGGTAATAATCATAAATTGCTACAGCTTCATCAATAGCTTTTTGCCAGATTTTTGGATCGGAGTTTATTACCTCGGATGCATCTTTACCACCCTCAAGCTGAATAACTTTTATATTCAATCCTGCCTTATCGGCAAGCTCTATTCCTCTTCTTGAGGCAGAATCCCCTGCCAAATCCATATCAAATGCCAATGTGATATTTTCAGTATACTTTTTAATCAGCTCCACCTGCCCTTCAGTTAAGGCAGTACCTTTTGAGGCCACCACATTTTTAAATCCGGCCTGATGCGAAGCTATCACATCCATTTCCCCTTCTACTAAAATTGCTTCTTTTTTATTCCTGATTTCACCCTTTGCCAAATTTAGTCCAAACAAAAAATTACTTTTATCAAAAAGTGGTGTTTGGGGAGTATTGATATATTTAGGTTCAGCTGGTATTAACACCCTACCGGAAAAACCCCTTAATTTATCTTTTCCATCAATCAAGGGAAAAGTAATTCTTCCCCTGAATCTGTCATAACAGCCGTTTCTGGATTGGACCCCCAGCCCGCAGGAAATAATTTCTTGAGTGCTAAATCCCCTTTTAAGTAAAAATTTTGTTAATGATTCCCAGGAATTAGGAGCATAACCGATACCGAATTGCTCAATGGAGGAATCGCTAATGCCTCTTTTTTTAAGATATTCCAAAGATTTTTTGCCTAAGGGGTGACTGACTAAAATGTAATGTAAAAACTCCTGGGCTTTTAGGTTTGCTTCATATAGCCTGTCTTTAAAATCCGATTTTTGAGGCGCTTTTTTTAAAGTTACTCCTGCTTTTTTAGCCAAAACTTCCAGAGCCTCTTTAAATTCCATCCCCTCTTTTTCCATCAAAAAGCTAAAGTGATCCCCACCTTTTTGGCAGCCGAAACAATGCCAGATTTGACGTTCAGGGGAAACTACAAACGACGGGGTTTTTTCATCATGAAAAGGGCAATTGGTTTTAAAATTTACACCTGCTTTTTTTAAAGTTAGATACTCGGAGATTAGATCAACAATATTAATTTTTTCTTTGATTAGTTCTGTGTCTTCCATAGCTATGCAGTCATCTTATCGTCCGAAGAAACGTGACCATAAGAGATTGTGGCCGGATTGTACACCAAAATAAATACGAAGACAAGCCTTTGTCCTAGTTCACTACTTTTGAGACAATCTCCTTTCTTCTAAATTCTGGTAAGGTGACAAATACTCCAGAGACTGGTGTGGTCTGACTTGATTGTACCAGACAAGCCAGGTACTTAACTTTATCTTAAACTCATTCG
>ORMF010114048.1_pt1 | contig 32611 bp, 32 predicted proteins | sample 1779871 | NCBI WGS metagenome assembly ORMF01 (sample SAMEA104232316, study PRJEB22302) | groundwater metagenome | biome: forest; feature: aquifer; material: groundwater | place: USA | collected 2011-08-07 | depth 5.4 m | reverse complement strand
GCAAACGGGTGACCAAGTTCGGGGCGTATCTTGACGCGATGTGCGACCGCTATGTCGAGAGCATCGTGGTGCTCTCCGTGGCGGCGGTGACCGGCTACTGGGTGCTCTCGATGATCGTGCTGATCGGCAGCTTGCTGGTCAGCTACGCGAAGGCGCGGGCGGCGATCGAAGTGGCGGTGACCAATGTGGAATGGCCGGACCTCATGGAGCGCACCGAGCGCGACATCCTTTTCCTGGTCGGGCTGGCGCTCAGCGACCTTGTCGCGTGGCGGCCGCTCGGGCAGGACCTCTTCTGGTGGACGCTCGTCCTTCTTGCCGCGTTCGTCCATCTCACCGTGCTCCAGCGCATGGTGCGCGCCCGCCGCTTCATCCGCTCCCGCGCCTAAGGAGTCTGTTTCCGGAAGCGGTCAAGGGGGGTGGCGAGGAGGTCGGCGATCGCCGCCGGAAGCATGATGAGCACGGCGCGCCCCTCAATCTGCCCGTACCGTTCCGCGCCGTCCTCTAGAGCAGCGCCCACGGTCAGCGACTGCGGCTGCTCGACGTTGAGCGTCCAGACGCTGATCACGCCGGCCGGTCGTGTGAGACCGTAGCGGGCCAGGTCGGTCGACGGCGCATCCACAAACCCGCTTACCCGTAGATCCGCCAGTTGATTCAGAAACGTCTCGACCGGCGGCGCCTCCAGCGGCGCCTCCGACCCGTCCGCGAACCATCGCCCGTCCTTCCGTGCAATCGCCCAGCGCGTCGTGTTGTTTTCCGTGATCGCCACGCGCATGACCGTGTTCGTGAAAAACTCAAACGGGCTCTTTGCGCGCAGCCGGCCCGGGCTCTGCAGGAGCGGCTCAAGGTCGCTCAGGGCAACGGCATAGACGGCCGGCTCATCGCTGCGTTTTGCATAGATCAACGATGGGTTGTCCGGCAGCGCTGCGCCGAAGGCGAGCGTCACCGTTCCATCAGGATCCTCCCGCTCAAGCCGCACCTCGGCTCGCGGACGGTCGAATCCGTGCGCCCCCGGCTTGTCCGACTGTGGCGCATCGGCGATGAACCGCTTGATCATGATCTCCGACAGCTGATGGAGCAGCGTCGAGAGCTCGGCGCGGTCCGCCGCGTCGTTGATCGGGGGGCCAAGCTGCCAGCGCTGGTCAGCGCGGATCAGCGTGTACGTCGCATCGGCCGAAGCAATCGAGACCGCGTTGAGCGCCCATTCGCCGATGCGAATGAGCAGCGGGTCGCGGAATTGCTCGAGCGGCTGGTTGACCTCATCGAAGAGCGTGGAGGCGAGCACGAACACCTCCGGACGGTTCAGCAGCTTGGCGTACCGGTTGCTCGCCACAGAGGTGGCCTCGCCGAACAGCAGCGTATGCGAGGTGCCGCTGCCGGCCAGCATTAACCGCCCAGCGGGCGGCTCCAGCCCGAACGGCTTCAGATCCATCGGTTGGTCCTTCGGGGGAGCGAGGATCCGTTCGGCGGTCAGCGAAGAGAGCTGCCCGAGGATCCGGCTGATTCGCGAGGGGTCGGCCCGCACTCCCTGCGGAGCGGCCGTCCATCCCCCCGCGCTGTTCGTGAGGGTGATCGACGCCTGCGGTACCTCGAGCGTGATCTGGTTGATCGAGTCAGGCTCGATGGCGAGGATCCGTTTGTCGAGCTGGGCGCGCTCATCAGGAAGCGGTCGGTGGAGCTCGTAGAGGGAGATATAGGCGCCCAGGCCGATGACGGCCATGAGGAGGAGCAGGGTGGTCTTCCAGCGCATCGGGCGGCGTTACTGCCGGCGAATCCACCAGACGCCGAGGCCCACCAGGCCAAGCGCCAGCGGCATCCCCAGGAAGCTCGGCCAGAACAGCCGGCTCATCTGGGAGGCGGTCAGGTTCAACTTGAGCGAGGGCAGCGGCTTGGGTCCGATGCCGATCAGCTGCTCCTGCTCGATGAGCCAGTACGCCGCTCCGAGCAGGAAATCCCGGTTGCCGACATTGGCCAGCTGGGCGTTGACGATGAAGTCCGAGTCGCCGATGACGACGAGCCGCGTCCGCGCAGGAGCCAGGCGCTCGGCGGCGGCCGCGATGGACACCGGTCCCTGCACATCCTCCTTCGGATCGAAGGCGAACGCCTCCACGGCGGTTTTCGTCTCTCCCCAGCCGGACTTCGAGGTGAGCGCCAGCGGCGTGGCCGTCACGCCGGAGGGGAGCGGTTGGAATGGGCGCACGGACCGGGCCAGGGGAAAGAGAGTCAGCAGCATCTTCATCTTCTTGACGATCGGATGCTCGGAGTACGTCGTCACGAACAGATTGGCGGCCGACACACCGGGCAGCTGCTGTTCCGGATCGACGACGATGTCCGTTCCGAGCTGGACACCCCATTTCGCAAGCAGGCCGTCCAGCCCCGTGTCTTCCAGCGGATCCAGCAGGGCGAGCAGGCGGCCGCCCTGCTCGAGGTAACGTTCCATTAAGATCAGCTCGGACTCCGTGAAGCGGCGGTTGGGGCCGGCGATCACGAGCAGCTTCGTCGTAGAAGGAATCTCGGTGCGCTCCAGCAGCGTGATCGGCTGCACCGACATGTTCTGCTGCTCGAGATATTTCTTGAGGCCGGCGAGGCCCATCGGCTCCGTCGAGTCGATCGATTTCTCGCCATGGCCGCCCGTGAACCAGACCAGCGGCGCCTGGGCTTGCGTGACGCTGAGGATGGCGGAGGTGAACGCCTCCTCGCCCTTGAACGCCTTGACGCGCGGCTCGGCCCCGAAGCTCATCGTGCTGTAGTCATACTCTGCGAGATCCGTGTCTGAGACGTGTTTTTGGCGCGGCCCGACCTTGAAGATCACCAGGTTCAAGTCCGCTTCGCTGGTCACTTGAAGCTCCAGCTCCTTCACGAGCTGCCCGGCCCTGGCCGCGTCCTGATAGGGATCGATGTATTCCACCTTGATCAGACCGCTCGCCTGCTGATATTCTTCGAGCTGGTCGTGCACCAGCTCGTACAGCCGGTGAGCGGGCTGGTAGAACACGATGACCGACACCGGTTCTTTCAGCGCCGCGAGCAGCTGGCGGCTCCGGTCGGAGAGGCGGGTGATCTGCTGCGTCGTGACGTCCCAGCGGGCGTACCGGCGGCTGGCAATGAAGTTGGCCATGATGAACAGCACGCCCAGGAGGACGAGGATGACGGCGAAATTCAGGGCGGACCAGACCCGGCGCCCGGGCAGCATTACGATCGCCACCGCGGATTGCCGATCACGCGCCCGGTCAGAAAGAGGCAGATCGCGGTCACGCTGAGATACAGCGTGACCGGACGCGTATCAATGATCCCGCGCGAGAAGCCGCGCAGGTGCTCGATGAGGGACAGGTAGCGGATGATCCGGCTCGCCTCGGGATCGTGGACCAGGAAGTCCAGGATGCCGATGTAGAAGATCATCAGCATGGTGACGAACGCCAGCACCGCCGCGATGATCTGGTTCCGCGTCAGGCTCGAGGCCAGCACGCCGATGCCGATGAGCACGCCACCGAGCAGCCAGTTGCCGAGGTAGCCCGTCAGCACCGGCCCCCACTCAAACGGCACAAACCAGTGCAAGACCACGAAGAAGACGATGGTCAGCGACCAGATCGAGAGATAGGCCAGCCACGCGCCGAGAAACTTGGCGAGGACGACCTGCGCGTCCGTCACCGGGGCGGTCAGGAGCAGCTCGATGCTGCCGGTGCGTTTTTCCTCGCTGAAGGTGCGCATCGTCAGGACCGGCACGAGCATCAGCACCGAAATAATGTAGGGGAAGGTCGGCCCGAAAAACGCCTGCGCGATGGTGTAGGAAGGGTCGCTGGTTGGGTCATTCAGGACGCGCACCAGGATGCCGAAGACGAACCCCTGGAGCAGCAGGAAGAACGCCCCGACCACATAGGCGATCGGCGAATACCAGAACGATTTCAGCTCCCGTTGCGTCAGGGCCAGCAGCGTTTGCATCTAGCCCTCGTGCTCTTTGGTGGTGAGCTGGATAAAGACGTCTTCCAGCGAAGCGTGCGCTTGCGCCAGCTCCCGCAGCTTCCACCGGCGGGTCACCGCCAGCTCGAAGATCGCCTCGCGGACGTCGCTGCCGCCGTTGGCTTCAATGTCAAGGGCGAGGAAGCCGTCCGTCTGGCCCTGCACGCTGACCCGGGTGACCCCCGGCACATTCTTGATCGCCGGCTCGATCGCGCCCGGCTCGCCGGAGAGCTGGACGCGCAGCACCTGCATCCCGCGCAGTCGTTGCTGCAGGTGGGCGGGCGTGTCGACGGCGATGATCCGGCCGCGGTCGATGATCGTGACTCGGTGGCAGAGCATCTCCACTTCGGGCAGGATGTGCGTGGAGAGCAGGATCGTCGTCGTGCGGCCCAGCTGCGTGATCAGCTCGCGCGTCTGCCGGATCTGGTGCGGATCCAGCCCGACCGTCGGTTCATCCAGGATCAGGATGCGCGGTTGCGCGATAAGCGCGTCGGCCAGCGCCACGCGCTGCCGGTAGCCTTTCGACAGCCGTCCGATCAACTGGCGGGAGACGTCGGCTAGCATGCACTGTCCCAGCCCCTCGGCCAGGCGGGTGCGACGCCGGTTGCCGGGCACGCCCTTGATGCGCGCTCGATAGTCGAGATACTCCCGGATGCGCAGCTCGGGATAGAGCGCGACGTGCTCCGGCAGGTAGCCCAGCCGCCGCCGGACTTCGAGCGGCCGCTCGCCGACGTCGAGCCCATCGATGCGGACCGAGCCGGAGGTCGGGCTGATCATGCCGGTGAGGATGCGCATGGTCGTGGTTTTGCCGGCGCCGTTGGGGCCGAGGAAGCCCATGATTTCGCCGGGCTGCACGGCGAAGGAGACGTCCGAGAGTGCGGTCGCGGTGTCGTACCGCTTGGTGAGGTGGCTCACGTCAATCGGGATGGTCATCGAAGGCACATCATCATGACACACGCAACATCTGCACGCTGTGCTATTTTTTCAACGGCTGATAGGCTTGTCAAGAGGAAGTCTTTGGAGTAGCATACGAGCACGCATGAAATCGTTCCTGTCCGTCGGTGTCGTGGTGTCTCTATTGGCCACCGGCTGCGCCAGCGTGCCGGTGTCGCAGGTGGGGCAAACCGCCGGCACGATCGCCGGGGCGGCGATCGCCCCGGGGATCGGCGCGCCGATCGGCGCGCTCATCGGCCTGTTGGCCGGCACGGTGATGCAGGGACAGGTGGACCGGTCGATTGAGAAAAAAGAGCGCCAGGAACTCGCCCGCGAGCTGGGCACCGCAGCTCGCCCGTCTGCGGACGCGGGGACCCTGCCGCCCGCCCAGGGGGAGCTCGTCCGGGTGTGGGTCGATGAGACCATGCGGGACGGGCGCCTGACCGAAGCCCATTTTGACGTGCGTCCGCTTCACGTCGCGCAACAGCCCCACGCAGGACCTTAGCGTCTTTAGGCGTTCCGGACTTTTCCATGACAGAAGTGACGACACTGCTCCAGCGTTTTCACCATCGCTACCGGCGGGCGCTGCTCGCCAGGATCGCCGTGTTGGCGACTCTCGCCATCGGGCTCCTCGGCGTGCTGGCGTGGCGGCTGGCGATGTGGCAGGTGCCGGTGGGCCGGCGGACCTGGATGCTGGCCGGCCTGGGTGGACTGACCGTCCTCGCGCTCGGCTGGTGGGTCCATCGACGGTGGATCTCGCCCCGCGCAACCGCAGCGCATCTTGATCGGGCGTTGGGGTTGCAGCAGCGGTTGGTGACCGCCGCGGAGTTTGCGGACTCCGAGCAAGCCTCCTCGCTGTATCCGCTATTGGTCGAAGATGCGGTGAGCCATTGCGCGACCGGCCGCGCGCGGTTTCCGCGGCCGTGGGATCGTCTGGCTGCGGGCCTGGTTGTCCTGATCCTGCTCCTCTTGTTGCTCCCACGGGCCGGTATCGCGCCTACGCGGCTTGCCCAGCTGCCCCCATCCGTTCAGCCGCCTCCGGAACCGAAGACGCCGCCTCCGCCGCAGTCGCAAGGTGCGCAGTCTGCGCAATCGCAGCAGCCGCAGAGCGGCGCCTCGGATCGATCTCAAGGCGGCCAGTCGCAGCCGCAACAGGGCCAACAGGGCAAGGGGGAGCAGCCATCCGGAAACGCTTCGCCGCAGAACGGCCAGTCTCAGCCAGGTGATGCGCAACAGGACGATCAGCGCCAACAATCTGGGAGCGAGTCGCAGCAGACGGGCGGATCCCAATCGGATCGTGCGCAACAACAGCAAGACGCCCAACGAGCTAACGCAGGCGGCCAGCAAGCCAAGGGAGCCCAACGCGGTCAACAGTCCGACGGGCAGGGCCAGCAGCCAGGTGATCAGCGGGGAGCGCAGCAGCAGGCGAACGCTCAGCAGGGGCAAGGCAAAGGCGGCACTGGACTCTCGCCGGGAAACCAGGAAGCGCTGAAAGCCGAGATTCAGGGATTGTTGAAGCAGGTCTCCGGCGAGCTCAAAGAGCTGCAGGCTCAATTGGAGAATGCTCAGGATCTCCCCAAGCCGGAAGCCGGCACGAGCACCGACCCGGAGCTGTATGGCCGCGACGCGGAGCCGCCCTCTCCCAAAGGAAGCCGTGAGGTGCCGGTGCAGCTCCAGACGGATGAAAAACAGGTGAAAACGCAACGGCCGGGCGGCGGCACCGGCAAGCCCTCGACCGCCGCCTCCGCCGCGACACCAAAGACGAAAACCGAAGCGGTCGCCCTCTCCGAGGCGCCGCTGGAAGAGACCGCCACCTCCCGCCAATCGGTGCCGCCCGAGTATCGGGGCGTGTTCGACCGGGTGCACCGACCAAGCGGACAACCGACCGAGCAGGAGCCATGACCGAACCCACGCTTCATCCGGAGGAGTTCCGACAAATCTTTGCCAAGCTGCAGGAGTCGCTGGGCCGCGTCATCATCGGTCAAACCGGTGTGGTGGAACGGCTGCTCATCGCCTTTTTCGCCGGCGGCCACGTGCTGCTCGAGGGCGTGCCGGGGTTGGGCAAGACGCTGCTGGCCAAATCGTTCGCGCGCGCGCTGGGGCTGTCCTTCAAGCGGATCCAGTGCACGCCGGATCTGATGCCCGCCGACATCCTTGGCACCCAGATGATCATGGAGCGCGACGGGCGCAAGCAGTTCGAGTTCGCGAAGGGCCCGATCTTCACCCACATCCTCCTGGCGGATGAGATCAACCGCGCCACACCCAAGACACAATCGGCGCTGCTGGAAGCGATGGAAGAGCACCAGGTCACGATGGCGGGCACGACCTTCCGGCTGGATGAGCCGTTTTTCGTCATGGCCACCCAGAATCCCATCGAGATGGAGGGGACGTTTCCGCTGCCCGAGGCGCAGATGGACCGCTTCCTCTTTAAGGTGTTCGTCGACTATCCCTCTTCGGAGGAGCTGTCGCAGATCATCCGGCAGACGACGGCGGCCGAAGCCGCCTCGGTCACCCCGGTGCTGCCGGACGAGTCGGCGCAGGCCTGGATCCTCCGCGCCCGCCGACTGGTGCGGGACGTGCTGGTGGCCACGCCGGTCGAAGCGTATGTCGTGCAGCTGGTGACCGCGACCCGGCCGGGCCAGGACGGAGAAGCGGTCACGCGATGGCTGCGCTACGGCGCCTCGCCCCGCGGCGCGCAGGCCGTCCTCATGGGGGCCAAGGCGACCGCCCTCATCCGCGGGCGCGTCAACGTCAGCTTCGAAGACGTCGATCACGTGCTGCTCACCGCGCTCAACCACCGCGTGGTCCTGTCCTTCGAGGCGGAAGCGGAGAAGCGCACCACGAGCGACATCCTCACCGAGCTCCTGGCCCCGCTGCGCAAGGCCGCTCCCGGCGTGCCGCCGAAGACCGAAGGCGCAGCGAGCGTCCGTCGGTAGGCCTCTCGTGGCCGAGACGACCTGGTTGACCCCCGCGCTCATCAGCCGGCTGGAGGCGCTTCAGCTCTCCGTCCGGTGGGTGCGCGCCGGCCACAAGCTTGGCGGCCACTTCGCCATCAACCGCCGCGGCTCCTCCATCGAGTTTGCCGACCACACCGCCTATTATCCGGGCGATGACATCCGCGCCATCGACTGGAACCTCTATGCCCGCCTCGACAAACTCTTCATCAAGACCTACAGGGAGGAGATCGCGCTCTCCGTCGAGCTGATCGTGGATGCGACGGCGTCGATGGGACTGCCGACGGAAGAGAAGTTCGCGCGGGCCACTCAGCTGGCGGTCAGCCTCGGCTACGTCGGCCTCACCGGGCATCACCACGTGCGGCTCAGCTGGATCGCGCCGGGCCGGCGCGTCGATGCCAGCCCCTGGTTCCACCATCGGGGTGACCTGTTCCGCATGGCCGAAGCGGCTGTCGCGGTCCGGCCCGCCGGCCAGGTGTCGTATCCCGACTGGATGCGCCGCGCCGTCAGCGCGCTGCGCACGCGCGGCGGGCAGGCGATCCTGATCACGGACGGCATGGTGCGCCCGGCCGACTTTTTCGCCGCACTCCACGTCCTTCGAATCCGCAACGTGGAGGTCAAGGTCCTGCAGGTGCTCACGCCCCAGGAGCTGCATCCGGCCCGGCTGCTGCGAGGCGGCACGCTGGTCGACGCCGAAACCGGCGCCACTCACCAGCTGGCGTACAGCGCGGAGCAGCTGGAGCGAGCGGTGCTGGAGCATAATGAGCTGCTCAGCCGCTTCTGCAAGCGGCACGGCATCCCCTTCGCGCAGCACCGGCTGGATGAGCCGCTCGAGACGTTCATCACGAAGGTGCTGCCGGTCCGCGGCTTCCTCGAATGACGAGCATCCATGCGCTTCCATCATCGCGGCGGGGCCTGGCAGGGGCTTCCCTCGCCGCACCGCTTGCCGCGCCCCGCCGAGGCGCGGCTGCGCTCGGCCAAATTTCTCGCTCGTCCTCGCTGCGCTCGGACCCCCTGGCCGCTCGAAACTTGGAACGTGCGGCTCTGGGAAGCCCCTGCCGCCCGCCGCTAGCGAACACTGACCGATGACCTTTCTTTCACCGTTAGGACTCTTAGGACTATTGAGCGTGCCGGTGCTGCTGTGGGTGTGGCGGCTGGCCTCGACGCGCCATCAGGTACGCGTGCCGAGCCTGGTGCCCTTTGAGTCGCTGCTCCGGCGCGCGCCGGTGCGGCGCACGCGCCTGGTGACCAACCTGCTCTTTTGGCTGCAGCTCGCCGCCCTGCTGGGCCTGACGGTCGCGCTCATCCAGCCGGCCCTCCCCCAGCGGGCCGCCAGGACGACGCTGGTCGTCCTCGATACCTCGAGCAGCATGCAGGCCGGGCGCCCCATCAGCGCTTTTGAGCGCGGCAAGCAGGCGCTGATGGCACAGCTGGCCCGCGCCTCACCCACCGAGCAGTTCTTCATCATGGCCAGCGCTCCCACCAGCGCCCTCACGCCGCAACCGACCAGCGATCGGGTCGCGCTGATGCGGGTACTCCAGGATGTGCGCGTCAGCGCGCTCGGCGGCCATCTGGCCACGACCGCCCGGATCGGCCGCGCGCTCCTGGGAACCGCTCCCGACCGGACGCTAGTCATCACCGACGAGCCGGCTCCTGCGGACGGGGTGGGCGACGGCGTCCGGTTCATCACGGTGGGCGAGCCGGTTCCCAACGCGGCCATCGTGGGGATCGATGCGCAGGGAGCCTTCTGCACCGGCAGAGATGCCCGCCTCATCGCCACGGTCCACAACTTTTCGGCCGAATCGCGCGCCGTGTCGCTGAGCGCCAGGCAGCACGGCCGCCGGCTGGCCGAGTCGCGCCTGGACTTAGCACCGCACGCGCGAGCGGCGTTGCCTCTGACGCTTCCCGCAGACACCACGGGGACGGTCGAGCTGGTGCTGGAGGCGCCCGGGGACGGGCTGGAGGCGGACAACGTCGCTTCCGTCGATCTCGCGCAGGGTTCCGCGCTTCCGATCGTCGTGCGCTCGGACCGCCCGGAGTTCACGCGCGCCATCGCCACCTGGCTCGATGCCTGCGAAGCACTGGCCTGGGGCCCGGAGGCGCCGACGGACGGCCGACGCTACTTGCTGATCGCCGACGGAGAAGGGCAGCGTGTGCCCTCCGCCTCGTCGACGATGATGTTTCTGACGTCGTCCGCGCAGCCGATGCTCAGCCGCTGGATGGTCTCCCCGGACCACCCGGTCGGCTCCTATCTGGATCCCCTGATGGTGGTGGCCGCCCCGCTGACGCGCGCGCTTGAGGCGGCTCCCGCCGGCACCCCGGTCATCGCCGCACTGCTGAACGGTCTCAACAGCCCTGTGGCGCTGGTGGAGGAGCGGGATGCGCACCGCAGCGTCTCGCTGCTGTTCAGCCCGGTGGGCGGCGAGCGCTCGACCCCGCTCTTGCTGGTGTTCCTCAACAGCCTTCGCTGGCTGATGGGGCGATCGGAGGCGGTGGCCGTCGGCGATCCGCTCGAGTCGAACCTGCTCGAACGCGTCTCGACCTGGCGACCGCTCGAAGAGGCCGCCCCTGCCGCGCGCGCCACACGCGTCGACCATCCGGTGGCCAACCTCCTCGTGCTCCTGGTGGTCCTGGTGCTGCTCGCGGAGTGGTGGCGGTATGCCGGTCAGGGACGCCACGCCCGTCCGCCCGCCGCGGTGAAATGAACGCGCTGCCGCTGCTGCTGGTCATCGGAGTGGCCGCGCTCATCGTGTGGATCGGCCGCCGATCGCCGCTCACCGGAAGGCGCAGGACGGTGGCGATGGCCAGCCGCCTGATCGCGGTGCTGGCGTTGTGCGCTGCGCTTTGGGGCGTGACGTATTCCCGGCTGCACGAGCTGCCCCGCCGCGTGATCTACCTCGTCGACCGCTCAGCCAGCATCGACGAGGCGCAGTTGGCGTGGATGGCGCGCCGCGTGGCTTCGCTGGAGGCGCTGCGTCCGGCGAAGGTGGAGCGGGCGCTGGTCGTCTTCGGCGCAACGACTCAGGTCCTGTTGCCGGTCGGCACCGAGCGGATGACCGATGCCGTCGCCCTCGAGCGCTTGTTGGCATCCGCATCAGTCGACCGGACGCACACCAGCCTGGAAGCCGGCGTGCTGGCATCATTGGCTCTGCTGAAGGCTGGCCGCGAAGCCGGCGTCGTGCTCCTCAGCGACGGGCGCGAAACAACCGGCAACGTCGCCGAAGTGCTCAGTTATGTCAGGCGGCTTGGCGTCGAGATCTTTTCGGTGGCTCCGCCGGTGGCGGCCCGGACCAGGACGGTGTGGGAAGAGCTGGTCGTGCCTCCGTCGGTCCGGAAAGGCGCTTCGGTGCCGGCGCAGCTGGTCGTGTGGAGCGGCTCCTCCGACGGAAAAGACGGGCAGGTGACGGTGCTCCTGAGCGGGGTCGCGGTCAAGCGCCAGCCGGTGGCGATCCGACCGGGATGGCAGGTCATCAGCGTGCCGGTGCCGGCGGTCCAGCGCGGAACGATGGCGCTCGAGGTGCGCCTGGCGGTCTCCGGAGAAGGGTTGGTGGAAGAGCGCCGCGCATATACCGAAGTGGAAGGCCCGCCTCGGGTGCTCATGGTGACGGATCGTCCGGCGGTGCTGCCGGCGCTGGCCACGGCGTTGCGTCGGCGCGACATGGAGCTGGCCTTCGCGCGCCCCCAGGAGCTGTCCGTTGACGCCGGTCAATTGCTCGACGAAGATGCCATCTTGCTCTTCAACGTGCCGAAGTCGTCGATCACCGCACCCCAGGCCGAGGCGCTGCGCGCCTATCTGGAGCAGTCCGGCGGCGGACTGGTGACCGTCGGCTTGGGCGGCGATTTGGCGCAGGAGCTCAATACCTCGGCGCCCCTCGATGCGCTGCTGCCGGTCCGGTTTGAACCGAAGGGGCTGGAAGAGGCCAAGCGCCGCGTCTGCATGGTGATGCTGATCGACCGATCCGCTTCGATGATCGGGCCGCGGATCGCCGCGACCAAGCGGGCCGCCGTCGAGCTGGTGAAGCAGCTCTCGCCCGAGGATCTGGTCGGCGTGCTGGCCTTCGACACGAAGCCGTACGTCATTGCCGAGGTTCAACAGGCGGGACAGGTAGCGCCATGGATCGTCGAGAAGCTGGTGAAACTCCGCTCCACCGGCGGCACCGACGTCTTTCCGGCGCTGGCCGCGGCGGCCAACCGGCTTGAGCTGACCGATGCCAAGCTGAAGCACATCATCCTGCTCTCCGACGGAAACACGCCGGTGCCGATGCAGGCGTACGAAGCGCTGCTGGAGTCGTTCCGGCAGAACGGCGTGACGATCAGTACCATCGGGATCGGGTCGGTCTTCATCAACACCGACTACCTGCAGTGGCTGGCGAAGTCGACCGGCGGCACCTACTACGAGCTGCACAGCCTCGAGGAGCTGCCCTCGCTCATCGCCCGCGACACGCAGGCAGCACTCGGCCGCCTGCCGTTCACCGAGGGGTTGTTCAAGCCCTCGCGTGCGTCCGCGACCGAGTGGTTCACCGAGATGCCCGATCTCCCGTCGCTCCGCGGCTACCTGACGGCGTCCGCCAAGCCCGGCGCGACGGTGGATGTGACCGTCAACGCCGGCGCGGGCGACGATCCGCTCTTCGCGCGCTGGGTGCTCGGCAAGGGGCGGGTGGTGTCGTTCACCTCGGATGCGGATACGCGCTGGTCGCCCGATTGGATCCGCTGGAACGGGTTCGAGGCCGGCTGGGCCCAGGTGGTGCGCTGGGCCATGCGGCCCCGGCTGACTGAGGAGCTGTTTGTTCGAGTGGAAGATGACCGCGGCAGCCCGCGCCTCGTGCTCGAAGGGGAGCTGCACGAGCCTCAGGGGGCGCTGGTGGCCGCTGAGGGAAGCGGGCGTATTCCGCTGTCGCTCATCGAGACGGGTCAATGGCGCTGGCACGCTGCGCTTGACCAGGCGCCCAGCGGCTGGTACCAGCTGGTGGTTGAGTCGCGCGCGCCTGGAGGGGGTGCTGCGGCTCCTCCGGTCTTCGCGAAGCGGTGGATCCAACTCGGGATCCCGCCCGCCTCGAAGGGGCTGACCGGGCAGCCGCCCCGCGAGGCGCTCCTGCAGCAGCTCGCGCGGGCGACCGCAGGCGCCTATGACACGCCGGATCTGGCCCTGCTGCCCCCGACCACCGAGGCGCTCACGAGAGAGCCGTTGCTGTTGTGGTGGCTGGCGCTGGCGATGCTCGCACTGCTCGTCGACGTGGCCGCCCGCGGCAACACCATGCTGTAACATGCGCAGAACATCCATCCCACCGTCTTCGAGGCGGGTCCTGCCGCCTGCGGGGCCTCCCCGCCGGCTGTCCTCGCTACGCGCGGCCCATGCAATGTCGTACGTTACTGCGTCCACTTTCGCCATGTCGAACGGACAGCCGGCCGGGGCCGCCCCTCCGGCGTCACCCGCCACTAGGGTTTTGGGGACAGTTCTCGTTTTACTGATTTGTTGTGTATGGTCTCGTGTTTCAGAAGGGGCGGGGCAGCTGCCGTCGCTGTTCCGCGGTGTGGTCGTTGCGGACAGCGGGCTCGGCGTGCGCGTGGTCAGCGTCGAGGAAGGCTCGCAGCCGCACCAGGCGGATCTGCGCGCCGAAGACGTCATCGTCCAGGTCGACGGCCGGGAGGTGCATTCGATCGACGAGTTCGCGATCCTCTCCCGCGCGATGAAGGGGCGCGCCACGCGCGCGACGGTGCTGGTCTTCAGGAGCGGCGCTCCCCGCGAGCTGGTGTTCCATCTGTACAGCTATCCGCTGCTGCGGGAATGGGGGATCGAGTTCGTGCCGGAGGACGACGTGCGGTTTGCGCAGCCCGAGATCGCGCTCGCCTACTGGAGCCGCCTGGGCCGCGGATTCGAGGACGCGGGCAAGCCCGAGGAGGCGCTCAACGCCTATCTGAACGGGTTGCACAATGCGCCGGCCGACGGCGCAACCGCCCTGAAGATCAGCGAGCTGTTTGCGTCACTCGGGCAGCGCGCGCTGCAGGAGGGGGCGCTGCTGCCGGGGGTCACGTCGCTGCGGCAGAGCCTAGTGATGATGGAACGGCTCTTCGAGTATCCGTTGAGCGATGAGCAGCTCGGGATCATCCGCCGGCTGCTCTCCGAGACGCTGCAGGCGCTCCAGCAGGCCTCAGCGCACAGGACGCTTGAAAAGTAGACAGCCGTCTAGTACACTTCCCTCATGGCCAAGCAGCTGACGAAACGGCAACAGACGGTGCTCGAGGCGATCCGCGGATGGATCCGTGAGCACGGCTATCCGCCCACGATCCGCGAGCTGGGCAAACAGCTCAGCATCAAAAGCCTGCGGGGCGTGACCACGCATCTGGATGCGATCGCCAAGAAGGGGTTTCTCAAGCGCGAGCCGAGGGCCCGCAGCATCAGCCTCTCGGACCTGGTGGCCCCCTTTGAGCATGCGTTGCGCGTGCCGATCATCGGGCGCGTCCGGGCGGGCGAGCCGGTGCTGGCCCAGGAGGCGATCGAAGGCCACCTGGTCGTTGATGGCTCCTGGTTGGGCGCGAGCCCTCAACAACGCGGCACCGCCTCGGAGCACTTTGCGCTCAAGGTCCGCGGCGACAGCATGCTGAACGCCGGCATCCTCAACGGCGATTTCGTGATCGTCCGCCAGCAGGCGACTGCGCAAAACGGCGAAATCGTCGTGGCACTCCTGGGCGATGAGGCGACCATCAAGCGCTTCTTCAAGGAAGGCGATCGCGTCCGGCTGCAGCCCGAGCATCCCACCATGCCGCCGATCCTCGTCGAACCGCCCCAGACGGTCGCCATCCTCGGCAAGATCGTCGGCGTCTTCCGCCAGCTCGACTAGCCCGCCCGTTTTTTCTCCCCGCGAAGCCGTCCGTCGCGCTCCGTCAGGTATACTTTTGGTATGTCCGTGAAACAGGCCTATAGCACGACGCCGGTGATTGTCCTGCTGAGCGCGCTGACCGGCATGGCGGCCGTGACGATCTCCCTGCACCAGTTCAGGTCGGCGCACTCCAGGGAGTCCGCGGCGATGCCGGCCGCAGCCCCCTTCGTGCAGGATTCGCAGTCCGTGCAGCGCCTCGCCAGGCGGTTGAAGATGTTCGGGCCCACGCCGGAGGCGCCGCGCATTCGTCATCGGCATCTGCGGCCGACGACCGAGGCGCATGAGATCGCTCCCATGCCTCGCGCCCATCTCGACCGCGGTTAGCTACCCTCCCAGCAGCCGCCGGCACAGCGCGGCTGAGGCCAACCCGATGTACGTCCCCAGCGCGTTGCCCGCCATCGCCAGCAACAGTCCGATCGGCACCAGCGAACGGTCGTAGATCGCTCCCACCAGCGGGGCGGAGATGACGCCCCCGATATTGGCCTGGCTGGCCGTCGCCAGCACGCCCAGCGGAATTCGCCATAGCCGCCCGATGCCCAGCAATGCCGCGCCGTGGCACACCGCTACAAATGCTCCGAGCGCGATCCACACCGGCGTGGCCCCCAAGGCGCGCAGACTGGCCTGCGCACCGGCGGCCGCTAGCACCAGGCAGAGACAGAAGGAGCCGAGCGGCTCCGCGCGCTGTCCCAGGCGCCTCAGAGGTGGCATGAGCGAAAGGGCCAGGGCCGCGGTGGTCACCAGCACGATCGTCCAGCCGGAGGTGTTGATCAGCGGAGGAGTTGGCAGGTGCGTGGCGAGTGCGCGCGCTCCGGCCGCCAGGGTGAGTGCGATGGCGAGGGGAATCAACACGGCTATTCGTGGAGCCGCCGGCGGGCGAGGGGGCGAAACACTCTCGAGTCCATACGGAGGCATCGGCGCGGCCCGCAGCCACCGGTTGATCGCGGCCTGATGCGATGAAGCGGCGACCAGCAGCGCCATCCAGCTATAGGCGATGAGCGCGTCGACGATGATGAGCGGCGCGAAGACCGGATCCGGAATCTCCAGGGCGCCTTGCAGCGCGAGCAGGTTCATCGTGCCGCCGGTCCAGGTGCCGGCCAGCGCGCCCGCTCCGGCCCACGCGCGGTCCGGCAGCACCGGTTGTAATACGTAGACGCCGAGGACGGCGGCCAGGGCGATGCTGACCGCCCCGATGCCGGCTGCTGCCAAGGCTTGGCGGCCGGTGCGGGCAATGGCGGGCAGGTCGACGGTGAAGAGCAGCAGGCTGAGCGCAACGGGCAGCACCGCCTGCGTGAGGGGCTTATAGAGCGGCGCCGCTGGTGTTTCCATGGGCAGCCAGCCCAGCGTGACGGCGACCATGGGCAGCGCGTAACACCATAACGGCAGCGGCAGCCACCGGAACAACGGTCGCAGCCGGGAAGAGTGCTGGGCGCGTGTGACCGCGGCCACGAGCAGCATGAGAACAGCGATGGGCCAGCCTGCGCCCATTACGGCTTGAAGTAGGTGCCGAAGGAGACGGTTTGGCCGTCGATGACCGTGCCGGGCGCAAGCTCGTTCAGAGGGCGCCCGAACCGTTCGCGCAGCGCCATCCGCCTGACCGCGAGTCCGGTGCCGGGTCCCTCGATAATCTCTTCCTGACCCGCATACAGCAGTACATGGACGATGCGCGAGGGATCCTCGCGCGCGGAGAGGAAAATCAGGTCGGCGGGTTGAAGCGTGCCGGCCGGCTTGGCCCGCATGAACTGTTCGTGCGCGTCGCGGGGGATGTCCATTCCCGCGGCCCGGTACGCCAGGTTCACGAGCGCTGAGCAATCCACGCCGGTCGGCTGGCCGGAAGCGCTAGCAGCCTCGGGAGAGCGCCCGCCCCAGTAGTACCGGCCGCCGAGCAAGATGCCGGCCTGCCGCACGATCCGTTCGCGCCGCTGCGTCTGGGACAGGCCGGCCAGATCCGCAAGGGGCGTCGCATCCTGGCGGCGCATCCACACCATCGAGCCATCGAGCAGCTCCACCCTCCAGAGGACGCCCCCGAGGTCCGTCGCGAAGACGCGCGTGCCCAGCGGCAACCGCCACTCGACGGGGGTGAGCCGGGTCGGATCCTGCCAGAGCGCCGCCCACGCCTCCGTCACGACGACGTTCGGCGGCAAGAACGCCTTATCGGAGCCGATGGCCGAAGCGGGCAGCCAGCCGGGGTAGCCTTGCCAGCGCTTTCCGTGCGTGAACTCCGGCTGCTCGGTCGCTTCCACATACGCCCATCCGTCCGCCTGCTTGATGAGGCGGACCCGTTCGCCATAGAGGAGCTGCGTTTCTTGCAGCGGGTCGTGCGCGGCAGTATCCGGGGTCGTGTTCGGCTGGCTGCGTAGGTCGACCAGCGGGACCATCACGGCCATCTGGGGCTTCATCGTGCCGCAGCCGACAACGCTCAGAAGGATTAGAAGCAACGAGAATCTCGATGGCATGTCCGCAGCATACGCCGTTCAGTCCTCCCACGCAACGCGCGATGATGAGGCTTGAGTTTGGGGGAGGGCTTGATTAGAATACCATCTGACCGCGAGGTGCGCGATGCCGAAAGCTTTTATCATGATCGATGTGGTGCCCGGGCGCGAAGTTCCGGTGCAAGAAGCGGTGGCGAAGCTGGCCGGCATCAAGATGGTCCATCAGGTCACCGGCGAGCATGACATCATCGCCTTTGTGGACGCGGAGCCGTACGAGGAGTTCGCGATGCTTCTGACGACGATCCGGCAGCTCAGCGGCGTCCGGGATACCGACTCCCATTTGGTGCTCTAAAAGTAATCACCCTGAACTCAAGGAGGCAGCAGCGATGTCGTATGTGATCGTGGAGAAGTGCTTGGGCGAGCGCTACGCAGTCTGTGCCACCGTCTGTCCGGTGGAATGCATCCACCCCATCGATTACAAGGGGCAGGCGTTCATGATCATCGACCCCGAGGTGTGCATCAACTGCGGCCTGTGCCTGCCCGAATGCCCGGTCGGCGCCATCGTCGCCTCGGAGGATGAGGACAAGGCCTACGCCGCCATCAACAAAGAGCTCACCCCGGCGGCCAAGAGCAATCCGCCCGCGCCCGAACGCGCGAAGAACGACCCGCCCAAGCGTCCCGGCAACAAGCTGGTGAATTAGTTAAGCCGCTTCACCATATAGGTATCCTGCAGCTCGTAGCCGAGTGGTCGGTAGTAACCGCGCGCTCCAACGCCTGCAATGACGGCCATCCGTGTCAGGCCGAACTCCTCCCGCGCGATCCGCTCGGCCTCCCGCATCAGTTGCCCGCCGAACCCGCGATGCTGGGCGGCGTCCTCCCGGCGCTCCTGCAGCGGCAGGTGCTGGCCGTAGGTGTGCAGCTCACGGATGAGTGCCGCTCCCTGCAGGGCGGGGAGCCGTCCGGGAGCCGGCGAGGGGATCCGCAGTCGCAACAGCGATGCCAATTGATCCGTCCGGGGATCCTCAAAGCTCAAAAAAATCTCCAGCCCTTCCGACGCCTCATAGCTCCGTCGCACCAGCGTGAACGGTCCGTCTGCGCGATCGCGCACCTGCCGGCAGCGGATGCAGCGGCACCGCAGCCCGCGCGCCTGCATGCGCCGTGCCGCCTCCTCGCGGAGGTTCGTGATCCCGCACCCGGCCCGGATCGAGGTGGAGGGGATGTCGCGAATCACCCGCTCGATGCGCACGTGGGGCGGCACGAGCGTCTTCATCCGGATCAGCAGCTCGACGAGCGTCTCATCATCGTAGGGCTGGTAGCGGCCTTGGCGCCACCACTGGAACAGCTCGGCGGTTTCAATGACGACGCAGGGGTAGAGCTTCATCGCATCCGGCTGGTAGCCGGCATCCTCGAAGAGCTGCCGCAGGCTGGCGAGATCGCTCTCCGGCGTCGCACCCGGCAGGTTGGGCATGAGATGGTAGGCGACCTTGAACCCGGCGTCCTTGAGCAGCCGGGTGGCCGCGCGCACCTCCGCCGTGCCGTGGTCGCGGACAATGAGCGCTAACACCGGCTCCTCCAGCGTCTGCACGCCCAGCTCCACGCGGGTCACGCCCAGCTCCCGCAGGCGGCGCACTTCTGCGTCGTTCACATAGTCCGGACGGGTCTCGATGGTGAGACCGATCAGCCGGCTGTGCGCCGTCTCGTTGGTCCGCTGCGCCTCCTCGAGCGTTCGCGATGCGGAGGCATCGTCGGGGGAGGCAAACGCGTTGGCCGCGTCGAAACAGCGCTGGACGAACCACTGCTGGTACGTTTCCGGGTAGAACGACCACGTGCCGCCTTTGACGATGAGTTCGATCTTGTCGGTGGGATGGCCGGTTTCGTCGAGCGCCTCCAGCCGGGCCCGGACCTGCCGGGCGGGGTCGTAGTCGTTGCGCAGCGCGCGCATGACCGCCGGCTCGTTGGTCAGATAGCTTTTCGGCGCGCGCGCTTCGGTCGGGCAGTAGACGCACCGGCCCGGGCAGGGGTACGGCTCGGTGATCACCGTGACCGTGGCAAGGCCCGATTGGGAACGGATGCCGTTGAGGGTGAGGATGCGCTCGACCTGCCGGTCGGCGCGCCGACGCCCTCCGGCGACCTCCTCGCGGTACCGCTCAAGCAGCGCGTCGTTACGGATGAACGGGGCGTGCGTTTGCGAGGCCACGGCGGTCTTCAGCCTGCGGAGCGCGGCCCGGTCGTGCGGCAGCGTTTCGGCGATGCGGTCGAGGAGCTGGTCCACAGCGTCGACGGACGGGATCATGGCCCTGATCATAGAGGAAGGGCAGGGCGGTTGCAAGCTGCGGAGCGCTTCCCTATAATGGTCGCACGATGAACGTCGAGGTCGAAGTGCGCCACGATCCCGCCAACCACCGGTTTGTCGCCGAGCTGGAAGGCTACGAAGCCTGCCTCATGTACCGGTTGAAGGGGCAGGAGATCGACCTCTACCACACGTATGTTCCAGAGGTCTTCCGGGGCCGCGGCGTGGCTGAGAAGCTGTGCAAGGCCGGCTTCGAGCATGCCAAGGCCAACCGCCTCACCGTGTTGCCGTCCTGCTCCTACATCTCCGGCGCGTACCTGAAGCGCCACCCGGAATACCAGCCGCTGGTCACAGGCGGCGGGCCCGCCTCCAACCCCCTCGTCTCCGGCTGAATGGCGATCCTCAAAGTCGCGCGGCTGGGGCATCCGGTCATCCGCACGCCGGCTGCGGCGGTGCCGAAGGAGACGATCGCCTCGCCCCAGATGCAGCGGTTCATCGACGACATGATCGAGACGATGCGCGAATATGAAGGGGTGGGGCTGGCCGCGCCGCAGGTCCATGTCTCAAAGCAGATGGCGGTGATCGAGGTCAGCGCCAACCGCCGCTATCCCGGGGAAGGGCCGATTCCGCTGACGGTGCTCATCAACCCGAAGATCCTCACGACGTCGAAGAAACAGCTTGAGGACTGGGAGGGCTGCCTGAGCGTGACCGATTTCCGCGGCCGGGTGCCGCGCGCCGAATCGCTGGAAGTCGAGGCGTACAACCGCAAGGGGGAAAAGGTGAAGTTTCAGGCGCACGGCTTCTTCGCGCGGGTCATTCAGCACGAGTGCGACCACCTGGCCGGCCGGGTGTTCCTCGACCGCATGCCGAACCTGCTCACGCTTTCCCACCTGCACGAGTTCGTCCGCTACTGGCAGGAGTAGCCGTCCGCTCGCCCGAGGGGGCGATGGGCAACGCCGCAACAACGGCGGAGAGGCGCGCCCCGTTCTGCCGAATCTCCACGGCGGTGCCGGCGTCGTAGGCGCTGCGCTTCACATAGCCCATCGCCAGCGGCTGTTGCAGGATCGGGGAGAAACCGCTGCTCGTGACCGCTCCCACCTCTTCTGCCGCCCGGTAGATTTGCGCGCCTCGCTCCGGAATGCTCGCGCCCTCCACCTTTAGCCCCATCAGCTTCTTGTTGGCCGAACCGTACGTCTGCATACGCGCGATAATCTCTTGCCCGAGGTAGCACCCCTTTGAGTCGCTGACCGCCGTGCGCTCCAGCCCTGTTTCAGGCAGCAGGTTCGACTCGTCCATGTCGATTCCAAACCACGGCACGCCCGCCTCAAGGCGCGCGGCATTGAGCGCCTCCCATCCGGCCAGGCTCAGGCCGAAGGGCCGCCCCTGCTGCTGCAAGAGCGCCCACACGGTCTCCATCGCTTCGGCCTCGACGAGTAACAGCACGCCGATACCGCCGGTCAGGCTATGGCGGACGCACCGAATCGGAATCGTCTGAAGCTGGTGCGCGGCATGGTCGCCCGTAGCGGGCAATGACACGACCGCGCCGAGGAGCTGCGTGAGCAGGGCGATCGTGCGCGGGCCTTCAAGCGCAAGGACGCCGTAGCGGCGCTCATGGTTGACGAGGGTCACCTGCTCCGAGAACCGATGCTGCTCGAGCGTTTTGACGATCGCCTCGGCGCGGGGCAGCTCGCAGAGAAGCCACAGCGACTCGGGGTGGGTGAGCACGAGCAGATCAGCGACCAGCTTGGCGGTGGCGGTGACTAGTGCCGCCCGGCAGCCTGATCCTGGCGCAAGCCCCTTGATATCGTTGGTCAGCAGCTGGTGCAGGAAGCTGACGCGGTCCGCCCCCTGCACCTCGATGACCGCCTGCGTGGAGTAGTCGATGAGCCCCACGCCGGTGCGGAGCGCCTGGTACTCCGGTTCGAACGTCGCAAACCGCCACGGCACGATCCAGGGGCCGAACGGTTCGTAGGCCACGGTCGGGCCGGCATGCTTCCCGTGCAGCAGCAGCGGAATCGTCATCGTCTCTTCACTGTAGCCCTCGATGCTCGCGCCGTCAATATGGCTGCGGTCTTGGCGACGATCCTTGACGGTATCGGCGGTTTCCGATAGGATGGCGTTCTCACCGCAGCGACTCATCCATCATAAGGAGGAGACATGTCAACCGCCACGATGTCCGTTCCCGCACAGGAGCGCAAGGGCGTCATCACCTTCAAAGGCAACCCGCTGACGCTCATCGGCCCGGAGATCAAAGCCGGCGCGAAGGCGCCCGAGTTTCAGGTCATCGCGCAGGACCTCTCACCCGTCACCTTGGCGAGCTCGCAAGGGAAGATCCGGCTCATCAGCGTCACCCCTTCGCTGGACACGCCGGTCTGCGACCTCCAGGCCAAACGGTTCAACGACGAGGCCGCGAAACTGACGGGAGTCGTCATTCTCAACGTCAGCATGGATCTCCCATTCGCCCAGAAGCGGTGGTGCGGGGCGACGGGGGCCGCGAACATCCAGACCGTGTCGGATCACAAGGACGCCTCCTTTGGCACCGCCTACGGCACGCTGATCAAGGAGCTGCGGCTGCTCGCCCGGGCGGTCTTTGTGGTCGATGCGCAGAACACCGTCCGGTACGCTGAGTATGTGCCGGAAGTGACGTCCCACCCCAATTACGACGCCGCGCTCGCGGCCGTTCGCCCACTCGCCAAATAGGTCAGGACGGTGCTCTGGCTACGCATGGTGCTGGTCGCGCTGCGCCTGGCGTGGCCATACCTGTTGACCCCCGGGCGCTCCCCGCTGGTACGCTGGCGCCTGGAGACCTACGGCATCCGTGACGAGCACGGCCGCCTCCTCCATGCCGGCGAGATCACCTCTGCCCGATTTCTGAGATTTTCCCTGGCTCACCGCCGCACGCTCGTGCGCTTCCTGCGGTGGGCTGCCACGCTCTCGTAAACTTCCTCCCTCGTTTGTTGCCCGTCCGGCACCTCAGGTATACTTGAGAAGATGTTGCCGTTTGTCACGGCCGCTTACTACCACATAAAACATGATGACGGATGTCAACGTGCCAAGTGTGTCGTCGCCGGGGCTACCAGCGCCCATGAACGGCGCTCCCTCGACGGGTCCAACCCCGGGAGCGCCGCGGGTTGCGGCTCCGTCCGTCGCGGTTTCCGCCGCGACGGATCAGTCGGCGCTGCCGACGGCCAGGCGAACGCTGAACCGGCTTCTCCGCAGCTGGCTGGGGGGCCTGCTGCTGTTCGGATACGGACCGGCATTAACCTATGGCTGGCTGGTGTGGCTGCTCAACGACGAGCAGTGGCGGTGGACCACGCTGACCTACGCCATCGAGGTGCCGCTCTTCGGCGGCCTCTGCCTGGTGCTGATATCGTGGCTGCGGTACCGTCCGATTCATCGCGCCCTGGCCCGATGGGAGAGCGGCGCACCGGTGGATCGGACCGAGTGCCTGGACGTCTACGAGCGGCTGCTGCGCCTGCCATGGGTCACCGTCACCGGCGCGGGCCTGACCGCGCTGGCGGTCTATCTCATCGGGACGGCCATCGTCCATCGGGGGGCGGATCAGCCGTTCGTGGAAATGATCCCAAAAACGCTGCCCGCGATCTCCCTCATGGGCGGAATGCTGGGGGCGTTTTGCTATTTCAGCACGGGCCGGGCGCTCTATCCCGCGACCGTCTGGTGCAGCCTCCGGTTGCGGGACACCCGACCGATCCAGCATGTGTCGCTGACGACGAAATTCCTGGCCACCACCTGCGTGCTCGCGCTGGCCGCGCTCTGCCTGCTGCAGCCGGCCGCCTACACGCTCGGCCAGCTGACGACTGAGCAGCACCTGACGAATCTCAACCTGCTCCAACTGCGGGTGGCGACCGAGCGGTTGGCGCTCTTTGAGCAGTTGGATGATCGCATCAAATTGCTGAACACGGCGGTGGTGGGGATGCACGGCTATGTCTTCGCCATGACCGAGGACGGCCGCCTGGTCACGCCGCATCCCCGCGGTTATGCCACCGTCGCCGAGGAGCGGTTCTACAAGTTGAACTCCTGGCTCAAGGGACAGCAGGGCGCTTGGGTTGACCGCGTCGGCGTCCATCGCGCGGTGGCATTCCGGCGCTTGACCGACCCGCCGTGGATCTGCCTCTCCGTGTCGTTTCCCACCGACTTCGCCCTGCCGCTGCAGGATTTCGTCCGCCTCTCGTGGCTCGTGGTGCTGGAGGTGCTGTTCGTGGTGGTGCTCTTCGGCCGGTACTACATCAAAAGCATCACGACCCCGCTGGCGGAGTTGTCGCAGACCGCTCAGCGCATCGCCGAGCGCGGCGACCTCTCCCTCTACGTCCCCGTGACGACCAACGACGAGCTGAGCGAGGTCGCGCGCTCCTTCAATCGCATGGTCGAGGAGCTGCAAGCCTCCAAGTCCGACCTGGAGGCTTATACCCAGCAGCTCGAGCGGTCCGCCCAGGAGCTGACGGCGCTCACCTTGGAGATGGAGGACCTCCTGCGGGTCGTCTCGCACGATCTGCGCGCACCGCTCATCAACATTCAGGGATTCTCCAAGCGGCTCGGTCCGATTATGCAGGAGACGCTGCAGCTGCTCCAGCGGCTGACGGCGGCTTCGACCTCGCCGCAGGCGCGCGCCGAGGCCGAAACGTTTCAGCACGCTGCCCAGGCCCGGCTGGCGGAGTCGACGCATTTCATCTCGAAGAGCGTTGAGAAGATGGACGCGCTGCTCAGCTCGCTGCTGGCCATCTCGCGCATCGGCCGCAAGGCGGACCCGATGCGGCTCAACGATCTCGACGGCATCCTGGACGACGTGCTGGCCACATTCACCCACCAGCTGAGCGAGCGGGCCGTCCAGGTGATCCGGCATCCGCTGCCGAAGGGCGTGCCCTGCCGGCGCAACGAAATCAACCAGGTCTTCTCAAACCTGATCTCAAACGCGATCAGCTATATGGGGCCGACGGGCCAACGATTCATCGAGGTCGGCGGGGCGGACGGCCCGGAACAGGTGGAGTGCTTCATCCGGGACACCGGGGTGGGCATCAGCCCGGAGGATCACGAGCGGATCTTCCACATGTTCACGCGGTTGGAAGCCGTGGCGGTCCCCGGCGAGGGCATCGGCTTGGCGTACGTGAGGCGGATCCTCCGCTCCCATGGCGGCACGATCCGGCTGATCTCCCAACGGGGGCAGGGCAGCACGTTCTTCTTCACGCTGCCGAAGATACAGGGCCAAGTCACAGGAGCGGCGTGATGGCGGTGCCGAGGCAGTCCATTCTGATCATGCTCATTGAGGATGACGAGGGCCACCAGGTGCTGATCCGCGAGAGCCTTCGGGCGGCCGGCATCGTCAACGATGTGATCCAGATGAGCGATGGCCAGCAGGCGCTCGACTACCTGACGCACCGCGGGCCGTATCAGAACCCGGCCAACTCGCCTCGCCCGGGCCTGATCCTGATGGACATCAAGATGCCCAAGCTGGACGGCTACGCGCTCCTGGAGAAGATCAAGACCGACCCGCAACTGCGCGCCACCCCGGTCCTCATGCTGACCTCGACGGAGGATCAGGTCGAAGTGAACCGCTGCTACACGCTGGGGGCCAACGGCTACATCGTGAAGCCGATCCGCTATGAGGAGTTCCAGGAGCGGGTCAAGTCGCTGGGGCTGTTCCTGGACATTGTGCGGTTCCCGGACTGATGAGGATCCGATGACGACGCCGATTCCCGTGCTGCTGTTCGAGGACGACGAGGGCCAGGCGCTTCTCACCAAGGAGGCGCTGGAGAAGGAAGGGTTTCTCGTCGACGTGTGCGCGACCGGACGAGAGGGGCTCAGCCGGCTCTTAAGCCACGAGTACCGGGTGTTCCTCATTGACATGAAACTGCCGGACATTTCCGGTGCGGAGGTGCTGCGGCGGATCAACACGATGAAGCCGGGCGCGGTCTCGGTGATCGTGACCGGCCATGGCGATGAGGTGGCGGCGGTGGAGGCGATGAAGACCGGAGCGTACGACTACATCGTCAAGTCGCCCTACATGGGGCACCTGGCCGCGCTGCCGACGGTCATCCGGGAGTCGATGGACCGGCAGCACCTGAAGCAGGAGCGGGAGCAGCTCCAGAGCGAAGTCTGGGAGCAGGCCCGCCTGTTGGAGGAGCGCAACGCCGAGCTGCGCCGCGCGAATGAGGAGCTCAAGCGGCTCGATCAGGTGAAGTCCGACCTCGTCTCCATGGTCAGCCATGAGCTGCGCACCCCGCTGGCCACCATCAAGGAGTTCACGGCGATCCTAGCCGACCAGATCGCCGGGCCGGTGAGCCCCAGCCAGCAGGAGTACCTGGGCATCATCAAGACGAACATCGACCGGCTGGCCCGGATCATCGATGACCTGCTGGATGCGGCGAAAATCGAGGCCGGCCGCGTGCTGCTGCGCCGGGGGTTCATGGACCCGGCCGCGCTGGTGGCGCATATCGTCCAGTCGCTGCAGCCGCTGGCCGACAGCCAGGGATTGGTGCTCGAGACGCGGGTGCCGCCCAGCATCTCGGGCGTGTTTGCGGATACCGACCGCATCACCCAGGTGCTCGTCAATCTGGTCAGCAATGCGATCAAATTCACGTCCGGGCCCGGGCGCGTGACGATCAACGTGGAAGAGCAGGCCAATGAGGTGCAGTTCAACGTGACCGATACCGGGTGCGGGATCGCCGCCGAAGACCTGCCGAAGCTGTTCCAGAAATTCCAACAGGTGCGCCGCGAATCCCCGGCCGGCACCACGAAAGGGACCGGATTGGGCCTGGTCATCAGCAAGCGGCTGGTGGAGCTGCACGGCGGGCGCATCGGCGTCACCAGCGTGAAGGGGGCGGGCAGCACCTTCTCCTTTACGCTGCCCAAGTACCATGTGGAGGAAGTGTTCCGCGAGTACCTGAAGAGCGGCCTGGAGCACGCCAAACAGCAGCAGCACCACTTCTCGATCATCGTCCTCAGCGTGGTGAACTTTCAGGAGCTCAAGGCGCTCTACGGACTGGAAGAGACGACCCGCCTGCTGCGCGAGCTGGAAACGACGCTGAAGGAGACCGTGCGGCGGGGAGCCGGCGACATCGTGATCCGGTGGCAGCGGGGCGAGATGGTCGTCGTCCTGGCGGAAGTGGACAAGACCGGTTCGGAGAGCATTGCCGATCGCGTCAAGCGGACGGTCGGCGCGCGCGTCTTTACCGTGAACGACCGGCAGATCAGCGTGCCGATCCTGACCGCAACGGCGACCTATCCCGAGGAGGCCGCCACCGATGAGGAGCTGCTCCGGCTCACCGAGCGGCAGCTCCGGCGGCCGGAGAAGCCGAAAACGAGCATCATGGTGGTCGATGACGAGCCGAAAATCCGGCAGTTCCTGAAGGAGGCGCTGGAGTTGCGCGAGTACGACGTGCTGGCGGCGGCCAACGGGCCGGATGCCCTCGAACAGCTGAAGCGCAGCCGGGTGGATCTCGTGCTGCTGGACGTGATGATGCCGGTCATGAACGGCTATGAGGTCTATCATCTCCTGAAGGAGGATCCGAAAACGAAGGAGATCCCGGTGATCATCGTCACCGCCAAAGGCGAGCGCAAGGACCGGGAGCTGGGCATCGACTCCTCCAGCTACAACTATCTCTCGAAGCCGTTCCAGCTTGAGGATCTGCTCGCCAAGATCCGGGATGTGCTGCAGAACGGGAAGCGGTGAAGCGCACCCATGCCGGCCCGGATTCTGGTCGTCGAAGATGAGCCGGAGCTGCGCCGCGCCATCACGGTGCGCTTGACCGCGGCAGGTTTTACGTGCGACACTGCTGGCAATGGGAAGGAAGCGCTCCTGCACATCGAGCGGACCAGGCCGGATCTGATCGTGGCCGACCTGCTCATGCCCGAAATGAACGGGCACGAGCTCGTGCAGCAACTAGGGACGCACCCCGGGACCGCCGCGATTCCCGTCGTCGTGCTGACGGCGCTGCCGGAGCAGTCGCGCCTGCAGTGGGCGCAGGCGCTGATGCGGGTGCGGGTGCTGGATAAGCCGTTTGATTCGGCGCAGCTGCTGGCAATCGTGCAGGAGCTGCTGCGCTCGACACCAGGAGGATCGTCCGATGGCTGACACGAAGAAAATCCTTGTGGCCGATGACGAGCAGCAGCTGGCGCTTGCGATCAAGATCCGGCTGCAATCGAAGGGCTACGAGGTGGTGATGGCGCACGACGGCAAGTCGGCGCTGGAGCTGGCGGTCAAGGAAAAGCCCGACCTCGTGCTGCTGGACGTGATGATGCCCACCATGGACGGCTACTCCTGCGTGCGCGAGCTCAATACCCGCTTCGGGCGGGGGAAGCTGCCGATCATCATCCTGACCGCCCGGGACCGAATGAAGGACCTCTTTGAGCTGGAAGGGATCGAGGACTACGTGATCAAGCCGTTCGACCACGAAGACCTGCTCGTGCGGATCGACCGGACCTTCAAGCGCCGCGCCGCCAAAGCCGCCGCGTCCCCCTCGGCCTAGCGCACCCCCCGTCGATTGACGTCGACGGGCGGCTTCCGTACAATAGCAGCACCATGCCCGCCACCATTCCTCTTCAAGACGGCGCCGTCTACGGCCCGATCCATTCCCGTCGGCTGGGAGATTCGCTGGGCATCAATGTGCTGCCGGCGACCCACAAAGTCTGCTCCTCCAATTGCGTCTACTGCCAGTATGGATGGACCGCGCCCGGGCCCTCCCAGGAGCGGCTCAGGCGCGCTCCTGAACTGCTGGCGGAGATCGAGACCGCGTTTCGGCGGCATGCGGACGCCGCCACCCGCGTGGACTGCATCACCCTGGCGGGGAACGGCGAGCCCACGCTGCATCCGGATCTTGAGGCGATCGTGGAAGGCCTGCTTCAGCTGCGCGACCGCTATTTTCCCGGCGCGGCCGTCGGCATCCTCAGCGATGCCACGCAGGTGATGAGGCCCCACGTCCGCCGCGCGCTCGCGCGGCTGGACGCGCGCTACATGAAGTTCGACGCCGCGGATGAGCGGATGTGGCGGCGGATCAACGATCCGTTGGGCGCGACCCGCTTCGACGAGATGCTCGAAGGACTCAAGACGTTGCCGGAGATCATCCTGCAGAGCATGTTCATCCAGGGGTCGTACGACAACACCGACGCGGCGCATATCCGGGTTTGGGTCGAAGCGGTCGGCGCGATCCGCCCGCGCGCCGTGCAGGTCTATACCGTTGATCGCGGCACGGCCGCCGAAGGGATTGTCGAGGTCTCCCGCGAAACGCTCCAAGCCATCGCCGACCGGTTGACGGCCTTGACGGGCATTCCGGCCGAGGTCTTCGATTGATCCCCGCGAACCGATGACCAGTCCCACGCTCGATCCGGTCGACCGGATGCTGCTCGAAGAGCTCGAACGCCATCTCCCGCTGGACCATCGGCCCTTCGAGGTCCTGGCCGAGAAAGTGACCATTTCCGAGCAGGATTGCCTGGAACGCGTCATTCGGTTGAAGGCGCACGGCGCGATCCGGCGCATCGGCGGCCTTTTCGACGCGGGCGCGTTGGGCTACCATGAGGCGCTCCTCGCGATGCGGGTGCCCTCCGGCCGCCTCGATGATGCCGCAGCCGTCCTTGCGCGCTATCCAGGCGCCTCCTCCGTGCAGGCCCGCAACGATCCCTTCAACCTCTGGTGCGCGCTTGCCGTGCCTCCCGTCGATGGGCTCGAGCAGGTGGCGCGCACGCTTGAGACGCTCCTCAAGGCCGAGGAGACGATCGTGCTTCCTCCGCTGCGGGTGTATAAGGCCGGAACGGATCTGGATCTGGGCGGGCTGGACGGCGCGGTCGAGGATGGTGAGCCGCCCACGTCCCGCGTGCTCCCGCGGTTCGCGCTGAGCGAAGCGGATATCCGCGTCATCCGCCTCCTCCAGGAGGATCTGCCTCTGCTGGAGCTGCCGTTTGCCGTGTGGGCCGAGCAGATCGAATCGACGGAGGATGAGCTGTTTGCATGGATCAAGCGGATGGAGCATGTCGGCGTCCTGCGCCGGATGGCCGCCATCCTGCCCCCACGGCCGAGCGGGCGGCCCATCACCACGACGCTGGTCTGGCAGATCCCGGGCGAGCGGGTGGACATGATCGGCGCACAGATGGCGCTGATCCGCGAGGTCGGCTATTGCTGTCAGCGGCCCGTTGGCCCGGCCTGGCCCTATCCCCTGTTCACCGGCATCCAGACGGAAACAGAGACGGGGTGGATGGAGGTGGTGCAGCGGATCCAGGAGCGCATCGGGCCGTATCCGCACAAGCACTTCTTCAGCCTCAAGACCTACAAGAAGAGCCGCGTGACCTACTTCGATCCCTTCCTTGAGACCTGGTGGCGCGAAGTCGGCAGCCGAGCGGAAGTATAGTATTATTTTAGTAGTATATATACATGAATTATGGGATTAATTCTTGACTTGTAAAGTAACCTATATTATCCTGCCAGCATGGCCATGCACGCGGAAGAAGTCAAGCAGCGGTACGGCAATCCGTTCGACGTGCTCAAGGCGGTCGAGCGCGCCGCCGCGGAGGGTTTTGCGCGCCTCACCGAAGATGACCTCTTCATGTGTAAGTGGCTGGGGCTCTATACGCACCGCCACGAGCCGGAATATTTCATGCTGCGCACGAAGCAGCCGGGCGGGTTTGTGACGGCGGACCAGCTCGAGCTGGTCGCCGAGATCGCGGAGAAGAAGAACAAGGGCTACGCGGACATCACGACCCGGCAGGACTTCCAGCTCCACTGGGTGCACTACACGCAGGCGGCGGAGATCGTGCGCCAGCTGGACGCCGCGGGGATTTCCACCCTGGGGGCGTGCGGAGACGTGCTGCGCAACGTGGTCGGCTGTCCGGTGGCGGGTGTCGATCAGGAGGAACTCCTTGATCCGAGCCCGGTGTTGAAGCAGATCAGCGACTTTTTTCTCGGCAACCCGGCCTACGCGAACCTGCCCCGGAAGTACAAGATCGGCGTCACCGGCTGCCGGGCGCACTGCTCCCATCCGGAGATCCAGTGCGTGGCGCTCGTGGGGGCGGTGCGGCAGGTGAACGGGCAGCCGCAGACCGGATTCGATCTTCGCGTCGGCGGCGGGCTGTCGACGCAGGCATTCCTCAGCCAGCGGCTGAACGCGTTCGTCGCGCCGGAGGAGGCGGTGGAGGTGGTCCGCCACATCACGGACATCTGGCGCGACAGCCCCGCGTATCGCCAGAAGCGCCATCACGCGCGGTTTAAGTACCTGATCCACGATTGGGGGGTGGCGAAGTTCAGGCAGACGCTGCAGGAGCGGCTCGGGCGCCCGCTGGCGGAGGCGCCGGCGGATTTCCAGGAGCCGCCGGACACCTACCGCGATCACGTGGGCGTGCACGCGCAGAAGCAGCGGGGGCTCTACTACATCGGCGCGCCGGTGCTGGTCGGTCGGATCACGAGCCCGCAGATGAAGCGGGTCGCGGAGCTGTCCCGCCGCTATGGGGACGGTAAGACGATCCGCCTGACGGTGCGCCAGAACATCCTGCTGTTGAACGTGCCGGAGACGCACGTCGAAAAAGTGCTGGCGGGCCTGGAGGACGCGGGGCTGTCGGTCAACGCCCATCCGATCCGGCGCAGCGTCGTCACCTGCACGGGCATCGAGTTCTGCAAGCTGGCCATTACCGAAACGAAGGCGCGTTCGCGGCAGATCGTCGAATATCTGGAAAAACGGGTGCGGCTCGATGAGCCGCTGCGGATCCACATCACCGGCTGCCCGAACGCCTGCGCGCAGTACCAGATCGGCCAGATCGGCATGATGGGCTCGAAAACCAAGGTCGACGGCCAGATCGTGGATGCCTACGACATCCTCATCGGCGGCCAGCTGGGGCAGGGGGCGGCGTTCAACCACGCGGTGCTCCGCAAGGTGCCGGCCACCGAGTGCGCCAGGCGGTTGGAGCAGCTGCTGACCGGCTACAAGAAGCAGCGCAAGCCGGGCGAATCGTTCAACCAGTGGTGCGCGCGCGCCGGAGACCAGGAGTTGGTGCGCCTGCTCACCGGCGGCCAGGCCCACCCGCTGGCCGATGCGGAGGACGTGCCCGTGCCCAAGGTGCCGGAGTCCGACGGCCCGGTGTATGGATGAAGTCGCTGGCGATCATCGTCTCAGGCGGGAGCACGAACAATCTCATCCAGGTGCTCACCGTGCTGATGGCCGCCGTGCATTCGGACATCAAGGCGCGGGTGCTCTTCCGCGATGAGTCGGTGTTCCGGCTCACCCCGAAGGCGATCAACGCGGTGGAGCTTAGCGACGCGTATGGGCGCGAGGCCGGGGCGGTGCAGCAGCGGCTGAAGCAGCTGGACCTGACCGATCTGGCCAAGCTGTGCCGGGACATCAAGGCGTCCGGCGATGTGAAATACTATGTGTGCAGCTCATCGCTGGCGATCTGCGGGCTCACGCGCGAGGCGCTGATCCCGGAGATCGACGAGGTGCGGGGCTTGCCGGCATTTCTCCTGGAGGATGTGGCGACCGCGGATAAGGTGCTGACCTTTTAACTCATGGCAACGTTGACGCGCGATCAGATTTTGCGGTACAGCCGCCATCTCATCATGCCCGAGGTCGGCATCGAGGGGCAGCAGAAGTTGAAGGACGCTGGCATCCTGCTCATCGGCGCAGGGGGCCTGGGCTCGCCGCTGGGCCTGTACCTGGCGGCGGCCGGCGTGGGGCGCCTGGGCATCGTCGACTTCGACAAAGTGGACTTCACGAATCTGCAGCGGCAGATCATCCACCGCACCGAGGACGTGGGCCGGCTCAAGGTTGACTCGGCGAAGGAGCGCATCAACGCGATCAATCCTGACGTCGAGGTCAAGACGTGGAACGCCAGGCTCTCGCGCGAGAACATCATGGACCTCATCAAGGGCTACGACGTGGTGATCGACGGAACGGACAACTTTCCGACCCGCTATCTGGTCAACGACGCCTGCATCTTCCAGAAGAAGCCGAACATCTACGGCTCGATCTTCCGTTTCGACGGCCAGGCGACCGTGTTCATGCCCTTTGCAGGCCCCTGCTACCGCTGTCTGTATCCGGAGCCGCCGCCGCCGGGCATGGTACCCAGCTGTGCGGAGGGCGGGGTGCTGGGCGTGCTGCCCGGCATCATCGGCATCATCCAGGCCACCGAAGCGATCAAGCTGATCATCGGCAACGGCGAGCCGCTGATCGGCCGGCTGCTGCT
>ORMF012526810.1_pt1 | contig 32616 bp, 28 predicted proteins | sample 1779871 | NCBI WGS metagenome assembly ORMF01 (sample SAMEA104232316, study PRJEB22302) | groundwater metagenome | biome: forest; feature: aquifer; material: groundwater | place: USA | collected 2011-08-07 | depth 5.4 m | reverse complement strand
CGTGCACGCCGTAGGCGAGCAGTCCGGCCGCCATAAATAGGATCAGAAAACCCGTCCCCCGGAACAGCGGCTTCAGAGGGATGCGCTTGCCGCCGACAAATACCAGAGATACGATGATCACCGCCAGCGCCGCGCCCAGCGCCGCGCCCGCCGTCGAAACCGAGCCCCCGCTCTGCAGAGCGACGGCCTTGAGAAATAGCACCGTCTCGGCGCCCTCGCGCAGCACCGCAAAAAATGGCAGCGTAATCATCGCCAGATAGTCGTTGCGCGACAACGCGCCCTCAATCTTGGACTCGAGGTTGGATTTGATGTAGCGGGCCTGGCTTTCCATCCAAAAAAACATGTACGTGAGAACGCCGCCTGCCGCCAGAGACACCGCGCCCTCGAGGATTTTGCTCATGGTCTGCTGAGTGCCTTCGGCCAGCGAGGCTATCCACTGGCCCGCCCCGAAACTAAGCATCAACGCCGCGACAGAGCTCAAAATCACATGCGAAAAATAGCGGTGGGCCTTGAGCCGCGCCAATACAGTAAGGATAATACCGATAATAAGGCTGGCTTCCAGCGCCTCACGAAAAACCACCACAAACGTGGAAAAAACTGCCGCCTGGTTCATTGGATATTTATTCTCCCTTTTCGTTTAAACGAAATCTTATGGGTACCTCGACGCGCGAGTCTACGGCCAGGCCGCCCCAGTGCGCCGGCTTGAAACGCCAGCGCTGCACCGCCTTCACGGCCGCCTCGTCCAGCGCGCCAAACCCCGAACTTTGACTGACACTCAAATCTTTGACCAAACCCTCTTTGTCCACCTGCACAGACAAGAGCGCCAGGCCTTCTTCGCCTCGCCTGCGAGCCGGCTCGGGATAGCGCGGCGCGGGGTTTTTCAGATAATTGGGCCTGGCCTCGGTGAGCGCGCCATGGCCCGCGGCCGACGTCACGGCGTCAAACCCCGAGACCTGAGAGCTCCCGTCGCCGGTGTTCACGGCTTGCTGGGGCTGTGCCGGCGAAATCATCGGCGCGGTGACGTCTTCAGACTGCAACTGGGCCATCACCTCTTGCGGCCTGACCTCTTTCAAAACCTGCGGCGCGGCCACCAGATCCACTTCGATGCCGCCCTGCCCCGTCTGGACACCGTACTCGGCACGCTCGACCCAGGCCCGCCCGGGACCGGCGAACAGCGCCACGTGAAGTAAAAATGCCCCTGCGAAACCTAAACAGCGGTCCCTGCGAAGCCGCGTGGAAAACGAATAGTTGAAAAAAAGATGCAGGGGCCTGATCGCCAGGCGTATCGCGTAGCTCATAGGGGCTTCTCTTCCTTGCTGCGCGTCTGCAGAGAGACCTTCTTGATGCCGAGCTTTCTGACCTCGTCCAGCACGGACACCGCGTCGCCGAAAAGCGCCTGCTCATCGCCGTTGATGAAGACGTTGGGCTCGGCCTCGGTCTCCTTAAGCTTCTTCAAACGCTGCGGCAGCTCCTGCAAAGTGATCTTGTCCTTGTTGAAATAAATCTCTCCCGGCCGCGTCACAGAGATCACGTTGTACTTCTTGGTCTCCTGCGGGGCCCCGGTGGCGGCGGCAGGCAGACGCACGGCCACGCCCTGGTTTTTCACCATGGACATGGAAACCATCACGAACGTCGCCAAAAGAAAAAACACGATGTCTATGAGCGGGATGATCTCTATACGGGCGCGGCGTTTGCTGTGCGGCAGAGGCACTCTCATGGGTCAGCCCCGCGGTCCGCGTGAGGTCAAAAGTTCGGCCCGCGTCGGAATCCCCGAAACGGGTTTCATCAAAATAAGCTCAAGATGCGTGGACGCGTCTTCGATCTCATGGCGCGCCTCTTCCAGCCGCGTATTGAGGTAGTTAAACGGGATCAGCGCGATAATCGCTATGGCCAAACCGAACGCGGTGGCGATCAACGCCTCGGCAATGCCGCCGGTGATCACGGCCGGCGCCTCCAGTTCCCTGCCGCCCAAAAGCCCGAAAGAACGTATCATGCCCGTGACCGTACCCAGAAGACCCAACAGCGGCGCCAGAGTGACGATGGTGTCCAGTAGGGACAGCCCCTGATTAAAGCGCTTAAGCTCCTGGTTGGCGGCCCGGAACAGCGCGTTGGAAAACGATTTTTCCCTCTGCGTCAGCCCATAGACCAGCGTCCTGGCCACGAAGTCCTCGGAGCCGTGGCCGGCCTGTATCGCCGACTCGATATCCCCCTGCTCGGCGTACTCGAGTATCTTGCCGACGCGCTCGGGACTGCGCTTGGAACGCTCGCGCGCGATGAAAATAAAACGCTCTATCACCACGGTGAGCGCCACTATCGATGTCACCAACAGCGGCCACATGATCGGGCCGCCCTTCTGGAAAATATGAAACATAGGCTCCTCTTTTAGTTGGTCGTTACCAAACCGCTTTGACTCCGCCGTAGTAATTCCGGCCGTCGGCGGGGTCGATGCCGGCGCCGGAGACGCGCGCAAAATATTGCTCGTCGAACAGATTGTTGACGCCGCCGAAGACGCTGACGGTGTCCTTATAAACCTTGGCCTCGAATGTCAGGTCCCACACTTTGTAGGAAGGCACTATGCGCTGTTCGCTGTTGGAATCGTCGGCGAAATGATCGTCGAGAAACGTCGCGGCCAGACGCGCCTTGAGCCTGTCTTTGAAACCGTATTCCACGCCACCCCTCATGAGATAATCAGGCGCGTACTGCGGCGTCTTTCCCTGGTTGGGCCCGCGCACGAACTCGGCGTCGAGGTAAGTCAGATTGTAAAACAAATTCAAAGAACAGTCACGCGCCGCCGCCTCACGCGCCTCCCAGGCCTTCAGCACGTCAAACTCAAACGCCAGCTCGGCGCCGCGGTGCTCGGAGTCGCCGACGTTGGTGATGGTGTTGCCCACGGTGCCGGTCTGGTCGTTGAATTCCATATAAAACACGCTCGCGTCGGCGCTCAGATAAGGCAGCGGCCGGACACGCACGCCGGTCTCGGCCTGCCAGGACTCGCCCTCGTCCAAGTCCCCGCTCACCACCTGATTGGTCCCCAGGGGCAGCGCGTCGCCGTAGACTTTGGGGCGATAGGACTGTGACACATTGCCGTAGGCGCTGGCCTGCGGCGCCAGCTCATAGTCGGCGCCGACACCAAACAGAGGCACAAAATCATACTCGGACTGCTCCGTCAAAGGCACGACGGTCTTGTCGACGTTGAAGTTTTCCTCTATGCCCTGCCAGATATTTTCCAAACGCACTCCCGGCGTCACGGAAAGCGCCCCGAACCTGAAAAGATTCTCAGCAAAAAACGACACGTTGTTGACACTGCGGTCGACGTCTTTACGCAGCGCGCCGCGCTCGGCATCGGCGGCGTCACCGCGTTCTTCGATGCGGGGAGACGTTGAATGGTAATAAAAAGCTCCTGCCGTCAGCGTGTGGCCTTCCTGCCCCCAGGCGTCGTAGTGATGACGCACGCGCAGGTCCGAGCCTCCGGTATAAAATTCCTGTATCTGTATGTCGTTGGACGAGGCCGCGGCGCCCGTAGGCAGCGTGCCAAAACCTCCGCCGCGCTGCCGCCAGCTCAACCGGTCCAAATAACCTCCGAAGATCTTCCAGTCATAAAACGTGTCCTCGGACACCTCTTTCTCAAACCCGGCCCATCCGTAATAGCGGTTCAGCTCAAACCGGTCCATGGCCCGCGTCGTGCGCGCAGAACCGGCATCGGCATCCTCCCGCGTCAGCCCGCCCGGCTCGCCGTGCTCTTCATTATAGAGGTCCAGCGCGACAGTCCACTCTTCGCCTATCTTGATCTTGGAACTGCCCGAATACACCGCGTACTGGCTGTTAAGCTCACGGAAACCCTGGGACTGCCTGTGATGAAAATAACTCGAATGCGACCAATGGTCCTGCGTGCCGCTCAAACCCGTATAATTGGAAAAAAAATCATGGCTGCCGACGCTGTTCTCTGTCACCAGACTGAGCGGGCCGGGATAAGCGTCCTTGGTGACGAAATTGATGGCGCCGCCGGGCTGAGGTCCGTACATCAGCGCCGACCCTCCGCGTATGAATTCGATGTTGTCGATGCTGTCCAAAGGCGGCGTGTAATAGGCCTCCGGGTAACCGAATAAATCGGCCGCTATAGGTATGCCGTCCTTGAGCACCTGCATGAACTGACCGCGGTCGGGATTGAGGCCGCGGTAACCCGCGCTGAATAACGGCGTCGATTCTTCGCTGATCAAAAGCCCCGGTGTCTTTTCCAGGACCTGCCTGTAATTGCTGTTCACGACTTGGGGCGCCTGCTGCAAAGAGATAACCGAGGTCTTTTTCCCCGCGTAGATCTTCGCGCCCTGCACGTCGGGCAGGGCCGCGGCGTTCTCACTGTCCGCGGTCACCAGCACCTCTTTGAGTTTAGTCACGTCTTTATCCTGGGCATAAGCGCTAACGGGTAGAACGGCAAAGCCAAACAAAATAAACGAGAATAACAAAGTAAACTTTTTCATGTCCTTCAAAACTCCGACTTAAAATTTTTGTGTTGGTCTATCCATGCTCAAATCCTATGAGACTAAGTCTCAACGTAAGTCCAAAAATTTACCCATCCCTTTGGATGAGATTAGGTCTCAATTGAGAGTATATCTCAACTATCTTTGGCGTGTCAAATCATTTTATCCAGGCGCTGACAATCTCGAATATCCCCTTGCGCATCAGCATCACGGCGATGGCGGCCAGGAAGAGGTTGGATATCTTGGACACCGTGTTCGACCCCGCCTCCCCGAGCAGCCTCGAAAGATTATTTGAAAAATGCAGTATCACGCCGCAGAGCAGTATGTTGATGACCAGAGAAAAAAGCGTCGGTAAAAACCCGAAAGAGTTGAGCAGCACCAGAGACGTGGTCAGCACCGCAGGTCCCACGATCAGAGGCACGGCCAGAGGCACGACGCCCAGCGATTTGTCCGGCGCCACGGAGATCTTCTCGAACATCAGCAGGTCGCGTATGGAAAGTATGAAGAGTATGGCCCCGCCGGCCACCAGGAAATCGCTGATAGTGATGCCCAGCCACGAGAACACCAGCCGCCCGACGAAAAGAAAAAGCACGGCCACCGCCAGCGCGGTCAGCATCGAGCTGAAAACCACTTTTCTTTTTTCGGCCAGGTCCAGGCCGGGCGTGAGCGCCAGGAACACAGGGATCATGCCCAGCGCGTCGACGGCGACGAATATGGGGACGAACGCCAGGAAATAGGGATTGTCGAACATCAGGTCCTTTAGAATTGACGCACTTCTTTTAAGTTGTTGCCCACCGCGCCCATCACTGTCACCCTCGCCACACAGGATATCAAAAATAGCGTGAGATAGGAATGCCCGAAAAGCGGCGGCAGGCGCGTGATCAGAACACTCCCGACGGCCGCGCCAAGCACCATCATAAAGCTGTTCAGAACGTTGAAATAAGACAGCGACCGTATGCGCCTCTCGGGAGTGACGGCCTCCATCATGAAGTTCGTGAAAAGCAGAGTGTACCCTCCCCACACACAGCCGGCGAATGCCTGTATGAAGAACACAAACGCGACATGCCGCGATACCATCCACAGCAGCGGCGTCAACGCGATGCCCCAGCCGGCCCATCGGATGAGTCTCATGTTACCGGCGCGGTCGCCCCCAACACCCCACAACCTCAGGAACGCCACAGTCGACAGCGCCCCGGCCATCATCACGGCCATGTAGGCCAGGTAGCTGTATCCCAGATCTTTCAGCAGGAACACCGCCAAAAGAGGCGCCGAAAGGCTCACCGAAAAACTCATCAGAGAAACAAACAGCACCAGGCGCGCGAAATAGCCGGTACGCATGTCCTTTAAAAAATCCACGAAGCTGAAATACGCGTCATGCGAGCTGTGCCGGTAGGGCTCGACCATCTGCGTGAGGCACAGCCACGCGTAGAAACGGCAGAGCATCGCGAAAACAAAAATCAGAGTGAAACCGGCCAAACTTCCTTTGCCGAAATAATTGAGCACCAGTCCCGCCAATATAGAGATCAGCACGGTCAGTATGCCCTGCAACCGGTTCCTCCACCCGAAATAACTGCCCCTCTTTTTCACCGGGATGTAGTCGGACATCAGGCTCTGCCACGCCGGCACCGCGAAAGCGGCGAACGCCGTATAAAGCACGACGCAAAAAAGCAGCGCCCACGGCGCGGCCTTAGGGCCGAAGCCGCGAAGCGCGTAAGGGATCAGTATGATGGGCAGCCACGACAGCGCGTGGAAAAACACTATCCAGCGTATCAGCTTGGTCCTGGAGCCTATGGACTGGGCGACACGCGCCGACTGCACCTGCAGCAGCGTCGCTATCAGCATGGGCACCGTGGACAAAAACGCGATCTGCGACGGTCCGGCCCCGAGCGCGATACCGTAAGGCACCAGGTAATATTCGCTCACACCGAGCATCATCGCCGTGAAAAGGCCGTCGAGTATGGAAAAGTAAAGGCTCCTCCGGATAGAGCCTTTTTTAAATTTCATGGCCGGGGACCGGCGGCGAAGCGCACGCTAGGCGCTGTCCGCCATCGCCTTTTCCACGTCGGATGTCATTTGAGGGGTGACTGCGTGGTACTTGCCAAGAATTTTTCCGTCGCGAGACACCAGCAGAGAGGTCGGTATGCCGACTACCTTGTACTTTTCGGCGACGCGGCTGTCGCTGTCGAGCAGGAGCATGTAATTAATGCCGACTTTTTCGGCGAAGGCGGTGACGCGGTCACTCGACTCCCCCACGTCGATGCCGACGACAGTGAACGGCTGGCCTTCGTATTTTTTCTGCAGCTTGATCAGGTCGGGGATCTCCTCGCGGCAGGGCGGACACCAGGTGGCCCAGAAGTTCAGCAGCACCGCCTTGTTAGCGGCAAGCAGCGCGTCCAGAGTCATCTCGTTGCCGTGAACGTCTTTGAGCGTGAAATGATGCTGCGGCGCGAGCTGGCCGCCGACCGAGGCCCTGTCGCCTGCGGGTGAACAACCGGTGAGAGCCGTGAAAGCCACAGCGAGCGCCAGAAGAAATCTCATACGAAAAAACCCCCCGTTTTGATTAAAAGATACTCGGCGGCCAGTATCATCAGCCACCCGAACGCTTTTTTTACTTTTTCCAGCCAGGGCCCCGACCGCGGCATGGACGTGATCAGCCCCGAAAACGTCCCCAGAAGTATCAACAAAAAACCCACGCCGTAACCAAAAACAAAAAGCAGGGAAAAGCCGTAAAAGATATTTTTTTGCGTGCTGACGTAGACCAGAACGGCGGCCAGCACAGGCGCCGTGCAGGGTCCGACGATGAGACCGGCGACGGCGCCCAGAAGAAGTGTCGTGACCAGACCTTTGCGGGGAGAGGCCATCAGCGCCGGGGCGCCCCACGAGAGTTGGGGGATGTTGAAAACGCCGAGCATGGAAAGTCCCGCGAGCAGGCAGACGTTGGCCACGATGAGATAGGTGATGGGGTTCGAGGCGACCTGGCCGAATAGCTTGCCCGTCAGAGAGGCAAACATTCCCAGCACCGCGTAGGTCAGCGCCATGCCGAAGACATAAATCAGTGAAAGAAAAAATCCCTTCCACCGCCCTCCCGCGCTCTTGGCCCCTATATACCCCAGCGTCAGAGGGATCACCGGATAGACGCAGGGCGTGAAGCTCACCAGCACTCCCGCCGCGAACACCATGACAAATGCCAGCAGAGGGTTGGTGCCTATGATTTGCTCCGCGTTTGCCAGCCAGCTCTCCACTCGCGCACCCCTTTTTTTTGATTTTACAGAATATTCAAAAAAATTGGAATAAAATACAGCCCGACGCGCCGCGTTATCGGGTTTTGACGGTCAGGGATGTCTGGCCCGGACGCGCGGTCTCCGACACCAGGCCGGGGAAACGGATTTCTATCGCGGGCTCGTTCGCGTGCCAAACGGCGTCCCAGCGCACAAGCAGACCTTCTCCGGTTTTTTCAACGGATAGACTGAGCTTGCCGAAAGACGTCGGCGCCGGCCCGAAGCTCACGGGGCCTTGGCCGGCCCATTCAACGGGGACGCCCGAGCACAGCACCAGCTTCCCTTCAGCCTCCTCTTCCCTGACAAAACAGTTGCGCAACATCAGTACCCATTCGGCCACGGCCCAGATATGCTGTCCGTCTCCCATGCATCCGCCGTGCGTGCGCGGGTGTATGGCCTCGGGCCACTGGCCTGTGGACGTCGCCAAAGCGGCCACCGCCCGCAGGATGTCGATATAGCGTTTGTCGCCGGCCCTTAAGAAAACCTGCGCCACGTGCAGCGTCAGATAAGCGTTGATGCCCGAATGGCTGATCTCCTGGAAAAATCCGCCGTCCACGAAAAAATTGTCCACCAAAAAATCCGCGGTCTTCAGCACGCGCGCGTCGCGCTCTCCCCAGGTCTTGAGAGGATACCCTGCCGCCAGAGACCCGATAGCCCCGGCGTCCATTCGCCTGTAAGGCGACGCCGGCATGCCTTCGTGGCCGAAGCGCTGCTCGTTTTTGCGTATGCTGCGCTCGACGGCATGGCGGAAATCGGCGGCCTCGCGCTGAAATTCCGCGCGTCCGCTGCCGTCACCGTAAGCGGCGGCCAGGTAAGCGGCGGCTTCCATGCCCGCGATGCCCCAAAAATCGTCCCAGTAATAATAATCGTTCGGGCCCAGATGCTCGGCGCTGAAACCGGCGGGCAGAAGGCCTTCCACGGGGCCCCCGGTCTGGCCCGGCAGACGTTTTCTCTCTATCCACTTGGCCGCCTTGTAAATAGAGTTTTTCCACTGCGGCTTGGGTTTACGGCCGGTCAGCTCGCAAAAACGCCGAATGATCCACAGCGCCTCGCCGTTGGAATCCCACTCGCCTTCCTGCGAGAGAAAATAGCCGAAAGGCGTCTGCCTGGACGGGAAACGGTCCAGCACGTGCTCGGCGCGCTTGTCCAACCCCGCGCAGAGCATCGCGTGCAGTATGAACGCCGCGTCACGGAACCAAAAACGTTTGTAAGTGTAAGGACCCGGGTAGACATCCCCGGGCGAATGCAGCACCAGCATGCGCAGAGAGGCGTCGTAGAGGAACTGGAAATGCTTGTCGGGCACCTGCATGCGGCAATGCCCCTCGAGACTTTCCTTCCAGCGCGCGGGGTCATAGTCCGGCGCCGATCGCGCAGGGTCGTGGCCCGAACGACGCGGCACGCTTTGACTTTCAGCGGGGCGGGGCGGAAAAAAAGGCATCTTTTCTTCGGGAAGCGGCACGCGCAGAGTCACCTGCCGTTCAACGCCTGGCTGCAGCGCAAACAGCGCGGCGGCCGTCGCCATGCCGACGTTGCATTTTATTTTTTTGACAGCGGGGGTGGTGACGCCGCTCATGATCATGCCGTACACATCACCGTCTTTATATTCGGAGAAAAAGGTTTGCTGGGGGACAGTGTCGAAGTAAACATACTCCCTGCCGTTGATGCTCCAGCTGTAAGGGCCCGACTCCGGCGACGTGATGCTGTGTATGAAGCTGACGCCCTCGGGATTGTAAGGTCGCAGTGAAATCACCAGGCGCGCCTTGCCTTTGCACCGGCTCTTGACGCGCACGATGCAGACCGGCGTCGACCCGTCCTTGACGACTTCCGCGCTGGTTTCCAAGGTCGAGTCGTGTTTGGCCATGGCGGTTTCCACTTTAAGCGTGCCGTCAAAAACTAGGGTTTGCGTCACCGCGTCCATCCTCGAGGGGATGAGCGTCTGCCCCTTTTCTTCGATGATCCACGCGTCCAGAGACCAGCCGTCGAAACAGGGGGTCACCAGCCCCCGCGGGTCGACCAGAGGCAATTGAGAGGATTCGGGAATGCCCACAGCCGTCCAGTTTCTGTGTGTGAGGTTGATGTGTGTGACGTTGAAGGCGCGCGGGACAAAGGCGTCGTCTTTGGGGTCAAACTGCCTTTCCACCCAGTACGGCCATATCCAATCGAGATTGTGCTGTATCGCCTGGCTGTTCATGAGGCCGCGGGCCTGCAGCACGGCGCTGGCCCTTAAAAGCTCTGTGGGCGCCATCACTTCCGAGGGTTGGGCAAAACGGCGAAGATGGGCTAAAAACGATATGGGATCCAGAAATCCTTGGGCGCGCGCGAAGCGCCGCACGACGAATCTCCACGGGAACCATTTGATCCACATAGCCAATTACTATATCACTTTACGCACTCGGCAGATAGCGCAAAGGAGCGCCCGGCGGGTCAGCGGTTATTTTTTAAGCGCTACGGAGCGGAGCTGGCCGCAGGCGGCCTGTATGTCGCGCCCCTTGGAAAAGCGCACCGTGGTCTTGACGCCGGCGGTCTGAAGGATTTGCTGGAAGCGGACTATCTGTTCGTAGTTGGGGGCCTCGTGGGGAAATTCCTCTATGGGGTTGTAAGGGATGAGGTTGACCTTGCACAGCATGCCTTTCAAAAGCCGCGCCAATTCGTGGGCCTCTTTATCCGAGGCGTTCACGCCCTGTATCAGTATGTACTCAAACGTTATGGCGCGCTTGGTCTTTTTGGAGTATTTTTTGCAGGCGGCTATCAGCGTCTTCACGGGATATGCCTTGTTGATCGGCATGATCGCGCCCCGCACCGTGTCGTTGGGCCCGTGCAGAGACACGGACAGCTCCACCTGCAGACCCTCCCCGCCCAGAGCCTCGATTTTGGGCACCACGCCCGACGTGGACACCGTGATGCGCCTGGCGCCTAGGTGAAGCGCGCTGCCTGAATTGAGCGTGCGTATGGCCTTGAGCAGTTCTGTGTAGTTATCAAAAGGTTCGCCTATGCCCATGAACACGATATGCGTCAATTTTTTATCAGGCGCCAGGTCACGCGCCATGAGCACCTGAGACACCATCTCTCCCATGGACAGGTTCCTGAAAAAACCGCTCTGGCCGCTGGCGCAGAACGCGCAGTGGAATTTACAGCCGACCTGAGACGACACGCACACGGTGCGGCGATCGTCCTTGGGGATGTACACGGCCTCGACAAAATCGTTGGTAGCGAGTTTGAGCAGAAGCTTGGTGCTCTGGTCGTCCCCCGAGCTCTCGCTGGTGGTCTTCTCAGGCAGAGCGACGGCGAAATCTTTATTAAGCCTCACCCGCAGGTCCAGAGAAAGGTTGGTCATCGCGTCAAAATTGTAAACGCCCTTGTCATAGATCCACTGCAGTATCTGGACGGCACGGTAAGGCTCCAGACCAAGCTCTTTGAATTTTTTCTTGAGCTCGTCCGGCGTGAAATTAAGGACGTTAATCTTGCCCGGCGTTGCGGTCATGGTTTCTTTTGCTTTCATTATTTTTCTCGCAGAGTCAGATGCGCCGTGTCGTTGATGGCTAGGATCATGACGCGCTTGAGGCTCTCGTTCACGAAAGTCACTCCTGTATTCTCCAAACGCAGGTTGAGCAGCAGGTTGTCAAAATCGGCCTTGAGCCACGCGGATAAAAGCGCGGTGATGGCGCCGCCATGAGTGACTATCAGCACGTTCTTGCCCTCGTTGGCGGCCGCTATCCTGCGCACACGCTCTGTGATCCTGCGGCGAAAATGGCTGACAGGCTCGCCGCCCTTGATGGGCCACTGCGACGGTCTTTTCAGCCATTTCTGATAGCCGTTGTTATAAAGCTTGTCGACCTCCTCGGCCGTCATGCCTTCCCAGTCGCCGAGTCGTATCTCCCTGAGCAGAGGGTCGCGCTTGATGGGAATGCGCCTGTGTCTCACTATCTCCTGAGTCGTCGTATACGCGCGGCCCAGGTCGCTAGAGTATATCCTGTCTATGCGCACGCCCTTGAGCCGCCGCGCCAGACGACGGCACTGCCTGAGCCCCTTTGGCGTCAGGTGCGAGTCGTGGTGACCTTGAATTCTGTTTTGGAGATTATACGCGGATTCGGCGTGACGTACGATGATTAAATGGGTCATTTTAACTTAGTTTGGAGTCAATCTACCGAACCAGGTCCCGTTTAATGCGTTTAGTTTAAAGTCCCTGCCGTACTGCGTCTGTCATTAGACTAAAAATTTTGTGATTAAGCAATTTCATGACCGATTTTAGAACCAATAACTTTTCGAATACGATCGGCAATAGTAGGCTTGAGTTGTATCGCTTTTATTTGAACAGTAAAACCAATAGCCAAAAGCACCTTTTCAAGCGTCATCACATTTGCAAAATCTCCGCTCTCAATCTTAGAGATATGCTGTTGGGTGACACCCACCCGCTTCGCTAATTCGTTTTGATTAAGTTCATGTTTCACGCGATATGTAATTATATGCTTCACAATCCCAAGTTTTTGCTCTTCGAGCTCGTAAAGTTCCTTGAAATAGGGATCTTTTAATTTTTCTTTAAGGTGCTTATCTGCGTTTTCGAGTCTCATGGCGTTCCCTTTCGCATTTTAGGATGTTCGCATTGTCAATGGGATCGTTCCTATCGCCATCCCTTCTATTGCCGATTTAAAAATTCCCTTCTTCTTTGAACTGCCAACTCTCTTTCATTTTTTGGGGTCTTATTCTTCCTTTTTATAAAACCATTAGTGAGAATCACCTTATCCTGATGAAAGAAAAAATATAAGATCCTAATGGCGCCTTTTTGGCTTTTAAATCTTAGCTCAAATATATCATCTCCCATATACTTAGCATGAGGTTCGGGCAGCTTATGTCCAAACTCCTCAAGAAGAGACTTAACAAAGAAGAACTTTCTCTGGGCTTTATTATCCAGCGTATCAATAAACTCCCGAACCGGCGATTTCCCCGATTCGGTAAGATAATAGCAACATTCAAGTTTTGCCAAAATTCTTCCTTCGAATTTGTACTTAAAGTATACAACTAAATAGTTGTAATTTCAAATCAAAAAAAGTCAGGCTTCGCTTCTTCAACCTAGAATTTTGCTCGATTAATCTCTATACCACACATACTTATACCGGACCCTGGTCCGGTATCTATTTTTTCTTTCGCCGGATGATCGCGTCGATGCTCCATTCGCCCGCGCCGTACGCCGCAAACAACAGGAATACGAAGCACAGCAGCACGGCGGGCTCGCCGTGGTTCTGTATCGGCCATAGGCCCTTGGGCTGATGGAACTGAAAGTAGGCCACTGCCATCTCACCCGAGAGTACGAAGGCAACGGGCCGCGTGAAAAGTCCCAACAGTATGGCTGCGCCGCCGAAAAACTCGAGCACGGCTCCAATACCTATCTGGGACATGAGCGGCGGGTGACCGCCGAACTCAGCCGGGACGCCGCCGAACCAATCAAAGAGCTTCATCCCTCCGGCCTGGAGAAACAGCAGCCCCGCAACGATGCGGAGTAGAAACAACGTGATTTGCTTTGACCGCTCCAGGTTCATAATAGCCCTCCTTTGTGAATGGCACCGGGTATGCTAGGGACAGGCTAAGAATTAACGTGTCCCTTTGGTAGACGGTACTGTTCTATATTAATCTGACTCGTCTATCGGGACCTAGTCCCGTTTATTTTGTCTATCGCCTAACGCAGCCCTTTTTGAGGGTTTGGGACGTTGTCCGGTTTACGCAATTATATACCGGACGCAGCCCTTTTTGAGGGTTTGGGACGTTGTCCGGTTTACGCGTTTGGGTTAGCCAATTACTCATCTAATGTCTCCCTCGCGGACGTCGTCCTGTTTATTGGATCTCTACAAGGCGCTGTGTACACTCATCAACATTCATAAAATCCTTGTTAGGGAAAAGTGCCTCACAAGCCTCTTTCATAAACCCTTTCTCTTCCGCAACCATACCATCCGCCTCGATAAGATAAATCAGATATTCCAAGTCTTCCAACCAATTTTTATCTAGATGTCTTTTGCCGGGCACTTTCATCGCGTACCATCTAACGAAAAGAAAACCTTCGATGTATTTGTTAAAATACGGGCAAGTATTTTTATTATTCTTCCAATATCTATAAAGGTCCTCGACGGATTTTTGTGAACATATATTTGGTAAATGCCTCTGAATTTCTCGATCCATATACTTATACATAAAGGGAAAAGGCGGCTCATCCATTATGATTTCTTGTCCAGCTGTCATGGCCTTAAATTGTTGATTAATGTCTTCTAGCTCCCCAAGATTACCGTCTTTTAATTCACACCGAAATCTTTTGTAATCTTCAAGGATTTTTCTGTCAGAAACCTCAAGATGGCTTGGATCAATCATGGCGGTTTTGAGATGCTCTTTGAGCTTCGACGAAAACTCATCATCGTAGAGAATAGAACCTATGGGATCCCCCTCGAGCTCTAATCGCATAATTCCTTGAGGCCCATTTATCTCTCGCAGAATCCCTTTCCACTTGAGATTCAAAAAAAGATTAGCCACTTGTAAAATTGTAGAATGTTGTACGACGGATATCAAAAAATCAAATCGTTCATGGAGAAGTATCGGCGGTACAAGAAGATCAACTTGTCCCGACTCAAGCAGTCGGTCCAATTTGGCTTGAAGTAACTTCTGCAAATGAATGACTTTGACTGCACTATTATCAAGTAAAAGTTTGTAAGGACGAGTCATTGTCGCATTCATTGAGATTACGGGACGACGCTCCACGGGGATAGGTTCGCCAATTACTCATCTAATGTCTCCCTCGCGGACGTCGTCCGGTTTACTCTGCACCCGGTACCGTTCTTTAATGAGTCATTTTACCTTAGTCGTGCACCCTTGCCGTCTACCGGATCTGGTACGGTTGAAAACTTAACCTGTCCCTTTGGTAGACGGTGCTGTTCTACTTGGAATTATTCTCTTGATGAGATCAGACTAGTGATTGTCTTTTTTACGAGCTTCAATATCTTGATTAATTTTTGCCAACTCAAGCTGAAGTTCGTCTCGCCTTAGTTTTAGAGCCTCTGTTGAGTTTTGAGCTTCAATGATACGAGCATTTGACTCAGCGGTACGAGCATCTGCTTCCCGTACTCGATAGGCAGCAAGTGACTGTTGGTCTGCCTGCTGGGTATTGGCATTTTGCTGATTTATACTTATTTCACGTGCTTTGTTATACGCATCAAGTCCCTCAGACACTTTGCTCTTTCTATATGTTGCTTTAGGTAGGACGACAATATTTGAATGATCATCAGAATCGTCACGGTCTGAATAAGCCCTATCGTCATTAAGATTTATCACTTTTGCGCTCGCCAAACCATGAAATACCAGCAATATAATTATGACTAATAATATTTTTCTCATGTTCATCCTCGTGAATGGCGCCGGGTACGCTAGGGACAGGTTAAAAATTAACGTGTCCCTTTGGTATACGGTACTGTTCTATTTTCCTGCTTTCTTGGCTACCTCTTCCACCCAAGAACCGAGTTTATGATATCCGTTATCATTCACCCAGTCATAGGTTTGATACCTTTGCCAAAAATAAATTGGGTTCCCTGAGTTATCTTTTTCAATTTCTCCGAAATTATTATTGCCGGGAGTATCCGTTTTTCCAAACTGATCTTTGATATTGTGAACGTAAATACCAACCAAGCCGTTGCTTCTTTCTATGCTCTTTTGGATCTCGTAACGAACCCACTCTCGATTTGATGTTTCTGCGCCAATCAAGACAGCCGTCACGGAAGTATTTGCAAGCTGATTATTTATCCAACTCCGAATTGCGTCATCTCCCTCTTTTTTGACCTGCTCCCAAGAAGCGGCGTCCCAAAAACCAGCCGTTTCTCTATCAGGCTTTGAAACCCAACTATTACGGACTTGGTTGGCCCGCCAAATATCTCTTTCGTAATGAAAACTAAAAAATACTCTGCGTGCCATATTATTTAGCGTTTTCTAACCAAGTTGAAAAATTATTATAGCCATCACCTCTTGTCCAATCGTAGCACTGAACCCACGAGGACAAGTTGAATCCTTTACCCCAATGCTGTCTGTCATAATTCATAAATTTGGCAGGCAAATCTTGGCAGATTTTCCAGTTTACTCCATCATGTTCGTAATAGGTGTGTTTCTGTCCGTCTTCGCTGACTACAAAACCTAGGCTATCAAAAGGATTTTTCCCTTGCGGAAACGTCTGTCTATTTTTATCGGTAACAGAATTTATATGGACACCAAATAATGCATTTTCTCGGTCGTAGCTTTTTAATATTTCGTATCTTACCCACCGCCGCTTCCATGTTTCAGTACCGATTAGCGCACAAGTTACTGTTGTTCCGTCAAGATTTGAATTAATGAGTCGTTTTATTGAATCATCGCCGTGTCTTTCTGCATCTTCCCAGATTGATGCATCAAAAAATCCAGCCTCCTGACCATTCGCCTTTGTAAAACCATGATTCCTCACAACATTTGCGCGAAATGATTTCACATCGTCGTAATGAAAACTAAAAAATACTTGTTTTGCCATATCAATTATTTATCATATGCATAATCAACAGCATTATTACTATCAGAGAAAGATAAAACCAGAGGAGTGTCCACGAAAACATTGAGTATAGCCAGCTATTACTCATATTCTTTCTATATTTTTTTGTGTCCATAGAAAAATCGATATCTTTCTCTTGAAATTTTCTGACATCATCGTATAGATCGCGGAATAGTCGCTCTTGCGAAAGAAAATAACCGTCCAAAATCCAAAAAGTAATGACAGGAAAATAAGCGATAAAAATATATTTCGGATTTGTATCTTTAGCGGCCAACGCGAAAAGTGCGGCGATCAGTGTAATCGCCCAACCTTTCAAGAAAAACAGGTTTCCCGCCATCCGGTTGATGACGCCCTGTATCATTTCAAGATGTTGTCGTTTATTATTTTCCATAAATTATTTTTTGTCTAATTTAAATCTAAAAACTTCTAATCCTTGAGATTGTATATAAGGGGTCGAGTGTCTTCTTGACTGCTTCTCGCTTAGGTCAGAGCTATGAAGTGCCGGACTCTCACTCCGGCCTCGACTATTTTCAGCGGTCATCCCAAATATCTTTTATACGCCTTGGCCAGCACGACATAACGCCTCGCCCACGGCAGATGCGTGGCGGCCTCTTGGCGTGTGAGGAGGCGCACGACCTTGCCGGGTACGCCCAGGACCAGCGCCCTCTCGGGGATTACGGCGTTTTCCAGGACTACGGCGCCGGCGCCTATGAGGCTGAAGGCGCCTATGCGGGCGCCGCTCAAGATCCGGGCACCTATGCCCACCAAGGCGCCGTCGCCGACGCGGCAGGCGTGCACTGTGGCCTGATGGCCGAGCGTGACGCCGCGTCCCACGGAGCAGGGCACTCCCCTGTCTACGTGCAGTACGCAGCCGTCCTGCACGTTACTGCCCTCGCCCACGCGTATCCAGCTCAGGTCGCCTCTCAGCACGGCTGTGAACCAGACGCTGACGTTTTTTTCCAGAGTCACGTCGCCTATCACATGAGCGCCGGGGGCGATGAAAGCGGAGGGGTGCACCCGGGGGGTTTTATTTTTGAACGAGGCTATCATGATTTATTGTACCACGCTCTAGTCCAGCTTGGATTTGGTGTCTTCTATCTCGCCGACGATTTCCTCTAGCAGGTCCTCGAGAGTCACCAGGCCCGTGGCCCTTTTGGCCTCGTTGTGCACGATGGCGATCTGCAGGCGCCGGCGCTGAAACTCTTTCAAAAGCTCGGCCACTTTTTGGCGGGGGCTCACACAATAAGGCGCGCTGAGTAGGTCCCTCAAATGGATGAGCGATCTGTTTTTGAAAAGATACAGCAGGTCGCGTACGTAGATGATACCTATGATGTTGTCCTTGGGGCCTTCATACACAGGGATGCGGTTGTGGCCCTCCTCCAATACCACCTTCTCGAGGTCCTCTTCCGAGATGTCCACGGGCACGGCCGTCACCTTTTCCAGGGGCGTCATCACATCGCGCACCTCGATCTCGTCAAAATGGAATATGCGCTCGAGCATCTTTCTCTCGTTGTCGCCGTAAAATCCCTCTTCCTTGCCTATGCGTATCATCATCTTGATCTCTTCCTCGGTGACCAGAGGCGAGCGCGAGTGCGGGTTGCCGCCGAAGAGGCGTATGAAGGCGTTGCTGATGCGCGTGAGCATCCAAGTGATGGGCCCGAAAATCAATAGCATAAAAGACATCAGATGTCTCACCAAAAACGCCGTCCCCTCCGGGTGATTGGTGGCCAGCACCTTGGGCGTGAGCTCGCCGAAGATGACCAGCAGTACCGTGATCACTACCGTCGACAGAATGAGGCCGCGGCCCTCGCCGAACAGGTCCGAGAATATCAGCGTCGCTATGGCCGCGATGGCCGTGTTGGCGAGGTTGTTCCCCACAAGTATCGTGGCTATCAGCTTGTCCATGCGCGATATCAGGCGATACACCCTGTTAGCGCCGGGCCTTTTATTTTCCATCATATGCCGCAGGCGGACCTTGTTCAGGGCGATCAAAGAGGCCTCGGCCGCCGAGAAAAAGGCGGACATAAAGAAAAGGCCGATGAGTATGAAGATCATCGAGGATAGGGGTAACATAAGACTAGGATTCTAACATAGTTAAGGTCTGTCCAAAATAAAAAAGGGGTGTCCCTGCCGGAGAGGCGCAGTCCCGCATGAGCATTGACAACCCGCTCGGACCTCAACTAGAATAGTCACTTCTTATGCTGCACACCGCGCTTTTTTATCTATTTTCTCTGGGGGTCATCGTCTTCGCTCTGGGCGTCGTCACGGCCAGGTCCGCCGTGTACAGCGTACTTTCTCTGGTGGCGGCCATGTGCATGATGGCCGGGCTTTTCGTTCTGCTGAAGGCATATCTGGTGGCCACCATTCTGGTGCTGGTTTATGCCGGCGCTATACTCGTATTATTCCTCTTCGTGGTCATGCTTCTGGACTTCAATAAACTGACAGAGGGCTGGAGGGGCTTGAGCCTGTCTCCTGTGCTGGCGCTGGCCTTGGGCGCGGCCTTTTTCGTCGAAACTTTCACTGTGATACGGGGCATGCCTCTTCCTGAGTCCCCCGGCGTGCAGGGCACGACGGAGGCCGTGGGCCGCCTGCTTTTCCAGCGTTATGTACTGCCTTTTGAGCTGACGTCTCTTCTGCTTCTGGCGGCTGTGGTCAGCGTCGTCGTGTTGGCCAAGAAAGAGACGCGATGATAGGCCTGCATCACTACCTCACCGTCTCGGCTCTGCTTTTTTCCATAGGCCTGGTCGGCATGCTCACACGCCGCAACATCCTCATGATACTCCTGTCCGTTGAGCTGATACTCAACTCGGCCAACCTGTCCTTCGTGGCGTTTTCTTCCTATTGGGGAGACCTCTCGGGGCAGGTGGTGGTGTTTTTCACCATGATAGTCGCGGCCGCCGAGGTCACCGTGGGGCTGGCTATAGTCATACTCCTTTTCAGAAAAAAACAGACCACCAGCGTCGAAGCACTGAAAGACCTCAAATGGTGACTTGCGGGTCATGATAGAACAGCTACTGGAACACATCCCGCCGGCTCCCTGGATCATACTTTTTGCCCCGTTCGTGGCCTGCGTGCTGATATGTCTTTTTTTCCTCAAATCGCCGCGTATCTCGGCCGCCGTAGCGCTGGTCGGCATACTCATTTCTCTGGCCGTCAGCATAGCGATGTATGTTTTCCATACGCACAACACGTTTTTGCCGGCCGAGTCCGCCTACCCCTGGATGCACGTCGCCGGGTTCACAGTCAATTTCGGTTTTCTCATAGACCGCCTGTCGCTTCTGATGCTTTTGGTGGTCACAGGCGTCGGAAGCTGTATCTTTTTTTATTCCATAGGCTACATGAAGGGTGACACCAGCTACCCTCGTTATTTCGCGTCTCTGTCTCTTTTCGCGTTTTCCATGATAGGCATCGTACTGGCCAACAACTTCCTGATGCTTTTTGTGTTCTGGGAACTGGTGGCGGTCAGCTCGTATCTCCTGATAGGATTTTGGTTCGAAAAACCTTCGGCCGCGGACGCCGGCAACAAGGCCTTCATAGTCAACCGCGTGGCCGACTTCGGCCTGGTGCTGGGCATCTTCTATGTGTGGATGCTCTCGGGCGTCGCCGGCGGCGAGAGGACTTTTGACTTCAGCCGGCTTTCCGTGATCATCCCCGAGGCCCATCAAAGCGGCCTGATCACCGAGGGCATGCTGGTGATCGCGTCGCTTCTTGTGTTCTGCGGCGTGGTGGGCAAATCCGCGCAGTTCCCTCTCTATATATGGCTGCCGGACGCCATGGAAGGCCCGACGCCTGTGAGCGCTCTGATACACGCGGCGACCATGGTGGCGGCAGGCGTTTATCTTATGAGCCGCAGTTTCTTTCTGGTCAGCGGCATAGAGGAGGCGCTTCATGTCATCTCCGTCATAGGCGGCGTCACAGCGCTTCTGGCCGCGCTTCTGGCGGTGGTGCAAAACGACATCAAAAAAATCCTCGCCTATTCCACTATCAGCCAGCTGGGCTACATGGTGATGGCGCAGGGCCTCGGAAGCTCTACCGTAGCGATGTATCACCTGACGACGCACGCGTTTTTCAAGGCGCTTCTATTCCTCGGCGCCGGCGCGATGATACACGCACTGCACACACAGAACATCTGGGAGATGGGCTCGCTCTTAAGACGCATGCCCGTGACGGCCGTCACGTTTTTGATAGGCACTCTGGCGCTTTGTGGCATCCCCCCGCTTTCGGGCTTTTTCAGCAAGGACGAAATACTGACGCTGGCCTACGATCACAACAAGACGCTTTATTTTCTGGGGCTTTTTACGGCGTTTCTCACGGCGTTTTATATGGCGCGCGCCGTCTGGGTGGCCGTGCTGGGACCCGATCGCAAGGCGCACGACAAGGCCGGCCACGGCCACGGAGAGCATGAAGTGCATGACGCGCCGGCCGTGATGAAATTTCCTCTTCTGGTGCTGGCCTTTTTCACCGCCGTCGCCGGCTTCATGGGCATCCCCGCTTTCATACTTGGCGAGCATGCGCATGTTGCGCATCTCAACTGGACAGTGGCCATCACATCGACAGCCGTCGCCATCACCGGCCTTTTGGCCGGCACGACATTGTACGCGAGGTCGCCCGGCGGAGACCCTCTGGTGCGCGCGCTGGGCGGGGCCTATCAATTTGTGGTGCGCAAATATTATTTGGACGAATTTTTTCAGGCCATAGCGGATTTTTTCCAGGGTCTTGTGGCCGGGATACTCTTCTGGTTTGACGTGAACGTGGTCATACAAAAAGGCGTCAACGGCGTCGCAACGGCCACCACGCGTCTTGGTTCTCTGGTACGCCGCGCCCAGACAGGCCGCGTGCAAACCTACGCTCTGGTGTTCGGCTGGGGCGTGGTGATGCTTGTGTATTTTACGGCGATAAAGGTTTAAAACATGCCTCATTTGGGACTGATATCATGGACGCTGCTCTCGCCCGTCATCGGCGGCGTCCTGCTTTTTTTCGTCCCCCAGCAAAAGACCTCATGGCTTAAAGGCATTTCTCTGGCGTCGGTCACCGTCTCTATGGGACTGGCGGTCACGGCGTTTTTGCGCTACGACCGCGCCCTGGGCGGCTATCAGTTCGTCGATAAATTCGACTGGGTGCCGTCTCTGGGCATCGCTTATCACGTCGGCGTCGATGGCATCAACCTCGTGCTGCTGCTCATGACTTCTGTGCTGGCCTTCACGGGCGTCATCGTCTCTCTGTCTGTCAAGGACAGGCTCAAGGAATATCTCATCTTTTACCTCTTCCTCATCGTCGGCTGTTTCGGCGTGTTGAGCGCGCTCAACATATTCTTCATCTATTTCTTTTATGAGACGGCCGTCGTTCCTGTGTTCCCTCTGATAGGCGTGTGGGGCTCGGGCAACAAAGAATACGCGACTATGAAGCTGACACTTTACCTGACCTTCGGGGCGGTGCTGGCGCTTTTGGCCATACTTTCTCTTTATTTCGTCACGGGCCTCAATACATTTGACCTGCCGGCCATAGAAGCGGCGCTGCGCCTCAACCCTCTGCCGCTGAGTTTCCAGCGCTGGGCATTTCCTCTGATCATGCTCGGTTTCGGCGTGATACTCACGCTTTGGCCATTCCACACCTGGTCGCCCATGGGCTATGCCGCGGCGCCCACGTCGGTGAGCATGCTGCACGCGGGCGTGCTCAAAAAACTGGGCGCCTACGCCATCATACGCCTGGGCATAGGCCTGATGCCTGACGGCGCGGCCGTTTGGATGCCTTACGTGGCCTGGATAGCCGTGATCAACATTCTTTACTGCGGCATAGTTGCCTACACTCAAAAAGACCTAAAATTCATACTCGGTTATTCCAGCTGCAGTCACATGGGATACATACTTCTGGGCCTGGCCTGCCTGACGCCTCTGGCGCTGAACGGCACCGTGTTCTTCATGTTCGCCCACGGCCTCATGGCGGCCCTCGGTTTCGCTCTGGTCGGTTTTATATACGAGCAGACGCACACGCGCATGGTCGACGACATGGGAGGTTTTGGAAAAAAAATGCCGTGGGTGGCCACGCTGTTCATCATGATGTCCATGGCCTCGGCGGGCGTGCCCGGTTTCGCCAATTTTGTGGGAGAGATGATGATACTCCTGGGCGCCTGGGACAAATACAGGCCGCAGGCCATTTGCGCTGTGGCGGGACTGGTGGTCACGGCGGGTTACATGCTCAAAACCGTGCGTGCCACGATGCAGGGGCCACTCAAGCCGCGTTGGGCGTCGCTCAAAGACGCGCAGGGCCTGCAAAGACTGCCCTATCTTCTTCTTATTATATTGCTGGTGCTGGCCGGTTTCCTGCCCTCACTGCTTTTGCCGACCATAGAGTCAGGCACGCGGCCCATTTTCGAGCGCTTGCAGGCTTCTCAGGCGGCGGCGCAGCAGGTGCCTCATGTTTAGCGCCTGGCCGCTTTTTATCACGGAGATAGGACTTGTGGCGCTTTCTCTGGGCTGTATAGCTCTGGATTTCATGCTGCCGGCCAGAGGACAGGATCGCGGGCGCGGACTCGCTTCACTGGCCATGGGCGGCCTCACACTGCTTTTAGTGATTCTGTGTTTTCAGTGGGGCCGCTTCGGTACGGTGCTGGGAGGCAGTTTCACTCAGGACGGGCTGTCGTTTTTCTTTAAAATCATTTTTTTGTCGGCCGGCATACTCGTGCTGTCCATGGCCAAGGATTATCAGAGCAAAGTCGAGCGCGGACACAGCGAATTCATACTGCTCATACTCTTCAGCCTCACAGGCATGGTCTTTTTGGTCTCGGCCACGGATTTTCTCCTGTTCTTTGTGGCGCTGGAAACGCTCACCATATCGGTTTATATCATGACTGCTTATCTGAGGAAGAACGACGCCTCCATCGAGGCCGGAGTCAAGTATCTGGTGCTCGGCGCGCTGTCGACGGCGCTTTTTTTATACGGCCTGAGTTTCGTTTATGGGGCTACGGGCAGTACCTCCTACGCGGTCATACAGGCGAAGCTGGCCGTTCTGCCTGCGGCGCCGCAATCGTTTTTGTTCGGCGCGGCGCTGATAGTCTGCGCTCTGGGTTTCAAAATAGCCGCGGTGCCTTTTCATCTGTGGACGCCGGATATCTATGAGGGCGCGCCCACGCCGGTGACTGCTTACCTGGCCATCGCCTCGAAGGCGGCGGGTTTTGCCGCGCTTCTGCGCGTGACAGCGGTTATTTTGACGCCGGCGCACGCCACGTTTCTGCCTCTGTTCGCCGTGCTTTCGGCCCTGACTATTTTTTATGGAAATCTTGGAGCCATCCCTCAGACCAACATCAAAAGGCTGATGGGTTATTCCAGCATAGGCCACGCCGGCTATCTTCTTATCGGTCTGGCCGCGTTCGGGCACTCGGGCAAGGAGGCGCTCAGTTTTTATCTTTTGAGTTATCTCTTCAGCACCGGCGGTGTGTTCGTGGTCATCGTCGCGCTGTCCAACATCTTCAAGACCGACTCTATAGCCGAATACGCGGGACTGTCCAAAAGGTCACCTCTGGCCGCCGCGACCATGCTGTTGGCGCTTCTATCACTGGCCGGCGTGCCGCCTCTGGCGGGTTTCTTCGCCAAGTTTTGGCTTTTATGGTCAGGCGTGAAGGCGGGGCTTTTATGGCTGGCGCTGGTCGGCGTGCTGAACGTCATCACGTCGCTTTATTATTACCTTAAAATCGTGAAAGTGATGTACGTCGACAAACCCCTGGACACGACCGAGATCAAACTGACTTTCGGCCAGAGGCTGATGCACTACGTCTGCATACTGGGCATACTGATCCTCGGCATTTACCCGGGACCTTTCGTCAGGCTGGCCGAGCAGGCGTTTCTTAATCTACGCTGACGCCGGACACCTCCTAGAGCAACTATGATCTCCCCCGTCCTCATACTCCATGGCGGCGCCGGCAATAAATTCACCGACGCGGCCCGGCGCGAACGTATACAAGGCAAACTGCTCAAGACGCTGGACCAGGCCTACGCGTGTTTGTGCGACCAAAACGCTCTCGAGGCCGTAACTCTGGCGGTACGCCTCATGGAAGACGATGAGGACTTCAATGCCGGCACGGGCTCGCGTCTGCAAGCTGACGGACGCGCGCGCCTGTCGGCCTCGGTGATGGACGGCACCGCCGAGCGTTTCGCCGGTGTGATCAACATAGAAAACATCAAAAACCCTGTGCTCGTGGCCAAGGCGCTTCTGGAAAAGGATTTTCGGGTGATGGCCGCCGATGAGGCCGCCGTTTACGCGCACTCTCTGGGTTTCGACAGCGTCGACACGCGCACGCCCGAGGCGGTCAGACGCTGGAAGACCTGGAAAGAAAAAGGCTTTGACACCGTCGGCGCCTGCGCGCTGGACGCCGAAGGGCATCTGGCCGCCGCCACGTCCACAGGCGGCCGCGGTTTTGAGACGCCGGGTCGCGTCAGCGACAGCGGCATGCCCATAGCCAATTACGCCAACGCCCACTGCGCGCTCTCTGCCACAGGCATCGGCGAAGACATCATCGACCAGGGGCTCTCTGTCAAAATCGCCACACGCGCGCAGGACGGTCTGGCGCTGGCGGATGCCTTCGCGAAAACCTTCAAAGAGGTACGCGCTAAAAACAGACTGATGGGCGCCGTCGGCTTGGACAGGCAGGGCAACGTCGCCTGGGACACAACCACGGACGTACTGATCTACGCCTGGAAAAACAAGAAGACGATGGAAATATTTAAAGCTTAGAAGGCACAAAAAAAGAGGCAAAGGGCGTCTTGTTTTCACCCTTTGCCTCTTTGTCTGTCTTTTAAATCAACCGATGCCTACGTGGCCCGTCTCACCGGTGCGTATACGGATGCACTCTTGAAGATCGAGCACGAATATCTTTCCGTCACCGATGTTGTTGGTCCTGGCTCCTTTGGTGATGGCCTCGATGGCGGCCTTCAGAAACTCGTCGTTCACCGCTATCTCCAGCTTCACCTTCCTCAGCAGGCTTCCCGCTTCCTTGTGACTGCGGTACACCTCCGAGATGCCTTTTTGTCTGCCGCGGCCCAACACGTTGGAGACCGTCACCAAGTGGATATCCTTCTCGGTCAACCGCTCAAGCACGTCGTCCAAACGGTCAGGCTGTATCACCGCAACGATATATTTCATGTCAGCCCCCTTAATCTAACTGCGTATAGCCGGACTCACGGTGTTGCGTGAGGTCCAAACCGATACGCTCATCTTGATCGGAGATACGCAGTCCGACGACCACATCCACGATCTTGAGAAGTATGAATGTCACGACGAACGAATAAACGACGGTAATCAGCACCGCTTTGAGCTGTATAAGAAGAAGCCCCGGGTTGCCGTAGAACAGACCGTCGTTACCGGCCGCGTTGATGGATTTGTTAGCCCAAAGGCCGGTCGCCAAAGCGCCCCAGATCCCGCCGATACCGTGCACGCCGAAGGCGTCCAGGGAATCGTCATAGCCGAATTTGTTCTTGACCACCGCGACGAAGAAATAGCAGATCAGCGAAACACCCATGCCTATCCAGATCGCGTCCACCGGCCCCACAAAACCCGCCGCCGGAGTGATGGCGACAAGACCCGCCACCGCGCCCGTGATCATGCCCAGCATGGTCGGGTGGTTATTGAATTTCCAGTCCAGCAAGGCCCAAGTCAGGCCGGCTGCAGACGCGGCGATATGCGTCGCTATGAAAGCGCTGGTGGCCAAACCACCGGCTCCCAAAGCGCTGCCCGCGTTGAAACCGAACCAGCCGAACCACAGTATGCCCGCGCCGAGCACCGCGAAAGGAAGGTTGTGCGGCGGCGACATCTTGTTGGGATAACCTTTGCGCTTGCCCAGCACCAGAGCGGCCACCAGCGCCGCGACACCGGCGTTGATATGCACGACCGTGCCTCCGGCAAAGTCCAGAGCGCCCATGTTGCGGACAAACCCGCCCACGGCCCAGACCCAGTGACAGATGGGGTCATAGACCAGCGTGGCCCACAGCAATGAGAAGATGCAGAACGCGGTGAACTTCATGCGCTCGGCAAAGGCGCCGAGTATCAGCGCAGGCGTGATGATCGCGAACATCGCCTGGAAGATCATGAAGGCCTGATGAGGAATGGTGGCCGCGTAATCGGCGTTGGGCTCAGCGCCCACGCCCTTGAGTCCGAACCACGCGAGACTGCCTATCCAACCCTTGATATCCGGTCCGAAAGACAGCGTGTAACCGATCACCACCCACTGTATCGTGATAAGGCAGATGATCATGAAACACTGCATCAGAACGGAAAGAATGTTCTTTTTGCGGACAAGCCCGCCGTAAAAGAACGCCAACCCGGGCGTCATAAACAACACCAGAGCCGCGCTTGTCAACACCCAGGCCGTGTCCCCCGTATCCGCCGTAGCCGCATCCTGGGCGTAAGCCGAAGACGCGAGGCAGAACAGAGAACCGAACACAGCCAGTAAAGGCAACCGTAGCCGTGAAACGAGATTTCTCATGAACCCTCCTCTTTGATTATTTTCGTCGTATTGTATGACAGAATATTACGCGAATGTTACGGTAGGGTTAATACACAATACCTTAGTTTTCAAGCAGATAGCGCTTCCAGTCGGGGCCTTTCAGGAGGTGAGAGACCTCACTTTCGCCTGTTTTGACGAACTGGCCGTCACGGAATTCAAACGTCTCTAGGCGGTGCTTGTCGTATTCCATCGGCGAGAGCCCGACATGACTGCCGAAGCCGGTGGCGACTTCGACACGGTTGTCATCGACACGGCGCGCGACGCCGTCGTTTGCGCCGCGGAACTCCTTGAACAGCACCGGCTCGTATTCATCGGTGATTTTATAAATAGCCAGCACCTGCGTGAACCCGTTGCCCCAGGCGATGTTGTAGCGCAGCCAGATCTCGGGGACGCCGTCGCCGTCCAGGTCGACGATGTCCGGTTTCCACGCGTAATGCAGCGCGTGCGATGCTACGCCCAGAGGCACGGTCTTGAAGAGCTTGGGCGCCGTACCGCCAACAAACTTGCCGGCGATGAGGAACGGCTTTTTTTTCGCGCTGCCCATAGCCAGCGTCATCGGCCGCGTCCCGTCGTCCGCTTGCACATGCCAGGTCTGCATCTCGGCGTAAGCGCCGACAGACGCGAAATAATTGTCCTGTGAAGATCGCGTGACCTCGACGATGCCTAGGCGCTCCTGTATACGCTCGGGGCTCGGGTCCCAGCGCTTGTTGACAGAGACCTCGAACCATTCAAGAAACTCCGGGTTATAGGAAGCGGGCAGGAAGGCCGTCGGCAAGAGGCTGCGCCTTTTGATCAGCGGCTGCAGGTCCGCCGCGGTTTTTGAAGCGTCCCGTCCGTTCAGCACAAACGACAGGCAGCGCGCGATATAGAAATCGGCTTTGGGTTTGTCCCGGCGCGCCAAGGCGGCCTCGGCGTTTTTATAAAGCAATTCGAAGGTGACGGGAGAATCTGCAAGCGCTGAAGTAGAAGATGAAAGATTAAAGGTAGAAGCAAAAATTAAAAAAAGAATTGTCATTGCGAGCGAAGCGAAGCAATCTATGCAAAGATTGCTTCGTCGTCGCTTCGCTCCTCCTCGCAATGACATTTTTAACGCCTAGCCTTAATAGATGTAAATATAAACGGCCCGGCTGCTCTTAGGGTCATAACGCAGGTCCACTTCTGCGCCGGTTTGCAGCGAGGCCAGTGTTTGGTGGGTTTGCGAGCCGTTGACCTGCGTCGTGTCGTCGTAGTTGACGGTCAGCGCCTTTTCCTTGCTGGGCGCGTGCAGTTTGATGGTCAGTGTTTTTCCTGATTCGTCGATTTTCTGCACCTCACCGCTGATCAGCTCAAACGGGACGTCGGCGGGCATTTCCGTCGGCTCCTCCTCCGCGGGGGCGGTTTCTTCGGCTGCGGGCTCTTCGGCGGGCGGTTCTTCCTCAATCTTGGCCGGCGCCGATGTCACCTGCGAAGGAACGCTGATCTCCTCAGCGGGAGGTGGTTCGACAGGTTCAGGCGCTGTCGGGGGCGGCTCGGATTTGCGGGCCAGTTCTTTTTTGGCCTGATCGATGAGCTCACGAATGCGCGGATAGGCCTCAAGATGCGGCATCAGCACGTCCCATTCGGCCACCGCCTGCTGCATATTGCCCTCGTCGGCCAGCTTCTTGCCTTTCTCGTACACGTAATTGATCCATTCGAGTTTCTCCGAGCTCTTTTTGTCCAGCGTCTGGACGCGCGACTGGCCTTCTTCAGCCTGGGACTTTATTTTCTTGTTGGCTTCCTCGAGATAGGCCGTCATCGCGGCGGCGTTCACCGGCGGCGCTTTTTCACGTCCTTCGGATTCGGAAACCGAACTCTTAGCCGTTTCAGAAAGCTCATAATTTTTCTTGAAAGACTCGATGAGGTTACTCAGATGCGAGCCTTCTTCCAGATAAGGCGCAAGACGGCCCCACTGCGCTATCGCCTCGCCGTAGCGTCCCTCTTCATAAAGCACCCTGCCTTTGTTGAAAGTTGTAGTAGTCCACTCCTTCCTTTCAGCCAGCGTCCTCTCGACTTGGTCGCGTTTGGAGCGCTGCGACGAGATCTCGCTTATCAGCTTGCTGTTGGCGTCCTGCAGCAGCTTCACCATCTGGTCGGAGTAAGAAAGTTTGAGTCCCTGGTACTCGCTGGCCACGGCCTCTACGGCGGACTTTTTAGCCTCAAGCGCCTCGAGGTTGGTTTTGCGCACAGTTTCTATGAGTTTCTGCATGCTGGACTGGTCTTCGAGATAAGGACTGAGCTTGCCCCATTCGTCGATGGCCTCGCCCAGGCGTCCCTGGTTATAAGACTCCAATCCGCGTTGGAAGGCCGCGTTCATCCAGGCCTGGCGCTCGACGGCGTTCTGCTCCACCTTGGTCTTCTGGCCCTGCGCCTCGAACACCTCGTTCTTGAGGCGCTCATTGGCCTCGATGAGCAGTGACGCCATGTCGGCAGGCGCCTTGAGTCTCAGGTTCTGCTTGGATATGGCCTCCTGCGCAGTCTTTTTGGCGCTTTCGGTCTGGGCCAAATTCTCGCGGAAGATCTTGATCTCTGTCTCAAGCTGAGGCGATTCTTCTAGATAGGGCAGCATGGCGGCCCATATCTCTATGGCCCTGCCGTAATTGCCGGTGTCATAGTAAATTTTGCCCTTTTCGAAAGTGCTGTTGACCAGGCTCTGCCGCTCGGCCAGGCTTCTCTCGGCCCCGACACGCTGAGTTTCGGCGTCCATGCCCTCTTTTCTAAAACGCCCGTTGATCTCGTCCAACACGGTATAAAATTCTTCAGGCGCTTTGAGCTTGGCGCGGTTTTTGGCCTGTTGGGCGGCCTCGGAGGCGCGGCCCCAGCCCTCATAGGCCTCGCGAGCCGACTGAAGCCTGTCGGAAGCGTCGGAGTCCTGGGGCAGATACGGCAGTACCGTTTGCCAGACTTCCAGCGCCTCGCGGACTTTGTTCTGCCCGTAAAGCTCCTGACCGCGCTGCACGTTGGACTCCACCCAGGCCTGCCTGTCGGCGACGGCCTTCTCGGTTTTATCACGCTCGGCCTGCACGCCCCCCAACTCTTTCTTCAGGCGCTCGTCGGCCTGAGTGAGCAGCTTGGTAAAGTCTTCCGACGGCACGACGCGCGCGTTGATACGAGCCTGCGCGACCTTCATCGCCTCACGGGACTCCAGAGAACGCCTGTAGCTGTCAGAGACGTTGTCCATCAGCACCTGCAATTTATCCCTATTTTCCACTTGAGGAAGCAGAGGCGCCCAGGCGTCCATAGCTTCTTTATAGAGACCCTGGTCATAAAACGCCTTGCCCTTTTGGAAATTGGCCACCACCCAGTCCCTGCGCTCTCCCAGCGCCTTGTCGGCTTTGGCGGTTTCTGTCTGCGCCTCCAAGGCTTCTTTTTTCAGACGCTCGTCGGCAATTTTTAAAGTCTCAGGCAGCGCGGCCGGGGCCATGACCGGCCTGGCCTTGACGGCCTCGAGCTCGGCGGCGGCGGCCTGTGAGGCCTCATAACTCTGACGCGCGCCGAGGATGTGCTCCTTGATGCGCGGCTGGTTATCGAGGTTGGGGGTGATGCTGTCCCACACGTCCAACGCCTCCTGCACGCGGCCTTGGTCGTAAAGGTCCTTGCCTTTCTGGAAAGTGGCTGTGACGGAGGATTGGCGGTCGGAAAGCATTTTTTGCATGCGCGCCTTTTCGTCGCGAGCGGCCTGCGTGTCGGCGAGCATCTTCTTCTGGCTTTCGGTCAGAAGACGCGTCATCTCCTCGCCGTACGGCAGCTTGAGCGAGGTGCTGTATTCCTTGGCGGCAAATTCGTCTTTGTCCCTGCGGGCTTTTTCCGCGTCATCGGCGTTTTGCCTGAGCTGATCCAGCTGCTTCTTCATGCCTTCGTCAACGTACGGGGTCAGACCCTGCCAGGCCTCGGAGGCCTCCCACCACTGGCCCTGCTCGAGATGCGCCTTGCCCTTCTCGTAGGCCGCGGTGACCGTGTTTTGATTTTCGACCAGCGCCTTTTCCGCATCGGCACGCTGGGCAAGGTACTTTTGTGTCTCCTGTTTCAATCTGTCGTTGGTCTGGCCCAGTGCGGCCTCGAAATTAGCGGGCATGCGCAGGCCTTTGTACTCGTTGGTCACCGCCTGAACGGCCGCTTCCTTGGCCTCAAGCGCCGCCTGCTGCGTCTCTTGGACGCTGGATATCAACTCTCTCACACCGGATTTCTCGTCGAGATAGGGACCGAGCTTCTCCCATTCGCGCAGGGCCTCGTCTACGTTGCCTTCTTTGTACAGCGTCTGGCCTTTTTCATAGGTGGCGGCTATCCAGGCCTGACGTTCGGCCAATGTCTTCTCCATCTTCTGCCGCTCGGCCACAGCCTCGGCGGTTTCATTTTTCAAGCGCTGGTCGGCGCTTTGTAAAATCTTGGTCAGGTCCGGCGGTGAGGGGAAGCGCATGTCTTTTTGAGCCAGGGCCTTGGTGGCGGAGTCTTTGGCCTGCACCGAGACCTTGTAGTTTTCCGAGACGCTTTGCAGTGTCGCTTTTATCTGCGAGGAGTCTTCGAGATAGGGCGCCAGTGTGTTCCAAATCTCTATCGCCGCCTGGATGTTGCCCTGACTGTAAAGCTCTTTGCCTTTTTGGAAAGTGACGTTCATCCACGCCTGGCGGTCGGCGAGGGACTTTTCGGCCTGAGAACGCTGAGCCTGCGCGGCCTCGGTGCGGGTTTTCAGATCGGCTGTCAATTTGACCAGCAGGTCTTTCATCTCGGCGGGCGGGGCGAAGCGCATGTCTTTTTGGGCCAGCGCCTTCTCGGCGGACTGCTGGGCGGCCAGCGCGGCCTTGTGGGTTTGGGAGGCACTTTCTATCAAGGGTTTGACGTTGGAGCTTTCATCCAGATAAGGCGCCAGGATCTCCCAGGCCCCGACCGCTCCGGCCAGGTCACCCTGAGAATACAGATCTTTACCCTTTTTGAAATTGCCTTCCACCCAGGCCTGGCGGTCGGCGAGAGATTTTTCCGCCTTCGCGCGCTGGGCCTCAAAAGAAGCGATCTTGGCCTGAAGCTGCTTGTCCATGTCCTGCAGCGAAACGGCCAACTCGTCGGGCGCGTCAAAGCGCGTGTCACGGTTGGATACCGCCAGATTGGCTTCGTTGCGCACTGACAGAAAGTCTTTCTGTTTTTTCTCCAGACGCTGCAGGAAGTCCTTGATCTCCTGGCTGTTTTCCAGATAAGGCGGCAGGTTGTTCCAGGCCTCCAGCGCCTCTTTGATTTTGCCCTGGCCGTAAAGCTCTTTGCCTTTTTGGAATTCCGCCTGCACGCGGGCGCGGCGCTCGGTCAGAATCTTATCGGCCTGCGATTTTTTTTCCTCGGCCTCGCGTGTGTCAATGTCCAGCTTCTTTCCCGCCTCCTGCAGGGCCGCCAACAGTCCCTCGGGCGCCGGCACCGGTAAACCTGCCTTGAACGCCGCCGTCTCGGCAGACCTTCTCGAGGACGCGGCGCCGGAATAATTCTGGCTGACCTTGTCTATCAGCGCGGCAACCTCGGCGTCACGCTCCAAATAGGGCGTCAGGGTTTTCCAAAGCGAGGCGGCCTTGTCGTACTGTCCCTGGTCGTACAATTGCTTGCCTTTTTCATAGGTGGCAGCTATCCAGGCGCGACGTTCGGCCAGAGTCCTTTCCATTTCCAATTTCTGCCTGGCCGATTCCTCGCTGTCGGCCTTCAGCTTCGAGTTCGCCTCGTTGAGGAACTGCGTCATTGCCGGCGCATAAGGCACCTTGACCTGCTTGAATTCGTTGGCGGCAAACTGAGTGATACCTCTCTTGGCATCAAGCGCCGCCTGCTGAGTCTCTT